>Ga0123329_1003617_pt1 | contig 12639 bp, 9 predicted proteins | sample BioC12SIPDNA_FD_89703 | JGI IMG/M metagenome (GOLD analysis project Ga0123329, IMG submission 89703) | Anaerobic biogas reactor microbial communites from Washington, USA - Biogas_R1_B C12 SIP DNA | ecosystem: Engineered > Bioreactor > Anaerobic > Unclassified | place: Washington, USA | collected... | reverse complement strand
GGGAGGTCGAACGTGGCCTCCTCGGCGGAGGCGCAGCGGAACACGTCCACCACCGTGTTCCCCCGCAGGAGCAGGGTCCGGTCCAGCGTCACGCCCTTGTAAGCCGTGTCGCACGCGGCGCGGCAGAGGGCGTATCCCTCGCCGGTTGCGAAGGCCTTCAACGTGGCGTGGGTCCTCTTTTGGGTTGCGCCGTTGACAACCACGGTGTTGTGCGCGATGGTCTGGCAGAACCACTGCCTGTGCATCGGGTTGCCGTAGGGGAGCCGGCCGGGGTCGGCGAACCGGATGTCCCCGTGGGCGTAGAGCACCATGTTGAGTTTGGCGGGCTGGACGTGGCCCGAGCGGCCCGGGCCGTAGTCCAGGTACAGCGCCGTCTCGTTCTCAGCGTCCCGAATCACCACCAGCCCCTCGCCCTCGCCGGCCGTGGACACGGCGGGCTCCTTCGCCTCCGGGGCGGGCGGCAGCGTGTCCCGGCCCCACAGCAGGGTCCAGACGCCCCCGCGCCCGCCCAACAGGGGCAGATAGGCGGGGTCGCCGTAGCGCGCGAAGGCGATCTCGTAATATTGCCGCTGGGACAAAATGGAGAGGCGGTCGCTGTCGTGGAAGGGGACAAAGGTCAGGTCGGGCAGCGCCTGCCGGAGCGGCGCGTCGAACATGCCCTTGACGACGGGGACGGCGTAGAGGTCCATGCCCGCGCGCGCGGCCGCCTCCAGCAGGTAGACATGGGCGGACAGGGCGTAGAAATGGTAGGACGGGCATTCCTCGTACCACATGCCGCCGGGGAAGAGGGATTTTCCCATCTGGTACAGGAAGCCGTTGCGCCCGTTCACGGCCCAGTCCACCAGTTCCGCGTCGCCCAGCAGCAGCCCCGCGCAGCCCACCGCCGCATTGTGCCACGACTGCCAGTTGGAGATGGCGCGCAGGTTCGCCTGGATGGTTTTCACCATGGGGAGGATCAGGCCGTCGCGGATGGCGGCGTGGTCCTCGGGGGAGAAGCACGGCGCGTTGTATGCCAGGTCGTAGCCCAGCACCATCTGGCACAGCAGCACCGACTCGTCCAGGGTTTGCGAAAGCACGCGTCCGCCCCTGTCCGGGGCGTTGTTCACATCGTGCAGGGGAAGCGTCTCATAGAACGACGCGTATTCCATCAGGATCGCCCGCAGGCGCTCTGCGAATTCGGGCCGGGGGTCCAGCATGTGTGCGAGGCCCAGCGTCTCCACGCCGCCCAGCCAGTGCCCGTGCCGGTGCGTCGCATACACCTGGTCATACGGCGGGCCGGAGTACGCCTCCCCGCAGGTCTGGCAGACGTGGCGCGTCGGCGACTCCGCGTTCAGCGGCCCGCCGTCCTTCTTGCAGGAGTACCAGTGCGTCCACTGCCCGCCCTCGTGCGGGATGTCCATCGGCTCCACCGCGAGGGCGGCGGCCTCCTCCAGGATTGCCCGTTTAGCCTCAGTGGCCCACGGCTGCGTCTCCGCGCGCGCCCGCAGGGCCGGCAGCTCGTCCGCCGTCACATACACCCGCGGGTGCGGCCCCCCCGGCACCCGGATTTCCAGCGACGCCGGCACGTCCGCCGCGGCGGCGGCGAGCGCCGCGCACATAAGGACCAATGAACCCATCTTCCTGTCTCCTTTTCGGTGATCCGTCCGGTAAAATTGGCGGGGCCGTCATTCCATGAACAGCGCCCGGGCGAGCAGGCCCGCGCCCAGCAAAAAGAGCAGTCCCAGCAGCAGCCGGTGAAAGCGCCCGCGGTTGATCCGGGGGTCGAGCAGGGTGCCCGCCGCCAGCCCCAGCAGCATGCCCGGCACGCCGTAGAGGCAGTAGACCACCACGCCCGCGTTGACCACCCCGTTCCCGCTGTACATCGCCAGGATCAGCAGCCCGTCCACCAGGAAGCACGCCTGCAGCACGGCGCGGAAGGTTTCCTTGGGCCAGCGCCTGTGGGCCCCGTACATCACGAGGGGCGGGCCGTCCGTGGCGTAGGCCCCGCCCAGCAGTCCCGCGCAGAACCCCACCACCGCTCCGGTGATCCGGTCCCGCCACGGATTCTCTGCGTCCTGGGAGGGGTTGTCCGCCGGTTCGGCCTCCGGGACGCCGCGCAGGACCGCGCGGACACCGTGCAGGGCGTAGGCGATGAGCAGCACCCCGAGCAGGCCGACCACCGGCGCGGCCGGCAGGGACGTGAGCGCCCACGCGCCGACGGGGATGCCGACGACGGTGCCGCAGAGCAGGCGGCCCGCCTCGCGCCAGCGCAGGCCGCGCCGGTTTTGGAAAAGCACGACCACAATGACGGTCGCGCCGACAATGGACATGACGCCCGCCGCCGCCTGCACGCCGAGGAACTGGGTGAGGATGGGCATGGCCACCAGCGCGGAGCCGAAGCCCGCGATGGTCTGCACAAACGCCCCGAGGGCGAAGGCCGCCGCGACCGCCAGAAAGGTCATCATGCGCCCTCAGTCCCCCCGCCGCGGCGCGAAAAGCCGCCCAAGCCGCGCGCGGGCGCGCATCAGCCACAGCACCGCCGGGGGCACCGCCACGGGATCCTTCTCCTCCTCCCCGGCGTCCTCCGGGCCGGGTTCGCCGACCGTGTGCATGTTGGTGAAGATGGAGACCAGGTTCTTTCGGACCACCCGCCGGAGCGGCATGTTTGCGATGAGGCCGTACATGGGCGCGCTGCCCTCGAAGGCCGTGTCCGGGTTCGCGCGGACATGCGCGACGGCCTCCCTCAGGTCCGCCAGCAGCGGGTCAATCACCGCGGCGTGCCCCGCGTTCAGGATCACCTGGAGGCTTTCCGGCTTCTGCAGGCGGTTGATGTGCCAGCCTTTGGCCTCCAGCAGGTCGGCCACAGCGTACATTCGCACGGCGGGGTCTGTCGCGCCCACGGCGACCACCCCGATGACCGGGTTCCCCAGCACGCACAGTCCGGGCACGGCGCGCACCCCCTCGATGAGGCGTCCGGCGGCGTCCAGGATGGTCCGCGCGTTGGCCGCATAGCCCTCGCGGCCCAGGGCGTGCAGCGCCGCCCAGGCCGCCGCGATCGGGCCGCCGGGGCGCGTGCCCGCGAGGGTTGCCCCGCCGTAGGCCCCGCCGCACCAGTCCACATCCGCGAAGACCTGGTCCGCAAAGACCGCCGGGCTGCGGTACAGCAGCAGCGAGGCGCCCTTCGCGGCGTAGCCGTACTTGTGGATGTCCGCGGAGAGCGAGGTCACCCCCGGCACGCGGAAGTCGAAGGGCGGGATGTCCACGCCCAGGTCTCCGAGCCACGGAAGGAAGAACCCGCCGAGGCACGCGTCCACATGCAGCGGCAGCCCGCGCCGCGCCGCCAGTTCCCCCAGCTCCGCGATGGGGTCGAGCACGCCGTAGGGATAGCAGGGTGCGGAGCCCACCAGCAGGATTGTGCGCCCCGTGATGCGCCGCTCCATCTCCCGAAGGTCCGCAGCGTAGTCCGGGCCGCAGGGTGCCTTGACAATGCGCACGCCGAAACACTCGCCCGCCTTGGTGAAGGCCGTGTGGGCCGATTCGGGGACCACGATCTCCGGGCGGCGGATCCAGGGGCGCGTCCGCCGGGCGTGGTTCCGGTGGGCCAGCACGGTCAGCAGCAGGCTCTCCGTGCCGCCGGAGGTCATGCAGCCCGCCATGCCGTCCCCGCCGTGGAACAGGGCGGCGCACATGCGCACCACCTCCCGCTCCAGCTGCTGGAGGCTCTTGAACGCCATGGGATTGAGGCCGTTCTCGGAGAAGTAGAGGCCGTGGGCCTCCTTCAGAAACTCCGTGTGGGCGTCGCTGTGCTTGTAGACCAGCCCGAACACCTTGTGCTCCCGCCAGTGCACATCCCCGGCCTGAAGCGCCTTCAGCCGGTCCAGCAACACCTGCCGGTCCACCCCCCGCGGGGGAATCTCCATCCCGAGGGGTTCCGGCTGGTTTCGCGTGTCTGACATGGCGCATCCCTCCCGGCTTGCCCGCGCGCTGTCTGACCGGCGCGGGAGAACCCGTCCCCCGTGTTGTCGCCCATCCGGGAGGGTCAAGTCAAATCACCGCAGGGGGCGGGGCAAGAACGGGAAGGCCCCGGCATCCCAAGAGCGAGGGATGCCGGGGCCCGAAAAGGGAGGTTACGGAAGCAGGGCGCCGTAGACGTGGGACGCCTCGTGGAAGATCATGCCCCCCGCGCTCATGGGGAACGCGGTGCCCACGGGGAGCGGTCCGCCGGTCTCGGGGTTGGTCCAGGCACCCGCGGGCCCCTGGGCGCCGGGCCACCGCAGAAACTCCACATGCCCGTCCATGAACAGGACGTTCGACCCTCCCGGCACATGGTTGAAGTGGGACGCCTCGTCGCAGATCACATCCCACATCACAGGAAGGATGGACTGCGCCTGGGCGGAGCCGCCGGGGTTGTTGATGTCCGTGATGAGGAAGCGCTCGATGCCCTCGCGCAGGCGGTAGATGGTGTCGCTGCCGCCCGTTCCCGTGCCGGGAACCAACGTGGCCCAGTCCTCATCGGCTGCGGCCGTGTTCGCCGTGATGCGCGCCGCCAGACCGTCGGCCGGGTCAAACACGCTGTCCCAGAGGGCCTGGCACTTGACGGCCGTGTCCGACATGTCCGTCGTGATGGCGAAGCCGACATAGGTGTACGGGAAGTCGCCCACCTCGCAGGGCTCCACGATGCCGTTGTTCGACCCCGTCCACTCGCGGAACCACGGGCTGACCGTCTCCCCCTCGTCCCAGCGCTCCCCGGGCGTCGCGCCGCCGATGGAGCTGGGGCAGAGCAGCACGGCGAAATCGGTCAAGTACTCGGGATACAGGGCCTCCATGCTCGCCATCTGCTCCATCGCGCGGACGGACCCGTCGCAGCCGCGGGTCTTCATGGGCGGGAACGCCCCCTTCGCCTCGTTGGCGTACATCTTCGTCACCAGGCCCATCTGCTTCAGGTTGTTCTGGCAGGAGGCCCGCCGGGCCGCCTCGCGCGCCCGCGCCAGCGCGGGCAGCAGGATGGCGGCCAGGATGCCGATGATGGCGATCACCACCAGCAGTTCAATCAGCGTGAAACCGTGTCTGTTCTTCATGGGGCAAGCCTTTCTGCGGCCGGCGGGAATGCCGCCGGGCCGCGGGAATGTTTCTTTGAATGAGAATGAGAGTGCATGCCTCCACCCGAAAATGGGATGGGGGCGGCGCGGATGGCGGTGACAGCCGCTGTCCGCTTTTTTTTGTCAGAGGGGGTTTGGGGGGGATGGGGGCTACGCGGGCAGGGGAGGGCCGCGCACCTGCCAGGCCTGCCACACGCGCGCGGTGGGCGAAACGGCCCGTTCATCGCAGAGCGGGAGCGGCAGCGCCGCCGGTGCGGGAAGGAGCGCCGGAGCGCTCGTGACCAGGGGACTGTGGATCAGTTTGCAGAAGGGGCAGTATTCCCTGCCGCTTTGGCTGGAATCGTCCCGCTCCTCGCACAGGCCGGGGATGCTCTCATGCACCGCCGCAATCCCAAACATCAGCAGCAGGACTGCGGTGCAGCCCAGAAATGCCCGACGGATCGCGCGTTTTCGGATCGTGTCCATGAAACGGAGCCTGCTTCCCTGCCTATTCGGAACCGGGGCGAGTTTAGCAGGGTTAACGGAAGGCAATCAAGTATTTTTTTCTTATAGGGTGAAAACAAATGCGCAGTCAGCATGTGCGGCGCCTCAGGCCGACGGGGCGCGGTGACAGAAGCCGCCCGCCGCACGGCGCCGGGTGCCAGCCCGTCTTGCGCCGTGCCATGCCCGCGCGGTAGAGTGGAGCCCCCAAGGAGAACCGATCCATGCGAAAACTGGGAATGCTCATTGTGTGCGCGGCGCTTGCGGCGGTGGTCTCGGGGTGCGGGTCCGGCGGGGACGCGGCGCAGCCCGCGGACGGCCAGGCGCCGGACGCCGCCAAGGAGAAGGTGATCGGCGCCGCGCTGCTGACGCAGACGCACATCTTCTACCAGGACATGATCGCGGAGATGCGGGAGGAGGCGGCGCGCCACGGGTTCAAGCTCAAGACGCAGTTCGCCGAGTTTGACAGCCGCCGCCAGAACGACCAGATGGAGATGTTCATCGCCCAGGGCGTGGACGCCATCATCCTCGCGCCCACGGACTCCAGCGGCATCACGCCCGTGGTGGCCGACGCGCGGGCCAAGGGCATCCCGGTGTTCACCGCCGACATCGCGGCGAAGGGCGCCGACGTGGTCTGCCACATCGCCTCGGACAACTACAAGGGCGGCAAGATTCTCGCCGAATACCTCGTGAAGCAGCTCAACGGCCAGGGCAAAATCGCCATTGTGGACCATCCCAGCGTCACCTCGGTGCAGGACCGCACGGCGGGGTTCACGGAAGAGATCGCCAAGAGCCCCGGCATCCAGATCGTGGCGCGGGTCCCCGGCGAGGGCCAGCGCGACAAGGCGCTCCGCGTGACCCAGGACCTGCTCCAGGCGAACCCCGACCTTGCCGCCATCTTCGGCATCAACGACGACTCCGCCCTCGGCGCCCTCGCCGCCGTGGAGGCCGCCGGGCTCCAGGACAAGATCATCATCGTCGGCTTTGACGGCACCCCCGAGGCGGCGGACGCCATCCGCGCGGGCAAGGCCCTCAAGGCGGACGCCGTGCAGTTCCCCAAGGAGATCGGCAAGGCGGTCATTCAGACCATCGCCGACCACCTCAACGGCGTGGAGCTCCCCAAGGAGCGCCCGGTGGACGTCGGGATGATCACCAAGGAAAGCCTGGAAGGGGCGGCCGCCGGTGGCTGACCTGCTCCTCGAAATGCGGGGGATCACCAAGCAGTTCCCCGGCGTGCTCGCCCTGGACGACGTCTCCCTCGACCTCCGGGAGGGCGAGGTGCACTGCCTGCTCGGCGAGAACGGCGCGGGCAAGTCCACCCTCATGAAAATCCTCGCGGGCGCCCAGCCCGCCGACGCCGGGGACATCCTCATCGGGGGGCGCCCCGCCCCCGTCACCAGCCCCGCCCGCGCGCGGGAGCTGGGCGTCAGCATGATCTACCAGGAGTTCAACCTGAGCCCCTTCCTCTCCGTGGCGGAGAACATCTTCCTCGGCCGCGAGCCGCGCGTCGGAAAGACCCCGTTCATAGACGGCGCGCGCCTGCGCCGCGACGCGGAGGAGGTGCTGCGGCACATGGGCGTCACGCTGGACGTGCGCCTGCCCGTGAACCGCCTCAGCGTGGCCCAGATGCAGATGGTGGAGATCGCCAAGGCCGTCTCCGTCAACGCCCGCATCCTGGTCATGGACGAGCCCTCCGCCACCCTCACGGACCACGAGCTGGCCTCGCTCTTCACGCTCATCGGCGAGCTGCGCGGACGCGGCATGGGCATCCTCTACATCTCCCACCGGCTGGAGGAGGTCTTTCAGATCGGCGACCGCGCCACCGTCATGCGCGACGGGCGGCACGTCGCCACCCGCGACGTCGCCGACCTCACCCGCGAGGACATCATCCGCATGATGGTGGGCCGGGAACTCACCGAGGAGTTCCCCAAGGTGTCCCTGCCCCGCGGCGCCGAGCGCCTGCGCGTGGAGGGGCTCGCCCGCGAGGGGCTCTTCCACGACGTGGGGTTCTCCCTGCACGCGGGCGAGATCGTCGGCCTGACCGGCCTCGTCGGCTCCCGGCGCACCGAGGTGGTCCGCGCCATCTTCGGCGCCGACCGGCTCAGCGCCGGACGCGTCTTCGTGGACGGGAAAGAGGTGGCCGTCTCCTCGCCCCGCGACGCCATCGCGCACGGCGTCGGCCTCCTGACCGAGGACCGCAAGAACCAGGGGCTCGTGCTCGGCATGTCCGTGCGCGAGAACATCACCCTGGCCAACCTCGGCGCGCTGGTCCGCAGGGGCTTCGTCAGCGGCGGCGAGGAGCGCCGGGTCGCCGAGGACTTCGTGCGCGAGCTGCAGATCAAGACCCCCTCGGTGGAGCAGGCCGTCCAGCTTCTCAGCGGCGGCACCCAGCAGAAGGTGGTGCTGGCGCGCTGGCTCTTCACCCAGGCCGGCATCCTCATGTTTGACGAGCCCACCCGCGGCGTGGACGTGGGGGCGAAAACCGAAATATTCCGGCTCATGAACGCCCTGCTGGAGCGCGGGGCCGCGGTGCTCATGGTCTCCAGCGAGCTGCCCGAGGTGCTCGGCATGTGCGACCGCATCCTCGTGATGCACGAGGGCCGCCTCGCGGGCGGGCTCTCCCGCGCCGAGGCCACCCAGGAGCGGATCATGCAGCTGGCCACGGGCGGAGGGGCGCGGCATGGCTGAGGGCGCGGGCGCGGCGCGGATGGACTCGCTGCGCAGAAATCTCTGGACCTTCGGCCCCCTGGTGGCCGCGCTCTTCCTGGAGCTGGCCGTTTTCGAGATGATCGGCCGCTCGCAGGACAACCCCGGGTTCACCTCGTTCAACACCATGATGATGGTGCTGAACCAGTCGGCCATCTTCGGAGTGATGGCTGTCGGCATGACCTTCGTCATCATCACCGGCGGCATTGACCTGTCCGTCGGGTCGCTCATGGCCTTCGGAGGCGTCCTCTCCGCCACCGTCGTCCGGCATGGCCAGAGCCCCGCCTGGGTTTGGATTCTTGCGGGGTGGTGCGCCGCCCTTGCCGTGGGCATGTGCGCGGGCAGCGCCACCGGCCTGCTGGTCACCCGGCTGCGCATCCCGCCGTTCATTGCTACTCTCGCGCTCATGAGCTCCCTGCGCGGCCTGGGCAACCTGCTCACCGACGGCAAGCCCATCAGCCCCCTGCCCCCGGAGTACACCTGGCTTGGCCGGGGCCAGCTCTTCGGGAAACTGCCCGTGAGCGTGGTGCTGTTCATGCTCGTTCTGGCGGCGGGCTTCGTCCTGCTCAACCACACCCGCTTCGGGCGCTACACCCGCGCCATCGGCGGCAACGAGGAGTCCGCCCGCCTGAGCGGCGTGCCCGTCATGCGGGTCAAATGGCTGGTCTACACCCTGTGCGGCGCCCTCGCCGTGCTGGCCGGGCTCATGCTGACCTCCCGTTTGGGGTCCGGCGACCCGAAAATCGGCCTCGGCGACGAATTGTCCGTCATCGCGGCGGTCGTGGTCGGCGGCACCAGCCTCAGCGGCGGCCGCGGGTCCATCGCGGGCACCTTCGTCGGCCTGCTGGTGGTTTCCGTCCTCAACAGCGGCCTCAACTGGATCGGCATCGAGACCTTCGGCCAGCAGGTGACCCTCGGCCTGGTCATCCTGGCCGCCGTCCTCCTCGACCGCGTCAAGGGCGATTAGCCTCCCGCCCCGCCCGTTCCCCGAGTTCTTGGATTCCCCGCTGTTTGCGCGTTCCCGGGGCGGTGTGATAGAGTTTTGCGGCCTGCGGCGCGCCGCGGGCGGCAGTCGAGGAATGCGCGCGGCACGGGGCCGCCGGCCTTCGCAGCCCAACCTTTCGGACCTGAGCGGCCACACCGGTTCAGGAGGATTTTCTTCATGCAGGATTTCATGCGGAAGCACCGGAAACTGATTTTGGTGCTCATTCTGATCTTCATCGGCATTCCCTTTGTCTTCTTCTTCGGCATGCCCAGCCAGCAGAGGAGCACCGAGGTTTCCGACGATCCGGTCATGGAGGTCGCGGGCGTTCCCATCACCGAAAGCCAGTTCCGCCGCGCCCTGGACGCCACGGCGCAGCAGATGGCCCGCCGGGGCGGCCAGCGCCCCACCTACGAGGAACTGGACGCCGCCGGACAGGTGAAGGCTATCCAGGAGCAGCTGCTTGACTCCACGCTGATCACTGTGGAGGACCAGAAGCGCGGGTTTAAAGTGGGCAGGGATTTCCTGGAGAAGCAGCTCCGCGACCTTCCCATGTTCAAGGATGAGGAGGGCCGGTTCAATGCCGAGGCCTACAACGAGTGGGTGAGCATGCCCCAGGACTGGGATGCCATCTACCAGGAGATGCGCGAGGGCGTCTCCCGGCAGGCCTATCTGTCCGTCATGCTGGCCCCCGCCCGGCGCGTGCTGGACGCCAAGATTGAGGAGGAGCTTGCCGCCGACTACACAAAGCTCAAAATCAAGTACGCCAAGATCGAGATGCCCGTGACGCCGACGGAGGAGGAGATTCAGAAGCAGTTCGCCGACAATCAGGAGAAGTACCGGAAGCCCGCAGACAACCGCGCCGACTATGTCGCCTTGTCCCTCGCCCCCCCCGTGCCGGAGAAGGCCGTCGAGGCGGTCACCCGCGCCCGCGCCGGCGAGGACTTCGCCGCCCTGTTTAAGGAGTACTCCACCCTCACCGTCCCCGAGGGCGGCGACATGGGCTGGCGGAAAGTGGAGGAGAACCCCACCGAGCACATGGCCCCCCTGTACGCCCTGCCTGTGGGCGGCGTGAGCGACCCGGTCTTCGGGCCGACGGGCTATTTCATCTACAAGGTGGAGGAGGAGCGCACGGCCGACGACGGCGCGCGCGAAGTCCACTTCCGGCAGATCGTGATGGAGGCGAAGCTCTCCGAGGAGGAGATGCAGCAGCGCAAAGACCTGGCGGCCGCCGTGGCCGCGCGGGCCAAGGCGTCCGATCTGGCGACCGCCGCCGCGGAAAACAGCCTCACCGTGGCGCAGACGGGGGTTTTCACCACCGCCAGCACCGAAATCGCCGGCATTCCCCGCTTCGACGTGCCCGCGTTCCGTTCCCAGGTGCCCGGCCAGAAGGACGACACGCTGTACACCCCGGTCCAGGGCCGCAGCTACCTCTACGTGGCGAAGGTGACGGAGACTGTCGAGGGCGTGGTGCCCCCGCTCGATGAAATCCGCGAGCGCGTGACCAACGACACCATCGCCGCCCTCCGCAAGCGCGAGGATTCCCAGGCCCAGCTCCAGGAGCTGTGCAAGCGCATCGCCGCGGAGATCACCTCCCTCGACCAGATTCCGGCGAAGTTCCCCGACCTCAAAGCCGAGGTGAAGGTCACCGAGAAGCCCTTCACCCGCAAGGACATGCTCTGGCAGTACCAGATTTACATCTCCGCGCCCGACATCTACGAGAAACTCGGGAACGCCGAACCGGGCAAGGTCGCCGGCCCCATCACGGGCATGCTGCAGGACACCTGGTTCGTCGAGCTGGTTGAGAAGACCCCCCCGACGGAGGAGGACAAGGCCAAGTGGCCCGAGGAGCGCAAGCAGAAGAAGGAGCAGGAGATCCGCGCTCTGCTGGCGGAGTACGAGCCCGACTTCCGGAAGGACCTCCGCGAGCGCATGCTGGCCCAGGTGAGTTTTACCCAGGATCAGGACGCCATGGACCGGATTTTGGGCCGGGGAAAATACGCCCCGGAGAAAGAGGAGGATGAAAAGCCCGCGGGAGACGCAGCGGCTCCGGCCCCCGAGGCGGATGCTGCCGCGCCTGCGGCGGAGACCCCCGCGCCCGAGGCGGATGCTGCCGCGCCTGCGGCGGATGCGCCCGCGCCTGCGGCGGATGCTGCCGCGCCTGCGGCGGAGACCCCCGCGCCTGCGGCGGATGCTGCCGCGCCTGCGGCGGAGACCCCCGCGCCTGCGGCGGAGGAGGCCCCCGCCCCCGCACAGTGAGTGACCGTCTCTTCGGAATGAATAGGTCCCGCGCGCCGTTCCCTTGGCCAGGGAAACCGGGGGGCAAGAATCGCTGAAACAGGAGAGATGTGTTGGAAAAGGTGATCATCATCGGATCGGGGCCGGCCGGGTGCACCGCCGCCCTCTACTGCGCGCGCGCCGACATGAGCCCCCTCTGCCTGGAGGGCGAGCCCAGCCAGGAAATCCTCCCCGGCGGACAGCTCATGACCACCACGGAGGTCGAGAATTTTCCCGGCTATCCCGAGGGGATCAGCGGCCCCGCCATGATGGAGGACTTCAAGAAGCAGGCCCAGCGCTTCGGCGCGCGGTTTGAGTACAAGACCGTCACCCGCGTGGACTTTTCCGGCCCGCCCCACCGGGTCTGGTCCGGCGACGAGTGCTTTGAGACCGGGGCCGTGATCATCTCCACCGGCGCCAGCGCGCGCTACCTGGGGCTGGAGTCCGAGAAGACCTTTCTGAACCGCGGCGTGTCCGCCTGCGCCACCTGCGACGGCGCGCTGCCCCGCTTCCGCGGCAAGCCGGTGGTCGTGCTGGGCGGCGGCGACACGGCCATGGAGGAGGCCCTCTTTCTCGCCCGGTTCGCCGGGGAGGTCCATGTCGTCCACCGCCGCGACAAGTTCCGCGCCAGCAAGATCATGGGCGACCGCGTCGTCAACCACCCCAAGATCACGGTGCACTGGAACTCCGTGGTGGAGGAGATTCTGGGCAGCGACGCGGACGGCGTCACCGGCGTCCGCCTGAAGGACGTTGTCACAGGGGCGGTCTGCGAGGTCGCCTGTGCGGGCTATTTCGCCGCCATCGGCCACAAGCCCAATTCGGACCTCTTCACCGGCCTGCTGGACATGGACGAGACCGGCTATCTGGTCACGAAGCCCGACAGCGGCCAGACGAACATCGAGGGCGTATTCGCCTGCGGCGACGTCCGCGACAGGGTGTACCGTCAGGCGATCACCGCGGCGGGGAGCGGCTGCATGGCCGCCCTGGACGCCGTGCGCTGGATAGAGTCCCGGGAGGGCTGACCCCCCCGGACACCGGCGGCCCTTGCCGGGGAAGGAGCGGAGGCATGGCGCTGTTCACATCGGAGTTGACGCCGCGCGAGATGGTCCCCCTGTG
>Ga0123329_1003611_pt1 | contig 12651 bp, 10 predicted proteins | sample BioC12SIPDNA_FD_89703 | JGI IMG/M metagenome (GOLD analysis project Ga0123329, IMG submission 89703) | Anaerobic biogas reactor microbial communites from Washington, USA - Biogas_R1_B C12 SIP DNA | ecosystem: Engineered > Bioreactor > Anaerobic > Unclassified | place: Washington, USA | collected... | reverse complement strand
GTTCAGGATGCTGCACAGTTCGTCGATGAACCCTCTTTGACCTTGCAGGAGTTTTTTCTTTGCAAGAGGGACGGGGAACCACCCGGCGCGATCCACTTCAGGAAATGCGGACCGCCTTCCGGATTTTGGAGGCCATTCCATCGTGAAGGTGTTGCTTTGGACGGCCCCTGCGTCAAGGTCGCCTTCGAAGGCCCATGCGCTGACGATTTTTCCGCCGGCCTGACGTTTCGGCGTTAAGCATAAAAAGCGGCCCTCCGCTTCACAGCCGGTTTCCTCTCTGAACTCCCGTTTTGCGGCCGTCAGGGGATCCTCATCCTCGAAGTATTCGCCCTTGGGAATGGACCAGTTCCCTTCATCTTTTTTTGCCCAATACGGTCCCCCCGGGTGCACGAGAAACACTTCCAGCCTGGAGTTCCGGTACCGGTACAGAAGGAGTCCCGCGCTTTGTTTCCTGTTGTGGATCGCCATGCCTCGCCGCAAGCTTCTCCTTTCGTTTCATCCCGGAATTTTCTATGACCTGATCCGCAAAATGCAAGGTGCCGGTTTTTCCCTTACGGCCTCGGGGGAGCGGATCTTTTCCGGAAATAAGCCAGCGCAGAAACGATCAGCATCACCGGAATGCCCAATTCGAGGATTTCCTCCATGCTTCTGAAGGACAGGGAAAGAGCCGCCGTTAATTCCAGGCCCAGGCGGCTCAATTTGGCTGACAGGCCGTCAACGCCCTTTGAGACGGCCATGAAGAGCAGGGCGATCCCGATGCTCATGGATGACGTCTCTTTTCTGAACTCCGCGAGAAATGTTTTCAGGTGCTTCCGGAGGCAGAGGATCAGGCAGGCAAGAAGAGCCAGGCAGACAAGGGCGCCGATCATCTTTTCGGGCAGGGGAACCGATGGGCTCAGGTAAAACTTGGATTTGAAGATGCCCATGGTTGTGAACCTCGTATGGAAGTCCAGTTCCCTGAGGCCGAAGGCGGCGACCAGAACGAACAGATAGGCGTGTTTCCTGAAAAAGTCCCAGCCTCCCTTCAAGATCATGATCAAAAGGACGAGAACATAACCGGCGGCAGACGCTATTTCGATGGGCCCGTTTTCCCTGACGAGGCTCCTCAGTGCTTGTTGATCCAGTAACTGGACGGAGGCGAGAAGGGCGACCAGACCGAAGATGGCAGCCATCATCAGACCGCGATACTTTTTTTCATCCTGGCGCATGTTCCTGTCCTCTCCCCGCCGGAAAGGCTTCCGGCCGGCAGCCGGAGCCCGCCTTGGCGCTCCCTTCTTCAAATCCCGCCGTCCTGTATGCGGAGGAATCAACCCGGCGCGCATCCGATCTGATTGTTGAATGGTTCCCCCATATCAGAATCGCTGAAAAAAATACATCGGCAATTAACTGAATGGCAGGGCTTGCAGGCGGGAAATTACCGGTTCTCCAAGGTCAGCCGGGAAGCAATTTCCCATGTTTTTGTTGCATGCAGGCTCAAAATTCCATATAAATATAACCTCCCCATTACGTGCACCGGTTCATGACCCTCTTACCCCTGTTGTCTGCACGTTTTCCATCGATCAGCCGGAATGGGATTTTTCCTCCAGCGGAAACAGGCCCCGCATTTTGCGGGAACACTTTCTTTTTACGGCGGCCCCGGCTTTCGCACCATCGCTGACCTTTCGGATATGGCGCCACCTGCCCGGTCCGGTTTCCCGCTTTCATGAAAGCGTCGCGGCGCAAGGCAGCGGCCGGCGGGCCAACCTTCATCGATCACCGGAGGCATGTCACGCATCATGAACCTTGCCGATATACTTCAAAAATACAGAGATCACATCGCCCTGAAGTGGGCGCATCGCCTTCATGAAGAGGTCAGTTCCGGGTACGCCAGGCGCCCGTTGGAAGAGCTTCTTCAAACGACATCACAGGCCAGCGAAGCAAACTACGCCGCGATGGTCCGGGGGGACTTCTCAAAAGTAGACGCCTTCATCGTCAAGGTCTGCAAACTGCGCCTGGAAGGCGGCTTTTCTCTTTCGGAAGTCCAGAAGGCTTTTGAAATCTACCGGACGATCCTGATTCCGATCTTTGCGAAAGAGTTGACGGGCGATGCCCTGCTGGAGGCGCTGCAAAGCCTCAATGCCTGTTTGAGCCGGACCATCTTCGCGTTCAGCGACTATTTTTTGAATATGGCCAATGCCAAACTTCTTGAAAAGCAGAAGAAACTTGATGAAGACCTCCAGGCGGCCGCCGGGATTCAGCAGTGCCTTCTGCCGCAGAGGCAGGAAAAGAGCCGGAAGGACGAAGACCTGGAGATCGAGTGGAAGTTTACGCCTTCCGAAACGATCGGGGGCGACATCTTCAACGTGATCCACCTCGACGAGGATCACCTCGGGTTTTACATGGTCGACGTCAGCGGACATGGGGTGCCCCCGGCCCTGGTGACGTTTTCCCTTTCCCAGACCCTTCAGCCCCACATGGGATGCACCATCAGGAAGAAGCCCGGCTGCACGCCGGATTATGAAATTGTCTCCCCGGGAGAAGTGCTCACGGCCCTGGACCTGGAATACCCCTGGGAGCGCTTTGAAAAGTTTCTGACCGTCATCTATCTCATCGTCGATATCCATCATGGCCATCTGGTCTACAGCAACGCCGCCCATCCCCCTCCCATTCTTCTTCATGCCGATGGGACCTTCGTACTGCTGGAAAAGGGGGGGACCATTATCGGTCTGGGAGGGGTCCTGCCCTTCGAGGAGGAGGATAAGGCCTTTTCAGCGGGGGATAAAATCATTATTTATACGGACGGAGTGTTTGAATTTACGAACGACAAAGGGGAATTGTTCGGGGAGGAAAGGTTTCACGCCCTTGTGAAGAGCCTGCATGGACTGGACATCGGTGCCATGCTGGATGAGATCGTCCGGGCCATCGAGGGCTTCGCTCAGGGAGAAAAGCTCAGGGATGATGTGAGCATCCTGGGGCTTGAGTTTAAGAAACGGATTCCCGCGGCCTGACCAGGGGAGATCCGGAGCCGGCGATTTTCCCTTTTTCAGGGCATCAACCGGGAGCGGATCGTACGGGTGATGCCTTCCAGGGTGTCATTGGGGCAGCGGCTCATGTCGAGCTCCCCGTCCCTGGCATAGGGGCTGAGGATCTCATACAGATCCTCCGGAAGCCCTCCGTATTGGCCGAGAAAGGAGCGGAGCCGCGCATGGAGACTGAAGATCCGCTTGCTTTGTTCCGGCAGGTCCAGGTAGCCATCGATGATCTTCAGAAGCCGGCTGCGGTCATGGGGAAGCTTTCCATACAAATCCAGGAGATTGGAGGCGCTGTCGCTCAGGAGTTCGGTTTCCGCATCAATACGGCTGATCAGGATCCTCAGCTCTCGGACGACCTGCTCTTCCGGGCACTCCGTGAAGCTGCCCTCTTTCACCGCCTGCTCCAGGGGCGTCTGGGGAAAAATTTCCAGCGTCCGGAGGCGGACAAAATCCGGGGCGGCGGCATTGATGACCCGGGCCGTTTCCAGGGCATGCTCCTCTGAACGTGCGGTGCCGCCGAGGCCGGGCATGATGTAAACCGAGCAGGAGAGGCCGGCTTCTTTCGTTTTCAGGCAGCCCTCGATGTGATCCGCGCTGCATTCCCCTTTGTTCACGAAGGCCAGGACCCGGTCGCTTCCGCTTTCAATGCCGAAATGCACCCGGTTCAGCCCGGCTGCGGCCATGGACCGCAGATCGGCGAGGCTCCGCTGCCTGGCCGCCGTCCGGGTCCGCCCTTAAACGGTGAAGCGTTGAAGGGACGGAAACCGGGATTTGATTTCGCCCAGGACCGTGGCCAGGAATTCCGGCTTCAGGATCAGCCCGTCCGCATCACCGAGAAAACAGGTTTCCCCTCCGGCCATCCGCCAGCTCAGCAGATGGGCAAGGCTGTCCTCAAGGGAAGGCTGGTCGTTGAACCAGGAGATAAACCAGGCCAGGCGAGGATCGACATCTTCCGGAATCTCCGCGGCTGCCTTCTGCGTCCGGGCTTCATGATGCGCTTTCCTTCCGGTCCGGCGGATCTCCTCGGCCAGTCCGGGAAGCTTTCCGTAATCGGCCCGGGTATACCCGTTCATGCCGATTCCGCCGGCCAGCATCCAATCATCGAGCTGCCTGGCCCTATCGATGTCTCTGCGGATTTCATCGAGTGAACGACGGGAAAAACGGGCCCCCATTTTGTAGACCGGGCAGAATGCGCACTTGTTCCAATAGCAGTTACGGGTCAGCCGAAAGGTCAGGCTGCTGTTTTCCGTGGGAGGCCGGATCGAACAGATCTCGAAGGGCTCCAGGCCGCCTGGATTCTTCTCGTTCATACGCTCAAACCTTTCTTGCTTGCGTCGATGCCCATCCTTAAATAATCCCGGAGTGGGGAAGGAATTTCGCTCGAGATCTCACTTCCATGGCGCCTTCTCTTACCGAAGCTGCTCTGGCAGGTGCTGCCGTCCATCGGCTCGCAACGTCGGACGACCTTGGACCCTTCCCGTCCGATCCGGCTGAGCAGTGGCGGCAGGCAAATCGAAATCCTCTCTGCGAAGGATAATTCGCCCTATTTTCCCCTTTTCCCGGACACTGTCAAGGACTATCGGTCAGGGATGTGGCAACTGCCCGTACCCTGCCTTCGGGGTGCGCCGGAGCGGAGACAGCATAGCGCATTGCGATGTTATGGGCTGCCCCGGCCGAGAATCGTCCGTACCGGAATCATCAACCCTTATTCTTCCACAGCATAACCCTGAGCGACCTTTCCGCTCCCACCGTTCTTCATGCCAGGTTTTGACTGGTAATTATGCGTAATTCTTTCCGTATTTACATTGTAAATGTTTTAGGGCTATTTTTTAGTACAGTAGGTTACCAAATTATCCTTCCTTAAACTTCCTTTGAAACGGCGCATATTGATTGTCCAGAGATGAACTCGGCAACATGTTCTCCAGCAAAGGGAGGGGTCAGCAGGCGTATTGAAGAGGTCCAACAATGCGAGACGCGGATTTCTTGCCGTATTTCTCCCGAAGCGGCCTCTCGCAATGAAAGCCACAGTGCCAGCAACAGTTCCATATTTTGCCGTACATACATTCTGAAGAAAGGAGTCTAAGCGATGCCTACGTATCTTCACCCGGGCGTATATGTGGAAGAAATCCCGAGTGGCTCCAAGCCGATTGAAGGGGTCAGTACATCCACAGCGGCGTTTGTCGGCTTCACCACGAAGGGGCCGGTCGCAGAGCCGACGCTTCTGTTCAAGTGGAGCGACTATGAGGAGCAGTTCGGCGGAATCCGCGATCTGGGGAAATTGGCCGCAGGCGACCCCATGGGGTTCGCGGTCTACAGCTTTTTTCAAAATGGAGGGACCGCCGCCTACATCGTTCGGGCCATCCTGGCAGAGAGCGCAGACACGGCCGAGGGATTCCTGGTCAATCCTGCCGATTCCACCCGGATCCTCCGCTTTTCGGCGGTAAATCCGGGGGAGTGGGGCAGTGAACTGCAGATCCGGTTCGAGGCCAAGACGGATGCACCCGGCTACTACACCTTGAAGGTCGGCGTCATGGGTGGAAGCGAGTTCAAGGAGCGGGAGCGTTTCAGCGACCTGACCGTGGTAGACGACAGCGCTCCCGATTACATTGAGAGCAAGGTGAATGACGCCTCGACTCTGATCGACGTGGAGATGCAGGATGTCAGCCAGTACCTGCTGGGAGTGAGCATCAGCCGGGATCTTGCTGCCGTTGCCGACTTCAGCGTCCTGAACAGCCGGACCATGACCGTCGCTGTGGACGGGACCGCCCGGACGGTGAACTTCGGCGCCGGCGAATTCAGCGCCGCGAGCACTCTGGCCGATGTGGCGGGAAGCATTCAGACCCTGGTGAGGGGATCCGTCGTAGCCAACCCGGCGGTGCGCGATTTCAGCTGCGCCGCGGAAGGCAGCCGGCTTGTCCTCACTTCCGGTACCCGCCTCATCACCTCAGCGGTGGTGGTGACCGGTCCCGGAGACGCCACCGATGCCTCGACGGTTCTGCTGCTGGGATTGGCCAACGAAGGCACCCAGCGGACCGGGCAGCAGTCCCTGGACGCGCTTCTTTCCGGAATCGCCGGCCAGGTCTCCCTGGGCGGAGGAACCAATGGCAGTCTTCCCGATCAGGACGCCTACGACGACATCTTTGCCGCCTTCGAAAAGGTGCGTGACGTGAGCATCCTCTGCCTGCCGGGCCAGACCTGGAACACCACCGCCGAGCAGGGGGTCATCGACGCCGCCGTGGCCCATGCCGAGAAGATGAAGAGCCGCATGGTCATCATCGATCCCCCCCGGGGGGTGGAGCTCAAGACCGAAAAGGCGGTCAACGACCTGGGATTCAAGCCCAAGACCTACTCGGTGGTCTACTATCCCTGGGTCAAGGTGGCCAACCCCTTCTACAGCGCCGAGAGGAATCCCGGTGTGCCGTCCACCCTGCTGGTGGCGCCCAGTGGTCTTGCCGCCGGCATGTGGGCCAAGATCGACGGCCGCCGCGGCGTCTGGAAGGCCCCGGCGGGGGTCGAAACGTCGCTTCTGGGCGTGGCCGGCATGGAGTACCCGGTGGAAGACGGGGAGCAGGACTCCCTGAATCCCCTGGGCATCAACTGCCTGCGGAAGATGCCGGGCTACGGGCCTGTCATCTGGGGGAGCCGCACTCTCGCCACCAAGGCCGACCCCGAGTGGCGCTACGTTCCCATCCGGCGCACCGCCATCATGATCGAGCAGAGCATCTACAACGGCATCCAGTGGGCGGTCTTCGAGCCCAACAACCATAACCTCTGGGCCTCTCTGCGGGCCAACATCGGGTCCTTCATGGACGGTCTCTTCCGGGCCGGGGCCTTCCAGGGCGAAAAGGCTAACGATGCCTACTTCGTCCGCTGCGGCCTCGGGGACACCATGAATCAGGGGGACATCGACCGGGGCCAGGTGATCGTCATTGTCGGTTTCGCCCCCTTGAAGCCCGCCGAATTCGTCATTGTCCGCATCCAGCAGAAGGTTGCTGAACAATAAATTTCTTTTCAACAGCCGAATCAAAGGAGGCTTGTGATGGCAGCACCGCTCTTTCCAGTCAACACACATCGGTACGATCCCTACCGCACCTTCAAGTTCCAGGTCGTCATCGACGGCAAGGTTGTGGCGGGGCTGAAAAAAATGGGGGCCCTCAAGAAGAAGACGACGCCGGTGAAGTGGCGCGCCTCCAACGATCCGTCCCACGAGCGGATCATGCCTGGGGGAACCAGCTACGATCCCGTGAACCTGGAGCAGGGGCTTACCCACGACCCGGTCTTCGAGAACTGGGCGAACCTCGTCAACAACATCCAGGGGGACGCCGCCCTGTCCCTGAAGAACTACCGCAAGGACATCATCATTAACGTCCTGAACCTCCAGGGGAAGGTGGCCATATCCTACAAACTCTACCGGGCCTGGGTATCCGACTACCAGGCGCTGCCGGATCTCGATGCCGGGAACATGAACACCGTCGGCATCCAGTCCATCACCCTGCAACACGAGGGGTGGGAGCGGGATACCAGTGTTGCCGAGCCGGCTGAGTCCTGATGCGGCTCCCCGGCGGAATCCTCCGTGATGGCGTCCGGCGCCGGGATTTTGCCTTCCGCCCCCTGACCGGGGTGGTGGAACTGGTCCTGGCCGAGGCGGCCGAGGAAAACTCCCCCATGCCGGCCAGGGTGACGAAGGCCCTGGCCGCCGCCCTGGAGCACGTAGGGGGGGAGCTCCCCTTGCCGGCCACCGTGGCGGCGCTTTCCGTGGGCGACCGCCAGTTCCTCATGGCGAGGCTGGCCGTGGAGTTCGGCCTGGGGGAAACCTGGTTCACGGCCCCTTGCCGCAGGTGCGGCGAACGGTTCGATTTTGCCGTGGACTACCGGAATCTGCCGGTGAAGGAGGCGGGGCCCGGGTATCCTTTCGCCGAGGTGGAGACGAGCCTCGGAAGATGCCGATTCCGCGTGCCCAGCGGGGCCGACCAGGAAATCCTTGCGGGCCTTGCCGATGACCGTGCGGCCATCCCGTGTCTTGTGAAATGCTGCCTGGTGGCACTTGCCGGCCGGCGGGTGGAAGATCCCCTCCCTTCTGGTGACATGATGGAGGCCTTTTCCCCCGGCGACGTGGCCAGGATCGAGGCGGCCCTGGAGGAGGCAGCGCCGGAGGTGGCCGTGTCCGTGCAGGCCGCCTGTCCCGCCTGCGGCACAGCCCACGGGATCGATGTGGATCCCTACCGGATTCTATATAACCGGCTCGGGGAGGGACTCCTTCGGGAAATCCATATCCTCGCCTCCACCTACCACTGGAGCGAGGCGGAAATCCTGGGGCTTTCCCTGCACCGGCGCAGGCGCTACCTTGATCTGATCGACGAGGCGCGGGGAATGACGCGTTCCGGAAGAGGAACATGATGGGATTTTTTGCGGATATTCTACGCGACAGCCGCAGGGGGGGCACAGCCGCCCGCGTATCCGCCGCGGCGCCTGCCGCAGGCAGCTGGAGCGGCACAACGGGAGTGCGGCTCCGGGAAGAGAGCGGCGGCCAGCCGATGTATGCGGGGCAGACGCCGGTTCAGGACGGGTCTTCCGCCCGCAGGGTCCTGGACCCTGTACCCACGGAACAGACCTTGATTGCGGGACGGCACGGGATGACAACGGAAGGCGCAGACCTTCACGATCCTGGAACAGGGGAGCAGGGAGATTGTGGAAGCGCCCGGGCGGTCATAAGCGATTCCTTCATGGGGGAATCTTCGCCTGGGGAGGCGCTGTCTCGAATCGGCGAACGATTTGAGGAGCCACGGGTCGAGGGGCACACGGCGGAGCAGACGGGTGGTCCGGCCGAGGAGGATGAGGAGGCTTCCGGTTTGCCTGCCGTGAGCATGGAGAGCGATACAGCGGAGATAAGACTTCGGGAGGAGGGCGGCGGTCCGCCGGTGAATGCGGGGTCAGGAACCCTGCAGGATGGTGGAGCCGTCACCCGCCGGGTGGTGGGCCCTTCACTTTCGGAATACACCCCGGGTTCGGGAATTCCGGAGGTGACGATGAAAGGCGTAAGCCTTCCCAATCCTGCGGCACGAAAGCAGGCAGGTCGCGAAAGCGCCCGAACGGAATCGGACAGGTTCCGCGTTGAGTCGATGAAGTCGTTTCACGACGGTGATTCTATCGATGCTCCTCTGGTTCCAGTGGACGCGAGGGATTCATCCGTACGGGAATCTTCGTCCGGAGATGCGGCGTCACGAACCGGGAAAGTGTCTGCGGAAACGCAGGGGAGACGGCAAGCGGGATTGAACCGTGCGGGCACCATCACCCCTTCTGATCAATCGGCAGAAACAATGAAGGAGAATCATGGTATGGAGCAGGCCGCCGGGCTGCAGGGGAAGACTTTTCCATCGGCGGCAGGGGAAGTTCCTGCGGACACGGTGCAGGAGGAACTTCATCACGGCGGTATGCCGGCCGCCGCCCCGTCTTCGACTCCTGATTCCAAAAGTGTGGAGCGGTTCCAGCGGCCGTCCGTCCGTCCACTGCCTCCGATCCCGAAGGACAGCGAAGAAAAAGGGTCCGGCCGTTCCCTTCCGCCCCCGGAACCCCAGGTCCGGATCGGCGCCATCGAGGTCGTGGTGGTTGTCCCGGCGCCTGCAGATCGCTTGCCCCGGAGCGGGGAGCGCTCCCGGCCGGATCTGGCCAGCCGCCACTATTTGAGGAATTTCTGAATATGGCCCTCCCGCGTTCATCACTTTCCCGCGTCTGTCGCGCCATTGCCGACTTCGTCAGCGTGGGGCTCGACGCCAGCGCCAATTCGATCCAGGTCATGATCGGCTCTCCAGCCAGCGCCGCGCCGGCCGTAACCGACACGACCCACCGGGTGAACCTCTTCTTCTACCGGATCGAACCGGCGGGTTTCTTTACTGGCGACACTCCCGGCGATCCCTGGTGGGTGCGGCTCCACTGCCTCATCACCGGTTTCGGCATCGAGGAGGAACAGGTGAGCGCCGGAGAGAACGACCTGCGCCTCCTCGGCGAGGTGATGCGGCTCTTCCACGAGACGCCGGTGCTGTCCGCGCTCACGGTGGACGACGAGACGTTCCGGCTCCAGGTGGTCTTTTTCCCCCTGGGCGCCGATGACCTGAATCACATCTGGTCGACCCAGGGTGACGTGAGCTACCGACCCTCCATTGCCTACGAAATGGCCCTGGCTCCGGTGCTCCCCCGGGAGCCTCGTCCCGAAAGCCCTCTGGTGGGGCGGATCGGTTCCGAAGTCCGCGCCGTTTCCGCAGCCCGCACCGCACCCTTTTCCGGGGCGGCCGCCGCGCCGCCGGTTCTCCGGTCGACGGTGGACACCTCGCGGCCGGACTGGGCACCCGCCATCTGTTTCGTGGCAGAGGGGGTGTGTGCCAGCAGTCTTCTCTTCGCCCTGGGGAGTCAGGAACTGACCGATTTCGTTCCCGCCGTCTGGGTGGCCGGGGAGCCGGGAGCCGCCGTCACCCTTGCCTGGCAGCGATGGACGAGCACAGGAGGCTGGCAGGATGTGGCGGACAGGATGGACACTTCGGCGACGGACCTGACCCTCGATCCCGAAATGGGCTCTGACGCACAGACCGTTGAAGTCGCCCTTCCCGTGGATCTTGTCTCCGGCGGAGGCCAGGCGGTCCTCTATGCCGAGCGGAGCTGGGTGCGGGGGGCGGACGGAGTGACGCTGAAGGTGCGGAGCAATCCCCTCCTGGTCACCGTCTACGGAGGGCCGTGATGGAATCCACCGTGCGGACCAGGGGAGAGGCGTGCTTCGCATCCGAATGGGAGAGGATAAGCCTGCTGGCCCACATCCTGGCTGAGTCCCGTCAGGGGCGATCGGCGTCCCAGGGTGAGCTGGATCGACTTCGGACGTTGCAGCAGCAGGTGGAGGCCTTTCGCCGGGAGGAGGGGAGATGGGACGCGGTGACGCCCTCGGGACTCTCTTCTCTGGAGTTCGACGTCCTCGCCTGTGCGGTGGCACCCGAGGCGGAACCGCGGCTTGGGTGGCTCTTTCAGGCGCTGCAGCCCGGAGCGCCGACTCCTTACCCGACGCCGGCCCTCCTCCAGGAGATCCTGGCCGTGGCACCCGAGGAAACGGCGCTTCTCTACGGCGCCCTTTCCGAGGCATCCCCCCTGCGCATCAATGGCCTCATTGAAGTGGAGGGGGGAGACCCCTTCCAGCCGCTCCGTCCGGCAGCGGGTGTGACAGCCCGGCTTCTGGGTCGTCCTGCCGTCACCGGGGATCTGCCGGGGGCGGTCCTGGTGAAAACTCCGGCCCGGTGGGAAGATCTTGTGCTGCCGTCGGACCGGGTTGCCATGCTCCGGGAGTTTCTCCTCTGGATCACCCACAAGGCCATCGTGGTCGGAGAATGGGGAGGCAGCGATTGCGGCGGTCCCGTTGGGCTCTTCTCCGGCCCGTCGGGGACGGGAAAGACCTTTGCGGCCGCGGTCCTCGCCGCCAGACTGGGTTGGCCCCTCTACCGGGTCGATCTTGGGCGGCTGGTGAGCAAGTACATCGGTGAAACGGAAAAGAACCTGAACCGCCTTTTTGATGCAGCCCACGGCCAGCCGATGATCCTGCAGTTCGACGAAGCAGACAGCCTCTTCAGCAAGCGGGGAGAGGTGAGGGAGGCCCGGGATCGCTACGCCAACATGGAGGTGAGCCACCTGCTGGCCCGCATCGAGTCCCACTCGGGGCCGGTGATTCTCACCACCAATCTCCGCAAGCACCTGGACCCGGCCTTTGCCCGCCGCTTCCAGGTGGTGGTGGATTTTCCCCGCCCCGACGCCGAGGCCCGGACACGGCTCTGGCAGCGGCTCCTGCCGCCCAGGATGCCGAGGGAGCCAGGGGTGAACCCCGCCTTTCTCGGTGCCGCCGTTAACCTGACCGGCGGGAGCATCCGCAATGCCGCCCTCCACGCGGCCTACCTGGCCGCCGGTGCGGGGAGGCCCCTGAGCCTCGGCCACGTGGCCCTGGCGATCTGGCGGGAGCTGGGCAAGGACGGCCGGGAACTTTCCCCCACGGACCTGGGACCCATGGCACCCTTCCTCCCCGGGGAGGCGCCATGCTGACCATCGAACGCCTGCGCCTGCAGTTGCCCCACGCCTTCCGGGACCGGGCCGGGGAGATCGCCCGCCTGGTGGCGGAGGAACTGGCAGCGGTCCCGATGACGGCCGACCTGCAGCTGGACCGGCTGACGGTGCCGCCGGTGGAGGTTTCTTCCCTGGCCACCGACCGGGATGTGGCCAGGGCTGTAGCGACATCGGTTTATACCGGAATACGGAACGAAACGAGGTAAGAGATGCTCAACACCGTCAAGGGAATGCTGATCGAATACGCCCTCTCGATTCCGCCGCTGGTGCTGGTCTTCGACTTCAACCCCCAGTCCCTCACCCGCACCCGCACGCTCACCCTGCGGACCGGAAGCGCCCCCGGCACCCGGGGGGGATACGACTTTGCGCTTCCCACGGAGACGGCGCGGGTGGCCCAGGGGGTCACCGTGCAGCCGGAAAGCTTTTCTCTGGATATCCTCCTGGACGCCACCGACCGGATGAGCGACCCGAATCACCCCGATTATTCCATTGCCTGCCAATTCGGCATCGAGCCGGAGCTGGATACGCTGCGCACCATGGTGGAGCCCAAGGC
>Ga0123329_1003608_pt1 | contig 12657 bp, 10 predicted proteins | sample BioC12SIPDNA_FD_89703 | JGI IMG/M metagenome (GOLD analysis project Ga0123329, IMG submission 89703) | Anaerobic biogas reactor microbial communites from Washington, USA - Biogas_R1_B C12 SIP DNA | ecosystem: Engineered > Bioreactor > Anaerobic > Unclassified | place: Washington, USA | collected... | reverse complement strand
GTCGCCCGGTCGGTCCCCGGCGTCCGGTCGCGCGCCACCATCATCGTCCAGACCAGATCGCGCCACAGTTTCTGCTCAGCCGGCGGCAGGCCGGGAATCGCTTCCAGGCTCTTTTCATCCTGTCCGGCCGCGAAATACAGCAGCCGCAGCGTCCGCGCCACCTCCACGTCCGCCGGTCTCTTCGCGGCCATCGCCTCGTACCGCTCGATCAGCGTCTGGAGCGTCACGGCCTCGGCCGGCGTGGCCGTCGGCGCGACGGCTGTCGCCGAAGAGCCATCCTTCGCGGCGCCCGTCTCCGCCGCCACGGGACGCACCGCCGTCAGGCTCACTTCGCCCGCCTCACGCCGCGCCTCGCCCGCCGCCGGCGCGACCGGTGAAGGCGTCTGCCGGGTGCCGCCTGTGGCAGTCGGACCGCGCGGCGGCGCCTTGGTGCGATCGGCCATTGCGGCCTCCAGTTCGGCCACCTGCCGCGCCACCTCGTCCGGCGACGCCGTCGGACGGCCGCCCGTGGCGCCCTGCGACGATGCCGCCTCGTTGTCCGTGGCCGCGGCCGCCGACGGATTGGCCGCCGCCGAGGCGCCCGACTCCGACGACCCGGTCCCCGCGCCTGCGGGCGGCGCCTCGCCTGTCGGCGATCCCGGTTTCCACCGGCAACCCGGCCCGCACAGCACCAGCGCCGCCGCGGCGACAAGAACGATCCATGCCCGTTTTCCGTTCATGAGTTCACCTCGCAGACGCCGTTGCCCGACGCCCCTGCGACGACAACGCCAGCAGAAGCCGCTCCACGATCAGCCGATCCGGATAGCGGCTCGTCTTGGCCTCCAGATCGGCCACGAGCAGTCGCCGGTACGCCGCCACCAGCCGCTCGACCGGGAACCGCTCCACGCGCCGTCGCAACTCTTCCTGGTCCCGCGGATTCCAGGCATGCTTGGCCACGGCCGCGGCCATTCCGTCCCGATCGGCCGCCAGGCGCGTGTCCAGCAGACGCCGCAGCGTGCTCCGCAACGCTCCCACGAGCGCCGGAGGCGGCAGCCCCTCGGCCATCAACGCCTCGGCCACGCGAAGCGCCGCCGCGCGGTCGCCGTCGGCCAGCGTGTCGCACAGGTCGAACGTCTGATACGCGCTATACCCCATGCCCACGGCCGACACGTCTTTCTCGGCAATGGCCGGCGCCGCGCCGACGTACAGTTCCAGCTTCGCCAACTCCGCCGCGATCCCCGACAGGTCTCCCTGGCACAGGTCCGCCAGCAACTGGGCCGCCCCGGCGTCGATCTGTTTGCCGTGAACCGCCCGCGCCCGACGCTGCACCCAGGCGATCAGGTCGCGCCCGCCCCGTGGCGCCCAGCACGCAATGTCCCCGCCCAGCGCCTCGATCCGCTGCGACAGCTTCGTCTTGCGGTTCCACTTGTCCACCGTCATCACCAGCACCGACGACTCGCACGGACGCTCCAGGTAGCTCTCCAGCGCCTTGCGGTGGCGATTCAGAAACTCGCCCGCGTTCTGGAGCACGACCATGCGGCTCGTGACGAACATCGGCACCGACAGCAACGCGTCCATCACCACGCCCGCGTCGCGCTGTTCCTTGGTGAACTCCACGACCGCCAGCGACGCGTCCTGACCCTCGCACGCCTTGGCCCTCAGCGCGGCCACGGCTTCCTGCACTTCGAAGGCGTTGTTGCCGTAGGCCACGTAGACCGGGCCCAGCGGCGAGCGGGCGAGATGGCGTTCGAGGTCCGAGAAGTACATGATGGCTGGTCCGTGGGTCTGCCGGGTCGGTCGCGCAGGATGCGAGAGCGTGCTGCCGACCGTTGCTGCATCGTACTCGACGGGCGCTACGGCTTCAACTGCAATCGTTTCTGGATCGCCGCCAGGCGTCCCTCGTGGCCGCCGCCGCTGTCGAGCGCCTTGAGCCACGATTGCCGCGCCTCGTCGTGACGCCCCGATTTCCAGAGCAGGTCCCCGTGAAGCACCAGCGCGTCGCCGTCGGTCGGCGACACCCTCAGCAGCGTCTCCACGGCACGCACCGCGCCGTCGGCGTCGCCGCGCGCCGCCAGCGACCGCGACAGGCCCAGCAGCGCGTTGGTGTTTTCCGGCTGAAGCGTCACGGCCTTGCGGTACGCGTCCACGGCCGGGTCCCATCGCCGGCCGGCCGCATAGATGCCGCCCAGGTCCACCCACGCCCGTGCGTGGTCCGGGTTCAGCGTCGTCGCCCGCTGCAACTGCCGCTCCGCGTCGGCCCAGTTCTCCTGGAGCCGCGACAGCGTCGCCATCGCATACGCCCGCTGCGACTCGGCCACGGCGTCCTCCGACGCCTGCTCGGTCGTCGGCGCGGCCGCCGCCGGCGGTGTCTCCGTCGCCGCCGGACGCACGATCTCCAGCGACACGTCCGCCGACGCCAGGTGCCCGGCCCGGTCCAGCACCGTCACGCGCACCTCCACCGTGCCGCTCGTGGCTTCCGGCGCCGTCCACGTGTGCGACCCGCTGCCCGGCAGGTCGGCCGCAATCGGTTGCCACAGTGTCTGCCCGAAGGCCCGCCAGTCCAGCCGCGCCGGACGTTCGCCCAGGTTCGCGTCCGTCGCCTGCCACGCCAGGGCCACCGTGCCGGTTACCTTCGCCGGCGCGCGGGCTATGCCGCCGGCGGCCTCCGCTCCGAGCGGCGACGTCCACTCGACGCGCGGCGGCTCGGTGTCCACGATGATCTCCATTTGCGGCGCTTCGCCGCTCAGCGGAACGCCCCAGGTGTTGCCCCCGGCCTCCCGATGCGTGTGGAACCCGTACACGCCGTCGGCCGGAGCCTGAAACACGAACAGGCCCGTCAACCGCTCGGCCACGTGGTCCAGTTGCCACGTGCGGCCGCCGTCGGTCGTCACCCACAGCCCCACTCGGTCCGGCGGATGCTCCTCGTCCCACGTGTAGCTGATGCTGAGCATGCGGCTGCGGAGCAGGGGCGTCTCCGCGGCGGCACGCACTTCGCCGCCCGGCTCCACCCACTGGTCGCCCCGGCCGCGCGCCGGCGCGACCGCCTCCGGCGACGGTGTGGTCGCGGCAGCCGAAGGCTGTGCCGCAATAGTCGATGAGGCCGGCGACGCCGTTGGTTCCGACGCCGTCGCCGGCGCGACAACGGGTTCGGTGGCCACCTGCGGCGGCGGCACGGGCTCCATCCTGGGTTCCTGCGACGACGGGGCAGGGGAGGTAGCCGCCGCCGGCTGCGCCAGCGGCGCGCCGGTCGTCGGGGCTGCCACCGGCGCTGCCGTCGGCACCGCTTCGGCCGGCTCGGCGACGGGAGTCGGCGCCGGGGTCGGCGAGGGCGCGACCACCGGACTGGGCTCGGCCGCCACCTGCGCCGCCTCAACGGCCGCCACCGTCGTCCGGCAGCACGCCGTCGTCATGTTCCCCGCCATGTCCACAAACGTCACCGCGAAATCCCACGTGCCGGCGCTCAGTGGACCGACCAGCGAACTGCCTTCCAGGCTCGGCGTCGCCTCCTGCGGCGGCAACGTCTCCTTGCTCTGGCCCTGGGCGGCGGCAATTTTCACGCCGCCGATCGAACTGCCGCGGTCGCTGACCTGCCATGCGATCCGCACCGGTTCGTTTTCCCGGGCGGCCGACGCCGTCAGGCTCGCGACCTCCGGCGGCGACGTGTCCACCGTGATGAGCAGGTCCGGCCGCGCGCCCGGCAACGGATCCGCCCCGCGCGACGCCACGGCCTCGCCCCGGAAGATCGCCCAGTACGTGCCGTCGGTCACCGCGCGAAACTCCAGCGCCCCCGTCGGCAGCGTCCGTTTCTGGGTGCGCACCCACGTGCGACCGCGGTTGCCGCTAACGTAGAGCACGACGGCCTGGTCCCGTCCGGGCTGCACGCCCTCGCACCTCGCCGGATCCAGCGGCGCTCGCACTTCACGCGCATTGACATACAGGTGAGGCGCCGACGACGCATCCGTCGCGGCCGCAACCGTCGGGCTCGGCGTCGCCGACGAACCGGCGGGCGCCGTGCCCGCGGGCTCTATTGCCGGCATCGACCGGACGATCGGCATCAACTGTCGCGCACTCTCGTCGTCGGCCACCAGCGCCCCGCAGGGCCACGCCACGACGACCAGAAGAACGCTCCAGGGCCATACGACAGGTCGCAGATGTCTCATCGGTGCCCTCCGGGCCATTCGCCTCGTCTTTGCTCCGCAACCCGCGCCTCCGGCACGAGCCCATTCACGTTCTGGCGAACGTGCCGCAGGGTCCATGCGTCCCGCAGGCAGGCACGCCCGTGGACACACGGCGTTGCGCAGGGCCAGGATGACCCTGCGACTCACGGGCAAGATGCCCGTGCCACGGTGAAAAAGCCTTGAGCCGTTGCAGCGCTACGGGGCCATCCACTGCCGCAGCTTCTCCGCCGCCTGAACCATCGCCACCTCGCACGGCGGCATGTAATCGTGGTAGAAGGCTTCCCATTCCACGTTCAGGTACCCGGACCACCCGGCCTTCTTCAGCAGGGCGATGGTTTCCTCGACGGGCCAGTCGCCCGCCCCGATGAAGCACTCGTACTCTCCCTGCTGGCCCGGCATCGGGAACGCGTCCTTGACGTGCAGATACGCGATCCGCTCGGGTCGGAGGTGCCGCACGGTGGTCTCGGGGGTCTCGCCGGCGTGCTTCGGGCCCGCCACGTCCAGCAGGGCCTTGGCGTTTGGCATCGCCGCCAGGTCCAGCACGCGACCCAGCAGTTCGCCCGTGCCCCAGTCGTCGTGGGCCTCCAGGGCGATGTTGATCCCGGGGTTGGCCTTGGCCCCGGCCTGCATCACCCGCGCCAGCCGCGGGATCGCGTCCTCGTGCGTCTCCCCCGGCGTCAGCCGCCCGCCGAAGATGCGCACGTTCCGCGCCCCGAGGTCCGACGCCAGGTCCACAAACCGCTTCAACTCCTCGATGTTCCCCGCCTCGTCCCGATGGTCGGGCTTGTCCGGGCCGCGCGCGTCGCGGTTGGCCGCCATGATGTAGCTCGACACCGACACGATTTCCATCCCCACGTCGGCGAAGAGTTTGCGCACCTCCTGTCGCCGCGCGGGGCTGTCCTGCCAGTGAACGTGGGCCCCCTGGCGGCCGCGCAACTCCACGCCTTCATACCCGGCGGCGCTCAGTTGCTGCGCAAACTCCTCCAAGGGTTTCGTCGGGTTTCCAAGGGTCGAAAACGACAGCTTCATCATCTCTGGGCTCCCAGACAGGTGTTCCGCCAAAGCGCGATTCGAACGATCCGATGAACCGATATCATGCCACGCACGTGGCGGCAGTCAACCCCTTTCCCCGAAACGTCATGTGCCCTCGCGAAACCCGCTGCTCGCTGCGGGCAGCTTTTCGTAGTATACTACTGTTGCGCCTGTGTTTCTGTGTCGGACGAGGAATGTCGGAGGCTCTTCCATGAAACGCCATGCCGCCACTGTGTGCATCGCCGTATTGCTTTTCGGCGCACTTGGAGCCGGCACCGTCCGGGCCGCCGTCCCCAAGACCTGGACCGAGGCTGCCCGCGAGGCCGCCAAGGCCGGCAAGATCGTCCTGGTCATCTATCGCGAAGGCAAGACCGGACAGAGCGACGACGATTCCTCCTCGCGCAACGCCAGCACGAATCCCAGGAGTTACTCGTCCACCGGTTCCTCCGGATTGCCCATCACGACCACCCTGTCCGACAAAGAGGTGCGGCCGCTCGTCAAACGGTACTGCGTCACGGCGAACTTCCGCAAGCTCGACGAGGGCAGCGGCTGGAAGACCTTCGAGAAGCAGGACAGCCCGGTGGTCTTTGCGATGCCCGACGGCACGTTCCTGCGAGGCATCTCGACCGACGCCAACCCCGAGCAGTTCAATGCCGCCCTGAAACAGGCCCTGGAGAAGGCCCGCGAGCTGGCCAAGGACGCCGGCAACAAACCCGCCGCGCAGCCGGCGGCAGACCCCGCGGCCAATCCCGCCGACAACCCCGCCGCGGCGCTCAAGGAGGCCGAGGCCCTGACCAAGAGCGGCCGCTACGGCGAGGCCGTGCGCCTCGTCAAGGCCGTCATGGACGCCGCCGAGGCCGACAGCCCCGACGCCAAGCGGGCCGAACGCGTCGCCAAGGCCCTCACCCAGGAAGCCGAGAAGATCGTCAGGCAGGCCGAGGGCTTGCTGTCGGCCAAGAAACCTCTGGCCGCATTCCGCCAGTTCGACGAGGTGATCCACCTGTTCGCCGGGCTGCCCGTGGCCGATGCGGCCGCCAAGCGCCTCGACGAGCTCATGGCCCAGCCGATCATGGAAGACTACGCCGCCGAGTACGCCCAGGAGCGAGTCGCCTACGACCTCTACGAGAAGGCCATGGGCCTCCACGACAGCCAGTTCTGGAAAGATGCGGCCGCCAGGTTCCAGGAAATCGTAGACAAGTATCCCCAGAGCCCGGTGGCCGCCCGTGCCGCCGAACGGGCCGAATTCTGCCGCAAACAGGGCACCGAACCCCCCGTGATGCCCACCATCGACTGACACCGCGCCGCCCGGGGCCGCGACATGCCGCACGCCCTGCGCTCGGTCGCGCCGTGGGAATCCGCCGCCCCGCGGGCGACATCCATAACCAATCGTCTGCCCATGGGTTACGGAATTCCGGAAACCAATCCGCGCGTCGTTCGTCCAACCCCAGTGTCCGGTTCCGTTCGCGCAGCCGCCCTGTGGCAGGTCGCTACGAGGATCGAATCCGGAAATCGAATGGACGGCCAGCACGTTTAGAAGTATACTGTCGGTTCACAGTCAGACTCATTTCCGATGGGTGGAGCCGTGCCAGTTCAAATCAGGGAGGTGCGCCGATGACGTGGCATCGGGCGGGTATCGTGTTGATCGGGGTGTCTCTGGTCGCGGCCGGCGTGTGCGAGGCCAAGACCGACCGGCCCAAGGGCCGCATCAGCGACTGGCCCACGGCCGTCGCCAACGCCAAGAAGTACAACAAGATCATTTTCTGTATCTACGCCCCGGGCATCACGCGGCTCTACGGCACCGGGAAGACCGAGGCCGCCACCGCCGGCGAAAGCACCGAGTGGCGGGTCACGGCCGTGATCTGCCAACCGCAGGTCCGCAAGCTCGAAAAGCAGTTCTACCTTGTCGCCCGCCTGCGGACCGGCGACTCGACGAGCAACTGGAGCGCGTTTTCGTCGCAGACCGACGGCTGCTGCTTCGTCACCGCCAACGGGGAGTTCCTGGAGGCGGTTGGCCGCGATTGCACCGTGGCCGAGTTCACGGAGGCCTGCAAGCGGGCGGTCGCGCGGGCCAAGGAGCTGCGCGCCAACCAGCCCCCCACGGCCACCGAACTGGCGAGCGTGGCCGAGGAGGCCCTGAAGGAGGAGGACTACGCCCTGGCGCTGTCGAATGCCGACGAGGTGCTCCAGGGGCCCGAGGCGGCAACGCCCGCCGGCAAACGCGCCGACCGTGTCAAGAAGACCATCCTCGGTCGGGCCCAGGGCGGCCTGACCCGTGCCGAAGACCGGCTCAAGGAAGGCAAGGCCGTCCAGGCCTTCCGCGAATTCGACGAAGTGGCCCACCTGTTCCCGATGCTCGACGAGGGCAAGCGGGCGGCCCAGCGGCTCGAAGAGGCCATGGCCGACGCCGCCCACGCCAAGGCGTCCGAAGAGTATGCCAGCGAACGCGTCGTCTACGAGTTGCTCGAGCAGGGCAACGACCTGGCCGACAACGAGGACTGGGCCGGAGCCATCGCCAAACTCCAGCAGATCGTGGATAACCACAAGGCCAGCCCCGTCCTGCGCCGCGCCGCCGCCCGCCTCAAGGAGTGTCGCGACGCCCTCAAGGAAGAGCAGGCCGCCGCAGGCTGCGGCAACCCGTGAGCCGGGCGCCCCACGCTGCGGCAACCCGTGAGCGGGGTGCCCCAGGCTGCATTGTCAGGCATGGGCATTGCCGTCCTGTGGCACGGGCATCCTGCCCGTGAGTCCCAAGGGGCATCTTGCCCCTGGCGTTCATGATCACGCCGCACAGCGCACACGTCGGCGACGCCCGCACTCCTCGACGAAGACCCGAGTCAACAAGACGCCGCGCCCACACGTGGCGCCCCGGGCCCATGAAGAACGACCGGACCACGTTCTGCGGCCCGGTCGAGAGTGAACTGTCTCTGCGTTTAAGGTGCGTCCCCCGGACCCACGCGGATTCTCAAGCTCTCGGCAGCGTAGGGTGGGTCCCCCGGACCTACGCGGATCCTGACGCCCGCCCTTGTCGTCACACGCGCCGCACGGCCAGACAGGCGTTGTGCCCGCCGAAGCCGAACGAGTTGCTGATGGCGACATCCACCTTGGTGCGTCGCGCCGCCCCCGGCACGAAATCCATCTCGACCCCGTCGTCGGCCTGCTGGAAGTTCAGCGTCGGGTGAATCGTGCTGTCCTGCATGCCGCGGACGGTGGCGATCAGTTCCACGGCGCCGCTGGCGCCGAGCAGATGACCGATGAAACTCTTGGTGCTGGAAATGGGAATCCGCCGCGCGAGGTCGCCAAACACGCTCCGCACGGCCCGCACTTCCATGGCGTCGCCCAGGCCCGTGCTGGTGCCGTGGGCGTTGATGTAATCCACCTCGTCGAGGTTCAGCCCCGCGTCGTGCAGGGCATCGCTCATCGCGGCGGCCGCCCCGCGGCCGTCTTCGTCCGGCGCGGTGATGTGCGACCCGTCGCCGGCCATGCCGTAGCCGATCACCTCGGCGTAGATCTTTGCGCCGCGGGCCTTGGCGTGTTCCATCTCTTCCAGAATCAGGATGCCGGCCCCTTCGCCCATGACGAACCCGTCGCGGTCGCGGTCGAACGGGCGGCTGGCCCGCTCGGGGTCATCGTTCCGCGTCGAGAGGGCCTTCATCGCGCAGAACCCCGACAGGCCGATCCGCGTCACGGCGGCCTCGCTGCCCCCGGTGACCATCACGTCCGCCTCGCCGCGCTGGACCACCTTGAAGGCGTCGCCGATCGAGTTGGTCGCGCTGGCACACGCCGACACCACCGCCACGTTGGGGCCCTTCAGGCCGTGCCGGATCGACACCAGCGCCGCGGCGGCGTTGGCCATCAGCTTCGGCACCAGGAACGCCGAGACCCGGCCCGGACCCTTCTCCAGCAGCCGCTCGAACTGCGTCTCGATCTCGTGCAACCCGCCGATGCCGCTGCCGATGATCACGCCGCACCGATACGGATCCTCCGCCGCGAAGTCCATCCCGCAATCGGCCACGGCCTCCGCGGCCGCCACCAGGGCGAACTGCCCGAAGCGGTCGATGCGCTTGACCTCGCGGGCGTCGATGCACGGAGCCGGATCGAATTCGGGAATCTCGCCGGCGATGCGGCTGTCGTACTGGCTCACGTCGAAGCGCGTGATGGGGCGCACGCCGCTGCGGCCGGCCGTCAGGCCGTCCCAGAATTGCGAAACGGTCTGGCCAAGGCTTGTGACCAGACCCATGCCCGTGATGACGACGCGACGATCCGACGTCACTTCGAGTGCCCCTTAATGTACTCCACCGCCTGGCCCACCGTCTTGATCTTCTCGGCGTCCTCGTCCGAAATGCTGATGTCGAACTCGTCTTCAAGCTCCATGACCAGTTCCACCACATCGAGCGAATCGGCGCCCAGGTCGTTGACAAACGACGTCTCGGGAATGATGTTCGCCTTGTCAACGCCCATCTGCTCGGCCACAATACCGGTTACGCGTTCTTCGATCGACGCCACGATAACTTCCTCCCAATCTGATTGATCGTTCGACCAACTCATCGGCCGGCCGCCATCCGGGCCGCCGGCTTGCGAATTGTCCTCACATCACCATGCCGCCATCGACGGCCACGACTTGTCCCGTAATGTACGCCGCCGCGTCCGACGCGAAAAATGCCACCGCTTCGGCCACGTCCTCGGCCTCGCCCATCCGCCTCAGCGGAATGTTCGCCAGGGCCTTCTCCTTCACCGCCGGCGGAAGCACGTCCGTCATATCCGTCCGGATGAACCCCGGCGCCACCGCGTTGGCCGTCACGTTCCGGGCCGCCAGCTCGCGGGCCGTCGTCTTCGTCAGGCCCACCACCCCGGCCTTCGACGCCGAGTAGTTCGCCTGCCCCGCGTTGCCCGCCAGGCCCGACACGCTCGCGATGTTCACGATCCGGCCCCGACGCTGTCGCATCATATAGCGCGACGCCGTCCGTGTCATCAGGAAGGTTCCCTTCAGGTTCACCGCAAGGACCAGGTCCCAGGCCCTCGTCTCCATCCGCATCAGCAGGTCGTCCCGCGTGATGCCGGCGTTGTTCACCAGAATGTCGATGCTGCCGAACGCCTCGTTCACCGCTTCGAGCGTCTTCTCGATGGCCTCTTCGTCCGTCACGTCCAGCTTGTAGGCCTTCGCCAGCGGCGAGCCCGCCTCGGTGCACAGTTTCACGGTCTCGGCCATCGGCTCTTCCAGCACGTCCATCAGGGCGACCTTCGCGCCGCCACGGGCCAGCCGCACGGCTATCGCACGGCCAATACCGCGCCCGCCTCCGGTCACGATCGCTACGCGGTCGGTGACGCTCATCAGAACCTCCTCGCTCAGGTGTGACTCAGCAGATTCCCCGGTCTTGCCCCGGCCTCAGCAGACGCCCGTCTCGGCAGCGCCGTTGACGCCCGTCACCACTGCGCCGCGGTCGATCTTCTTCATCAGGCCGCGAAGCACACGCCCGGGACCGATCTCGTAAAACGTGTCGAAGCCGTCCGCCAGCAGCCGTTCCATCGACTTCTGCCAGAGGATGCTCCCGGTCAACTGACGGACCAGCATCGGCTGAATGTCGGCCGACGACCCGTAGTAGTCCGCCGTCACATTCGCCACCACGGGCACCCGCAGGTCGCCCAGGGCGATGGCCCCCAGCTCGCAGGCCAGCCCCTCGGCGGCCGAGGCCATCAACTGGCTGTGAAACGCGCCGGCCACTTTCAACTCGACGGCCCTGCCGCCGGCCTCCTCGGCCAGCGTCAGCGCCTTGGCGCATGCCCCCTTCGTTCCCGAGACCACAATCTGACCCGGGCAGTTGAAATTGGCGGGCGAGATTATACCCAGCGCCGAAGCCGCTTCACAAATGTTTTTTACCTGCCCCTCGTCCAGCCCCATGATGCTGACCATCGTGGACGGGTTGGCGTCGGCGGCCGCCTGCATCAGCTCCCCGCGGCGACGGGTCAGACGCACGCCGTCCTCGAACGACAGGGCCCCTGCGGCCCACAGGGCGGTGTACTCGCCCAGGCTCAGGCCCGCGGCCGCATCGGCCTTGACGTCGCGACCCGCCCCGGCGGCAAAACACTCGGCCAGGGCCACGCTCGTGACGAAAATCGCCGGTTGGCTGACATCGGTGGCGTTCAGGCGCTCCTCGGGGCCCTCGAAGCAGATCGCCGAGAGCTTGAACCCGAGCAGGCGGTCGGCCAGGTCAAACAGCTCGCGCGCCCGGGGCGAGGCCTCGTAGAGGTCCGCGCCCATGCCGACGCTCTGGGCGCCTTGGCCGGGAAAGAGCAATGCGGTCTTGCCCACGAGTGGCCTCCTTGACCTCTGGTTCCGGTGCAATCGCCCGAGAGGTCCGTCCCGGGCATGGAGAATCGTACGGTGGAGCGACAGCCGCCGCGGTGCGCGCTAGAATTTCACGACCGCCGAGGCCCACGACAAGCCGCCGCCGAACGCAACCAGGATCGCCGTCTGGCCGTCGCGGATGCAACCCTGACGCCGCGCCTCGGCCAACGCGATCGGCACGCTCGCCGCGCTGGTGTTGCCGTACTTGTCGATGTTGACGAAGATCTTCTCCGCCGGGAACCCCAGACGCCCGACGGCCGAATCGATGATCCGGGTGTTCACCTGGTGCGGCACCACCATCGCCACGTCGTCCACCGTCAGGTGGCACTGGGCCATGGCGTCGCGGACCAGCTCCTGCATCTTGTCTACGGCGAAACGGTACACCTCGCGGCCCTGGATAACCATCTTGTTGGCCGCCTCGTCCAGATTCTGGTGCGTCACGGGCTGGGCCGTGCCGCCGGCCGGGACGATCATCAGGTGGCCGCCCACGCCGTCGATGCCGAGGGTGTTGTAGATGACCCCTGTGTCGGGCTCGTCCGAGCCTTCCAGCAGGGCGGCCCCGGCCCCGTCGCCGAACAGGATGCAACTGCCACGGTCCTTGTAGTTCGTGATGGCGCTGAGCTTCTCGGCCCCGATGACCAGCGCACTGCGGACGATGCCCGCCATGATCGCGCCGCGAGCCATCGCCAGGCCGCAGACGAACCCCGAGCAGGCCGCCTCCAGGTCGAATCCGCCGCACTTCGGGATGCCCAGCTTGTGCTGCACAATGGCCGCCGTGGCCGGGAAGATGTGGTCCGGCGTGATCGTCGAGATAATCACCAGGTCCACGTCGGCCGGCTCGCGGCCGGCATCCTTCAGGGCCTCGCGGGCGGCAGCCACGGCCAGGTCGCTCGTGGCCTCGTTCTCGGCCGCAACGCGCCTCTGGCGGATGCCCGTCCGCGTCACGATCCACTCGTCGGAGGTGTCGACAAGCCGGGTGAAATCGTCATTGGTCATGATTCGCTCGGGAACGTAAAATCCGGTCCCGATGATCTTTACGCTGCGCGGGTGACTCACGTGTGCAGTTCTCCTGCCGGGGCCAGGGCGCTTTCGATGGCCTCATTGACCTTCTGCCCGGCGAATCGCGAG
>Ga0123329_1003606_pt1 | contig 12658 bp, 9 predicted proteins | sample BioC12SIPDNA_FD_89703 | JGI IMG/M metagenome (GOLD analysis project Ga0123329, IMG submission 89703) | Anaerobic biogas reactor microbial communites from Washington, USA - Biogas_R1_B C12 SIP DNA | ecosystem: Engineered > Bioreactor > Anaerobic > Unclassified | place: Washington, USA | collected... | reverse complement strand
GAAGACTGCGCCGCTGTCAGGCGGGATGCTGCCGCACAGGAGATTCAGCAGGGTGGTCTTGCCCGAGCCGTTGGAGCCCACCACCGAAATAAACTCCCCCTCCCGGATGGAAAAGGAAAAGTCCCGGAACAGGTCGGTCTCGCTCACGGTTCGGGGATTAAAGGCCTTGCAGATATGCTCCAGACGCACCAGAGGAAGGTTTGTTGTTTCAGGCAAGGGACTTCTCTCCCTTCTTCCCGCTCAGGCGCTGTGACAGGAGGGCCGCGGTGAGCAGCAGCGCCATCAGCAGCTTGAGGTAGTGGGGCGGCAGTCCCAGCTGGAGGGCCACCTGGAGGCAGGCCTTGTAGAGCACGGCGCCCAGCACCGCCATGGTGGTGGATCGGAGAAAGGATATCCGCCGGAACAGGCTGGTACCCATGATGACGGCGGCCAGCGCCATCACCACCATGCCCTTGCCGGAATTGACGTCGGCGTTTTCGCCCACCTGCGCCAGAACCGAGCCGGCCAGCGCGGTGCAGCCGTTGCCCAGCGCCAGGCCCAGGATCTTGACGGTGCCGGGATCCTTTCCCAGGCTGATGACATACTGGCTGTTGTCGCCGGCGGACCGCAGCAGAAGCCCCTGCTTGGTACGGAGAAACCAGTCCAGCAGGAGCTTGACCGCCAGGGCCAGCAGAAACGTCACCACGACGTAGCGGTGCCGGTACAGCCCGTCGGGCAGCAGCCTGATGACTCCCCAGGTAAAAATGGTAGGCCTGTTGAAAAATTGCAGAATGGCCGACTTTCCCGTGATGATAAGGTTGACCGACCACATGGCGGTCATCACCAGAATGCCCGAAAGCAGGTCGGTGATGCGCAGCCTTACATGGAGCACACCGGTCAGCGAACCCGCCAGTGATCCCGCAAGAAAGGAGAGGAGCAGTGCCAGCCAGGGATTTATCCCGCCGTTGATCAGCGCGGCCGTAACGCAGGCGCCCAGCGGGAAGGTCCCATCTACCGACAGGTCGGGAAAGTCCAGTATTTTATAGGTGATGAAGACTCCCATGGCCATAAGGCTGTAGATGAAGCCCTCGCGCAGCACCGTCTCGGCCTGACCGAGAAAAATGGTCATAATGATAACTCCTTTTCCTGGCGGGGTCCGGCTGTGCGGCAATTTCCGCAGCCGCACAGCCGGATACGGGGCTTACTCGTCCAGATTGGTTGCGTTTGCATAGGCCTCCGGAACGGTAATGCCGAATTTTTCGCAGTTGGCGGCGGAATACACCGGCTTGGAGTCAGATACCACACTGACTGCCATGGTTTTGACATCCCCGCCGTCCAGAATGCCGGCGGCCATCTGTCCGGTGGTCACGCCCAGAGCGATGTAATCCAGGGTTTCGGAGGCCACGCAGCCGTTTCTCACCTGCTCCTCCTCCGAGCCGAAGACTGGGATGCCGGCGGCGTCGGTGGCGTTCAGCAGCACACTCAGGTTGTTGACCACATTGTTGTCGGTGAAGTTATTGACGCAGTCCACACCCTTGGCCGCCAGCGCCGCGGCGCCCGAAGCAACCTCGGAAGAGTCGGTGATGCCCACCGCTTCAACGGTAAAGCCATAGGCGGGAGCCAGGTCCTCAAAGGCCGCCAGATGACTGATGGAATTGGGTTCGCTGGTGGTGTAGAGAATACCGATGCTCTCGGCATCGGGCAGGAAGGCGCGGATCATCTGCATCTGGCCCTCCAGATTCAGACTGTCGCTGGTGCCGGTGGCGCCGGTATTGGGGGCCTCCAGCGTCTCGGCCAGACCCGCGCCCAGCGGATCGGACACGGCGGAGAACACCACAGGGATGCCCGCTTCCCGGGCGGCTGCATAGGCGCTGATGGCGGATGGCGTGGCGATGGCGATGATAATGTCATATCCGCCGGTGACGAAGTTGCTGGCGATGAGGTTGTTGGTCTCGCTCTCGCCGTTGCCGTTCTGATAATCAATGCTGATGTTGTCGCCGTCCACATATCCGGCGTCGGCCAGTCCCTGCACGATGCCGGTATAGCAGTTGTCCAGAGAGGGATGGGGGGCAAACTGGAGAATGCCCACCTTCAGGGGCTGGGTTTCCGGGGGCGCTGCCGAGGCCGAGGGGGCTGCCGCGCCGCCGGAGCAAGCGGCAAGGGAAACGCTCATAACGATTGCAAGGGCAAGAGTCAGGGCTTTCTTCAGGGTTTGCTTTTTCATGGGGCTTTCCTCCAAATAATAGATTTGAGCGGCAGATGGACCAGATCCTTGCCGGTGACCTGGCAACAAAAAAATGCTTTTGTCCCCTCTATGGGACAAAAGCACTGCTTCTGCGATACCACCCAAATTGACGTTCGTAAAACGTCCCCTCGCTTCACGCACCATCATGCGTGCCCGGTGGATAACGGGTGGGTTCCCGTCGGTCTCTACTTGGAGCTTTCTCCGTTCGATCCGCCCTCCGAAGTCCATTCACCGGCTGCCTCCTGTCCCGCTCTCACCATCCGGGACTCGCTTGGAGTGGGCGCTTCCGGCTACTTTTCTCCGTCATCGGTTTGCTCACAATCTTTTGTTATACAGCATTATAGGCGTGTTGCTTTACTATTGTCAACCTTTTTTTTCAAAAACTTAAATTTTGTCTCGGAGCACACCACCGCCGCAAAGATAAGGCCAAAACCCAGAAGCATCCTGCCCGTAGGGCGCTCGCCGTACAGCAGCATGGAGGCAATCACCCCGAAGGGAGCCTCCAGCGACAGCAGCACCGAAGCCGCGGCCGGCTCGGTATACTTATGGCCGATATTCTGAAACAGAAGTCCGCCGGCGGTGGCGGCCACCGCCAGATAGAGAAGGCCGGCCCAGGCGCCGCCCGCAAAACCGGCGGGTATGGTCTCAAACGCCAGCGCGCAGAGGAGAGCCGCCGCGCCGGCGGCGGCGAACTGTACGGTGGTGAGCAGAAAAACGTCGCGCCCCTGCGCAAGCTTTGACACGGCAACAATATGGGCCGCGAAGAAAAACCCGCACAGCAGGGTGAGAGCGTCTCCCTTTGTCACGGTAAGGGCGGCGTCCAGCGAAACCAGCCCGATGCCGCCCACGCAGAGCACGGCGGCAAGGACATTGTACCGGTCGGGGCGCTCTTTGACCGCGGCCCAGTTGAGAAAGGGCACCATCACACAGTACACCGCCGTGAGAAAGGCGTTTTTGCCCGGCGTGGTACCCGCGAGCCCGAAGGTCTGCGCGGTATAGGCCAGAAACAGCAGCAGACCCATGATGCCGCCCGAAAGAAGATATCCCTTGTCGGCGCTCTTCCAGCGCTTCCAAAAAATCAGCGCCAGAATGGCGGCCGCCAGCAGAAAGCGGAATGCCAGCAGGGCAAATGTGGGCAGATGATCCAGGGTGTTCTTCATGATAACAAAGGAGATGCCCCAGATCATGGTGGTCAGAAGAATAAAGGGCTTGGCGAGCTTTCTCAGCAGGGCTTCATTCATTGGCTTGTACAGGCTCCTTCGGCGTGATATGATGCTTTAGCCGGGGGTGAATTAATAGATGGCAAAGCTGGGACAGGAATTTTACAACCGGGACACCGTGGAGGTGGCCCGGTCGCTGCTGGGCAAGGAGCTGGTGCGGGTTTGGCACGGGGAGGACCTGGTGTGCCGCATCACCGAAACCGAGGCCTATGTAGGACGTATGGACAAGGCCTGCCACGCGTATGGCTACCGTCGGACCGGGCGCACCGAGACTCTTTTCGCACCGCCGGGCACCGCCTATATCTATCTCATTTACGGGATGTACTGCTGTCTTAATTTCGTCACCGAGCCCGAAGGGGAGCCGTGCGCGGTGCTCATCCGGGGCGCGGCGCCGGTACAGGGGGGCGAGCGCATGGCCCGCGGCCGGTTCGGCTGCTCTCCCGGGGAAATGACGGCGTATCAGAAGAAACATTTTTTAAACGGCCCGGGAAAGCTCTGTATGGCCCTTCACCTGACCCGGGAGCAGAACGGACTCGACCTTACCGGCAGCGAGCTGTATGTCCGGGACAGCGGCTGCGTCCCCCATCAAATTTACGCAGGCAGGCGCATCGGCATCGACTATGCCGAAGAGGCCGCCGAATTTCCATGGAGGTTCTGGATCTAGTCGGCTTTGGTGAGATGCCGGGCCGCCGCTTTGAGCATCAGGCGCTTGGTGCCCACGCCGTCAAAGGCGATTTCGATCAGGGCGTCTCCGCCCATGGGCTGAACGGTCAGCACCAGACCGGTGCCGAAGGCGCTGTGGATCACCGTTTCACCCTGCTTCAGGCTGGGCAGTTGGGCGGGCGGGCTTTCCCGGAGCAAAGTGCGGGGGGAAAACACTCCCGGCCGCGCAGGTTGCCTGATTTCCCTGTTCTCCCACTCCACATGTTCGCCGGGTATCTCCTTCAAAAAGCGGGAGGGGCTGTTGGCGGACGTGCGGCCGAACAGCATCCGCTGCGCGGCGCAGGTCATTATCAGGCGCTCTCTGGCCCGCGTCATGGCCACATAGCACAGCCGCCGCTCCTCCTCCATTTCCTCAGGCTCTCCGATGGCTCGCATCCCGGGGAAAATCCCCTCTTCCATGCCCACCGCAAACACCACCGGAAACTCCAGCCCCTTCGCCGCGTGCATGGTCATCATCACCACGCAGTCCTCATCGGCATCATGACCGTCCAGATCGGTAAAGAGGGCTACGGTATCCAAAAAGCCCGCCAGAGACGGCTCCGGCGTACTCTGTGCATAATCGGCAATGGAGGTCTGGAGTTCCCGCACGTTCTCCAGCCGGGTGCGGTCCTCCACCGTATTTTTCCCTTCCAGCAAAGCCGTGTAGCCCGAGCGGTACAGCAGTTCCTCATAGAGGTAGGGCAGGGGCAGGGTATCCGCAAGCGCCTGCAGATTCTCAATCAGGTCGGAAAACGAAGACAGCTTGCCGGCGGATTTCTGCAGTTCGGGATAGACCCGGGCATTTTTTACCACTTCCCACAGGGGGCGCCCCTCCTCCCGGGCAATGGTCTGGGCTCTCTGGATGGTAATGGCTCCGATGCCCCGGGGCGGGACGTTGATCACCCGGAGCAGCCGCAGATCGTCGGCGGGATTGCGCAGTACGCTGAGGTAAGCGATCATATCCTTGACCTCCGCCCGGTCGAAAAAGCGGGTGCCGCCGATGATGCGGTAGGGAATGCCGTTTCGCTTGCACGCCATCTCCATCTGATGCGACTGGGCATTGATGCGGTAGAGAATCGCATTGTCTTTCCATTTTTTTCCTTTTTCGTAGCCCGCCAGAATCTGACCGCATACGTACCGGGCCTCATCGTTCTCATTCGCGGCGGTGTAGAGCCTGAGCTTTTCCCCCGATGTCTTCTCGGTCCACAGCTGTTTCCCTTTGCGCCCCAAGTTGTTCCGGATGACGGCATTGGCCGCCTCCAGGATATGCTCGGTGGAGCGGTAATTCTGTTCCAGCCGGATGACCCGGGCGCCCCTGAACTGCTTTTCAAAGGACAGAATATTCTCAATGGTGGCGCCGCGGAACCGGTAAATGGACTGGTCGTCGTCTCCCACCACGCAGATATTCCCGCGGCCCTCCGCCAGCGTGGATACGAGCAAATACTGCAGATGGTTGGTATCCTGATACTCGTCGATGAGAATATAGCGGAATTTTTTCCGATAATATGCGCGCACGTCCTCGTGCCTTTGCAGCAGGCGAACGGTATGGAGGATAATGTCGTCAAAGTCCAGCGCGGCGGCGTCCCACAGCCGCTTCTGATACTCCAGGTAAATTTGGGCGATCTTCCTGCGGTGATAGTCCCCGTCCTGTTCGCACTCTGCCATATACTCTTCCGCCAGCTGCACGGCGTCCTTGGCCCGTGAAATATGACCCCGCACGGTCCGGGGCGGGAAAGCCTTTTCATCCAGATTGAGGTCCTTCAGAATATCCTTGATCACCCGCTCGGAGTCGGCGGTATCGTAGATGGTGAAGGAGCCCGGAAAACCCAGGCGCGTAATATCCCGCCGCAGAATGCGCACGCAGGCCGCATGAAAGGTGTGGGCCCAAATATCCAGCGCCTGGGGGCCCAGGCGCTGTTCCAGCCGCGATTTGAGCTCCTGCGCCGCCTTGTTTGTAAAGGTAATGGCGAGAATGGACCAGGGCGGTGCCGGGTCCAGCCTGCACAGGCGCTCGGCCCGGTCCTTCCCGGCGGGATGGGGGTGCGCTATGTAGTCCTTGAGAAATACAAGGTCCTCCCCGGAAACCAGGGGGGGCACCTGGTCGCTGTCCGAACCGCGGCCGTATTTGATCAGATTGGCCACCCGATGGATAAGCACCGTAGTCTTGCCGCTGCCCGCGCCCGCAAGCAGCAGCAGGGGACCTTCGGTGGCCAGCACGCCCTTTCGCTGCTCTGGATTCAGCTCCGCAAATTCCAGCGCGATGGCCCGGCGCCGGGCCATGCAGAACTCCGTTATCTGGTCTGTAGTCAACAATGCTCTCACCTCTAAGCTTTTCGCGGTACCAATTGTATCGCAAAGCCGCGCCAAGGTCAACCGCGCGCCTCTTTTTGATTTTTGGGTATTTTCACTCATTTTCGTGCGGAATACGATTATGTCTGCTCATTTTCCTGCCGGGCGGACAATTTCCCCGGAAGATTTGCCCGGTCCGCATTACAACGCTGTAAAAGGAGAAGATGTCACATGGCCAAGCGGCATCCGGAAGCCCACAGCATTCCGGCGCTTTCCCTGCAAAAGGGTCCCAACAATCTCATCACCGACGTAGCGGGGGTGACAGTAGGGCACTGCACCCTGGACACCGAGCTTTATAAAACGGGGGTAACCGTGATCATGCCCTGTCCCAACAATCCCTTTCACCATAAGCTGCCCGCCGGCGTCTTTGTCCTCAACGGCTTCGGCAAGACGCTGGGGCTGATGCAGCTTGCTGAGCTGGGTGTTCTGGAGACGCCCATTGCCCTCACCAGCACCCTCAACGTGGGGCTGGTGCACGACGCGCTGGTGGGCTATATGGTGGAGCGGTGCGCCCTGGAAGGGACGGAAGTGGTCTCGGTCAATCCCATCGTCTGTGAATGCTGCGACGGCAAGCTCAGCCGCATTCAGGACAGACCGGTGCGGGAAGAGCATGTCCGCGCGGCCATTGCCGCCGCCGGCGCCGAGTTTGCGCAGGGCGACGCGGGGGCGGGCAAGGGCACCATCTGCCACGGGCTCAAGGGGGGCATCGGCTCGGCTTCCCGGGTGATGGAGATAGACGGCAGGCGCTACACGCTGGGGATGCTGGTGCACACCAACCACGGCATTCTCCGGGACCTGACCGTGGGGGGCAGGCCTATCGGGGCTCAGCTGGCAGAGCGTCTGGATGCGGGGCAGTGCGACAAGGGCTCGGTCATCGCCGTGTTCGCCACCGACCTGCCCCTTGACGGGCGCCAGCTGCGGCGGGTGGCCGCCCGGGTTTCGGTGGGGCTGGCCCGGCTGGGGTCCTATATCGGCCAGGGCAGCGGAGAGCTCTTTCTCGGCTTTTCCACCGCCAACCCCTACGATCCCAGAACGGAAGGCGCAATCCGGGCGGGTGAACTTTTTTCCGACGACAGGCTGGACCTTCCTTTTCGCGCCGCTGCCGCGTGCGCAGAGGAGGCGGTGCTCCATTCCATGCTGTATGCCCGCAGCGTAACGGGCTACCGGGGCGACCGGGTGGAGGCCCTTGGGTGTCTCTGGCAGCCGGAATAGGCAGCGGAAGGCATCCGGTCCCCCTTCGGAACGGTCTGAAAGGGGGCCGGATGCCTTTTAAAACCGAAACAGGACGCCCGCGGCGGCTGAAAGCGCGATAAACACGATGGGATGGAGCCTGCCCAGCGGCTTTATCTGCAGGCAGAGGAACACCGCCGCCGCCAGAACAACGGCCTTCCAATTCAGAGGCGAAAACAGGGCCAGCCGCGTCACCGTGATGCCGGCGGCGGTAATCAGGGCGACCGACGCAGGCCGAAGACCGTAAAACACCGCGTTGACGCCGCGGCTGTGCCGAAACCGCTGCAAAAAGCGGGCGATCAGCAGAATGACAAGGACGGAAGGCGTAATGAGTCCCAGGGTAGACACCGCGCAGCCCGGGATCCCCGCGGTCAGAAATCCGGCATAGGTGGCCATATTGACTCCAATGGGACCCGGCGTGGACTCGGACACGGCGATCATATCCGTCAGCTGGGCCTGGGTAAACCATCCCGTCCGCCGCCCCATGTCCGCGAGAAAGGGAATGGTGGCCAGTCCGCCGCCCACCGAGAACAGGCCCACCTGAAAGAATTCCCAGAACAGGCAAAGGTAAATCAGGTGCGCCACCCCCTGATCCGGGAAACGGCCAGTCCGACCGCTCCGCCTGTCACCGCCACCAGCACCGGCGACAGCCCGAAGCGGGCCGAGGCCAGAAGGGCCGCACAATAGAGCGCGGCAGCGGGAATATCAATGACGGCGGTTTTCAAAAGCCGCAGGACGCTGGTAAAGATGAGGGCACACACGCAGGCGCGGATCCCCGCAAAGGCATGCGCTGCCCAGGGCAGGTACGCAAACTGCTGCAAAAACGCGGCGATGAGCCCGATGATGAGTACGGACGGAAAGACCACGCCCAGCGTGGCAAGGATGCCGCCCAGCCCCCCCTTCTTTTTGTAGCCCACATACGTGGCGGCATTGACCGCGATGACGCCCGGCGTGCACTGGCCGATAGCGTAGCAGTCGGCGAGCTCCTCATCTGTAATCCACTCTTTTTTGGATACCACTTCCCGCTGGAGGACGGGCAGCATGGCGTATCCTCCGCCGAAGGTACATACCCCCACCCGCGCAAAGGTAATAAAAAGATCCGGCAGCAGGTTCATCTAGTCAAGAGCCTCCAGTTCCGACAGCCACAGCGCCGCCACAGCGTCCGAAGGCATCCGCCAGTCCCCTCTGGGCGAGAGGGCGACCGAGCCCACCTTGGGTCCGTCGGGCAGGCAGGAGCGTTTGAACTGTTGGGAGAAGAACCGGAGGTAAAAGGTTTTGAGCCACTTGAGCACGACGGTACGGTCATACTTCGCCCGGAAGGCGTGTTCCGCCAGCCGGAGCACCTTGCGGGGGGGGAACGCCCACCGGATGGCGTAATAGAGAAAAAAGTCGTGCAGCTCGTAAGGCCCCACCAGATCCTCTGTTTTCTGGGCAATCCTGCCCCCTACGGCGGGCAGCAGCTCGGGTGAGACGGGGGTGTCCAGAATATCGGCCAGAACATGGGACAGCCGCTCGTCCTCCTCCGCCTTGTCGTCACAGACGTAACTGACCAGGTGGCGCACCAGCGTTTTGGGAATGGAGGCGTTGACGCCGTACATGGACATGTGATCGCCGTTGTAGGTGGCCCACCCCAGTGCCAGCTCGGAGAGGTCTCCGGTACCCACCACCAGGCCGCCGGTCTGGTTGGCGATGTCCATGAGCACCTGCGTACGCTCCCGGGCCTGTCCGTTTTCAAAGGTGACGTCGTGACGGTCCATGGACTGCCCGATATCGGCAAAATGGCTGCGCACCGAATGGGAAATGTCAATGTGCCTGAGAGTGGCGCCCAGCCGGCCGGCCAGCTCTACCGCGTTGTCCCGGGTGCGGTCGGTGGTGCCGAAAGCGGGCATGGTAACCGCGATAACCTCCCGGCTTGGACGGTCCAGCAGCTTCATGGCAATCATGGTGATGAGCACCGCCAGAGTAGAGTCCAGCCCGCCCGACAGCCCCACCACGGCGGTTTTGGCGTCCGTGTGCTCCAGCCGTTTTTTCAGTCCCAGAGCGGCAATGAGCAGTATCTCCTGACACCGGGCCGCCCGTTCGGCGGTATCCTCGGGCACAAAGGGCGTGGGCGACAGATAGCGGGTAAGCGTGGTGGTGGACAGGTCCATCTCAAAGAAAATACCGTGCAGGCAGTCGTTTCCTGCGGTGGGAAAGGTATTGCGTCTGCGGCGCTCACCCGCCAACCGCTGCACATCCACCTCCGAGATCGCCAGCCCGGTGGCAAAGCGCCGCTCGGCGAGCAGGATGCCGTTTTCCGCGATAAGGTTGTGTCCGGCAAATACCAGATCGGTGGTGGATTCCCCTTCCCCCGCGTCGGCGCAGACATAACCGCAGATAAGCCGCGCCGACTGCCCCGTGACAAGCTGACGGCGGTAATCGGCCTTACCTGCCGCCTCATCGCTGGCCGACAGATTCAAAAGAAGAGTAGCCCCCCCTGCGGCCAGCGCCCGGGAGGGCGGATCGGCTGCCCACAGATCCTCGCACAGCTCCACACCGACGGAAAAGTCCGGAAGGTCCCTGCAGCGAAAGACACAATCGGCCCGCAGCTGCGTCCGCTGAGAACACAGCTGTACCTCGGCGCCTCCGGGAGGCTGGGCCGCAAACCAGCGCCCCTCATAAAATTCACCATAATTGGGCAGATGCCGTTTTGGCACAAGACCCAGGAGTCTTCCCTTGTGAATAACCGCCGCACAGTTGTAAATTTTGCTTTCATAAGCCACCGGCAAGCCCAGCGCAGTCACCATATCCAGAGAACTGGTGGCTTCCAGCACGGTACCCAGCGCGGTTTCGGCGCCGCGCAGCAGCGTAGGCTGCAGAAACAGGTCGCCGCAGGTATAGCCGGTCAGACAGAGCTCGGGCAGTACCAGCACGCGCACGCCCTGCCGGTATGCTTCGCGCATGAGGGTAAAGCACTGCTCGGCGTTGTAGCGGCAGTCAGCCACCCTGATTTTCGGCGTCCCGGCGGCCACTTTGATAAAACCGTCTTTCATATCGGTCACCCCTGCTGTCAGTATTCTGTTTATCATACTCCAAATTTATCCCAATTGCAATTGCGGCAAGCCGAAGCCCTCTCCGGAAACCAAAAAATCCGGCCGATGGCCGGATTTTTTGGTTTCTTTTATGAGGAGGTTGGTAATGAGGTTTATGAGGTTTGAGTCTGATCATGCTTCTTGGTCTGCCCTTAATCTGCATATTCACTATATTTGAAAAATAAATCTATTTCGTGACTGATCTATGAATAATCTGTAAATCCTCTGAGTAGGCAGCCGCCACCCTGCCCATTGACAACGCTCCCATTGGGTAGTATAATTTACCTGCATGAGGAACTAATATTTACCCATGTACTCTTTATCGAAAGTGAAGATGCATTATGTCACAACAGCTTTGGCATACCTTAAGCGGCGAACAGGCGCTGGAGCAGCTGTATGCGCAGGCGGAAGGCCTCAGCGGGGCTGAGGCCGCGCTGAGGCTGGAGCAGCACGGGCCCAATAAGCTGGAAGCGGGAAAGCGGCGGTCCGGGCTTATGATCTTTTTCTCTCAATTTCGGGACTTTATGGTCTGGGTGCTCATTGCCGCCGCAGTTATTTCCGCGTCCCTGGGGGAGGGCATCGACGCCGCCATTATCGCCGCCGTCATCCTGCTCAATGCCGTTTTGGGCACCATTCAGGAGTCCAGGGCGGAGGCGGCGCTGGAAGCGCTCAGGGAAATGGCGGCGCCTTTTGCCAAGGTGCTGCGGGACGGTGCTCCGGTCAAGACAGCCGCCGCCCGGATCGTTCCCGGCGACGTGGTACTCCTGGAGGCAGGGGATGCCGTTCCCGCAGATCTGCGGCTGCTGGAGAGCAGCTCCCTCAAGGTGGAGGAATCCGCTCTGACGGGCGAATCGGTACCGGTGGAAAAAAACGCCCTCTTTCTGGCGGAGCCGGACGCCCCTCTGGGCGACCGCATCAACCTGTGCTTTGCGGGCACCGCCGTCACCTACGGACGGGCCGCCGGCGTGGCGGTGGGCACCGGCATGCACACCGAAATGGGCAAGATTGCCCGCCAGCTGGCCTCGGCAGGCAGTGAGGCGACGCCGCTGCAGCAGAAGCTGGCCAGGCTGTCCACTCTGCTCTCCTATCTGGTGATCGGCATCGCCGCCGTCATCTTCGGGGTGGGACTGCTCTCCGGTCGGGATACTCTGACGATGTTCCTGACCGCAGTCTCGCTGGCCGTGGCCGCCATTCCCGAGGGCATGGTGGCGGTGGTCACCATCGTGCTGGCCATGGGCATGAGCCGCATGGCTGGGCGGGGCGCCATCATCCGCAGACTGCCCGCCGTGGAGACGCTGGGCTCCACCCAGGTGATCTGCTCGGATAAAACCGGGACCCTCACGCTCAACCGCATGACCGTCCAGGCCGAATGGACGGGAGGGGGGCACGAAGACCGCCTGTATGAGGCCATGCTCCACTGCAACGATTCTGTTCCCGGCCAGGACGGCGCTTTCATGGGGGATCCCACCGAGACCGCGCTGCTGGATTACCTGACGGCCCAGGGGAAAGCAACCATGGAGGACATCAGGGCCCGCGGGCGCGTGGGCGAGATTCCCTTCGACTCGGAGCGCAAGCTGTCCACCGTGGTCATCGCGCTGCCCGGCTCAGGACAGCGGGTGCTGGTGAAGGGGGCGCCCGACGTCCTGCTGAGCCGGTGTACCCACCGCCTGGCAGGCGGCACGGCAGTTCCTCTGGAAGACACCTCCGAGGTGGAGCGGGCAAACGAGTCCATGGCCACCCAGGCGCTTCGGGTGCTGGCCTTTGCCTATAAAGATGTCGACAGGGCGGACCCTGCCGATATTGAGGGCACCGAGAGTTCCCTCGTCTTCTGCGGTCTTGTGGGCATGATCGACCCGCCCCGG
>Ga0123329_1003601_pt1 | contig 12679 bp, 10 predicted proteins | sample BioC12SIPDNA_FD_89703 | JGI IMG/M metagenome (GOLD analysis project Ga0123329, IMG submission 89703) | Anaerobic biogas reactor microbial communites from Washington, USA - Biogas_R1_B C12 SIP DNA | ecosystem: Engineered > Bioreactor > Anaerobic > Unclassified | place: Washington, USA | collected... | reverse complement strand
CCCTACATGGGCGGCGGCGACATGATCCGGCGCGTCACCTTTGAAGGCTTCGAGAACAACGACCTGCCCTACAAGTTCGAGGCGGGCACGCCCGCCATCGCCGAGGCTGTGGGCCTGGGCGCTGCCGTCGATTATCTGAACAGCCTGGGCATGGAGAACGTCCACCGGCACGAGCAGTTCATCACCAACTACGCAATGGAGGCGCTGAGCGAGGTGGAGGGGCTGAAGCTGCTTGGCCCGCCCGCGGCGCAGAAAGGCGGCCTGGCTACCTTCATCCTGGAAGGAATACATCCGCACGACATCGCTCATATTGCCGACGAAGATGGCATCGCCATCCGCGCCGGGCACCACTGTGCTATGCCGCTGCACCGCAAGCTGGGCATCGCCGCCTCCGCACGGGCCAGCTTCTACGTGCACACCACGACCTGGGAGATTGACCGGCTCGTCCAGAGCCTGCAGCGCGCGCGGGAGATTTTCCGCCTGCAGCGCGCATCGTGACGCCCGATCCGATAGGAACCAGACGATGAGCAGTGAACTATATCGCGAACAGATTATCGACCTCTATGAAAACCCGCTGAATTACGGCGAGCTGGACCCGCACGACTTCAGCTACGAGGAGGACAACCCCCTCTGCGGCGACGTCGTGCGCATCGACGTGCGCCTGGACGAGCGGCAGCGCATCGCCGACGTGCGCTGGCGGGGCGAAGGCTGCGCCATCAGCCAGGCCTCTGCCTCCCTCCTGACCGAAGAAATCAAGGGCCTGACGCTCGAAGAGGTCAAGGCTTTTCCCAAGGAACGTCTCCTGGAGCTGATCGGCGTTCCCCTGAGCATGGCCCGCGTCAAGTGCGCGCTGCTCTCCTTAAAGGTGCTCAAGGCCGGCGCCTATGGCCTGCCGGAGCCCGACGAGATGCGCGGCGAGGAGTAACAGGCCGCCTGCGCCGACATGACAGCTTTCACGGGAGGAAAGATGGCGACCGAATTCGTCAGAGTATGCAAAGTAACGGATATCCCCGAGGGCGAGCGCCGCTGGTTTGAGTTTGAAGAAGAGACGATCGTCGTTTTTAACGTCGGCGGTCGCTTCTACGCCATCGCCGACGTCTGCACGCACGATGGCGGCCCCCTGGGCGATGGGGAGCTGGACGGCTACGAGGTGGAGTGCCCACGTCACGGCGCCCGCTTCGACATCCGCGACGGCTCTGTCACACAGCTCCCGGCGGTCGTGCCGGTGCCCTGGTATCGCACGATGGTCGAGGGAGACGATCTTTTCGTAGAATCGCCCGACGTGTGGTAGCGTTTAGCGGCAGCCGCCGGTCGGGAGTCGCAATGGGTGGACCAGGTTGGCCCGCCCATTTTTGTTTTTGGGCCAGAGTACAGAACGCGCAAAGAAAGCTATGGAACGTGAACAGATAATAAAGGTCAGCATCGACGAAGAGATGCGCGAATCCTATCTCAGCTACGCCATGAGCGTCATTGTCTCGCGGGCGCTGCCCGACGCGCGCGATGGCCTCAAGCCGGTGCAGCGCCGCATTCTCTACGCCATGTACGACATGGGCCTGCTGCCCGACCGCCCCTACCGCAAGTCTGCCCGGGTCGTCGGCGAGGTGCTGGGCAAATACCATCCGCACGGCGACCAGTCGGTCTACGACGCGATGGTGCGCATGGCCCAGGATTTCTCCATGCGCTACCCGCTGGTGGACGGGCAGGGCAACTTTGGCTCCATCGACGGCGACGCGGCGGCGGCGATGCGCTACACGGAAGCGCGAATGACGCCGATGGGCCTCGACCTGCTGGAGGACATCGCCAAGGATACGGTAGACTTTGGACCCAACTTCGACGAGACGATGCGCGAGCCGCAAGTGCTTCCGGCCTCGGCGCCCAACCTGCTGGTCAACGGCTCCTCCGGTATCGCCGTGGGTATGTCCACGAACATCCCGCCCCACAACCTGGGCGAAGTCGTCGATGCTCTCGTCTTCATGCTCGACCGCTGGGACGCGCTCGACGAGATTACGGTCAGGGAGCTGATGCAGTTCGTCCAGGGGCCGGACTTCCCTACGGGCGGCGTCATCTTCCGCCATCGCGAGGAGTCGGAGCAGGATGCGCTCATCAACGCCTACGCCACGGGCCGGGGGCGCGTGACCGTGCGCGCCCGCGCCCACGTGGAGACGATGGGCCGCAGCAAGTCGCGCATCGTCATCACGGAATTGCCCTACCAGGTGAACAAGACCAACCTGATCAGCAAGATTGCCGACCTGCACCGCGAGGGCCGGCTGGAAGGGCTGACCGACCTGCGCGACGAAAGCGACCGCACCGGCATGCGCATCATCGTGGAGACGACGCGCAACGTGGAAGTGGGCGAGGTCCTGGCCGAGCTATACCGCCTGACGCCCATGGAGAGCACCTTCAGCATCATCATGATCGCCCTGGTCAACGGCGAGCCGCGCGTCCTGACGCTGAAGCAGGCGCTGCGCCACTATCTCGACCACCGGCTGGAAGTGGTGCGGCGCCGCAGCGAATATGACCTGGCCCGGGCCCGCGAGCGGGCTCACATTCTCGAAGGGCTGCTCAAGGCGCTGGCGAACCTCGACGCCGCCATCGACATTATCCGCCGCTCCGAGTCGGTGGAGATGGCCCGCATGAACCTGATGCGCGCCTTCGACCTGAGCGAGATTCAGGCGCAGGCGATCCTCGACATGCCCCTTCGCCGGCTGGCAGCGCTGGAGCAGCAGAAGATTCGCGAGGAATATGACGAAAAGCAGCAGCTCATCAACCGGCTGGAAAAGCTGCTGGCGACGCCCCAACTGATGCGCACCCTCATCAAGGAGGAGCTGCTCGCCGTCAAGGCCAAGTACGGCGACCTGCGGCGCACGCAGATTGTCACGGGCGCCAGCGGCGCGCTCAGCGCCCAGGAGCTGCTGCCCGACGAGCGCACCTGGGTCATCGTCGGGCAGGGAGGCAGCCTGGCCCGCACGGCCACGCCGGAGCTCCCTCAGGTTCCCGCGAAACCGCCGGAGCTGCCCCAGCTTCTGCTCGAAGCGAGCACACAGGACGTGCTCTATCTCTTCACGGCCGACGGCCTCGCCGTCAGCCTGCCCGTCTTCCGCCTCTCGCAGACCCGCGAGCTGGGCGGCGGCGACCACTGGGCCGACCTGACCGGCCTGAGCCGGCGCGCCCATCTTGCCGATGCGCTGGTCATCCCGACCGAGGCGACAGGCTACGTCTTTCTCACCACCCTTGGCGGCAACTGCAAGCGCATCCGCGTGGAAGACCTGCCGGGCGTGACCAGCGAGCCCTTCCCGGTGATGAACGTCGCCGAGGACGACGCTCTGGGCTGGGCTCGTTTGACGACCGGAGAAGATGAGGTTATTCTGGCAACCGCCAGCGGACAGGCAATCCGTTTTGCCGAGAGCGAGGTCCGCGACATGGGCCTGCGCGCCGGCGGCGTGATGGCGATCAGGCTGGAAGATCTGGCTGACGGCGTCGTCGCTATGGACCTGGTGCGAAATGGGCGCTTGCTCTGGAGCATCACCGACAACGGACTGGCCAAGGCGTCGCCGGTGGACGATTATCCGCTGCAGGGCCGCTACGGCAAAGGTGTGATCAACGTCAACCTGCCCGCAGGCGCAGCCGAAGTCGTCGCTGCCGTCGCCGGCGACGAGGAGACGCGCATCATCGTTACGACAGGGCTGGGCTCGACCAGAACGGTGAAGCTGGGCAAGGCCAAGACGGGGGGGCGTCACGTCAAGCCAGCGCCACTGATCCGCCTCGGCGAGCGCAACGGCGTCAGCGGCGTCGTGCGCATCTCGGGCCGGCCCACCTTCGCGCCGGAGGATGAAGACAGCCCCGGTGCGGAACAATTGCCGCTTCTCGAGTAGGGGCGGGTTTGAAACTCGCCCGTACAGACGGCGGGGCGGAAGCCCGCGCTCCGAGCGATGCGGTAATGCGGACATTTGGAAGGAGAGACGAGTATGAACTTTCGAGACGAATGGGCAACGGACAAGGACGGGAATCACTTTGTATTTACGGTAGAGATGAAGCGGCGGCTCTACGAGGCTGGCCTGCCTGTCGAGGTAGCCTCGCTTGACCAGCTAGAAGATGTGGGGCCTCCGGCGCGGGCCGAACCACGCCCGCAGCGCAGCGAAGCGCCCGAACGCGAAGAAGTTATCGGCCCGGCGACCATCCAGATTGACCCGGAGACCGGCAAATACGTCGGCCGGCTGAAGTGGTACAACCCCGCACGCGGCTATGGCTTCATCGCCCGCGGCGGCGGCGAAGATATCTTCTTCCACAAGTCCGGCGCCCTCGTGGACCCGACGGGCCTGGAAGAAGGGCAGTGGGTGCTGTACGATGTCGAGGATCGCAAGAAGGGGCCGGAAGCCACCGAAGTAGAGACTTACGAAGGGGAGCTGGCTACATAGAACGATTTTCCAGAATCGTTCTACTGTGTGCGTTATGGAGTGCCCGGACGGTGTCCGGGCGCTTTTATTTCTTGAAGCCGGCCTGCGAGAGGCGCGGGTCGAGGGCGTCGCGCAGGCCGTCGCCCAGCAGGTTGAAGCCCAGCACCGTCAGCATGATTGCCAGACCGGGGAAGAAGACGAGGTGCGGCGCGCTGAAGACCTGATTGCGCTCGCTGGAGAGCATCGCCCCCCATTCCGGCGTCGGCGGCTGCGCGCCCAGGCCGATAAAGCTCAACGCCGCCGTATCCAGAATTGCCGTCGCGATGCCCAGCGTGCCCTGGACGATGAGCGGAGGCAGCGCGTTGGGCAGGATGCGCCCAAACAGGATCTGCGCGTGGCTGGCGCCCAGCGCCCGCGACGCCTCGACAAATTCCATTTCCCGCACCGACAGAACGCTGGCCCGCACCACGCGGGCATATTGCGGTATCGTGACGATGGCAATAGCCAGCATGGCGTTCGTCAGCCCTGCGCCGAGGATGCTGACGATGGCGATGGCCAGCAGCAGGAAGGGAAAGGCCAGCACCACGTCCAGGATGCGCATGATGATCTGGTCTACCCAGCCACCCATATAGCCCGCCACGGCCCCCAGTGTCGTGCCGACGATAATGGCAAAACTGACCGTGAGCACGCCTACCCGCAGCGAGACGCGGGCGCCGTAGATGACCCGGCTGAACACGTCGCGGAAGTTGCCGTCGATGCCCATCAGGTGCTGCGGCTCGTCGGCCGGGCAGCCCAGCAGGTGGATGCAGGGGCCGTCGCGCCGGCCGACGTCGCGCAGGCGGGCTTCGGGTTCGAAGGGCGCAATGAGGGGGGCGAAGATGGCGCTGAATACCAGGATGCCGAGAATCAGCGCCCCCACAAGGGCCGAGCGCTGCCGCCGCAGCCGCCGCAGGGTCAGCCGCCACAGGCTGTTGGCCCGGTAATCGCCCAGCGTCGCGCGGGTGGGGTCGTCGAGGGTCAGGTCGAGATCAGTTAGCGATGCCATAAGGTCTACTCATGTATCGGAACGGGCAGGTTTGAAACGTCGGTACGGGCAGGTTTGAAACCTGCCCCTACTCAAGACGAATGCGCGGATCGAGATAGGCGTAAGAAAGGTCAATCAGCAGGTTAATCAGAACGTAACCGACGGAGATGACAATCAGGAAGCCCTGGATAATGGGAAAATCGCGGGCCGTAATGGCCTCGTACATCGCCCGGCCGACGCCCGCGAGATTAAAGATCGTCTCCGTCAGGATGGCGCCGCTCAGCACGAGGCCCATCTGCAGCCCGGTAATCGTGACGAGGGGCAGCAGCGCATTGCGAAACGCGTGCTTGAACACAATCTGGCTACGCCTGGCGCCTTTGGCCCGCGCCGTGCGGATGTAGTCCAGCTCCAGCACCTCCAGCATCGACGAGCGCGTCATGCGGGCGATAATCGCCATCGGAATGGTGCTCAGGGCCACGGCCGGCAGGATCATGTGCTTCAGCGCATCGGCGAAGAGCGTCCAATCGGTCGACAGCAGGGCGTTGACGATATACATGTTGGCGACGAAGGTCAGCAACGCCGCCGTGATGCCGCTCTGGGGCACATCCCAGCCGTACACCTGGTAAAACGGGACCGGCACGACGCCGGGCGAGATCCGGCCCGTCGGCGGCAGGGCAAAGGGTGTATCTTTCAGGAGCAGGGCAAAGACGTAGGCCAGCATCAGCCCCAGCCAGAAGACCGGCATCGAGACGCCGATGTTGGCAAAGATCATCGTGATCACGTCGGCAAGGCTGTTACGCCGCGTGGCGGCGAGGATGCCTAACGGCACGCCGATCAGCACCGCCAGCGACACCGCCATGATGCTCAGCTCCATCGTCAGCGGAATGCGCTCCAGCATGATTGTCGTGATCGGCCGCTTGAAGCGGATCGACTCGCCGAAATCGCCGCGCGCCAGATCGCTCATATAGATGGTGAACTGGGTCCATAACGGCTCGTTCAGACCTTTATTCTCATTGAAGCGCTCGCAGGCGGCGGCAGTGGCTTTCTCACCAAGAATAGCGCGGCAGGGATCGCCCGGTATAACGCGCGCCAGGATAAAGGCAATCGCCACGACACCCAATACCACGGGAATCGCTGCCAGCAGGCGGCGAATACTATATTGAATCATCGCATCACCCTAATTAAGAAGCAGGCGAGGCGGACACCCAACTGCCGGGACCACCTCGCCTGCGTTCACTCACAGCCTAGCAGAAGCAAACCTCGCCGATCCGGCAACTACTCCTCGGGCACGTTCATCAGGCCCCAGAGGGTGCCATAATACTCGAAAGCGCCGGTGTTACCAACATGCAGCGGGTTCGACGCATCGAGACCCAGCGAATAGCTCGCCACGACGTCGTTGGCGTCGAAGGGCGAGCCGTCGTGGAAGGTGACGCCCTGCCGCAGGGTGCAGGTCCACAGGCTCAGATCCTCGTTCGGCTCGCAGACTTCGGCCAGCATTGGGACCGGGTCCGTGCCGTTGATCTCGAAGCCGTAGAGAGCTTCCATGACCTGCTCGCAGGCCCGGAGCGATTCACCGTCGGTCTCGTCGGCGCAGAAGAGGCTGATCGGTTCGGCGTTCTGCATCCAGACGAACTGGTCACCACCGTCGCCGGGGTCCATAACCGCGAAGTATTCGTTGGTCAGCGGGCTGGCCTGAGCGCCCGTAACCGTGGCCTGGTAGGCCGTGGCCGAGCCGCCGTTGGCAATCGGAACCATCGGGACCATCTCGCGGATGGCGTTGTTAGCCATCTCGTAGACGGTGGCCGCCTCGTCCAGGTCGGCAATCGACCGGCCCACGTCCAGATGTTCGTAGATCTCCGGATAGGAGTCGCCGAACTGCGTTTGTGCGGCGCCGAAGTGGTAGTCGAGGAAGTTGGTGACGTGCGGATAATCCGCGCCCCAACCGAGCAGGTGGATGCCGTTCAGATCACCTGCTGCCGACGCCTCGATGAAGGCGCCCGACTCCATCACCTCGATCTCGGCGGTGATGCCCAGGTTTTCCTCAAGCTGGACCTGCAGCTCCTGCGCTACAGCGCCAGGCTCCGGCAGGTAACCGCGGACAACATCACGGTAATAGATCGTGGTCTCGAAACCATCGGGATAACCGGCGTCGGCCAGCAACTGGCGAGCCGCTTCGGGGTCGAACTCATACCACGGTTCGCCCACACAGGCGTTGGCAATGGCGCACGGCGTGAAGTGCGTGGCCACGGTCGAGCCCGGCGGGTAGAAGTCGTCCACGATCCGCTGGCGGTCGAGGCCCATGGCGATGGCACGGCGCACGTTCACGTCGTCGAACGGCTCATAGGTGCGGGTAAAGCCGACGTAGAAGACATTCAGCGCCTCACGGTCCAGCAGCTGGAGGTTCGGATCGTTGGCAATCGTCTCGAAGTCATCGGGACCCGGGTTGTCGATGCCGTGGACCGTACCGGACTGCAGCTCCAGCAGGCGGGCCGCCGCTTCGCTGCTCCAGCGGAAGACGAGCGTCTCGGCAATGGCCGGCTCGCCCCAGTAGTTGGGGTTGCGCGTGAAGATGATGCTGTCGCCCCGGTTCCAGGTCTCCAGCATATACGGGCCGGTGCCGATGGGGCTCTCCAGCAGATCGCCGCTGCCGCCGGTCGATTCCAGGTACTCCTGCGGGTAGATGGCGAAGGGTGTAAAAGCTATCTTCGAGAGGAACGCGGGGTCAGAGTTGCACAGCTCAAACTCGACTGTGTGCTCGTCCATCGCCTGAATGCGGCGGAACTGACCCTGGCAGTCCGGGTCTTCCAGAATCAGGAAGTCGCCGGACGGCTCCTCGGTCGGCTCCTCGGCGGCCGGTTCCTCAGTCGGCTCCTCAGCAGCCGGCTCTTCTGTTGGCTCCTCCATCGGCTCTTCCGCCGGCTCCTCAGCCGGTTCTTCCGGCGCCGGCTCCTCAGCCGGTTCTTCCGGCGCCGGCTCCTCCGCCACGTCTGTGGCTACGTCCTCGGCAGCATTCTCGAGGTCGCTTGCGGTGTTGCCGCCACAGGCGACGGCCACGAGGGCCAGCACGAGAAACGCCACGAGCAACAGGTAGCGGTTCGCGAATTTCATGTCTCTTCTCCTTCCTTGTTCACAATGCTACTTACGCTTCTGGATAAAGCTTCTGCTAGACGGCGACTCTGGAGAGCGCGGAAATATAGTAGCATGACCCGCGAGTGCAAGCAATGAGGGCGCATACGAGAATCTGGCGCTATAATTTAGCCATTATGAACAACCGTGACGTCGCTACCGTCTTTGAACAGATCGCCGACATGCTGGCCATCCGTGGCGACAGCTTCCATCGCATTCTGGCCTATCGCAACGCCGCCGACAGCATTCGCAGCCTGGGCCGCGACATTAACGATCTCCACGCCGCCGGGGAGCTACAGACCATCTCCGGCGTCGGCGAGACGCTTGCCGCCAAGATAGACGAGCTGCTCACGACCGGACGCCTCGAGTTCTTCGACCGCCTCTCCGCCGAAATCCCGCCCGCGCTGACCGCCCTCCTGCGGGTGGAGGGGCTTGGCCCGAAGAAGGTCAAGACGCTCTACGATGCCCTGGGCATCACCACGCTGGAGGCGCTCAAAGCGGCAGCCTCAGAGGGCAAGGTCGGCACGCTGCCGGGCATGGGCAAAAAAACGGAGGCCAATATTCTGGCCGCCATAGACGCCCTGGAGCGCCACGGCGACGGGCGCACCCCTCTGTGGAAAGCCGCACCTGTCGCCGAAGAGCTGCTTGCCGCGCTGGTCGAAATGCCGGGCGTCACCCGGTCCTCCGTGGGCGGCTCGCTGCGGCGCATGCGCGAGACGATCGGCGACATTGACCTGCTCGTCGCCGCCGCCGACTCCGCCGCCATCATGGAGCGCTTCAAGAAGCTGCCCCAGGTTGAAGCCGTCATCGGCAGCGGGCCGACGAAGACGACGGTCCAGCTACACAACGGGCTGCAGGCCGATCTGCGCGTGCTGCCCGAAGAGCGCTGGGGCACGCTGCTCTCTTATTTCACCGGCAGCCAGGCGCACAACATCCGCCTGCGCGAGCTGGCGCTCAAGAAGGGGCTGAGCCTCAACGAGCACGCCTTCCGCCCGATCGTGGATGGCGAAATCACCAACGAGGGCGGAATCCTCTGCGCCACCGAAGAAGAGGTCTACGCCGCGCTTGGCCTGCCCTTCATTCCCGTGCCCCTGCGCGAGGATCGCGGCGAGATTGAGGCCGCGCAGAAAGGCAAGCTGCCACGGCTCGTCGAGAATGAGGATATTCGCGGCGACCTGCAGATGCACACGACCTGGTCCGACGGCAAGCTGAGCGTGCTGGAGATGGCCCGGGCCGCCAAGGAGCGCGGCCTGCAGTACATCGCCATCACCGACCATTCCTACAGCCTCGGCGTCACGGGCGGCCTTACGGTGGAGCGGCTGCTGGAGCAGGGCGAGGAGATCCGCGCCGCCAACGAAGCGCTGGGGCCCGACTTCCGCGTCCTGCACGCCACGGAGATGGAGATCCGCGCCGACGGCACGCTTGACTTCCCCGACGAGGTGCTGGCCCAGCTTGATTTCGTCGCCGCCAGCCTGCATACGGGCCTCAGCCAGAGCCGCGAGCAGGTGATGATGCGGGCGATGGCGGCGCTGGAGAACCCGCACGTCGATATGCTGGCCCATCCCACCGGTCGCCTCATTCCCGACCGGCCGGGCGCGGACCTGGACATGGAGACGCTGCTGAAGGCGGCCCGCCGCACCGGCACAATCATGGAAGTCAACGCCAACCCGCACCGGCTCGACCTGCGCGACAAGCACGTGCGCCTTGCCGTCGAGCTGGGCGTGAAGCTGGCCATCAACACAGACGCGCACCGCGCCGAGGAGCTGGACCTCATGCCGTATGGCGTGGCGACGGCCCAGCGCGGTTGGGCCACCCCCGACGACGTCGTCAATAGCTGGCCCCTGCCGGATTTCCTCGATTATCTGGCCAGCAAGGGCGGGGACTGAGCCGCAGGAGCGAACACAGGACTATGGCTCGATATCAGAAACCTGACGATCCCCGGGAGAGTGGCCTGCGCCCCCACCGGCAGCGTCGTTTTGGCGGCGGCGACGAACCGGCGCCCTGGCTCTGGCTGGGGCTGGGCGTCGTCGTTACCATCGTCGGCATCGCCCTCGCGCTGGCGCTGGTCAACAGCCTGCTGGCGCGCGAGCCGCTGGCGGCGTCGATGCCCACGCCGACGATCATCCGGCTGACGGCGCCCCCAACGGTAGCCCCATCGCCCACCGTGCTGGCGCCCACGCCGACGCCGATACCCACCTTCACGCCCGCGCCCACGCGCAACCTCGCCGCGCCGCCGGAGAGCATCACCGTGGGCTACTACGCCCGCGTTTCCGGCACGGGCGACGCCGGCCTCACGCTGCGCGGCGGCCCGAGCACGCTGACGACCAGCCTGCAGAACGTCGCCGAAGGGACGGTCATGCAGGTCATCGGCGGGCCGGAGGAAGCCGACGATTTCATCTGGTGGCAGGTGCGGCTGCCCGGTGGGGCGGAAGGCTGGGTGGCCGGGCAGTTCATCGAGCCCGCCGCTGCGCCGGGTTCCGTACCCCCAACGGCGGAAGCGACCACCGAGGGCACGCCCGGCACGCCGGAGGCGACCGGCGAGGAAGCCACCGCCGAGCCAACACCGGAGAGCTAAGAGGAGTTGATTTGATGCACTGGAGAAGAACCATCTGGCTATTACGAAGCTTGCTGCCCCTACTCGTCCTTCTGCTCGCGCTGCCCGCCCTGGCGCAGCAGGATGGTGAGGAGCTGGAGCTGCGCCTGCGCCGCGATTTCGGCTACGGCAGCGGGCCGCGCGTCCAGGGCCGCTTCTCCATGCGCGTGGCCGAGTTTGGAGACGTGGAGCGCGTCGAGTTCCTGATCGACGGCGAGGTTATCGGCGACGATGCCGAGCCGCCTTTTGCCCTGCAGTTCCAGACCGGCACCTATCCGGACGGCTGGCACACTCTGCAGGCCATCGGCTACCGGCCCAACGGGGAGACGGTGGTCTCGAACAGCATCCGCCGCGAGTTTGTCCAGGCCAGCACCGCGAACTGGACTATCTTTGCCGTCCTCGGCATAGCCGTCGCCGGGCTGGTGCTGCGCTACGTGATGACGCGCGGCGACAAGGCAAGCAGCTATGGCATCGTCGGCGGCACAGTATGCCCGCATTGCGACCGGCCGTTTGCCTATCACTTCTGGAGCTTCGCCCTGCTGGTCGGGCGCCTGGATCGCTGCCCGCATTGCGGCCGGTGGAGCTTTACCCGGCGCTGGCTGCCGGAAGACCTGGCGACTGTGGAGGCCGAGCTGCGCGGCGAAAAGCCGGCAGCCCATCCCGAGCTGAGCGAGGAAGAACGGCTGCGGCGCGACCTGGAAGCTTCCCGCTATGACGACGTGCCCTGAGCGGGCCGGCAGACGGAGGTCACGATGACGCCTGAGGAACGGGTTGAGCACCTGCGTAGAGAGCTGGACTATCACCGGTACCGGTACCACGTCCTCGACGATCCAACTGTCTCGGACGCGGAGTATGACCTGCTCTTTGCCGAGCTACAGGAGCTGGAGCAGCAGCACCCGGAGCTGATCACGCCCGACTCGCCGACCCAGCGGGTGGGCGCCGAGCCGCTGGAGGCCTTCGAGAAGGTGGAACACCCGGCCCCCATTCTCAGCCTCGCCAGCGCGCACAGCTTGGAGGAGCTTTACGCCTGGCGCAAGCGGCTGGGCCGCCTGCTCTCCGGCGACGACGGCGTTGATTTTGTCGTCGAGCCCAAGATTGACGGGCTCACCGTGGTGCTCACCTACCGGGAGGGCCGTTTCGTGCTCGGCGCCACACGCGGCAACGGGTTCATTGGCGAAAACGTGACCCAGAACCTGCGCACCATCCGCACCTTGCCGCACCGCATCCCCGCGAATCCCCGCGCCGGGGTGCAGCCGCCGGCCTATTTTGTCGTGCGCGGCGAGGTCTTTTTCCCGCTCGACCGCTTCGAGGCGTTTAACACGGCGCTGATCCAGAACGGCGAGCGGGGCTACATGAACCCGCGCAACGCCGCTTCCGGCTCGCTGCGCCAGCTCGATCCGCAGATCACGGCGGCCCGCCCGCTGACCCTCTACGTCTACGACATCGTCACCTGGGAAGGGGGCGACGTGCCGGAGAAGCAGTGGGAGCGGCTGGAGATGCTGCGCGCCCTCGGCTTTCCCGTCGCCGCCGAAGTGCGCTGCT
>Ga0123329_1003600_pt1 | contig 12682 bp, 10 predicted proteins | sample BioC12SIPDNA_FD_89703 | JGI IMG/M metagenome (GOLD analysis project Ga0123329, IMG submission 89703) | Anaerobic biogas reactor microbial communites from Washington, USA - Biogas_R1_B C12 SIP DNA | ecosystem: Engineered > Bioreactor > Anaerobic > Unclassified | place: Washington, USA | collected... | reverse complement strand
CGCCACGTGGATCCCATAGCTGCGATCGGCGCCGCCAGGCTCGACGCGGCGGGTGAACACGACCTCTTTGCCGCGGCTGGCCACGGCCACGTTATAGTTGCGCACCCGCGGCAACCGTTCCTCTAGCTGGGTCAGCTCGTGATAGTGCGTGGCAAATAGCGTCTTGCAGCCTAGGCGAGGATGGTTGTGGAGGTACTCGACGACGGACCACGCGATCGAGATGCCATCATAGGTGCTGGTGCCGCGTCCGATCTCGTCCAGGATCAACAAGCTGCGCTCGGTCGCATGGTTCAGGATGTTGGCCATCTCGACCATCTCGACCATGAACGTGCTCTGCCCACGAGCGATCTCGTCCTGCGCCCCCACGCGGGCAAAGATGCGGTCTACCAACCCGATGCGGGCGCTGCGAGCGGGCACAAAGCAGCCGATCTGTGCCAGAAGCACGATCTGGGCCACCTGCCGAAGATAGGTGGACTTGCCGCTCATGTTGGGGCCCGTGATCACGTGGATGGCCGACTCGGCGCTCATCCGGCAATCGTTGGGGACGAAAGGCTCGTCCAGCGGCATCCGCTCCACCACGGGGTGCCGCCCTCCTTCGATCTCGATCTCGTAGCCGTCATGGAGCTCGGGCCGCACATAGGCGTGGATGGCGGCTAGATGCGCCCATCCGGCCAAGAGATCCAGGTGAGCCACAGCCCGCGACGCCGCCAGCATCCGGTCCGCCATCTGCCCGAGACGGGTTAGGACGCCCTTGTACGCCTGCGCTTCGATCTCGCGCAGACGCTCCTGGGCATTCAGGATGACCGACTCTTTGTCCTTGAGCTCGGGCGTAATGTAGCGCTCAGCGTTGACCAGGGTCTGCTTGCGGATATAGTCGTCCGGCACAGCCTCGGCGTTGGCCTTGGTCACCTCTAGGTAGTAGCCAAAGACCTTGTTATAGCCCACCTTGAGGGACTTGACTCCGGTCCGCTCGCGCTCGCTGCGCTCCAGATTGGCCACCCAACGCTTGGCCTCCTCGACCGACGCCTGTACGCGGTCCATCTCATCAGAGTAGCCCGGCCGGATATAGCCGCCGTTGGTCGTCAGGGCCGGCGGATCGTCCACGATGGCCCGTTGGACAAGATCCACCACCTCCTGGCAGAGCACGAGATCCTCCGGCCGCAGCGGATACTGTTCGGTCGCGCCCAGTACGGGAGCATCGGCCGCCAGCGCAAGCACCACCTCGCGGATGCCCTCCATGCGGGCCAAGCCCTCGCCTAGCCCCACGAGATCCCGGGGGCCAGCGATCCCCTGCACCACCCGGTTGGCCAGCCGCTCCAGGTCGCCCAGGCCCCGCAGAGCCTGGCGCAAGGCGGTGCGGCGAGGGGTATCCTGGAACAGCGCGTCCAGCACCTGGAGCCGCGCCTCCAGCGCATCGTGATCCAGCAACGGCTGGGTAAGCCAGCGTCGCACCAACCGCCCGCCCATGGGCGTCAAGGTGGCATCCAACACGCCGAGCAGAGATCCTTGAACCCGACCCTCGCGAATAGTCTCGGTCAGCTCCAGGTTGCGGCGAGTGGCCACATCCAGCATCATAAAGGCGCCGACGCTATAGGTCGCCAGCTGCCGCAACTGCGAGAGCGCGCCGGGCTGATGCTCCTGCAGATACTGGATGATGACCCCGGCCGCTTGGATGGCGGCTGGCAGCCCCTCACAACCGAACCCGGCCAGCGTGGTAACGCCCAGGTGCTCTTTCAGGGCTCGCTGGCAGTTGCCCTCCTCAAAGCGCCAGGCATCATAGAGGGTCAGCGGCACCGTCACCTCTGCCAGGGCAGGGTAGCGTCTCTGGGCCTCCGCGGTCTCAGCCTCACCCACCTCGTCATGCGGCACGCCGCCATCGCTGATGATCAGCTCGGCGGGATGCAACCGATCCAGCTCGCGCAGCAGGTCCGCATCGGCTTCGCGTCCATCGAGCTGGGTCGTCAGAAACTCGCCAGTGGTAATATCGGCATGCGCGAGACCCACCGTGCCATCCAGCCAGACCGCAGCGGCTAAGTAGTTGTTGCGCTTGTCCGCCAAGAGAGTGGGCTCGACCACCGTCCCTGGCGTGACGATCCGCACCACCTCTCGCTCCATCAAGCCGTCCACCGGCTCGTCAGAGGTCTGCTCGCAGATGGCCACCTTGAAGCCGCGCGCGATCAGCTTGGCCACATAGCCCTCGGCCGCGTGATGGGGCACTCCCGCCATGGGAACCCGCTGGCCCTTGGCCACATTGCGCGACGTGAGCACGACATCCAGCTCTCGCGAGACCAGATGCGCGTCCTCGTCAAACGTCTCGTAAAAGTCTCCCAGCCGGAAAAAGACGATCGCATCGGGATGCTGTCGCTTGATATCCAGATACTGTCGGCGGATGGGAGTCACTCGCGTGCGCTGTGACATAAGAGCTGCGGCCCTCGCCATGTCTACGGCTGCTGAGCATAGAGTATAAGGTTGGCGCTCGGCCCCGTCAACGCTCGACTCGCGCGTCACGCTCAGCTTGGTGAGAGACTCGTGATCGCTATAATGGGGCCAGACAACGTCGTCCCGTACGAGGGAGTAGGCATGTCCGCAGCCCGCTACTGTCCCCAATGCGGCGCACCCTTGGCCGTCCGAAGCCTTCATGGCCGGAAACGCGGCGTCTGCATGTTCTGCGGCTACGTGCATTATGTCAATCCCATTGTGGCTGCGGGGGCGCTGGTCCACCAAGACGGGCGCATCCTCCTCGTCCGGCGAGGCCTGGCACCGGGGCGCGGCAAATGGGCGCTCCCGTCTGGCTATGCCGAGGTGGGCGAAACGCCCGAGGACGCCGCCATCCGCGAGACCCATGAAGAGACCGGCCTGCGCATCGCGCTGGAGCGACTCCTGGTGACCGAGGCGTTCTTTGACGGCGAGGCCCCTGGCGGAGTCATCGTCCTGTATGCCGCCCGCGTGGTCGAAGGCCACCTTCAGCCGCGAGACGACGCCGTGGATGCGCGCTTTTTCGGGCCAGACGAGATCCCGGACGAGATCGCCTTCCGCCAGCACCGGCGCGCCATCTCCCACTGGGAGACGCTTCTGGGCGCCGAGGCACAAGGCGGCACACCGCTGGTAGCGCTGCCCCTGGGCACCAACCCCCGCCGCCTCGCGATCAAGCCCGCCTACCTGCAGGCGCTCACTAGCGCCGGTGGAGCCTATCTTCTCGTCCAGCCCACCGATGATGAAACGCAGCTGCGCACCGTCTATGCTCAGAGCAGCGGACTGCTCTTGCCGGGCGGCGGCGACATTGCGCCGGAGCGCTACGGTCAGCGCAACGACGGCCTGAGCGCATCCATCGATCCTGAGCGCGACCAGGCCGAGCTGGCCATGGCCCGCTGGGCGATCCAGGAGGGCAAGCCGATCCTGGCGATCTGCCGTGGCATCCAGCTACTCAACGTCGCGGCCGGCGGCAGCCTGCATCAAGACATCGAGACCAACATCACGGGCGCGATGGATCATCGTGGCGAGCCCGAGCGCGCCATCGAAAAGCTCGCCCATCCCGTGGCGGTGCGGCCTGGCTCACGCTTGGCCCAAAGCCTGGATCTATCGCCGCACGATGACGATCCACGGGTCGTCGTCAACAGCTCCCATCACCAGGCCGTGTGCGACTGCGCACCAGGCTGGATCGTCACCGCTCGCGCCCCCGATGGCGTCGTCGAGGCCATCGAGCCGCCGCCGGCAGCAGCCGGGTGGGTAGTCGGCGTCCAGTGGCATCCCGAACGCCTCTACGCGCATGACGCCCCCAGCCGCGCCCTGTTCAGAGCTTTTATCGAGGCCTGCCGTCGGTGGCGACCATGACTCAACCCACCAGCCAGCCGCTCCAGGGCACCATCGGCGTGTTCGATTCCGGCGTGGGCGGCCTCTCTGTCGTGCGGGCGCTGATTGAGCTGATGCCGGGCCAACCGCTGTCGTATGTGGCCGACAACGCCCACTGTCCCTACGGCCCTCGCCCCGCCGATGAGATCATCGCCTTTGCCAAGGGTATCACCCGCTATCTCCAGGCCCACGGCAGCGAGGTGGTGGTGGTCGCCTGTAATACTGCCTCGGCGGCTGCTCTGATGCCTCTGCGGCAAGCCTTTCCGGAGACGTCGTTTGTGGGCATGGTGCCGGCGATCAAGCCGGCCGCGACCATCACCAAGAGCGGCGTCGTTGGGGTGTTGGCCACTCAGGGCACCCTTCAAGGCAGCCTCTTTGAGGCCGTGGTGGAACACTGGGCCCACGGCGTCCGCGTGATCTCGCGAGCCTGCCACGGGTTGGTGGAACTGGTAGAGAGCGGGGACGTCGCCGCGCCGGAGACCGAGGCGATCCTCCGCGATTGCGTGGCGCCACTGCTGGCACAAGGGACCGATGTGCTAGTCCTGGGTTGCACGCACTATCCATTTCTCATGCCAACCTTGCAGCGCGTGCTGCCGCCACACGTCCAGGTGATCGAGCCCAGCCAGGCTATCGCCCTTCAAACGCGCCGCGTGCTGGCGGAGCGCGGCCTGCTGCTACGAGAGGGGCATCCCGCACACCACCGTTACGCCGCCACTGGCAACCCGACCGCCATGCAACGCGTGCTCGAGACCTATCTCTACGAACGTGCCAGCGTTGAGCGAATCCACTGGCACCGCGGGAGTTTGTTACTCACCTAGCGACCTGTCGCCGGGCTCGCCTCACACGCGGTTGGATCGGAGCCCGAATCTTGGTGCTCGCCCGAGCGTGTGCTATAATGCGCCAGATGCAAACCAAATGTCCAGGAGTCTTGCCTTATGACACAGTTCACGCCTGATCGAATTCGCAACCTTGTGCTGCTAGGACACGGAAGCAGCGGCAAGACATCGCTCGGGGAGGCGCTCCTCTACACCGCCGGCGCGATCAAACGCCTCGGCAAGGTTGAGGATGGCAACACCGCCTCGGACTATGACCCCGAGGAAAAGAACCGAGGCTTTTCGGTCAACTGCTCGATCCTGCCGCTGACCTGGCAGGATAGCAAGGTCAATATCCTGGACGCGCCTGGATACATGGATTTCGTGGGCGAGGTGCGAAATGCCATCCGCGCCGCCGACGCCGCCGTGATGGTCGTCTGCGCCGCTTCCGGCGTCGAGGTCGGGGCTGAGCTGCACTGGGGCTTTTTGGACGATGCCGGCATGGCGCGCGCCGTCTTTATCAACAAGATGGAGCGCGACAATGCCAACTATGCCAACACGCTGGAACAGCTCCGCCAAAAGTTCGACCAGACCTTTGTGCCCATCACCATTCCTATCGGCTCGCAGTCTAGCTTTGCCGGGATCATCGACCTGTTGTCGATGAAGGCCTACATGGGCGCAGAGAGCGCCGAGGCCGAGATCCCCGCCGAGATGCTAGACGCCGCCCAGTCGGCTCGCACCGAGCTGATCGAGTACGCCGCCGAGAGCGACGACGAGCTCATGCTCAAGTATCTGGATGGCGAAGAGCTTTCCCAGGATGAGCTTCTCACGGGCCTAAAGGCCGGCATCCAGGATGGCAGCATCGTGCTCACCCTGGCCGGATCCGCCACCAAGAGCATCGGCGTCAAGCAACTGCTCCAGATCGTCTCGCGGTTCATGCCGTCGGCGGCCGACGTCGCACGGACCGTGACCAACCTCGCCACTGGCGAGGAGGAAGAGATTGTGGCAGACGCGAATGGTCCGCTGGTCGTTCAGGTGTTCAAGACCCTGGCCGACCCCTTTGTGGGCAAGCTGACCTATTTCCGCGTGGTGTCGGGCACGCTCAATTCCGATGCGCGCGCTCGCAATGTGAATCGCGACACCGAAGAGCGCCTCGGCCAGCTGTTTGAGCTCCGCGGCAAAGAGCAGACGCCCGTGCCGTCGGTCTCGGCCGGTGATATTGGCGCGGTAGCCAAGCTCAGCGAAACCTCCACAGGCGATACCCTCTGTGACGCTGGGGCTCCCTATCAGCTGCCACCGATCGACTATCCCGAGCCGCTGTTCTCTGTCGCCGTCTCTCCCAAGACCAAGGCCGACCTGGACAAGCTCGGCAGCGGCCTCGCCCGCTTGTTGGAGGAAGATCCCACTCTCCGCGTTGAGCGCAACACCGAGACCAACGAGACCATCCTCTCGGGCATGGGCGAGAGCCACATCCAGCTTGCAGCCCGCCGTCTAGCCGACAAGTTCGGGGTCGAGATCCTGACCGAGATCCCCACCATTGCCTATCGCGAGACCATCACCAAGATCGCTGAGGCTCAGGGGCGCCACAAGAAGCAGTCAGGCGGTCGCGGCCAGTTCGGCGACGTCTTTCTGCGTTTTGAGCCGCTCGAGCGAGGGGCGGGGGTGCAGTTCGAGAGCGCCATCTTTGGTGGGTCGGTCCCCAAGCAGTACGTCCCCGCCGTAGAAAAGGGCCTCTACGAGGTCGTTGACGACGGCGTCATCGCCGGTTACCCGACGGTAGACTTCAAGTGCGTGCTCTATGATGGCTCCTACCACAGCGTCGACTCGTCAGAAATGGCCTTCAAGATTGCCGCACACTTGGGCTTTCGGAACGGCATCCCAAAGGCCGGGCCCGTTCTGCTGGAGCCCGTAGCCGAGGTCGTCGTCACGGTTCCCGAGAACTTTATGGGCGACATCATGGGCGATCTGAACACCCGACGGGCGCGTGTGCTCGGCATGGAGCAGTCGCGCGGCAATGGCGTGGTCACGGCCCTGGTGCCCTTGGCCGAGATTCAGCGCTATGCCACCGATCTGCGCAGTATGACGCAAGGTCGCGGCATGTACACGGTCAAGTTCTCACACTATGACATCGTCCCATCGCATCTGGTTGATAGCATCGTCGAGGCAGCCAAAAAGCGCCGTGAGGAAGAAGCCTAGTTCCGACCGTCACCTTCAGTCCGATCAGAGGGGGCAGCAGCGCCACGCTGCTGCCCCCTTGCGTGTGCGGGGCTCGGAGGGACCAATCCGTGAGCCCAAGCTGGTGCGAGCCGACTTGCACGTCCACACACTGGCCTCGCCCGACTGCCTGACCTCGCCCGCCAGCGTGGTACGCTGGGCCACCCTGCGTCGGATCGACGTACTCGCGATCACCGACCACAACACCATCGCGGGGGCCCAGGCGGTTCGCCAGGCGGCACCGTTTCAGGTGATCGTCGGTGAAGAGATCTCGACGCCAGAGGGCGAGGTCATCGGCCTGTTCTTGCGCGAGGCCATCCCTCCCCAGCCCACGCCCGAGGACGCCATCGCCGCCATCCGCTCTCAGGGGGGGCTGGTGTACATCCCCCACCCCTGCGATCGCGTCCGAGGCTCGGCTATCGGCGCGGCCGCGCTGGCTAGGATCGCCCCTCAGGTGGATATCATCGAGGCGCTCAATGCGCGCGTCACCTGGCGCGCCGATAATGAGCAGGCCCGAGAGATGGCCCAAGCGGGCGGCATTCTAGCGGCGGCTGGCAGTGACGCCCACCATGGCGCCGAGATCGGCCGCGTCTATGTGCAGCTGCCCCCTTTTCAGGACGCAGCTACGCTGCTCGAGAGCCTCGCCCAAGCCACCCTACACGGCCGCGAGTCGCTCCCTCTGGTGCATGCCAGCAGCACCTATGCGCGCGTGATCAAGCAGGTGACCCGCTGGCGCCCAGAGTAGTCGCGCCTGCCACGGCCAGAGGCGGGCCAACCTAGTGATTGCACAGATGCGGGAGGCAGACCATGAAGATCGGGATCATCTCGGATATCCACGACAACCTCTGGCGCCTGGAAAAGGTCCTGGCGCAGCTAGGCGGGTGCGAGACGCTGCTCTGCTTGGGCGACTATTGCGCGCCCTTTACCATGACGGCCATCGGCAAGGGGTTCCGCGGCGAGGTCCACGCGGTGTGGGGCAACAATGACGGGGACAAGCTGCTGCTGACGCGGATGGCCGATCGAGCGGGAAACATCACCCTACATGGCGAGCTGGCGGACCTGGAGGTAGCAGGTCGGCACATCGCCCTCACCCATTACCCGCAGGTGGGCAGACCGCTGGCTCTCTCGGGCCAGTTCGACCTCGTCTGCTACGGGCACGACCATGACCAGCGCTGCGAGCAGCACGGCAAGACGCTACTGGTGAACCCTGGCGAGGTGATGGGCCGCTTTGGAGCGGCGAGGTACGCCGTCTACGACAGCGAGTCCCACCAGGTTACGCTCCATCAGGTCGACTAGCCAGGCCCCTGCCCTCGACCAATGCGCTCTCACCAGGGAACAGGGGCAACTGCCTGCCGCCCAGCGTGGCCACCACGCGGTCGATGATTAGTCGCCGATCCGCCTCGCTCTCGACAAAATCCAGCCGATCACACGGCACCGTCAGCACGGGACAGAGGTCAAAGGACCGCGCCCACGCCTCGTATAACTCATTGAGCTGCTCCAGGTAAGCGCGCTCGATCCCCTGCTCATAGCCGCGCCCCCGCCGAGCGATACGGGCCAAGAGCGTATCCACCGACGCGCGCAGATACACCACCAGATCGGGCGGCGGCAGCAGATCGCGCACGGCCTGGTAGAGGCCCTGGTAGCAGCCAAAGTCGCGCTCACTCATCAGGCCGCGGAGGTAAAGGTTGCGGGCAAAGATCTCGGCATCCTCGTACACGCAACGGTCCTGTACCACCGTCCGCGCCGAGAGGCTGAGGGCATGGTGATGGCGGAAGCGCCGCGAAAGGAAAAACACCTGGGAATGAAAGGACCAGCGAGCCATGTCGCCGTAAAAGTCCTCCAGGTAGGGGTTATCGGCCACGCCCTCGTAGAAAGGATCCCACCCCATCTCGCGCGCCAAATAGGCCGTCAACGTGGACTTGCCCACACCCACGTTGCCAGCGATGGCGATAAAGTGACGTGTCATGGGGTGCCTTCCCCTGGCTGCTGGCGGTCAGCCGTTTCGCGCTGGAGCCCCATAGCGACCGCCAGCCGCGCGAGGGCGGCCGAGCAAGCCTCCAGGCGCGCCTCGACATCGGCAGGCGCGGCGGCTCCCCTATCGTCCTGGTCTGGTCGTGCCTGTACCTGCAGCACCGCATCGGACACCGCCCCGAGAGCCTGAACCATGGCAGCCAGCTCGTAAAGAGCTGCTGCCTTGTCCCCTCGCTGCGGTGCGCCCCTGAGGCTCAGCCGCTCTGATCCATCCTGCTTCGCACGGCCTGCCGTGCTGGCGCGCCTCTCAGCCAACTCGAACAACGAGCGCTGATGGATGCCCTCTCGCAGCACGGAGCGGATGCGGTCGCTCACCAAAGCCAAGTCGGCTGGCTTTCGCACAAAGTCCAGCTCGCTGCAATCGATGCGCACGACGGGGCTCTCATCATAGCTGCCAAAGAACCGCTCATACGCCACCCGCAGCAGCTCGATATAATCCCGCGACATGCTGCGCTCGATGGAACGGTCGCGCACGGCGATCCGATCCATCAGCACGTCCGTTTCCGCATAGAGATAGACCACCAAGTCAGCATCTGGTACACTGGGCGAGAGTGCGGCATAGAGCTGCTCGTACTTGGCGAGCTCATCGCCCGCCAGGTTCTCCTGTGCAAAGAGGCGTTCTTTGCCAAAGACATAGTCGCTCAGAACCGACCCCGTCTCCAAGAGCTTGGCCAGAGCCTGCTGCTGGCGATAGCGGCTCAGTAGGAAAAAGATCTGCGTCTGAAAGGCATAGCGAGAGCGGTCGCGGTAAAAGTCGCCCAGAAAAGGGTTCTCCTCGAACGCTTCCAGCAGCAGCTCGGCGCCGAACTCGGGCTGGAGCAGCCGCGCCAAGGTGGTCTTTCCCACCCCGATGACGCCCTCCACCGCAATATAGGTCACAGTCACCTTCCCGTCTCCAGCACGCCACAATGCGGAGGATAGGGTTGGGCACCCTGGATGTCAAGGATGCAGTCGCAACCCTCGGAGCGAGCTTGCGTATAGGTGGTAGCTCATGAAACCCAAAGGGCCGCTTACGCCAATCGGAGACCAACCCACTGTGGAGTCGCAGGAGCGGGCATGGGCCATCGCGGCCAGCCAAGGAGATGAAGACGCCTTTGCCAAGCTCGTGGAGGCATATCAGCGGCCAGTCTACAACCTGGCCTATCGCATGCTTGGTAGCACAGGCGAGGCCGAGGACGCCGCACAGGAGACCTTTTTGCGAGCCTTCACTCGGCTACATACCTATGACCCAGGACGCAAGTTTTCGTCCTGGATTCTCTCCATCGGCTCGCACTATTGCATCGACCGCCTGCGAAGGCGCCGAGGCAAGACCGTTTCCATGGAAGAGCTCATGACGGAGCGGTGGCTCCCCGATGAGGCCCCCAAGCCCGAGCAGCAAATGCTGGAGGGAGAGCGCGAGGCCTTGATTCAGAACGTGCTACAAGACGTGGCACCCCAGTATCGGGAGGTGCTGATCCTCCGCTACTGGCAGGATTGTTCGTATGAGGATATTGCCGAGATTACTGATACCAGTGTTAGCGCCGTCAAGTCTCGCCTGCATCGCGCCCGCAACGCGCTGGGAGAAGCGCTAGAGGTGCGCGAGGCCGAACAGACGGAACAAGCCCACCAAAGGAGGAGGGTGCATGGCAATGCGTTGTCGCGAGGCTTCTGAACGCCTGTCCCTGGCGGCCGACGGCCAGCTCGCCGCAGAGGAATTGCGCGTCTTGAACGAACACATCGAGGGTTGTATGGCCTGTCAACGGACACAGCAGCGGCTGGTTTCTGTTGATGCCCTGCTGACCAGCCCGCGTACGGTCGAGCCGCCAGCCAGCATGACTAATCAGGTGATGGATCGCGTCCGCGCCCACAAGCGCCGTCGCGCTCTTGTGCTGGCGTGGTCTCGCAAGGCCATGTGGCTGGTGATCATCGCGGCGACGGCAGCCCTGGTGGCCATGGCCTTTTCTTCTGCGCAGGATCTGCTGCGGTCCGAGTCGAGTGTATACGCCAGCCTGGTGCGCAGCCTGTTGGCTGTGATCCAGCTAGGCGGGACGTTGGCGCGGGGCATGCAGGTGGTTGGCAGCGCTCTCGTCCAGCGCATGAACCTGGCGATCCTGGCCATGTACGCCGCGCTGGCCATCGCCGTGGCTGCCGTATGGATGCGCCTGGTCGCCCGCGGGCCTCTGGGAGCCGCCCGCGTCAGGGGGAACTAGCTTGTGTCGCATGGGAGGTCGGCTGTGATAGCGCAACGTAGAGGTACTCTCCGTGGTCTCGCGCTCTTGGTGCTATGTCTGGCCCTGTTGGCCACGGCGTTGCCCGTCTCTGCCAACGGGTCTGGCACGCTCAGCGTCATGGGCCGCACCTATACGCTGGGAGAGGGGCAGGCCTGGCATGGCGATATGGCCGTGATCGGCGGCACTGCCCATCTATTGCAGGGCAGCACGCTCAACGGCAGCATCTCAGCCATCGGAGGCGTGGTCACCGTCGACGGCACCGTGAACGGCGATATTGTAGGCATGGGCGCAACGGTAGAGCTAGGCCGTCATGCCGTGGTGACGGGCGACTTGGTGGTGCTTGGGACGCTGCGTCAAGATGCGTCCGCCACCGTACTGGGCGAGACCGTCCAGGGGGCGGACGCCACCCAACACCTCGAGGCACTACCAGGGCTGTTGGGGTCGGGCATCGGCCGCCTAGGCAGCGAGAGCGCGCCCCTCCGCCCGCTCACAACCACTGCCCGCCGTGTGGGGCGCTGGTTGGGCACGTTTTTGGCGCTGCTGGCCGCGGCCGCACTGGCAGAGTTGCTCCTGCCTCAGAACACGGAGCGCGTCTCCTCTGCGTTGATCGGCTCGTGGATCGAGTCTGCGGGCGCTGGCGTGCTCACGCTGCTAGCATCGGCGCTCCTGATCCCGTTGCTGGTGATCATCTGCATAGGCATCCCAGTCGCCATCGTCCTGGTGATCGCGCTGGTGTTAGCGCTGGCAATGGGCTGGATCGCCGTGGGCAAAGTGGTAGGCACCAGGCTACTGATCGCGCTGCGGGTGACGGCCTCCACACCGATGATCGACACGTTGGTCGGTGTCACTGTGCTCACCATCGCCGCCGCAGTCCCGTGCCTGGGTGGGCTCATTACGTTTGCCATCTCGGCCTGGGGTGTCGGCGCGGTGCTCCTCACGCGCTACGGAGCGCGAGCCTACCCGCCACTGCCTTTTGAGACGGGCGAGCCTGTCGACGACCGTCCAGCGTCCGACACGCATCCGCTGGATGAGACCATCGCCCCACCAGAGAACGAGGCTTAACCGCCCGAGCGGGATGCCCCCCATCATGACTTGCGACCGCCTTGCCAGCCCGTATACTCATAGCAGGAGGCAAGGCGGCAGATGGTGGTCACCAGCGTCAAGTTACGATCAGCCATCGGACCGGTCGCGGTTGCGGTGCTGCTATTCCTGCAGATCTTTTCTCCCGCCCGCGCGGTCCTCTTTTTGCTGCTGGTCGTCAGCGGCGTTCTGGCCGTATCATACTTTTGGGCGCGGGAGTTAGGACGCGGAATCCAACTACGTCGCTTTCGGCGCTATGGTTGGGCCCAGGTCGGCGACATCATCGAGGAGCGGTTCATCCTGCGCAACGACGGGATGATGCCGGCGCTGTGGATCGATATCCGCGACCATAGCAATCTCCCGGGCTATAGCGCCAGCCGTGCCACGGGCGTCGGCGGGCGAGCCACCACGCGATGGACCACCGAAGGCTCCTGCTCGCAACGCGGCATCTATACGCTTGGCCCCCTCGAGCTGCACACGTCTGAT
>Ga0123329_1003588_pt1 | contig 12716 bp, 6 predicted proteins | sample BioC12SIPDNA_FD_89703 | JGI IMG/M metagenome (GOLD analysis project Ga0123329, IMG submission 89703) | Anaerobic biogas reactor microbial communites from Washington, USA - Biogas_R1_B C12 SIP DNA | ecosystem: Engineered > Bioreactor > Anaerobic > Unclassified | place: Washington, USA | collected... | reverse complement strand
CGGCTCCGGCACGGCCCATGTCGGCATGGCCAACGCCAGGGACCCAAGGATGTCTCGCAGCCACGCCGTCTCGTCACGGTCGGAGTTCCTCGATGGTGCGGAAACGCATGTTTGCCAGACAGCTCGGGTCAATGCCACGGCGCAAGGGATGCGTGCTTCTCGTGCGAATGGGCTCACGTCCACGAGGATTCTGCCGTCCAGCAGTTCGATGAGTTTCGGTGTTGTTGTCATGCTACCTCCATCCATGTTGTGGGTCCGGCATGACTGCCGGACCGCGTTCATCATCGCGTTTTCGGTCGCCCGACTTCGCTTTCCGCTCGGGCGGGCCTTCGCCCAGCGTTTGGGCCCGCACGAGCGGAAAGCGACGGACGCCGGCTGCAGATTGGCCGCCGGCGGGGGAAGCGAAGCAAGGCAAGTGATCAGGCACAGCCTGGCACGGCCTTGCCTTGGGGGTGGCGGGAGCGGCCAAGCCGTGACCGTCATCAGCGACGCGATGATGAATGCGGTCGGCGGGTGCGTGGGAGGCCGAACTTGGCGGAGAAGCCCGGCAAGGCGAACACAAGGAGGGGGCAGGTTTGCAGGGCCAGGACACGACGACAACTGGCGGAGTTGATGCAAGATGAGTGACATGGTTCGGCAGGCACGGCCGTCCTTGGAAACGGCTTGTCGGGTCTTCGGAAACCGTTTCCGAACGATTCGGAGTATCTCGGCGCTTTTCGGAGGACCTGCGTTCGGACAGGAATGCATCGCTGGCCATTCCCCCTTCCCGAAGGGTCCACTTGGCCGTTTCGGTCCGGGCTGATGCTCTGTCCGCTGGCGTACGGCCCAGCGACCGCGTATGCTGATGCTAGCAGAGATCAGTGCATCCGAAACAAATCGTGGCACGGCCGGCTTCCGGTTCAGCAGGTGGAGTGATGGCGACAGCGGAGCAATTGAAAGCTTTGTTAAGGAGCTACGTCGAAGGGGATCGGGACCGCTTCCTGACCGTCTCGATGCAGGTCGCCGCTCACGCCGCGCGCCGCGGGAACACGAATCTGGCGCAGCAACTCCGCGAGTTGATCGACGAAGCGAAACGGCAGTCGGTGCCGTCCCCATCCCCCGCGTCTGTTCCCATTGCACGGCCTGTTGGCGAACTTGCCGACCTGGTTGCGGCGTCCTACCCTAGGACACGTCTAGCTGACATGGTTCTGGCAGAACCGGCCCGCCGGTCTTTGGAGAGGGTGATCGCCGAGTACCGGCAGCAGGCCAAACTGCGTAGCCACGGCTTGTCTGCCCGGCGAAAATTGCTGCTGGTCGGTCCACCGGGCTGCGGGAAGACCATGACTGCCTCGGCCTTGGCTGGCGAACTGAAGTTGCCGCTACTCTCCGTTCGCCTGGACGGTCTGATCACGAAGTACCTCGGCGAGTCGGCTGCCAAGCTACGGCAGGTGTTCGACTCCATGACCGTCAAGTGCGGCGTCTACCTATTTGACGAATTCGACGCCATCGGCAGCGACCGCGCTCGGCCGAACGAAGTCGGCGAGATCCGGCGTGTGCTGAACTCGTTTCTGCAGTTCGTGGAAGCGGACGATTCCGACAGTCTGATCTTAGCCGCCACGAATCAAGTGGAGGTCCTCGATCCGGCCCTGTTCCGTCGCTTCGACGATGTCATCCGATACGGCTTGCCGAATGCGGAGTTGGCCGAGGAATTGATCCGCAACGCTTTGAATGTCTTCACGTTGCGGGGCGACGATTGGGCTGAGGTCCGCCGCGTGAGCGAGGGCCTGAGCTACGCTGAAATCTCGCGAGCGTGTACCGAGGCCGCCAAGTCCGCAGTCCTGACAGATCGCAGGGACCTCAGTACGAACGACATCCTGGCGGCTTTGAGGGAACGACAGGGCATACGGCAGCAGTAATCGTCAAGGACTTTCCATGCCGGTATCCGACCAGCTTCCGCACCTGATCGTCGAAAAGCGATTCTCGACCGAGAAATACACGTACGCCGGCCCGATTCCGATGGGCGAGGTTCAGTTGCCGGTTCGCGATCGGGCGTCGCACGGGGCCTCGCTACGGCAGCAGTTGGATCAGGCCCGACAGCAGAACGAGCAGATGCGGGGCGTCACAACGACCGCCGAACGTCCAGCCCGAATCGTCCTGGAAGTGCGAAGCGAACCGGATTTCGAGTTGGCCCTTGATGGGCTGGAACCGCGGAGTCAGGGCGTCGAGTTGGCCTGCGTCCGCAACGAGGACAACCAGCGGGTCGCCGTCATCCACATTCCGAAAGGGAAACTGTCCTACTTCGTCAAACGCGTCGAGCAGTACGTCGCCGAGCAGGTCAAATCTGGCAAGCCGAAGAATCAGGATTTGATCGACCGCATCGCGGAGATTCGCCTCGCGACGCTGCGTTCGTTCTGGACCGACGAAGGTCACGATTTCCCGCAGGACGACCGACCCGTCTGGTGGGAGGTTTGGCTACGTTCCGAGAGCGACCAGGGGCCGTGGGATACTTTCCGGATGCTCGCGCAAGCAGCCGGCCTGCGGGTCGGAACGGAGACGATCCGGTTCCCAGATCGCCTGGTTGGCCTGTGTTCCGGCACGGCCACACAACTCAGCTCGTCTGCGGACATTCTTGACCTGTTGGGCGAGATCCGCCAAGCCAAGGAGAATCCCGCGGGCTTTCTAGCCCTGACGCCCAGGGAACAGGCGGAGTGGGTCGAGGACCTGCGGCAGCGGATTACGCCACCGCCCGCCGACGCTCCGGCGGTGTGCGTCTTGGACCACGGTGTCGTGATCAATCCTCTCCTGCAGCCGGCACTCGCGCCCGAAGACTGCCTGAAATACGATCCCTCCTGGCCGCTGACGGACGCCGAATCGCACGGTACGGAGATGTCGGGGGTCGCGTTGTTCGGCGACCAACTTTCGGACCTGCTGCTGACCAGTGACGCCGTCACCCTGGCCCACCGCCTGGAATCGGTCAAGATCGTGCCGCCTCCGCCACGGCAGAACGAACCGCGACTGTACGGCGCGATCACGGCCCAAGCGGTGTACCGCATTGAAAGCCAGAGGCCGACCCGCCGCCGCGCGTTCTGCCTGGCCATCACGACCGACGGGACGGATCGAGGGAAGCCCACCTCCTGGTCCGGCGAAATAGACCAGCTTTGTGCCGGCGTCGGCGATGGGAATCGGCGATTGGTGTTCATTTCCGCCGGCAACGCGGCCAGCGAGCATCGCTGTCGGTATCCTGACTCGAACGACACGGACGCGATCCAGGACCCGGCTCAGGCGTGGAATGCGATCACGGTTGGCGCGTGCACCAGTCGCTGGCAGTTCCCACAGCAGCAATTCCCCGGATACCAGCCGCTCGGCAAGCCGGGGGATTTGAGTCCCAGCAGCACCACATCCCTCGCCTGGTTTCAAGATTGGCCCTTCAAGCCCGATATCGTCTTGGAAGGCGGCAATTTCGTCATCCACCGCGAGACCCATCAAGTCATGGATCCGGATGAAATGGCGATCCTCACCACGGCGCACGCCGCGGCAGGTCGGTTGTTGGTCCCATTCCGCGACACCAGTGCCGCGACCGCGCAAGCGGCCCGGATGGCGGCCATTCTGCACTCGCAGTATCCTCGCTTGTGGCCGGAGACCATTCGCGCCTTGTTGATCCACTCGGCAGAGTGGACCCCGGCGATGCGTGATGCATTCGACGCCAAAACACCGCGGATGAGTCCCAAGGACAAATGCCGGGCCAGGCTGCGGCGGTATGGCTACGGCGTCCCGAGCCTGATCCGTGCGCTTTACTCGGCACGGAATTCCCTGACGCTGATCGCCCAGCAGACGTTGCGGCCGTTCGACAAGGAGGGTAGCGAGGTCAAGACGAAGGAAATGGGGATCCACGCACTTCCGTGGCCGCAGCAGCAGTTGCTGGAGTTGGGCGACGCGACAGTCGAGATGCGTGTGACGCTGTCCTACTTCATCGAGCCGAAGCCCGGCCGCCGCGGCGCCTTCGCGCGCACTCGCCACCGGTACCAGTCGCATGGCCTGCGGTTTGATGTGTGCCGCCCGCAAGAAAGCCTCGACGAATTTCGCCAACGGATCAACAAGGCCGCCCGCGACGAGGACGAGGAATACGGCGGCGCCGTGGGCGACACAACGGGATGGGTACTCGGACCAAACCTGCGCACGCGCGGTTCCATTCACTCGGACTGGTGGCAAGGCATCGCCGCTGACTTGGCCGCCTGCGGCTACATCGCCGTGTATCCCGTCACAGGTTGGTGGCGAGAGAAAACTGACCAGGACTACTGGGCCCGCCACGCGCGTTACTCGCTCGTCGTTTCGATCCGCACCGAGCACACCACGGTCGACCTGTACACGCCGGTAAGCACGATGATCGAGGTGCCAGCGCCGATACCGGTTGAAGTGGAAATCGAAGTCGAGTGACTCCGCACTTATGCTATCCGGGTCTCGGCGGCGAGCAAAAGGTCGTCCGCCAGCTCGCGAGCGGTGACGTGGGTTCGACGGCAGCGGCTTCGACGTGGCCGGCACTTAGCTGGCTGAATAACTCGCTGAAGATTTGGTCTGCCCCCCAGGACTGCGCTGCGGTGAAGGCGATCTTCCGTTTCTGGTCGGCCGTCAGTTCCTCTCCGGGCTTGTAAGCCAGATCGTGGTTGGCCTCCGCCCAGGCGTGCTGGTACAAGGTTTTGATCTGCAACTCGAAGAACTTCGGCGCGTTGTCAGCAGGTAATTCGGCGTCAAACAACTCAGACGGGAAAAACAGCACGAAGTGTTTGCCGAAGTAACCGAATTCAGACTCGGATTCCGGGACGAGAATACGGCTTTCGATCTTGCGGAAGTAGTCATCGACCATCTTCGAGACGACGCCAACGTCCTGCAGGTAGAATACGATTACTCGGGCGCCGACCTGGTCCTGAATCTGAGACAGGGGGTGGGTGTACTTCGGCTTGTCGGCGACCTGCTTCTTGGCCTTGGCGACGAAGCGGTGGACTGATTTGGCCCTGGCAGCCACGCGATCGATTCGCGTCGCCGATCTGAGTTGGTCGCGCAAGTAGCTTTCGAGACGCACCGCCAATGGAACCAATACTGAATCGTGGCGTTGGCGGTACAAGGCTTCAATGTCGTCCATTAACGCGACCTCCTGAACTTGTGGTCGACGACCTGGCCCTCAGTTGAATATCGCACCCGCTGCTTCTGCTTGTCGACCACATCGTGCTGGAAAACGGTGTCGAAGTCAGAAGCAGCAGCCATAAGGATGGCTCCGTTGTCGAGTTCTACGGACTCAAAGGCGATGTGCTTAGAGAACTCGGATGGGCTGAAGCGGAACCGTTCGCCGAACACGGTGTCATTCGGTACCGCTGCTCGAACGATTTCCACCGTTGCGCCGCTCAGATTGAATCGCTTGCAGAAATCCTTGATGCTGGTCGTTTTCCCCTGCAGCCCAGACGCTAAGCGAGCCGCGGCGACAAGCGACTGCTTTGCTTCGGGAGTCGTCGCCTGCCGTGTCGCCCTGAGAATTGCCGTCGCCAGTCGCTTGGTTCCCTGCGCGCTGGTCGCTCGGAAGTCGGACGACAGGAATTCCTTGATCCAGTAGTTTGATATCGCGAGCACGTCGCTGTTGATCTGCTTGTCAACCGCCCTGCCGTCCCAGAAATCGCCGTCAAGTGTCTTTCCACGGTAGACAGCGGCCTTGTAGGCGGTGGCACTTTTCATGAAGACCTTTTCTAGGAATTGGACGCTTAGCGACTCGGCTTCCTCCTCCGCCAAAATGCCGCTATCCGCGGGAAACCGCGAGAGTACGATTTTCGTTTCGGCAGCATCCTTCCCGACCAAAAGAAAGAGCAGCCCCAGCCCCGACTTGTTTGTCGTCACACGCTGCAGTCGTTCGCCGATGGTCCGTCCAGCATCCAGGGAGCGATGTCGAAGATATGCCAGCATCAGATCGCGGAAATCATTCTGCTGGGAACCGTCGGGGGCGGCATCGAAGGTGATGTCATGCGTGCATTCACGGTCTGCTTTCTCAAACACGTCGCGCAGCATGCCGAAGAGACGCCCCGAATGCTCGACCAACGTCCCACGAATTGGCGTTTGCTGGTCGAGGTGCTTCTTTTCCGGATGTACCAAGAAGCTGTGAATGCAATCCAGAATCATGGCCATTACCGAGGACTCCAGAACAAATGATGTCGGGATTTATCGAAAAAACGAGCGACCGTCGTTGCAGAAGACGTAATGTTACTCGGGTGTGCGGACTCGTACAGCATCCGCACGGATTTCGACGCATCGTTCGCGAATTGAGCCAGGCATGGCACATTGGCGTCAGTACGGATCATCGTTCTGATAGTGCGGCGAGGGATAGTCAACTCCTCAAGGCAGCCAGTTCGCGTTCCAGCTCGCGCCGGAGACGGGCCAGGACGGTGTCGGTTTGCAGTTCGGACTTCTTGACTTTCAGCAGGTCGGCCACGCGGCAGCCGGCGTCGAAGGACGATCGCAGCAGCGGCAGCGGCGCGGTGATGGTGGCCTCGGTGCCGATTCGGGGCACTTGCGCAGGGAACAGCAGGTGCGGCAGCAGGTCACGCATCGGGGCAGCGGGCAGGCCGGGGACCGTGATGCGGTCACGATCGGTCGTGTGCTGCTCCAGTTCTTCCATCAACGGCCAAAACATCGTCCCTTCCTTCGAGAACCCCTGCCGTAGTTCAAGTCGCCGGGCGATGACCAGGTAGTTCAGGGCGCACTGGGCATGGCCGGCCTGGCGGTTGACTCGCTGCAAACGCCGCACCACGAGGATGGGCTCGAACTCGCGGCGTGCCATCTCAGCCAGGTGCCTCCGGGGCTGCTCGACTTCTTCGTCCGTCAACGGCGTGGTCTCGTCAAACTGCAGTCCCTCGACGGCATCAAGTGACGTGAGCAACTGGATGTGGCGAGTGCCTTCGGGGTCCACCGTCGCCACCGCGTAGCCGACCATCTGGGCCTTGACGCCTTCGACGGAGGCCGTCAATCGGCGGATTGATGGGGGCAATTCGTGCTGGCCGACGTGGTCTAGCACGGCGTCGAAGACCGGCTCGCCGTACGACGCGAAGTGCAGCCGGCCCTCCAATTCCGGAATGCCGGTATCCAGCAGGGCTCGGTTGGTCGTCAAAACCGCTTTCTCCGGCGTGCCGTCGATGCCACGGATGTGAAACACCGGCCGGTCGGGATCGGCGGCGACGACACCGCCCAGATCACGGAGGTAACGGGACGCGGACAGGGTCCGCCAGATGCCGTCCAGGGTGACCGGAGACGACGTGCCGCTGCCGTCACCAGCAAGCCGGGAATAGATGTCGTACAGGTCCCGCGGCGGAATCTCCATGCTCGCGGTCCGTTGCTGGAACTGAGCGATGCGCTCCTTGGCCCGCCGCTCCAACTCGTCTTCGTCCAGACGGCCTTCCGCGAGTTCCAGGAATTCCTCTCGCGTCACCGGGAGCATGGAAATCTGCTGCGTTCCGACAATACTGCCGGCCTGGACCAAGCGGTTCAGAAGGCGATCGTAGACGATCTGCTCGGCCGAATCGGCGTAGCAGAGATTCAGCACAAAAATCTGCTCGTGGCGCTGGCCGATACGGTCAATACGCCCGATCCGCTGCTCGACCTTCATCGGGTTCCACGGCAGGTCGAAGTTGACTAACAGATCGGCTGTCTGAAGGTTCAGACCTTCGGCGGCTGCGTCGGTGCAGACCAGGATGTCGATTTCGCCACGTAGAAAGCGGTGTTTAACCTCGTCGCGTTCGACACCGACCAGGCGGTGGGTTTGAGGGTCGGTGTACTGGCCGCCCTGGCCGGAATAGGTGCCGACGAGCATGTGGCGGTCAACACGCTGCAATCGCCGGACGATGTCGGTTAAGGTGTCGAAGAACCGCGTGAAGATCACCGTTTGCTTGATTCGCCCCGTTCCCGCGATCCGCCGCTGCTGCAGCACGCCCAGCAGCCGCTGCATCTTGGAAGGCGTGGCGCTCAGGTCTTCCAGGTTGCCGAGCATTTCGGTCAGCCGCTTCCGTTCCCACTTCAGGTCTTCCGGCGACCGATTCTTCAGCAGCGAAGCCACGATTTCCTCGTCGTCTTCGTCTTCTTCGGCCGTAACCCAGCCTTCATCGTCGGCCGAGAATTCGGCGAGCGCCGGGGCCAAGTGCCGCAGCGTTGCTTCTACACGTTCCCGGCGACGCCGAAGCGTCTCGCGGATCGCGTACAGACTGGACGCGAAACGCAGCCGCAGGCAGCTGAGCATGAACCCGATCATGTTTCGCGTTTCGGTATCGGCATGTTCAGCCACCTTCTGGGGCAGCTCCTGGCAGTAGCTTTCCAGGTCGTCGTAAGCCTGCTTCTCCTGGTCGTTGAAAATGATCCGGGGAACGGGCAGGATCGTGCGTTTGGCGAGGTTGGCGCTCAGCCGCCCTTGCTCGCGGTAGATTTCCAGCAGCGATCGGGTGTGCCGCAGCATGGTGCGCGACAAGGGCGAGGCCGCAAAGATCAGCCGCAGCATGTTGCGCAGGTCCGCGCCACGCGGTGCCCGCCCCTGCTCCAGCCACTGGCGGACTGCAACGCGTATACGGCCGTCGATGACCGCCGACTCCATGAAACTCCACAGACGCGGGTCCTGCTGCGGGACGATCGCCACGGCGCGTCGCAGAAACTCCCACTCCTCCTCGCTCGGCGTGCCGTGGCGGACCAGCTTTCCGAGGATCTCGTAATACTGCTGCATCAGCGTCGGATCGAACTGGAAAGCGCCTACCCGATCCGTAAATTGCAGCAAGTCCGAGACTTCGACCGCGTCCAACTGCATCGGCGTCGCCGTGGCCAGCCACAGACACGACGTCTTGGTGGTCAAGTGCTCGCGGATCGCTCGGAACAGGTTGCCATACTCGGCATGGACCCTGGCCCCACGAACCGGGTTTTTCCGGCGCGCGTAGTGGGCTTCGTCGACCAGGACGATGTCGAACGGTGTCGTGTGATCCAGGTCGGGCAGCCGTTCCTGCCGGCTCAACAAGCCCGTGGATACGATGGTCAGGTTCGGCGTGTACAGCGAAGCCGCTGGCCGATCTTCCTCGACCGGGAACTCGTAGTGGTGCTTGATGGTCGGCCCGCCCAGCACACGCCCGAAGGGCATCAGAAACTTGGTCGCCATTTCCCGTTGCCACTGTCGGGTCAACGCCCGCGGCGCGGCGATCAATATCCGCTCGACCAGCCCGCACAGATGCAGCGAACGCCCCGCCAAGCCCGCCTCGATCGTTTTTCCCAGGCCCACCTCATCGCACAGCAGGTAGTTGTAGGGCCAGGTCTCCACCAGACGGCGTGCGACGACGGCTTGGTGTGGCCAGGGCTCGATTGGAGCGGTCTCCAAACCAACGTAGCGTCCGCCCGGCAGCTTGGGGCCATCCTTGATGAGCGCGAACCTCAGCCGTTCGGCGGCCGAAGGCGGGTCGACTTTCTTCGGCGCCGCGCTCGTGCCGTCGATCTCGGTAGGAAAGGCCACTCCTTCTGCGATCTGGATCAACCGCCGCCGCACAGCTTCCGGCAAGTCCATCACCGGCAGATGAGGATTCAGGTTCTCCCAGTCTGCCTGGAAATCAGCTTCGGCTTCCTCGACCCGTTCCCGGTCGCGTTCGCCCCACCAATCACAGTGGATGTCGATGTTCTCGGCGTTGTGGACGAGCGCCATCTTCGACTCGTTCAGCGACCCGCTGACGTACATCCGCTGGCCCAGTTCATCCGTGAAGATCGCCCACTTCTCGTGGACGTAGCCGTCCTCGACAGACGAGAAAGGAAGCGGTCTGCCGGTTTCGGCGTGGACCCGGAAGGCCACCCGGACCTCCAGGTAGCCCTGGGCGACCATCCAGGCTAGCAGGTCAACGCCCTTAGCCACGTCGGCGGGCCAAGTGTCGCGCTGCGCCAACTGGGCGTTTAGACCGGTGGCCAGGCGTTCTGCGTCACCCTGCAGAATGGCTTGCACATCGGACGGATCGAGGTCAGCGCCCACGATCAAGCGAATCTTGCCGCCGCGCCCCACAAACGCCGAGAACCCCTGCGAGGCGGCGGCCAGGGACGACGAGCGAAAATAGCCAGCGATGCGGTCGTAGCGGATTGACCGTTTCAGCACCGGGATGTAGAAGTCGTAGAGGATGTCGACGGGCCGGCCTTTACCGGTCACGGCGGACGTCTTGTAGGAATTCCGCCATGTGTAGCTGCGAAGGTTGGCGACAGGGCGCCCGGCTGCATCCGTCATGTCACTCTCGCTTCAAGCCAAAGAGCATCGTCTGACCCTCCTTGCGAAGTGTCTCGTCGGCCATCTCCTCGGCCCAGACGTGCAACAAGTCCAGAATGAGCCGCTGCCGGCCATCGGCGTGCTCGTTCAGGTAGGCGCGAGCCACAGGGATGTCGCCACGGCGATGAGCCAAAATCAGGCCCTGTAATACATCCCATTCCGTCTGTGGGTTCTCCAGCCGCCGGGCGTTTCGTTCTTCGGGCAGGGCCAGCCGCAGCTTGGAGCCCTTGCGGATCAGCGGAGCGTGGTAACCGGTCGATTCCGCTTCACGGCTGGTTCGTCGCCGCTGGCTAGCCGCTTCCTGGTTGATCCCGACAATCCGACCTTCTACGGTGTATCCACCCGGCCGGCTCTCCAGAGCGATATTCAGGGACTTTGACAAGTTCAATGCATCGTCGTATGGCAGTTCGCTGAAGCCGTAGATGCCGAATAGGGTCAATGCCATCGTGGCTTCGGGCACCAGGTCATCCACTTTCAGGCGACCACTCGTGATGCGCGTCACCTGCCGTTCAGCGACGACGCGACTGGCCTCGTTCATCGCGCGAATCGGGCTGACCGGCTCGTCGCCGTCGAGCACCGGCCAGTTCTCGGACAGCACACGCAACGCCCGTCCGTAGCTGGCGACCATCTCGTCCACAGGATTGAGGTTGAGTCGCTCGAATTCGGGCAACGCCGAAATAACCGCATCACTGATCCTCTGCTGGATACCAGTGCCTCCAAAACCAGTCCACATAGAAGGTTCCAATGAACCGCGTGACCTCTTGCGACATGAGATGAATATCGAACTCGCTGCCGCAGCCTTGTCCCGTACATGTGTCGAATACGAGCCCTCCGATTCGATCGGAAATGCGGATGAGATCGTCCATCCGGATTCTATGAGCGACCTCGTAAGTGTTTCCCAGGCATCTTGGCTCTTGTGAGTGAACATCAAGCTCAACAGGCCATTGTCCTTCACCTTCCTGTGACACTCCGAAAAGATCTCGCGCATGAGCGATTCATATTTTTCGCCGGCCGCTCGCCGTGAGCCATCACGAGCTGGGTTTGCAACAGCTTCCTCCAATTTGTTGACGAGGCGTCGGGTGAAGATTCCAGGGTAGAGATCACCTAGTGTCCGCCGCATCCACACGTAGAAGAAATCGGAAAGCTCGGCATACATCACATTGTCGTAGTACGGCGGGTCCATACAGACGAGGTCAACCGAACCATCTTCGATTCCGGTGAGATGAGCAGCAGTACCGCAAGTCACACAGAGTTTGTCGACGTCGATGGCTTGATTGCGATGTTTAACGAGTTGGGCGAGCGAAACGTACGAGTCTAGTGCCTGAGACAAAGCCCACGCAAACCCAGATGTAATGCCTGCAAAGGCCATTTCACCAAACGTCCATTGAATGGCGAAGTTATGTCGAGTGAACACGTGTGCCAGCACCCCCCGCAGAGCGTGCCACATTGTTTGGTTCGCGTTGTAATCCAATGCTTTGTCAATGGCGAACTGAAGGTACGTGACAACTGCACGGCCGCGTTCTTTGCCGAGTTCGCTGCAAATCCGTGGCTTGCGCCGGTTCAGCTCGGCGACGACGGTCAGGTGCCCAATCAGTTGCCGCGGTGTGAACATGTCACACCAACGCATCGTGCCGTACATCCGGTGCCCACGGTTGTAGTTCGAGTTGGGCGGAATCTCTTCGGTCGGGATAAGCCCCGCCGCATCCCATTCGTCCCACTTTGCGAGTAACCGCTGTTCTGCTCTTGCCAGCGCTGCGAGGTCGTCTTTGTTTGGGGGCCGAAAGAAGGTGAGTTTCTCAGTCTTGATGTCACCCGCACGCTCGCCTGACTGGTAACGCTGGATCTTCCCCTCGCGATCGAGCTTCGGCTGGTGCCGCACGGCAACCACGCAATACAGCCGGTCGGTCCATTTGCCGAGATTGGATTCGCCGCGAGCCTGCCGTTTCACCTCGTCCTCGCCGATAGCTTGCCGGCAGTGGATGCACATGCCCACACCGTCCGAGACGGTTGCGAACTCCGGATCTTCCCCGTTCGGTCCTTTGTCTTTCTTCACGCGGTAGATCGAGAAGTGGACGTCCTTGGTTTTGGGATCGGGGACGATCGCTACGCCCCACTGCTCTCCTTCCTTGGACAGCCAGCAACTGTTCAGCAGTGGCGACTTGCCGCCGCAGTGCGGGCAGGTCAGTTGGCGGCAATAGAGGAAACCGTCGAGCGTTTCGTTTGCGAACTGTTCCACCAAATCTGGATAGCCCCTTAAGTGTCGCTTGAGCGCAGCCATTTCCGAATCGGGCAGCCGAGACGCAGGAAACAGGTCGCCAATTTGCTCCACCATCGCATCCCGGATCTGCTTTCCCCACTTTGAGATATCCTCGGCGAGATCTAAGCCGAAGCGTGCCGGGTAATCGAGCGTCGCGTACAAGATCACCGCGGCGACGGG
>Ga0123329_1003587_pt1 | contig 12717 bp, 8 predicted proteins | sample BioC12SIPDNA_FD_89703 | JGI IMG/M metagenome (GOLD analysis project Ga0123329, IMG submission 89703) | Anaerobic biogas reactor microbial communites from Washington, USA - Biogas_R1_B C12 SIP DNA | ecosystem: Engineered > Bioreactor > Anaerobic > Unclassified | place: Washington, USA | collected... | reverse complement strand
CGGCGGCGAGATTACGGGCGATCCCGAGGGAACGTATCCGCTGAACACGACGGTGAACCTGCACGCGTCGGCGCATGCGAACTACCGATTTGTGCGGTGGCTCGTCAATGGCGGCGATGCCGGGTCGAACCCGGACCTGGAACTCGTGCTTGACGGCGACAAGACGGTGGCGGCGGTGTTTGCGTACCAGTACACGTTGACGGTGGTCCACGGGTCGGGCAGCGGGGTGTACGATGACGGGGCGGTGGTGGAGATCGTGGCCGACTATCCGCCGGCGGAGTTTGACCAGTGGACGGGCGACGTGGCGACGGTGGCCAATGTGCTGAGCGCGACGACGACGATAACGATGACGGGCGACTACACGGTGACGGCCACGGCGAAGCAGACGGAGCCGCTGGAAGTGACCGTGGCGATGGAGGAGGGTCTGGACTGGGTCTACCAGAACATTCCGGCGTCGATCAACAACGGCGGGCATTGCCTGTGGCTGGAAGTCACGGTGGTCGCCTGGGGCGGCAACGAGAGCGTGACGGTGACGGTGGCGAAGGAGGCGGGCAGCGGCTCGGGCGAGGTGATCGTCGAGGACGACGACGTGGATCCGATGGTGAAGTGGATCGTCGGGCCGACGCGCGTGGACAAGACGACCGGCGTCGGGCCGCTCGTGCTGAGGGTGACGGCGACGGGCAACGTGCAGGGCGAGGACGTGGTGCTGGTGCCGGTGACGGTGCGCCCGTTGGGCGACATTGACGGCAACGGCGGCGCCGAACCGACCGACACGTCGCTGCTGATCAACAAGCTCAACGGTATGGACTCCTCGGGCATGCACCGCTATGCGTTTGACCTCGACCGAAACGGCGGCGCCGAACCGACCGACCTGTCGATGCTGACGAACATCCTCAACGGCATGCTCTAATCGCCGGTCTTCGGCACCATGGGGAGCATCGCAAGGCTTGTCTCCGGCGATCGGAGGCAAGCCTTGTTTTCATTCCGGCCGCCGAGGGGTGCATGTCGTGTTTGCAGGTACACAGGCTCTGGCGCCGCAGAAAAGGGGGGCACACTTTGGCGCCGCCTGCGGCCCTCGACTGTGCTCGGGCCAGGACGTCGCTCCAAAGTGTGGTCCCCCTGACCACAACCGTGACATGCACCCCCGCCGAGGATTTGGTAGACGCCGGTCCGCGTGTTGGCCGATAGACCCGATACGCGGCTCCGGGCAGTGGGCACGGTGTCGCGACCACGCGGCGCACTGCACCGTTGCGAGGACATGCCTCATGAAGTGGGCACATGGCGTCAGCCGGCGCGACCCGGTCGCGCGGCACCCCCTGTGGTTTCGATGGCTCGGAATGCTGGCGGTTGGGATGTCGGCGGCGCTATGCGCTGCGGGGGCGTCCGCGCAGCCGGCGCCCGGCCCCGTCTGGTCGGTCGGTCACAACAACTACGGACAACTCGGCGTCGGCGGCACGAGCGGCAGCCTCACGCCGGTGCGGACGTCGGGTCTTTCGGCGGCGATCGCCCTGGCGGCAGGGCGATACCACAGCCTGGCCCTGGACGACCAGGGGGCGGTCTGGGCCTGGGGATACAACTGGGTCGGCCAGCTTGGCGACGGCACGACCCTTGACCGCGATGAACCGGTCCTCGTGACCGGGCTCGGCCGGTGCAAGGGCCTCGGGGCAGGGAACTATCACAGCCTGGCGATTGCCGACGACGGCACGCTGTGGGCCTGGGGCCGCAACGCCTACGGAGAACTCGGTGACGGCACGACGCAGGACCGGGCGACGCCGGTCCGCGTGGCCGGGTTGGAGGACGTGGTGCTGGTCTCGGCCGGCCGGTTCCACAGCGTGGCACTGACCGGCGACGGGGCGGTCTGGACCTGGGGCAGAAACCTCAACGGCCAGCTCGGCGACGGCACCACGATCGACCGCGTGACACCGGTTCGAGTGAGCGGCGTTCCCGCGGCCGCGTGGGTGGCGGCGGGCTACAGCCACACGGTGGCTGCCGCCGAGGATGGATCGGTCTGGACCTGGGGCCGCAACAACTACGGCCAACTCGGCGATGGGTCCACGGTGGATCGGCTGTCGCCGGTTCGCGTGGCGTCGGTCGAAGGCGTCGATCGGGTGGCGGCCGGGTACTACCACACGCTGGCCGTGCGTGGCGACGGTACGGTGGCCGCCTGGGGCCGCAACCTCGAAGGCCAACTCGGCGACGGCTACGTCGTGAACCGTCTGCGCCCGGTCGCCATGGGAACCGTGACGGACGCCGGCGCGGCGGCGGCCGGCAGCAACCACACGCTGATCCTCGGCCGCGACGGCCGCCTGTGGGCGTGCGGCTACAACGAGAACGGTCAACTGGGTGACGGCTCGACCGTGAACCGCCCCGCGCCGGTGCGCGTGGCCGGCGTCGCGGGGCAGGGGTATCTGCCGAACGTGGTGGCGGTGGCCTGCGGCGGATACCACAGTCAGGCCCTGATCAACTGCACCGCGACGCTTCAGGTGGCGTCCCAGCCGCCGCAGGGCGGCACGCTCGTCTGGGGGCCGCAGAAAGAGGTGTACGACTACGGCGACCTGGTGACGGTGGAGGCGTCGCCCGAGGCGGGCTGGGAGCTCAGCGGCTGGAGCGAACTGCCGTCGGGCGCGGCCGCAGGGGGCGGCACGGCGCCGCAGGGGCTCATCTCGTTCAATGTCCTGTGCGACGGTCGCGTCGCGGCCGATTTCGTGCAACGTTTCTGCGACGTGCAGCTCGTGGCGTCGCCCGGTGGCATGGTGACCGGCGACGTGTCCGGCGTGTACGAGGTCGGTCGCGTGCTCGCGTTTCACGCCCAGGCCGACCCGGAGCACCGTTTTGTCGCGTGGTGGGTTGACGATCAGTTGGCCGGCGAGGACGCCGACCTGACGCTGACGGTGGAGGCCGACACGACGGTGGAGGCGCTGTTCGCCCGTCAATGCGTCCTGACGGTGGTGGACGGGGCCGGGGACGGCGTCTACGACGAAGGGGCCGAGGTCGAGATCGTGGCCGACTGTCCGGCGGAGTTCTTTGCGGGCTGGACGGGCGACGTGGCGACGGTGGCCGATGTGTTGAGCCGCACGACGACGGTGACGGTGAACGATCACCTAACGGTTACGGCCTCGGCGACGGCGCGGCTGACGATTGCCGTGGTGACGGAGGACAACCTGGACTGGGTCTACCAGAACACCCCCGGCTGCATGGTTCACGGCGGGCACGGCGTGGCCCTTGAGGCCGTGGTGCTGGAGGCCGCGGGCAACGATGCGATCAGCCTGGCCGTGACCAAGGCGCCGGGCAGCGGCCCCGGCGAGGTGACGGTGGCGGACGATCCGTCGGGGCGGCCGCTGGTGCGGCTGATTCTCGGGAGCCCGCGGAGCGATGGGACGGCTGGCTCGCTTGTTCTGACTGTGACGGCCACTGGCAACGTCTGGGGCGAGGCCGTCGTGTCGGTGCCCTTCGCCGTGCGGCGTCTGGGCGACATCGACGGCAACGGCGGGGCCGAACCGACCGACATGGCCATGCTGGTCATGTGCCTGAACGGCATGGCGCCGGCCGGGGTCCATCGCCGGGCGTTCGATTTGGACGCCAACGGCGGCGCCGAACCCGGCGACATGGCCATGCTGGTCAACATTCTCAACGGCATCCCGGTGGGCTGAGTGTGTGACTTGATTTCCTGGCGGGAAATCAAGTCGCACACAGAGCAGGAGATCAGGTGAACAGGTGAAACAGCGCACAACTCAAGCTTAGCCCTGTGCCTGCTCTCCTGCGGTCTCCTGATCACCTGTCCCCTGTTCCCGTCGGCTCTCAAATCTACCCCGGGCCCCAAACCACTCCATGGCATGAAAACGGGTCACACACCGGGCTGACGGCGGGCGAAAAATCGGGCGGGTTTCCTCTGGCGTTGGGGTCTCCGGCAGGCTACACTCCCACGTGCGATCGGTCGGCGTTGTCGCCGCTGTGGGCCGGTCGCGCTGCCGACGCGCGTCGACCGGAACGGGCGCGTTCGGCGGCGCCCACTCGATGGCAGTGAATCACTCATCACAACATGCACGGGCTAAGGAGATGCGGATGGCGAAGTCTGTGGAAGCAGCCGGCGACCCCAAGGCGTTGGACCGTGTTCTGATGCAGATCGAGAAGCAGTTCGGCAAGGGTTCGATCATGCACATGGGCGAGTTCCAGACGGCCCCGATTGCGGGCATTCCGACGGGAAGCCTGAGCCTGGACATCGCGCTGGGCGGCAACGGCGTGCCTCGCGGCCGCGTGGTCGAGCTGTTCGGCCCCGAGTCCAGCGGCAAGACCACGCTGGCGTTGCACATGGTGGCCCAGGCGCAGAAACGGGGCGGAATCGCCGCGTTCATCGACGCCGAACATGCGCTGGACCCGTCGTGGTGCCGGCGGCTGGGCGTCAACGTGGAGAACCTCCTGATCAGCCAGCCAGACAGCGGCGAGCAGGCCCTGGAAATCTGCGAGATGCTGGTCAACTCGAACGCCGTGGACATCATCGTAATCGACAGCGTGGCGGCCCTGACCCCGCGGGCCGAGATCGAAGGCAACATCGGGGACCAGTTCGTGGGTCTCCAGGCGCGGCTGATGAGCCAGGCCCTGCGGAAGCTGACGGCCGGCATCGCCAGGTCGCGGACCACGGTCGTCTTCATCAACCAGATCCGGATGAAGATCGGCGTCATGTTCGGCAATCCCGAGACGACCCCCGGCGGCAAGGCCCTGAAGTTCTACTCGTCGGTGCGGCTCGACGTGCGTCGCATCGCCGCCATCAAGGAAGGCGAGCAGGTGACCGGCAGCCGCACGCGCGTGAAGGTGGTCAAGAACAAGGTGGCGCCGCCGTTCACGCAGGCGGAGTTCGACATCATGTACGACAGCGGCATCAGCTACGAAGGCGACCTGCTGGACCTGGGCATCGCACTGAACGTGATCCAGAAGAGCGGTGCGTGGTTCAGCTACGGCGACGTGCGGCTGGGTCAGGGTCGCGAGAACACGCGGCAGTTCCTGAAGGAGAACGCCGACCTGACGGCGGAGATCGAGCAGGCGGTCCGGGCGAAGAAGGGCTTGGTTCCTGTCGGCGATGCAGTTCCGGCCGACGCCGCCCCGAAGGATGCCAAGGACGCCGAGAAGGCGGCGGCTTCGGCCAAAAAGTAGCGGATCGTCGCTGTTGATTGAGCGGGCTTGATCGTATGATGACTGAGAGCGGCGACCGGCGAGAGAAGTCGCCGATCGCCGCTTTCGTGTTGTCATGGCCGGATCGGATCGCGTGGTTAAGGCGTTGTGGCATACGAGGTTGTGGGTTGGGAGGAGCGAGATACATGAAACGGACGAACTGGAGCGTGAGGCGTGTGGCAGTGGTGGTGTCGGCGGCGGCGATGGCGATGATGCTATGGTCCTCGGCGGCGCTTGCGGCCGACGGGGCGGAGGCGTATCAGGCCCTTCAGGACCGCATCGAGAAGGTGGCCGACGACCTGGGCCGGAGCGTGGTCAGCATTCAGACCAAATCGAAGGTGTCGCAGCAGCCGCTGGACTGGGATTCGGACCTGTGGGACATGTTGCCGGACCAGTGGCGTCGGCGGCTGCCCCAGCCTCGCCGCCAGGCGCCTCGGCAGGACGACGGGGAACTGGTGCCGCAGGGCATCGGCTCGGGGGTGATCATCTCGGCCGACGGGTACATTCTGACGAACCAGCACGTGGTTCGTGAGGCGGCGGAGGTGGAGGTGGTGTTGTCCGACAAACGGCGGTTCAAGGCGACCGTCGTGGGGCAGGACCCGCGGAGCGACCTGGCGGTGCTGAAGGTGGAGGCGACGGAGCTTCCGGCGGCGACGTTGAACGGCGCGGCCGATGTGCGGCGCGGGTTGTTTGTTCTGGCGGTGGGGTCGCCGTTCGGATTCGGCGCCGACGGGCAGGCGAGCGTCAGTTTCGGCATTGTCAGCGGCACGCGCCGGCGGCTGGCCCTGGGCATGGAGGACGAGGACCGGTTCTACGGCAAGCTGATTCAGACGGACGCGGCGATCAATCCGGGCAACAGCGGCGGGCCCTTGTGTACTCTGGACGGCAAGGTCATCGGCATCAACGTGGCCATCGCGTCGCGCGGCGGCGGGAGCCAGGGCGTGGGCTTCGCCATTCCCATCGACGAGGCGACCCTGGACATTGTCCAGCGGCTGAAGAAGGGCAAGGAAATCGAGTACGGTTACCTGGGCGTCGAGATTCGCGATCCGCAGCCGGCCGAGAGCGAGACGGCCGGAGCGCCCGTGGGCAAGGGAGCTTTCGTCAGTTCGGTGGTGCCGGGCAGCCCGGCCGACAAGGCGGGCATCCTGCCGGCCGACCTGATCGTGGAGATGGACGGCAAGCCGGTGCCCGACGCCGACGATCTGGTGGCGCGGGTCGGCATGACGCCGGTCGGCGGCACCATCGAGATGGTGCTCTATCGCAGCGGCGAGAAGAAGACCGTGAAGGCGACGGTCGTCCGGCGCGACCCGGCGAAGATCGCCATGGGCGGTGGCGGCGGTGACGACGACGGGCCGGCGCCGGCGGGCTCGTTCGAGTGGCGCGGCCTGACGCTTCAGGATCTGACGCGGGCCCTGCGGCAGGAGGCGGGGCTGGACGACAGCGTCCAGGGCGTCTACGTGACCCGCGTGGACGAGAAGAGCAAGGCCCACGAGAGTGGCCTGCGGGCCGGCATGGTCATCAACCAGGTGGCGTCGCAGAAGGTGACCGACCTGGAGACCCTGAAAGCCATCGGCAAGAAGCTCAAGGGGGCGGTATTCGTCAACGTCGTCGGCCAGGGACCGATGATTGTGGGCGAGTAGGCCGCGGTCACGAACTGACGCGGTCTGACTGTGTCAGGGCGGGGCCCGAGATGTGCGACAGCTGTGACATCGGGAAGCCCGATTTGCTTTTTAAGCCGTTGTGGTGTATAGTCTTATCCGGAGGGAGCCGATTGGCAGCGGTGCTGGGATGGTCCGGCCAGGGATGGGCCGGAAGGGTCTCTGAGGCTCCAGACCCGACGTTCCAGGCATTCTGACGGTTCGGTTAACGCTTGATACCAAGCGGACTTAGACCCTGTTGCGGGGTCGAAGTCCGCTTTTTTTGTTGGAGTGGACTGTGTTGCCTCCGTGGGGCGGGGAGTCCGACGACTCCCGAGGGGACTGGGAAGGCTCGCGTGGGGCAGCACTCTGGATTATCTCTGTCGGGCCGATCGCGCTGCGGCCGGGAGAATAGGGAGATCTGGCATGGGATGTTTCACGATGGGCACGAATCGGATGGGGCGGCTTCTGGTGACGGCGGCGTGCGTGGCGGCGGTGGCGTTTGCCGGTTCGGCCGCGCAGGCGGCCGCGGTGACGGGCAACCCGGCGACCGACGACGGGTGGGTGCTGACGGGCCACAGCCTGGCCAACGGCGTGTACGTCAAGGGCGAAGCCAACTACGGTTACGAGGCGTACGGGGCGGGCCTCACCGTGGCCGCCGGGTCGAACCTGGAAATCAGCGACGGGACGTTGTCGTGGCTGGCCGGTGACACGGTGGTCGGCGTCGGCGGGCGGTTCGCCTCGATCACGGCCGAGGAGGCCGGCTGGGGAGCCATTGCGGGCGGCGCGGTCAACTCGCTGTTGTCGGCATCAACCGGACCGAAGCTTCAGGCCAAGTTCGGCACCAGTGCGGCCACGTGGTATACGAGCACCACGGCTCCGATCCCGGGCAACGGTAACAGCAGCTCCAGTTCCGGCGGCGGCCGCGTGCAGGTACGCACCTCAGGGTACTTTCGGGTCGGAACGCCCGATCCGCGTCAGACCGAGCCTTGGACGTGGGACGGTAACTCCGGGCAACTGCTGGTGCTTGACAAGGATGACCACATCTTGTGGGACGGCATGTCGGGCACTCCGAAGCAGGTGGCTCGCATGATCTGGATCTACGATGAGGATCTGGGCTACGTGTCGAGCTGGGAGCTACTGCTGAACGTGTCGCTGCTGGAGCGGCTGGCGCCGGAGAGCTACGAAGGCCTGTTCCCGGCCATCGGCGACATGGCGATCGTGACCGTGCAGAATGGCGACAACGCGTACACCGACGCGCTGGTGACCGTGGTTCCGGAACCGGCGACGATGGCGCTGCTGGGTCTGGGCCTTGCCGGATTGGCGGCCCGCCGGCGTCGCAAGTAAGCAGCACGCAAGACGTTGCAGCCGAGTTGAATGAACGCGCGGCCAAGGCCGGATCCGCACGGCCGAGCCGCAGACTGCCTGTGCCCCGTCGGACGCTCGCGCCCCGACGGGGCACGTCTTTGTCCGGGGTTCCTCCGATCGGTGGATTCCACGCATCGTGAGGAGGCCCTGTCTCAGGGGGCTTGTAACTCGCGACAAGACCGCTACCATAGTGCCATGCGAAACAACGGCACTGGAAGATGGCAGCGATGGTGCATCCGTAGCGCGCTCCTGTTGTTCCCTGCAATCGTCGGCATTCTGTGTTGTTCATGCAATGAGCGAAGTGCATGGGACACGATTCAGATGCAGGAGGACGTGACAGGTGAAGTGGCTATCGGCCGGTACATCGTGAGAACGTACCTGGACACGGAACACGATGGTGGCTCATGGGAGATTCTGGCGGACGGCTGCAGGGTGCTTGCCGGCGAAGGTTGGCGTTTTGGCATAGGCAGGATGTGGGAGGAACCGGTCGATGAGCATCCAGAGAGGCTGATCGGCCGCGACATCAACGGCGACGGCGTGCCGGAGGTGGTGCTGTACGAATGGACGGGCGGCGCCCATTGCTGTTTCGTCGCGCGAGTGGTCTCGCTGGGCCAGAAATGCCGTGTTCTTGCGGAGATCCACGGCCGTCATGGTGTGCCCCAGTTCGAGGATCGCGACGGCGATGGGATCATGGAAGTGTGTGTTTACGATTGGACCTTCGAGTACTGGCCCGGGTGCTTCGCGGATTGTCCGGCTCCTCAGGTGGTGTTGTGTTGGCGAGACGGTCGGTACGTTGCCGATGCGGCACTGACGGCGACCGCGGCGCCACCCTTGTCGCAGGTGCGGGCCGAAGCGGAGAGGATTCGCCTGGAGGGCTGGGTCGGCGACAACCCGCCCCCGCTATTGTTCAGGACGGCTCTTGACCTGATGTACGGCGGCCACGAAGAGTTGGGGTGGCAGTTCATTGGCTGGGCGTGGAGAGCCGATGTGACTCCCGACCCAGACCGGCTGAGCGAGTTGTCAGAGTTGCTGGCCCGAAGTCCGCACTGGCGCGAGTTGCAGCGGCAACGCCGGGCTGCGGCGTGTCGACCCGTGTCTATTCCCTGAGCGGCGAGCGGTGCAGGGGGGTGTAGGTGGGGCCGCTGCGGGCGAGTTCGGAGCGGATGAGGACGATTTCGTTGACGGGCACGGCGGCCGCCGAGGTCAGGCGGTAGCCGTCCACGAGGCCCGCGAGGCGTTCGGCGTTGCGTTGCGACCGGACGCGGCCGAGGGTGAGGTGCGGCGTGAAGCCGCGAGGGTCCGGCGGGACGAGGTCGGCGGTGACGTCGTCCACGGCTTTCTGGAGTTCGGCGAGACGGCCGGTGGGTTCGTCGAGTCCGACCCAGACGACGCGCGGCCGTCGCACGGTGGGAAACGCGCCGACGCCGCCGAGCGTGGCGGCGTGTCTGGGGCAGGCGGCCGCGGCGGCATCGAGCGCAGCGGCAATCTCGCCGACGAAGTCCTCGGGCGTGTCGCCCAGAAACTTCAGCGTCAGGTGCATGTTCTCGGGCCGCGACCACGAGACGTCGGCGTCGGCCTGCCGCAGGTCACGCTCGACGGCGGCCAGCAGGCGGCGCACCTCCTCGGGCAACTCGACGGCGATGAACAGTCGCAGGTCGGCCATGGCGGAGCAGTCCCTCCAACGCGGTAATGCCGGATCGCGGCTCACGACGCCAGGGGCAAGATGCCCCTGGGACTCACGGGCAGGATGCCCGTGCCACGGTGAAACGGCCACGCCGTGTTGCGGCAAGTCACCCGGGGCGGTCTCCTCGTGCGGCGTCCTCGCAGGGGCCTCGTCGTGTCACAGAGCCAGCATGGCCCGGTACTGCTCGTAGCGGCTGCGGATGTTGTCCATGCCGATCTGGCGGAAGCGGTCGAGGCTGAAGTCCTCGACGCCGAACGAGGCGACGACCGTGCCGTAGGCCATGGCCCGGCGCAGCCGCGGTTCGTCGAAGACCTCCTGCGTGGCCAGGTAGCCCATCATGCCGCCGGCGAACGAGTCGCCCGCGCCGGTCGGATCGACGACGCGGTCGGTCGGGTAGGCCGGCAGGACGATCACGCCCGTGGGCGTGACGAGCATGGCCCCGTGCTCGCCTTTCTTGATGACGACGAACTTCGGTCCCATGGCCAGCACCTTGCGCCCGGCGTCCACCAGGTGCGAGGCTCCGGTGAGCATGAACGCCTCCTCGTCGTTGAGGACCATGCCGTCGATGCGGCGCATGAGCTTCAGCAGGTCGTCGCGCTGGCTCTCGATGTAGAAGTTCATCGTGTCGGCGACGACGAGCTGCGGGCGGGCCACCTGTTCCAGGACGCGCATCTGGACGCGCGGGCTGCCGTTGGCCAGGAAGACGAACCTGGAGTCGCGGAAATGCTCGGGCAGCGTCGGATCGAATTCGCCGAAGACGTTCAGGTCCACTTCGAGCGTGGTCCGCTTGTTCATGTCCTTTTCGTACGCGCCGCGCCAGAAGAACGTCTTGCCCTCGACGGTTTCCAGGCCGGCGGTGTCGATATTGCGGCTCTGGAGCAGTTCGCGGTAGGCCGGCGGGAAGTCCGTGCCGACGACGCCGACCAGCCGCACCGGGCCGAAGAAGCTGGCGGCATAGGAGAAGTACGTGGCCGATCCGCCGAGCACGCGGTCGGCCTTGGCGGCGGGAGTCTCCACAGTATCAAAGGCGACGCTTCCGACGACGATCAACGACATGGGCGATCCTTTCACCTGGTCACGGGCACCTTGCTGCCGACACCGCACAACAGCAGGGCAGGATAGCCCACGGCGAGGGCTTTGGCAAGGGCGATTGCCCGGCCTTGACCCCACCTGATCCATGCGGTACAGTCCATGACCATGCGGTGATTTCTGCGGGCATGTCGAGCATTGGCTGCGGCATGGCCGGCTTTCTGTGGGCGATCGACTTCATCTGGAGACAAGGATGACCGCTGCGCGCAAGAAACCTTCTTGGCTGTGGTTCCTCGGTGCCGTGTTTGTGCTTCTTGCCGGCCTCGTCTTCTTTGGCCTGAACCTGTACCGACAGATCACAGGGATGGTCGGCGGCTATGATCGGCACGTGACGCCCGACACATGGACCATGAACGTCGAGAAGCCCGGCAGGGTTGTGGTGTACCACGAGTATCGGAGCGTTTTCGGGGGGAAATCCTATAGCCAGATGCCGCACGGGGTCGGCCTCCGAGTGGCTGTGCGGAGAGACGGCTGCGAGGTGCCCGTTCGCCCCTATCCGGGCGACGCCAACTACAGTCTCAACCAGGTCCAGGGCGTTGCTGAGTCTGTGTTCGATGCCGAAAGCCAGGGGCAGTACACCATCACCGTGGATGCCGATGAGCCGACCGTTGTGGCTGTGGGACGCGACATGGTCGGCCCGATTCTCGGTATGCTCTTCGGCTCGGCGGCCCTTTGCATAGGGTCATTCCTGGCGGCCCTGGCCATCATCATCGTGACCCTTGTGCGAATGAGCCGCTACAAAGCGGCTGCGCGGCAAGCCTGAGTTTCCGGCCCGTGCCTGCGGCGTCGGCTCCGTCACAGAATGCACACTCTGGCCCGGACTTCGTCCGGCCTCCACCGTGTGGTACCTCCCTTTCTGCCTTGTGAGACCCTGCGACCCGCCACCATGACGTGCATGCACCGGGATGAGCCCCGGCGGCACGGCCTCACTTGGCGTCGGGTGACGCGACGGTCAGCCCCGGCACGTCGCCGCGCGGCAGCACGTCGCCGAACGGGGGCAGCCGCGTCAGGCGGTATCGCTGCGGACCGCAGACCTGAAAGGGGGCGGCTGCGACGATGGCCGCTCCGGCATCGAGTCCCAGGTCGGCGAGCACCTGCTCCGGCGTTGCGTAGGTCTTCGGATTTCGCCACGAGGCGCCCCACGCCCAGAACGCCTGAGACCCCTGCACCACGTATCGGTTGTCGCGGAACGTCAGGCCCATTTGCGCCAGCAGCGGCGGCAGGTGCCGCTTGTCGTCCACGTCGAACCACCCGCGCACCTGACCGTCCACGTTGCAGGCGATCAGGTTCGCCGTCACCGCCACGTCCTTGACCCGGATCGGCGCTTCCTTCTCCTGGTCGATGCGCGGCGTGGTGCGCTGCTGCTCCCGGAAGGCCAGGCCCTCGCGGTTGCCGATGAGGATGTTGCGTTCGACTTTGCATCCCTGGGACGACGAGATGGCGATGCCCGCCTGCGACCCCCATGACGAGGGATTGTGTGCCAGACCGTTGCCCACGGCCAGGTTGTCGTGGGCGTGGAGGCCGTAACTGATTTCGTAGAAGAGGCCGGCGGCCTCGTTGTCGGCCAACAGGCAGTTCCGCACCGTGACGTCTTCGGCCCCGATGTCGAACCACAGGCCCACACCCCGGTTGTCCACGACCTTGCATCCTGCCACCTCCACGCCGCGGCAGAGCACCAGCTTCATTCCGCCGGCTTCCCATCCGCGTTCGAAGCCCTTGGTGTTATTGCCGCTGATGAGGCAGTCCAGCAGCTTCAGTCCGTGGCACCGCGCT
>Ga0123329_1003579_pt1 | contig 12750 bp, 12 predicted proteins | sample BioC12SIPDNA_FD_89703 | JGI IMG/M metagenome (GOLD analysis project Ga0123329, IMG submission 89703) | Anaerobic biogas reactor microbial communites from Washington, USA - Biogas_R1_B C12 SIP DNA | ecosystem: Engineered > Bioreactor > Anaerobic > Unclassified | place: Washington, USA | collected... | reverse complement strand
TCGCCCCCGAGCCCTCCCCGACGGAGGCCACCCGGATGCTCGGCGCGGTGACGCACCCGACGACGATCCGCCCCGCGCAGCCGGTGACCCCGGTGCCGCCCGCCCGACCGCTGCCCCCGGCACAGCCGGCGCCGCAGCCCCGCGGCGGCGGTTTCGGCACCGGCCTGCTCCTCGCGGTGCTCATCGCGGCGCTGCTCGGCGGCGGCATGTACCTCGCCTGGCAGGCGGGGCTCTTCGAGGGCGCCGGCGGCGACGAGCCGAGCACGACCCCGACGACCACGCAGGAGATCGTCACCGAGTGGGTCACGCCCTCGCCGGAACCGGAGCAGGTGACGACACCCCCGCCGACGACCCGCGCCCCGGAGACCACCACCGAGTTCGTCACCCCCACCGAGGAGTCCCCCAGCCCCGAGCCGGAGCCGACCCCGGAATCGACGACGCAGCCGACCCCGGAACCGACGACGCAGCCGACCGGACAGCCGACCCCGCCGCCGGTGACCACCGCGCCCCCGGTCGACCCCGGTGACGGAACCCCCGGCGATCCCGACCCACTTCCGGATACGCTGGGGAATCTGATCAACGGAGGTAACTGATGACGCTGCTCGGTGACCGCTACCAGCTGGCCGAGGTGATCGGCACCGGAGGCATGTCCGAGGTGTTCGCCGCCGAGGACACGCTGCTGGGCCGGGACGTCGCCGTGAAGCGGCTGCGTCTCGAGCTGGCCCGTGACGTCAACTTCCGGGAGCGTTTCCGCCGTGAGGCGCAGAACTCCGGGCGGCTCAACCACCCGACGATCGTGGCGGTCTTCGACACGGGTGAGACCACCATCGACGGCGTGACCGTGCCGTACATCGTCATGGAGCGGGTCCACGGCCGGACGCTGCGGGACATCGTCCGCGAGGAGGGGCCGCTCAGCCCGTCCCGCGCCGCGGAGCTGCTCGTCCCCGTGGCGGAGGCCCTGCAGGCCAGCCACGACGCGGGCATCATCCACCGCGACGTCAAGCCGGCGAACATCATGATCACCAACACCGGCGAGGTGAAGGTGATGGACTTCGGCATCGCCCGCGCACTCGACGACTCGACGTCCGCGATGACGCAGACCTCCGCCGTCATCGGCACCGCGCAGTACCTCTCCCCGGAGCAGGCCCGCGGCAAGGCCGCCGACGCCCGCTCCGACGTCTACGCCCTCGGCTGCGTCCTCTACGAGACGGTCACCGGCCGTCCGCCCTTCGAGGGCGAGACGCCCTTCGCCGTCGCGTACCAGCATGTGCAGGAGGACCCGGAGGCACCGTCCTCGCTTATCGACGCCCTCTCCCCCACCGCCGCCGTCAACGTCGATGCCGTGGTGCTCACCGCCATGGCCAAGCACCCGGCGGACCGCTACCAGACGGCCGCCGCCATGCGCGATGACCTGCGCAAACTGGCCCGCAACGCCGTCACCGACGCCGCCCGCCACTACATCGCCGAGGACCAGCCCCCGGCGGACGACTCCCCCACCACCGTGACGGCGCGGGTGCCGGAGGAGGGGGCGTCGAGAAGCAACCGTTGGATGGTGTGGCTCACCGCCCTGCTGGCCGCCCTGTCGCTCGGCCTCGGCGGCGTCTTCGTGTGGGACACGCTGCGCGGCCCCGAGGACAACGCCGCCCGGCAGATGGTGTCCGTCCCGGACGTCACCGGCCTGCCCCGCCAGGACGCGACGGCCCGCCTCGAGGCCCTCGAACTGCGTGTCGACGTCAACGAGGAACCCTCCCCCGACGTCCCCCGCGGCACCGTCATCCGCACCAACCCGACCGCCGGCTCACAGCTGCAGAAGGGCACCTCGGTGACGATGACCGTCTCCAGCGGCCGCGAGATCACCGACGTCCCTGACGTCACCGGCATGACCCCGCAGGAGGCCGCCGACGCCCTCGCCGAGGTGGAGCTCCTCCTCGAGCAGCAGGTCAACGAGGACACCTCCGAGACCGTCACCGCCGGCCGCATCATGGAGCAGAACCCGCCGGCCGGCGCGCAGATCTCCAAGGGCTCCCGCGTGACCATCACCGTCTCCACCGGCCCCGCCCTCGTCCGCATCCCCGTCCTGTCCGGCATGCAGGTCGAACAGGCCGAGGCGACGCTGAGCAGCCTCGGTTTCGTCCCGCAGGTCACCGTCGTCGACTCCGCCGAACCCGAGGGCCGCGTCCTCCGCGTGGACAACGAGGGCGCCCAGGCCCGCCGCGGCGACACCGTCCTGCTGGAGGTGTCCAACGGCATGCTCATGACCCTGCCCGACGTCACCCGCCTCAACGAGACCCGCGCCCGCGAGGTGCTCAGCGAGGCCGGCCACACCGGCGCGGTCCGCATCGGCGAACCCGTCGCCACCGGCGCGCTTGTCGACGCCGGCCTCGTCGCCGCCACCGAACCCCTGGGCGGTGGGCAGATCCGCAAGGACAGCGTGGTCACCCTGCGCCTCTGGAGGTTCGACGTCGGTGTCTTCCTCCCCGAGTCCCAGGCCGACCCCGCCGAGGCGCCCGGCGGTCCGCTCGACGGACTCCTCGGCCGCCGCTGACCCCCCGCTGCTACTCTTAGACCCACTGAACCGCCGGTACCCACACCTGAAAGGCCCGTGACAATGCCCAAGGCAAAGATCACCAAGAACACCATCCCCGCCACCACCTCCAGCGCCAACCGCACCCCGGTCAAGATCAACACCGGTGGTACCCCGGTCTGGTACAAGGCCATCATGTTCGGCTTCATGCTGGCGGGCCTGGCCTGGCTGATCGTCAACTACCTCGCCGGCCACCAGATCGGCTTCATGGTCGAGCTGGGCGCCTGGAACTACGGCATCGGTTTCGGACTGTTCGTCCTCGGTCTCCTCATGACGATGGGCTGGCGTTAACGCCCCCTGCGTCTGCCTGGCGGGTCTGCGGCCCCGACTGCCCCTTGTGCGGCGGTCGGGGCTTTTTCATGCCCGCCGCCTTTCAGCAAGTTCGAGACGAGATGGTCGGGAGCACATGTCCTCTCGACCGTGCGGCCCCGTGGCGGACTCGTCTCGACGATGTGAGCTCGACGCTGTGAAACCTGCGAAACGACCACCCCGGGGACGGGCGTGACGGTTGTGGTTGTTGTGCACAGAACGGCCGGTTATCCCCAGTTGTCCACAGGGACCGCCGGGATTCCACCGGGTTATCCACCGGTGAACGGGAGGTGAATTCATCCACAGCAGTTATCCACACTGTGGATAGTTACACGGGTGTGATTACTCGAAAATCACACCATACACATCGATCCACAGGCCCGGGAGCACGCGATTCACCTGAAGATTCGAACATTTGCGCAGGTGGGGAAAACTGTCCACATAGTTATCCACAGGCTGGGGAGAACTTGTGTAACGAGAGATTCTTCACATTCTCCACAGATCTATCCCCAGCCTGTGGATAACTTTCGAATCACAAGTTACACAAGCCCCACGGCGACCACCGACGCCGTCAGCACCGCCAGGACCCCCGCCCAGCGGACCCGCACATCCGGGTGCACGAAGAAGAACAGCATGGCCCCACCCGTCAGCAGGCCACCCATGTGTCCCCACAGCGACACCGAGGGCGCCAGGAAGGTGTAGATGACGTTGACGCCGACGAACGCCAGCGGGGCGCGCAGATCCCCGCCACTGACGCGCGCCACGCCGACGAGCAGCATCATGAGTGCGAACAGCGCCCCGGAGGCGCCAGCGGTGGGTTGGGCCCAGTCCATCCACAGGACGGTCGCCGACGCGCCCACCGCCCCCGTGAGGAACGCCGCGGTGTAGAGGGCCGTGCCGGCGAATCGCTCGATCTCCCGGCCGATGAGCATGAGGAGGAACCCGTTGATGGCCACGTGGCCCAGGTCGATGTGGAGGAAGGCCGCCCCGAGGGCCCGCAGACGGTCGAGGCCCCCGGTGGAGACCTCCGGGCCGTAGAGGAGCCAGGCGTCGCCCAGGGAGGAGGCGGAGAGGTTGTTCATCAGTGACCGCGACTGCACGGCGGTGATGATGTACACCACGACGGCCAGGGCGGTGAAGAGCGTGGTGGCGGGGGCCTGCTCCCACCAACGGCGCAGGGTGAGCATGGTGAGGACTCCTGGAATGAGGAAGGCCCGCGGGCGTCGACAAGCGACGGCGCGGGCCGGGGTGGAGCAGAGACTTAGGCGATGGTGACGGACTCGATCATGACCGGGTCCACCGGGCGGTCCATGCGGTCGGTGGGGGTGGAGGCGATCGCGTCGACGACCTTCTGGGACTCCGCGTCGACGACCTCACCGAAGATGGTGTGGCGGTTGTTCAGGTGCGGGGTCGGGCCCACGGTGATGAAGAACTGGGAGCCGTTGGTGCCCGGGCCGGCGTTGGCCATGGCGAGCAGGTACGGACGGTCGAAGCGGAGCTCCGGGTGGAACTCGTCGGCGAACATGTAGCCCGGGCCGCCACGGCCGGTGCCGGTCGGGTCGCCGCCCTGGATCATGAAGCCGTCGATGACGCGGTGGAACACGGCGCCGTCGTAGAACGGGCCGGACTTCTCGCCGGAGGCGTTCTCGGTGGAGTACTCCTTGGAGCCGTCGGCCAGGCCGACGAAGTTGGCCACGGTGGCCGGTGCGTGGTTGCCGAAGAGCTCGATGACGATGTCACCACGGTTGGTGTGCAGCGTCGCGGTAGCGGTCTTGTTGGTCATGCGGGACAGTCTAGCGAAAAACCGTTCCCCGGAGGTCAGCGACAGCCTCCCGCCACTAGGGTGGTGCCATGACCCGATACGAGGACAGCGGCCGGCCGGACCACCGCTACCGGAGGAAGATCCGGTTCTTCGCGGACTGGGGCGCCGACTCCCCGCTCTGGGAGAACGGCACGGACACCTATCTGATGGCACCACGGGACTACGGTCTGTCCGAGTCGCTGACGCAGCGGCTCTACGCATGGTGCGACCACTGGCGGTCCCACCACCACTGGGAGACAGGCTGGGATGATCCGGCGTCGGAGGAGAAGTCCCGCAGAGACGGGGACGCCCTCATCGAGGATCTCCGCCGGGAGGTGGCCGCCTTCGCGGAGGTCATCGACGAGCGGTAGCCGCCCCGGAATCACGAGGGGCCCGGCCCCACCGACGGTGGAACCGGGCCCGCAGGCATCATGCAGGTACTACAGGGACTCGACCACGAGGTCGCGGGCGAGGACCATGTTGCGCAGGGACGCCTCGGTCTCGGCGTAGCCGCGGGTCTTCAGACCGCAGTCCGGGTTGACCCAGAGGCGCTCGGTCGGGACGTTGACCAGGGCGGCCTTGATCAGCTCGGTGAGCTCGGCGACGTCCGGGACGCGCGGGGAGTGGATGTCCCAGATGCCCGGGCCGATCTCGGAGTGGAAGGACTCGTCCAGGTCACCCAGCAGCTCCATGCGGGAGCGGGCGGCCTCGATGGAGGTGACGTCGGCGTCGAGGGCGGCGACGGCGTCGATGATCTGACCGAACTCCGAGTAGCAGAGGTGGGTGTGGATCTGGGTGGTCGGCTTCGCGTCCAGGGAGACGAGGCGGAAGGAGCGGACGGCCCAGTCCAGGTATGCCGGGCGGTCCTCCTCACGCAGCGGCAGCAGCTCGCGCAGGGCCGGCTCGTCGATCTGGATGACGTTGATGCCGGCGGCCTCGAGGTCGGCGACCTCGTCGGCCAGGGCGACACCGATCTGGTCGGCGGAGACGGACTTCGGGACGTCGTCACGGGTGAAGGACCAGGCCAGGATGGTGACCGGGCCGGTCAGCATGCCCTTGACCGGCTTGTCGGACAGGGACTGGGCGTACTTGGCCCACTCGACGGTCATCGGCTCCGGGCGGGAGACGTCGCCGACGACGATGGACGGGCGGGTGCAGCGGGAGCCGTAGGACTGGACCCAGCCGTGCTCGGTGGTGACGAAGCCGTCGAGAAGCTCGGCGAAGTACTGGACCATGTCGTTGCGCTCGGGCTCGCCGTGGACCAGGACGTCGATGCCGAGGCGCTCCTGCAGCTCGATGACGGACTTGACCTCGTCCTTGAGGGCGTCGGTGTACTGCTCGTCGGTGAGGGCACCGGAGCGGTGGTCGGCGCGTGCCTTGCGGATCTCGGTGGTCTGCGGGAAGGAGCCGATCGTGGTGGTCGGCAGCTTCGGCAGGTTGAGCACCTTCTGGGCCTCGACGCGCTCGGCGAACTCCGGCTGGCGGGCGACCTCGCCCTCCGGCAGGGCTGCGACGCGGTCCTGGACGGCCTGGTTGTGGGTGCGTGCGGACTCACGACGGGTGCGCACGGCGCGGTCGGAGCGGGCGAAGGCGTCGGCGGCGGCGACGGAGCCGCCCTCGAGTGCGGTGGCCAGGGCCTGTGCCTCGCCGATCTTCTCGTCGGCGAAGGAGAGCCAGCCGGCGACGTCGACCGGGAGGTTCTTCTCCACGGAGACGGTGTGCGGGACGTGCTGCAGGGAGACGGAGGAGGTGACGGCGATCTTCTCGACGCCGCCCTTCTTCAGCTCCTCCAGGACGGAGAGGCGCTCGCGCAGGTCGGCGGCCCAGATGTTGCGGCCGTCGATGACGCCGGCGGCCAGGGTGATGCCGGTGCCGGCGACTGCCTTGGCGACGCGCTCGACGTAGCCCTCCTCGTTGGCGAGGGTGACCGGTGCGAGGTCGACCTGCAGGGCCTCCGGCTTGGCGGCGACGAGGGCGTCGAGGCCGTTGCGCAGGGCACCGTAGGGGGTGGTGATGAGGACCTGCGGGCGGTCCTCGGAGCCGAGGAGTGCCTCGTAGGTGGCCTTCGCGTCGGCTGCCAGGTCGGCGTCGGAACGGATGGTCAGGTCGGCGACCAGGGCCGGCTCGGCGAGCTGGACCCACTCCACGCCGGCCTCCTTGAGGGCGGCGAGGACCTGGGCGTAGGCGGCGGTGAGGTCCTCGAGGCGGGACAGCGGGTTGAAGCCCTCGCCGGCGTTCTCGGCGGCCTTGGACTTGGCCAGCAGGGTGACCGGGCCGACCAGGAACGGACGGACGGTGTGGCCGGCCTCCTTGGCCTCGGCGACGATGTCGAGGATGCGCTGCGGGCGCGGGGTGATGACGGTGTCCTCGGCGACCTCCGGGACGAGGTAGTGGTAGTTGGTGTCGAACCACTTGGTCATCTCGAGCGGGGAACGCTCGGCGGTGCCGCGGGCCAGGGCGAAGTACTCGGTGAGGTCGACCTCGGCGGCGTCGCCACCGATCAGGCCGACGGTGACGCCGGTCTCGAGCACCTGGTCGTAGAGGGCGACGTCGGCCGGGATGGCGTAGTCCTGGTCCAGGCCGAGGTCACGCAGACGGGCGTAGTTCTCCAGGCGGATGGAGTGTGCGGAGGAGATGAAGGTCTCCTCGTCGATGCGGCCGGCCCAGAAGGACTCGAGGGCCTTCTTGAGCTCGCGGTTGGCGCCGACGCGCGGGTAGCCCTCGATGGTGAAGGTGGGGAAAGCGGTGGAAGACATGAAAAGGGAGGCCTTTCGGAAAATCTTGGGTGTACAACCTGGTCTGCTTCGGGGGCTCCCGGTGCGTGCAGTAGGTCGCTATCAACATGAGATGCAGCGGCGGCGGTGTCCCGCCTCACTCCCTAACCCGAGGGTCGGGGGGTGATGCCGATGCGGTCCAGCAGTTCGGTGGTGGTGTCCGGCCGGTTGAACGTGTACACGTGCATCCCCCCGGCACCGGCGTCCAGGATGGTCTGCGCGAGCTCGGCCGTGAGGTCGAGGCCCGTCTGGTACTCGCTCTCCGGGCCTGCCGCCTCCAGTCGGCTGATCAGCCGGTCGGGGACGGTAAGGCCGGAGAGCTGTCCCATTCGACGTAGTCTCGCGACGCTCGTCATCGGCATGATGCCGGGGATGAGCGGGATGCGGACGCCTGCCAGGCGGGCGCGCTCCAGGAAGCGGAGGTAGTCCTCGGCGTCGAAGAAGAGCTGCGTGATGGCGAAGTCGGCGCCCAGGCGCTGCTTGGCCAGGAGGACGTCGATGTCCTCGTCGCGGCTGGTCGACTCCTCGTGGCCGCTGGGGTAGGCGGCGACACCGATGGCGAGGCGGCCGGCGCCGAAGCGGGCGACCTGCTCCTCCTCGATCTCCTGGATGAGGTTGATGAGGTCGGTCGCGTGCTTGAGGTAGCCCTCAGGCATACCGGTCTGTCCTTCTGCGAGGTCGCCGCGGAGGGCGAGCAGGCCACGGACGCCGGAGTCCATGAGCCGGTTGATCCAGCCGATGAGCTCCTCGCGGGTGCCGGCGGTGCAGGCCAGGTGGGCGACCGTCGGGATGCGGGTCTGGGCGCTGATCTTCGCGATGAACTTCGCGGTGCCCTCGAGCCAGCCGGAGTTCCGGGAGCTGGTGACGGAGATGTAGTCCGGGTTGTAGGACTGCAGCGTCTCCAGCAGTTCGTCGATCTTCGCCTCGTCCGCGTCGTGGCGCGGGGGCATGACCTCGAAGGAGAGGGAGGTGCGCTCGGGCACGGGGGCCTGGCGCCATTCCTCGGGATCGAAGGTGTCCAACGGGGCGGAGGCGGAGAATCGACGCTTGGCGCTGTACTGCGGCGCGTTTGCGTTCATGTGTTTTCCTCCTTCAGACATCCCGTTGGGCAAGTGGCTGTGAATGTAGCAAGCCAACGGTTTGCGGCGGGTAATTTTCCTAAAGGTGCTATTTCCGGTTTGCCGCGTGACCTGCGGCGATAACCCCACCCTAGCATGAATATAATTCACCCCCGAGGTCCGATTTTCGGCCAAAAATGGACCAAGCGGTTCAGTTTCATTTCCCCAGGTTCCACACATCCGGAAACCCGCCCTGATCGAGGCTTCGCCGCTAGTCTGGGAGGGAGAATGACCCACTGAACAAGGAGCACACCGTGAACCCCGCAACGATCAAGATGATGCTGGACGCATTCACCGCCGTCCGCGGCCGCGTGAAGGAGTACAACGAGCAGAAGGTCCGCGAGGCCTACGACCTGCTTTCCGACGCCGCCAACCGCGTCGACCTCGACGAGCTGCGGGCCCGCGGCGAGTCGCTCATCGACGAGGGCCGCCGTGAGGCAGGCAACGTCACCCAGGCGGCCCACCTGCGTCTCGACGCCGCCAAGGCCCGCCTGGCCAAGGTCGCCGACAACACCCCGGCCAGGAAGCGCGCCCGCAAGGCGCAGTGCCGCCGCAACTGGACGATGGTCGGCCTCGCCGCGCTGCTCGTCTCCGCGATCGGCGGCGCCGTCTACTGGTTCACCCGCCGCGAGGACGCCCCGGGCGACACCCCGCCGCGTGTGGAGGACTTCTCCGGCGGCGAGGCCCCAGCCGAGTCGAAGCTGGTCTACTCCACCGAGACCCCCGAGGAGGGCGTCCCGGAGGAGCGCGACGAGGAGCTGCTCTCCGCCCTCGACGAGCAGCTGGAGAAGCACCGCACCGCCGCCGAGGACGAGGCCGGTGAGTTCGAGATCGTCGAGGATCTCTCCACCGCCGACACCGCCGACGAGGATGAGCCCGCCGACGACGTCACCGACCCGGACACCGAGGCCGGCCCCAAGAAGAAGTAGTCCACTCCCCTCACGTCAACGCCCTCGTCCCCGCCCCGGGGGCGGGGGCGTTCTGCGTGTGAGGTAGGACACAGGTAGCCTCAGGCACATGCGAATGAACGTGCTCACCGTGACGACCATCAACGACCTGACCCTCAGGTTCCCCGCCCACTCGGAGGAGAAGGACGAGAACGGCCTGCCGGAGGTCGACAACGTCGAGCGTCTCCGCGCGGTCCTCGAGTCCGAGGACCCGGAGGCCGCCTTCGAGTGCGTGGACCTGCAGGGTGACGCGCACACCGTCCCCGCCGCGGAGATCTCGCGGTACGACATCGAGGAGATGTGAGCTTCGAGTTCCAGGACTTCGAGACGGTCGTCGAGATTCCGGGTGAGGGGAGATCCTCCTCGTCTGTCACCGGAGATGACGGCGCGCATCGCTGACGCTCTCGACAAGGTCCCGGGGTTGTTGGCGGTGGATCGCGAGCATGGTCGGGGCCTGCAGTTCACCGCCACTGAGACCGGGGATTACGCGGTCGTTGAGTACGGGATCGCCGAAGTGGCCTTCTCCCACTACTGACCCCGGCACACCGCCTCGTGCTCGACGTGCCCCGGGTGCTCGAGCTGGATCGTCGAGTGCTCGATGTGCAGTTCCCGCAGCGCCGCCTGGGCCGCCCCGAGCACCCCGCACTCCCCTGCCGGCACGCACGCTTCGTCGACGACGAGGTGGGCCGTGGCCAGCGGCGTGACGCCGTCGGTGGACCAGACGTGCAGGTCATGGACGTCGGTGACCCCCGGTAGCCCGGCGAGCACCCGTTTCACCTCCCGCGTATCGACGCCCCGCGGCGCCCTCTCCATGAGCACCCCCAGTGTCTGCCACAGCAGGCCGAGTGAGCGCGGCAGGACGAAGGCGACGATGGCCAGGGAGGCGATCGTGTCCGCCGGTGCCCAGCCGGTCCACCGGATGACCAGGCCGGCGATGATGACCGCCACCGAACCGAGCAGGTCCGCCAGGACGTGGAGCAGGGCACCGCGGACGTTGAGGTCGTCGCCGCCGTGGCGGGAGAGCACCCACGCCGAGGCCACGTTGGCCACCAGACCCACGGCGGCGACGCCGAGCATCATCGTGGTGTCGATGTCGTGGTGTCCGCCGAGGCGTCCGATCGCCTGCACGAGGATCCACACCACCACGCCCGTCACAGCGACGGCGTTGAACAGTGCCGCGAGGACCTCGACGCGGCGGTACCCGAACGTCGCGCTTGCCGACGCCGCCCTCTTCCCCACCAGCGCCGCGAGGAGGGCGATGAGGAGGCCGGCGGCGTCGGAAAGCATGTGCATGGCGTCGGAGAGCAGCGCGAGCGAGCCGGAGACGAGGCCGCCGACGAGTTCGGCGGTGAAGATGGTGCCGGTGATGGCGGCCGCGACGCCGAGTGCGCGCAGGGGCGCGTGTCCGTGGTCATGATCGTGTGCCATGACCACAGACTAACTTATTGAAACCTTATTGAAAACGCCCCGGTCAGGCACGACCCTTGAGGATGAGGTTCCAGTACATGAGCGGCAGGCCGTAACGCTTGAGGATCCACATGTCGAAACGCGGCTTCTTCGTGTCGATGAACGGGATCGACGGCGTCGGCTCCATCTTGTAGTTGAACTCCGCCAGCAGCACCGAACGCTGCGACGTCACCAGCGGGCACGAGGCGTAACCCTCGTACGTCGGGGACAGCGCCTCGCCCTCCATCGCGGCCAGCAGGTTCTTCACCAGCACCGGCGCCTGCTTACGGATCGCCGCACCCGTCTTCGAGTTCGGCGTGCTCGACGCGTCACCCAGCGAGAAGACGTTCGGGTACTCCGTGTGCTGCAGCGTGTGCTTGTCCACCTTGACGTACCCCAGCGGGTTGTCCGGGTCGGCCAGCGGACTGTTCTTCACCCAGTCCGGCGCGGACTGCTTCGGCACCACATGCATGATGTCGTAGTGGATGTCCTCCGACTCGCCGCTGGCGTTGTTCCGGATGGTCGCCGTCCGCGTCGCACCGTCCACCTCCGTGAGCTCGGAGTTGAAACGGACGTCGATGCCGTAGTCCGCGACGACCTTCTCCAGCTCGTCCGAGAACACCTTCACGCCGAACATGCCCGGGGACGGCAGCACGAGGATCACGTGGATGTCATCGAGCACGCCCTCCTTCCGCCAGTGGTCCGCCGCCAGGTAGGCGATCTTCTGCGGGGCGCCGCCACACTTGATCGGGTCGGTCGGCATGGTGAACACGGCCGTGCCCTGCTTCATGTGCTTGATCATCTGCCACGTCTTCGGCGCCAGGTCGAAGCGGTAGTTGCTGGACACGTACGGGGTCTCCAGCGCCTCCGGCAGCCCCGGGGTCTTGTCCCAGTCGAGCTGGATGCCCGGGCACACCACCAGATAGTCGTAGGACACCACGGTCCCGTCGGCAAGGTGCACCTCGTTCTTCCCCGGGTCCACGTTCTCCGCGGCGCCCTTGATCCACGCCACACCCTGCGGCATGACGCTGGCCTGCGGACGCACGGTGCTGTTGATGTCGCCCTGGCCGCCGCCGATCATGGTCCAGAGCGGCTGGTAGTAGTGCTTGTCGCTGGGCTCGATGACCGCGACGTCGTCCTGTCCCTTGTTGCGCAGTCGTGCTGCGACGCTGATGCCGGCGTTGCCGCCGCCGATGATGACGATCCGGTGGTGGATGGTCATGATGTCCTCCGTCAGTGCTGATCTCAGGTGGTTGATGAGTGACCGAAGAGATGAGTCGACTCGTTTTTTATTCACCTTAGCAGTGACCGGCATCGCAGGATTGGCAGTTTGTGATTCCAGTTACAGATTGCTTCTCGACGCCCCCGCCTCGTCCCCTGACACAACGTCGAGACCACATCGTCGAGACGACCCCGCCCCGGGCCCACCAAGGTCGAGACCACACCCCTCTCGACCATGTCCTCTCGAACCTGCCCAGCCCGCCCCCGGACAACCCGCCGCGTGTACGGCAGAAGCTGTCCCCTAACTTTCCCGCACAGGACCGACCTGGCGGCCTCTCGGCACCTCACGGATAAGAGCAGGATAGGACTGCTACCAGCCCAAACAAGAAAAAACCGCAGGTCATGTGCGACCTGCGGTTTTCCACCTTGTGGAGCATAGGAGAATCGAACTCCTGACCTTCTGCTTGCAAAGCAGATGCTCTACCAATTGAGCTAATGCCCCATTGTTCCTGGTGGGCCTAGCAAGAATCGAACTTGCGACCTCATCGTT
>Ga0123329_1003577_pt1 | contig 12753 bp, 9 predicted proteins | sample BioC12SIPDNA_FD_89703 | JGI IMG/M metagenome (GOLD analysis project Ga0123329, IMG submission 89703) | Anaerobic biogas reactor microbial communites from Washington, USA - Biogas_R1_B C12 SIP DNA | ecosystem: Engineered > Bioreactor > Anaerobic > Unclassified | place: Washington, USA | collected... | reverse complement strand
TCTGCTGCTTCAATCCGTGCTGCGCTCGGCGTCTCGGCAGGGTCTGCCCGTCTGCCTGGAGACGTCGTCGCCGGCAAACGTCGCGCTATACCGGCGCCACGGGTTCGAGGCGACGGCCGAGGTCCGGCTGTCAGACGGTCCACCGGTCTGGTTCATGCGATTGGACCCCGCCAAGGCGTAGACTCGGCCAGCCTGAGCGAGGCCCAGGCCGTGGCAATGCCAAGGCCCGAGGACCGACGCGCTTGACGGGTTCCGGTGTTTTGCTGCGATGGGACTGGTACAGAGCCGGTCGCTCGATCGTCGGTCGGCCCTCCGAGTCGGTTCTCTGAGACTTCGACTGGTGGCGGCTCTTGACAGGACCCGTCCCAGCGGCAAAGAACTGTGAGACCAGTTCCGTCCCGGGCGCAACTCCGAACGCCAGAGCGCCCGCAGTCTTGCCCGAACGGCGAGTGTGAGGAAGGTCAAGGGCCAGGAGTTGGCGCCGTCGAGGACGGTCTCGATATGGTCAAAGAGTCCTGGATTTTCGCAGGCCAGGGGCGTATCGGTGGGGTACGACTTCGACGAGTCAATAGGAGGTACAGAGTGAGCACGCCTGCTGGATGGCACAAGCAACCAGATGGTCGAGAGAGGTACTGGGACGGTCAGCAGTGGACCGATCAGTACAGGGAGGCCAGCGCATCCGCCCCGCCTCCTCCTGCGGCCGAGAAGAAGAAGTCGGGTTGCCTCAAGTGGGTCCTGATCGCGGTCGTGGCGATTGCCGTGATCGCCCTCTTGTCCTCGCTCCTAGGCGGCGGCGACGATGACGGCACCCCCACGGGTTCTAGCGGTACCACGCAGACCCAGGGGGCGGCAGCGCCCGACAGCGAAGAGCCGGCAGCGGAGCCTCCGATGGAAGTCACGGCTCAGCAACTGATCGACGACCTGGAGGCCAACGCTCTGGCCGCGTCGAACAAGTACAAGGGCAAGCGAGTGATCGTCACCGGCAAGGTGGAGAACATCGACGCCTCTGGTGACTACTTCACGATCACCGGGACAGAAGACTTCACCTTCACCAACGTCCAGGTGTTCATCGACGACAGCCTCGTAGAGACTGTCAGTGGCTTCACCACAGGTCAGGATGTCACCGTGACAGGAGTCATCACCGACGTGGGCGAGATCTTGGGGTATTCGATCGAGGCCGAGTCGATCGGTTAGCGACTCTTCCAGAGTGGGTACCCACTCTCGCGAGATCAGCGTGAGGCGCCTCGGAGATCACGCCGAGGCGCCTCACCGCTGAGGGCGTCACACTCAGCCCAGGTGGGCGCACCGGCCGAGTGTCGAGCCGGCCCCGATCAGCCGTTCGGGCACATTCTCAAGCGCCTTCGCATTCCCAATGCCCCACATTTGGAACGTCCAGGGAGGCGATGCAGGATGAGACGGTTAGGAAAAGCCAAGCGTGGAGCGACAGTTGAACCAATACGGACAGAGCCCCGCGCCTGGGTGGTACCCCACGCCGGACGGCCAGCAGCGGTACTGGGATGGCCATCGGTGGACCGAACACGTGGCCCCTATCGCACCCGTGAGCTAAGCTGCCGCCCAGCCCGACACGCGCCCGTGGTACGCCAAGAAGAGGTTTCTCATCCCGATGGGAGTGTTTGGCCTCTTCATCCTGCTACCCCTTCTCGGGTCTCTGGGTGACGACTCGACACCCCAGGATCAGGCGCGATCGAGCTCGTCTACTCGGACCCAGGCAGTCGCCAGGCCGAGTACGACCTCCGCACCAACAGAGCAAGCTTCGCCTGCCGAGGAGACAGCGGAAACGGCCGAGGCGGAGGCCCCCGCCGAAGAGCCGGCGATGGTCGTGACCGCCAAGCAGATGCTCGACGATCTTGAGGCCAACGCATTGGCGGCCTCGAACAAGTACAAGGGCAAGCGCGTCACCGTGACGGGGAAGCTCGACAACATCGACGCTTCGGGCAACTACTTCTCCCTGAAGGGCAGCGAATACTCGTTCATCACGAACATCACCGTCGACATCGATGAGAGCTTCCACGACATCGTCAGCGGTTTCACGACGGGCCAGGACGTCACGGTCACCGGGATTGTGACCGATGTCGGAGAGATCATGGGGTACGAGATCGACCCCGAGAGCATCGGCTGACAGAGACGGATAACCCTCGAGGGGGAGGTTCCTGGGCGGCTGTATCCCAGGCGCCTCGGCTGCTCGTATGTGCCCCAGAGTCTTGCAGGGCCACAAAAGGCCCGCGGGCTGCTCCTCGGCCAGGTAGTCATCAAAAGTAACTATGCGCGCGCTGGCCGTTCGCCGAGGACGGGCGCCAGAAGGTGTGCGAGCTTCCAACGCGACGGAGTCGCCTAGCCTCCGTCTTTCATGAGGCCGCGGCACCGGCTGGATGAACGGGTTGGGTGAGGGCTGACGCGGCAAGCGGGAGCTCGGGCATGGGCAGGCGCCGCGTGGCGCTGCGGTGCGGGTCTCCAAGGGCTCCGGGTCGTGGGTGGGCAGGGACGGTCAGGCTGTCCGCGGGATGGCGGTGATGCGGGCGAAGACGGCGACGATGTCCTGGACCCAGGGCCAGGTCTTGGGGAACCGGAGCCGTCGGCGTCTTCCGCCGCGGGTGATCCGGGCTGGGACGTGGAGTAGCCGGTACCGCAGTGCTTTCGGTTCGCAGGCGGCGAGCTTCTCGGGGAGGGCGAGGAGGCGGAGCCAGGAGATGAGGTCGGCCGCGATCGCCACGGTCGCCAGCCACGCAGTGTTGATGGCGTACTCCCTGGAGGGGAGCCGACCGAGGCCGGTGTCCTTGGCGTGCCGGATCCGGTCCTCGACGCGGGCGTGCGCTCGGTGGCGGGCTTCGAGGAACTGCAGGGCGCCGAGCGTGGTGTTGGTCGCGAACGCTTGGTAGCGCCACCCGTCGGTCTCTTCGAAGAGGGAGAGCTGGGCGCCGGGGTGGGGTCGTTCGCGGCGCACGATCACCCGCATCTGCTCGGGCCACAACTCCCGCACATGCTCCGGGAGCAGGCCGGTGATCTCGGCGACGTCAGCCTTCTCGCGCGGGTCGCCGTCGGCGTTGACCGCCGGGGACCACACCCCCTTCTTCGGAATCTTGGCGATCGCGGTGCGGACGTGCTCGGTGACGGCGAACCCGACCGAATACTCAACGCTGCGGCCGCGTTTGGCGTCCTGGGCGGTGAGCCAGTCCAGCAGCGCGTGCGAGGCACCCGCCCCGTCGACACGGACGAGGAGCTTCTTGCGGTGCACCCGCGGAAGCTGGGCGATAGCGGCGGTCAGGACTTCGATGTGGTCGGCTGCGGTGTTCGCTCCGGCGTTGCCCGGACGCAACGCGACGGTGAGCAGCTCGGAGGTGTTGTCGCACCACACACCGAGGGGGTGGAACCCGAAGGTGCGCTTGAACGTGGCCGCCGCGTTCTCCTTCTCGGAGTGGGCGACCACGATCGTGGCATCGACATCCAGCACGACCAGGTCGTTCTCGAGGGTGCGGCCGGCGACCCGCGCCGCAGGTGGTCCGCCGGCCAGGTCCCACACCCGCGACCTCGTGCGCGCCCGGGCCTTCTCGACCCGCCGCAGCCTGGCCGGGGTCAGCTCATCCAGGGCACGCCACACCGTCGGCGGCGAGGCCACCGACCCGAGCACCTGCTCTTGGTGGCGCAGGGTGTCGATGTCGGCGATCGCCTCCCCGCCGCCGGCGAGCATCGTGGCTACATCGACCAGGACCTGTCCGCGGTCATGCCCGGGCACGAAACCCCGACGGGTCAACGCTTCGGAGAGCTCGGCTGTCAGGCCGACCCGGTCGGCCAGGAGCCGCACCGCTATCCCGCCGGCGTGGGCGACCACGCCGACACCATCCCCGGAGACGGACAGCCCCGCAGCCCACGTTGTACTCTTCACGTACCAAGTGCCTTCCCGTGCCGGGTGTTTGTGACGTCGCAATCACAAGTATTCCGTTACAGGACAGGCACTTTGGTACATCCAGGGGGCGTGTCACCCACTCACCCATGAAGAGCCGAGGCTAGACTCCGAAGCGACCCGACCGGCGGGGTGTGAACGGAAGGTGACAGGGTGCAAGAGGAGTTCATCGAGCGCATCATCGTCGACTCCATGCGGCGCCACCGCAAGTCGCTCGTGGAGGCTCGAGACGAGGCCGTCAGGGGCCTTGGGCTTACCGATACGACAATCGTGGACCACGTGGTGGCGGCGATCAGGGCGGAGGGGCGCAAGAACCAACTGCTCGACATTCCGGGAGGCGTTGAGGCGGACTCGTACCGGACAGTCGTTGCGACCGACGTCAAGGAGGCGCCTTGGTACGTCGGAGAGCGGAAAGGTGATACACATTGGCCCAACCTGAAGCAGCGACTTCTGGCTGGCCCTCTGGCGGCCGTCGTCCCAGAGATCGACGCGGCATCGACGAAGGTCGTTGCCCATTTCGCGGATCCTGGGGTACGCGGGCTAAAGAAGAAGGGTCTGGTACTGGGGTACGTCCAGTCCGGTAAGACCGCTAACTACACCGCGGTCATCGCGAAGGCAGCCGATGCCGGATACCGGACTTTCATTGTAATGTCGGGAATGCACAACAACCTCCGCCGCCAGACCCAGGCACGTATTGACAGGGATCTCGGCACGGATAGTTGGGTGCGCCTGACAGACGTCACTGCCGACTTCGGTTCAGTACTGAACGGTACTGCCCTCATGACAGGTGGTGTCCACACCATCGCAGTTGTGAAGAAGAACGCCTCTCGTCTTCGCCGTCTACGAGATTGGCTCCGAGACATCGATGAGGACGTCAGAGCGCGGTGCCCCATCCTCATCCTCGATGACGAGGCTGATCAGGCCACCCCGAACTCCTTGGCTGCACGGGATGAACTATCAAGGATCAATGCGCTTATTCGCGAAATCTGGGCGGAAATTCCTACCGGCTCCTACGTCGGATATACGGCAACACCGTTCGCCAATGTGTTTATGGACCCCGACGACGAGAAGGAATTGTATCCCTCAGACTTCATTCTCGATCTCCCCCGCTCGCCCGACTACTTTGGTGCCGAGCGAATCTTCGGCCGCACTTCCTTGGACGATGCTGACGAGCCCGATGATGGCTTGGACATGGTCCGCGTCATTCCGGACGACGAAGCTGACTCTCTGCGACCACCATCAAGACGAGATGAGCAGTCGTCCTTTGATCCAGACGTCCCCGTGTCTCTGGAGCGGGCCGCTCGATGGTTCGTTCTTGCATCGGCCCTGCGCCGATTGCGGGGTCAGCAGGACCAGCACAACTCGATGTTGGTTCATACCTCTGCATACGTTGCACCCCACTTCGCGATGCGTGCTCGGCTCGTTGAGCTGACGGATCGCTTCCGCGCCGAGGTGGATGCGGGGAACCTCGGTCCATTCGAGGAGGTGTTTCACGATGAGTACGGACGCGTTGATCCGCCTCTGGGTGCGAGAGAAGTGCGGTGGTCTGAAGTATCCAGCGTCCTCCCGCAGATCCTGAATGAACTACGTGTGGTGGTTGACAATGGAATCTCGGATGACCGCTTGAACTACGACCGTCGCGACGACGAAGGCGTGGCAGTGGCCGAGACGGTCATTGCCGTCGGCGGCAGCACGTTGTCTCGAGGATTGACCTTGGAGGGGCTGACTGTTTCCTATTTCATCCGCAGCTCCAATACCTACGACACCCTGCTGCAGATGGGTCGGTGGTTCGGGTACAGGCCGGGATATGAGGATCTGCCACGCATATGGATGCCCGAGGACTTGAGAGAGGACTTCATGTTCCTCGCCCTCGTCGAGGAGGAGATCCGGCGTGACATGCGACGCTTGGAGAAGATGAATGTTACCCCACAGCAGTTCGGACTTCGAGTGAGGGCTCATCCTGGAAGGCTCTCGATCACGAGTCGCGCCAAGATGGCGCATGCGGACCTTGTCCGAATTTCTTACGCAGGACAAAGACATCAGACAATCGTGCTGCATGAAGGTGATGCGCAGTCACTTGAGCACAACCTCCAAGTCACACGAGACCTAATGCGGGACTGTTCAGCCGGATTCTCTGCGGGTCAACAGACACCGGACCGAACCCAGTTCTACGGACTGCCGGTCGCTCGGGTCATCGAATTCCTGAATAAGTTCAAGTTCCATCCGGACCAACCGGGCCTCCGATCGGACCACGTCGTCGGCTGGCTGCGCACCGCTGCCTCCACAACAGAATGGAACGTCGTGGTTCGGGGGACCAGCACGCCTCTGCGGAGGAAGGATGGATCCACTGTCGACTTGGGTACGGCTGACATCGGACTGAAGTATGAGATTCCCATGGTCAATCGTGCTCCATTGAGTCGCCCCGAAGCCTCCACCGGCGTGGCCAACATCAAGGCACTTCTCTCTCAATCCGACTGGTTGGCGGACCTGGATCCAGATCTGGTGAGCGACTTGAACACTTCAGGGATTCGCCAGGAAGAGTACCAGCGCTTAAGGCGGGAATATGTAGGACCGAACGGCCTTATCATCATCTACCTGGTGAGCAACAAATCTGAACCCATTCGTGCGACGCAGCAGGGTGCGCGGCGCCCGATGTACGCAGAGGTTCCTTTGGTGGGCGTCGGAATCATCTTCCCTGAGAGTGATCGGTTTGATACCGAAGGGGATTCGAGCTACTACTCTGTCCGCCCTGACTGGACAGCCGTCACAGATGAGGAAGTTGACTTTCCACCCGACACCGAAGACTCAGTCAAGCTCGACGCTGCTCATCTGGTAGGAGACGCGACTTGATCGATGTCGAGCGAGAGTTCATCGGTCTGGCTGCCACATGTGAGGCAGCTTCCGAGAAGCAGCTGGCCACTCGGCTGATCGGGGATCGAGGCTTGCGTGTCGGCCTCGACGGACGCAGAGGCAAGCACCTCTTGGTGCCTGTTGACGCCCCCTTCAAGGCCGACACCCGCAGCCGAGGCGTGCACCTCGTTGAGCAGCAGTTGATCCACGAAGGTCGGACGCTTCTTTATGCTGACCTGCGTTGCCTGGACTCCCGACTGGACATGGTCTTTGATCGGCTCGTCCAGGACGTTGTCGACCAGGTGGAGCACTCTGGAAAGCCGCCGTTCGCCGTGTGCAAGAACGTGTTGGAGCAGTGGCGGGACCTTTTGCGCCGCGGAGATCACCTGACGACTGAGGGGGTCGTTGGCCTGATCGGAGAGCTAGAGATGCTGCAGCGTCTGGCCCAGGTGGATCCTGTCGCTGCGTTGGATGCATGGGTCGGCCCTCGACGGACCGTTCATGACTTCGTGACCGGCGAGAAGGCGATAGAGGTGAAGTCATCGGCGTCATTGGAGGGGACCTCGGTTTCCATCCATGGCTTGGATCAGCTTGATCCGGTCGACCTGCATGCTCTTTTCCTTGCGGTGGTTCATTGTCGGCCGTCAGATGCCGCCCCGACCCTGGATGAGAGGTTGGACAGTCTGATGGCTATCGGAGTACCACGGATGCCTCTCCTCAAGGCCGTTGAGCAGGCAGGGTACGTGTACGAGTCACGGCCAGCAGTCTCAACTCGGTACCGAGTGGCGAAGGTGACGGTCTGGCGCGTGGATCCAGCCTTCCCAGGTCTGCGCCGCAGTGCCCTGCCTGAGGCTATTCGGAGAGGTGTGAGCAACGTCCGGTACACGCTGTCCACCGACAGCGCTCCGGCTCCACTCACAGAGGTGGAGGCAGATACGTTGTTGGGCGGGTGGTTTGCGAATGACTGACGAGGAACTGGAGCGGATTCTTGATCCTGTCCGTGAGTATCACAAGGCCCTTCAAGTCACACCCAATACCGTGCTGGCTGCCCACCTGCGAGCGCTGGGGGTGCATCCCGTCGGAGACACGTGGCGCGCTGCCAAGGCTCTGATGGACAGGGGGGTACCGATCGACGATGCTGCACGCATCGCGGTGAGGTCCTCTCCACATGCCGACGATGAGGATGCGTTTGTCCCAACAGAGAGCCTCTCAGAGTCGGAGCACGAGGAAGTAGAACAAGCCGGGAACTCCATTTCAAGGACTCGCCAAGGCGCACCCACTGGCCAAAGCGTAGAGATTTATACCCAACAACGATCGTCAGAACCGGTGGAACTCAACGCCCCCTCAGAGCATTTCGGCGCCCCCCCAACGCGGTCCACCAACCGTCTCCATCGGCGTTCCCACTTCCAGCAACCAGATCTCGACGGGCGTCGCATGAACTGGTTTCCGAAGGTGTTCGGGCCGGGCGATATTGACGGAAAGGGTGCCTCGCGACTCCTCGGCACACCCAACGTCCCGCTGTCAACGGTCTTGGTACGCGAAACCGCCCAGAACAGTTGGGACGCGCGTATCGGTACTATGCCGGTCACCTTCGCCCTACACCTACGTCGACTGAACGATGTGGAACGCAGGGTCCTCCGCGAACAGGTCTTCACGGGTGCCGCGACCGGGCTGACACTGCTGCGGGCACTGGAGGAACCAGGACTCCGAGTTCTTGAAGTCTCAGACCGAGGGACCAAGGGGCTCGGCGGGCCCACACAGAATGATGTCGAGCCGCCCTTGGGCGCTGCAACGGACTACATCGATCTGATCCTCAATATCGGCGCTCCTCGCGATGTTCATCTCGGGGCGGGCACCTATGGCTTCGGCAAGACGATCTCGTACCGGGTGAGCCGCGCCGGGACAATCCTTATCTGGTCTCGATCTGTCGAAGAGGGGAAGGTTGAGGACCGTTTGATCGGTTCGGCCATTGGTGAGAGCTTTGCATTGGACGGGAAGCGGCACACAGGGCGCCACTGGTGGGGGGACCCCCGCGGAGACCACCGGATCGACCCATGGAGAGGTGTCGAGGCCGCTGCAATGGGGAGGGGGGTGTTCGATGCCGCGTTCCGCGGAGATGAAACGGGAACCTCCATCATGATCATCGACCCCGACCTCGGGGGAGAGGACGACGCCGAGGACATCGAGCGCCTCGCGGACGCCATCATGTGGAATCTCTGGCCGAAACTTCTGCCCGATACACGCGGCGACCAACCGATGCATATCGAGCTGTATGCAGATGGTCATCGGGTTCCCCTGCCCAGTGTGACGGAACACCCGATCCTCGCGGGCCACGCGGAGGCCCTCCAACTCGCCCGGGCCACCCAGAATGGCGACACTTTCTCTCCTCGGTTCAACACGAAAGTGCATGAGGTGTGGTGTCTCCGACCCAAAACGCTGGTCGGCCACTTGGGGATAACGCGGTATCCCCGAACCGAAGACGTGGTAGACGGTCGGATGCGTGACACGATCCCAGTGACTTCTCCCTCCAGTCATGTGGCTTGGATGCGTCACGACGCTGAGTTGGTGGTGCGCTATGACGAAAGACCGCGTCTCGATTCCGAGAATCTACAGTGGGCAGGGGTATTCAAGCCGGTTGGAGAACATGACGACGCATTCGCCTCAGCAGAGCCGCCTGCCCACGACGATTGGGTAGCCGCATCGATCGAGGACAAGCATAATCGGCGAATTGTAAACGTGGCACTCCGCAGGATCGGCGAATTAATCGGCACGGAACTTGCGCCTCCCAGTGCCGCCCAGGATGGCAACAAACCGGCTAGGTCAGTAGCCGTGCTGGCCGACTCGCTGTCGCGCTTGATCGGCGCGACACCTGGGTCGAAGGCCGAACGCAGACCCACGCAGCGGTCCAGCGCGTCCCGTCCGCGGAAGCCGCAGGCGCAGATCATTCGTTGGCAGCGCGGCGAAGTGGTCGACGGGTATCGGACCATCGCCCTCCTGGTAGGCGTCAAGAACGCGACAGACCGGGTCTCCGTAACGGCCGATGTCGGCGTCGCGACCGACGGTGCGAGGATGCACGAGCCCGAGTTCGTTGACGTTCTCGGATGGAAGGATGCGCTGGACTCAGAGGCGACGACGCTGGACGCGACTTTCGAACCGAATGATCAACGCTGGCTCGTCATTCGTGCTGCTGCTGGAGTCGGTGTTGATGCATCTGTCTCCTGCACGGAGGTGCAGAGCTGATGGCCAGCACTCGCATACTGCCCCACCGCGAGGCAGGACCTGATGCAGTCGCTTGGGGGTCCTGGTGGATCCACCTCAACGGTGAGCGATCTCCGGCTCAGGACTTGGTAACGGGCTGGGACTACGCAACGCCGATCTCCTTTGAGCTGCAGCCTTCGGTCGACGAGGATGCGTTCTTGGAATCGACGGGCCTGAACTCGCTGCGTGAATGTGACGTGGTCGCCATATGCGAATGTGCTTCGACTGGGTACCGGTTCGATAGCAGACGGTCTCTCGCTGACCTCGCCTTAGGAACCTCTAAGGTATTGGTCGTCGAGCCACCCGTCGGAACCCTCGCCCATAAGGTGACGTTGTCGGCAACGATTGTCCTTGCTCGTTCCACGTCGCGGACCGAGGACGACATCGCATCCTTGAGGGGTGCGAGACTCGCGAGCTCCCCGAAGCAGAGTGTGGACTTGGAGGGGTCTGGTGCGCGTTTCCCGACGGAGGCGATTCCGTTCTCGTCTCTGGGTTACCCGGCCGCCCTGTGGACGGTCCAATGCGATTTCTCAGATGCGGAGGACCAATTCACCTCGTGTGTCCGGCTCTTGATCAATACCGAACACCCGAGAGCCGACGCGGTCCTGGATCCGTCTGCCGTCGAGCACCGACTGATCCAGTCCGCGCTCGAAACGGACGTCGTCCGGCAGCTATTCCGTGCCGCTTCTGTTGAGGGGGATCAGTTCCGGGCTCGCCGCGCATGGCACGAAGGTTCGGCTGGCGCCGCACTGGAAAACCTTGCTGCCCTGTACTTCGGAAAGAGTGTCCACGACCTCACCACGACACTGAATGTCGACCCACCACAGTTTGAACGCCTCCTTCAAGCGCGTATGGACTTCTTCGGCGGTGAGCGGTGAGCCCGTTGTTGGCCTACCCGAGATTGGGCAACGTTGAGGCCCTGACCCTCTTGCACAAGGTCAGAGAGCAGGCTGAACGTGACCCAGGAGGGCTCGGCGACCTGGTTGCCTACTCCCACCCCCGAGCAGCTCCAGTCCCAACCGGCGCCAAGCAGGCCTCTGAAGGGGATGTTGAGCGAGCCAGGGAAGAAGTGATGTCGACCCTGGAGCCCTGGATGACGGGTCGTCCGGTGTCGCGCGACTCGACGGTTGCGTTCGATCTCGCGCTTGGGCGCGGCCTTCATCGCGCGCTGTCCATCCTGCCTGCAGATGCTGCGCACGAAGAGACGTGGAGCTTCCTGTCGCTCGTCGTCTTCCCCGACGTGGTGTGGACCCGCTTCCCCGACCTCCATCCAAACCGCGCACTCGGGAAGCGCCACCGAAATACGCTCCGACGGGCATGGTTCCGATACGACGTTGTGGGAGACCTGCAAGAGGGCGCCGTCCAACCACTCGGCGAGGATGAGATGACCGGCATCTTCGAGCGATCGCAGGTTGCGCGTGACCGGGACTTGGTGCGGACTGTGACCCAGATGATCCTGGAGACTGACGTCCGCAACCGCTCAGAGTTCGTCCGCAACCTCATGAAGGGCGTGACGGCCCTCACCGGCACATACCTCCTCGACGGGCTGAGTTCCGAAGAACTCCGTGAGCGGTTGGCCAGCCTCACCGAAGAGCCCCGTGTGAAGAGACGGGCCACACAAGCCGCAGGGGGCCGGGAAGCGAGTGGCCGGCACGCGGAGTCCGTTGGAGGGGCGCTAAGCATCGAGCGGGTCACGGGACACGACCGATCTGATCTCGTGCGTCGGTTCCACATCGAGACACTCAAGCTCTGTCAGCAGGTTGAGGCGGTTCTCGGGAGATCCCCGACGGTGCTCCTGCGGATGATTGGGCAGATGGGCGGTGTTGAGGCGGCCCGTTCGGTGGTTGGCTCGTCAAGGCCCTCCGAGACGTTCGGCCTCCTGTGGGGGGCGGGGCGACTGGACCTCACGCTGGAGGCCTTGGTCCTCCATCCAGAGTTCCGTGGACTGTTCTCGGACGCCCTGCAGCGGCGAGCGGCCGAACGCTTGTCCCAAGTGGGTTTCGAGATCGAGCTATAGCGAACCCAGCACGGGCTCGCCGATGCAGCACGCTGGGGGCCCGGATGAGGCGTGCAGGGCTGATGTGTCGGCCCGCCGACTTAGACTTCACGGCAGGAGGTTGACCAATGGCACAAGCGCGTAGGCCGCGCGTACGCCTCGTGAGAGGACCCTTCGTACGTCTGGCGCCCCACCCTGATCACTGCGAATCGGCTGATGAGTTGACCGCCTTGTGCCAGCGGCTCCGCGCCGAGGAGCCGGGAAGGCTTCTCGCCGCCGACCTGTTCTGTGGAGCCGGCGGACTGAGCCTCGGGTTGGAGCACGCGGGCATCAAGGTAGTAATCGGCGCGGATCATGACGCCGAGGCCCTTGAGACTCACAGGCACCACCTGCCAGGAATGGCCATCGACTGGGATCTGGGGGACGCGAGAGTAGTGGAGGACGTCGCCTCCCTGCTCAGAACCAACAACATCGACGTGTTGGCTGGGGGGCCTCCCTGTCAGCCCTTCTCAAAGGCTGGGCGATCCGGGATGCGCTTCCTTGTGCGAAATGGGTTGCGAGAGCCGCATGACAAACGCCGCGATATGTGGCGCTCGTTCTTGGAGGTTGCTCGTCTAGCGAATCCCCGAGTCGTCATCATGGAGAACGTTCCAGATATGGCCCTGGATCGCGAGATGTTCATCCTCAGGAGCATGGTCTTTGAACTCGAATCTCTTGGGTATTCGGTTGA
>Ga0123329_1003566_pt1 | contig 12773 bp, 11 predicted proteins | sample BioC12SIPDNA_FD_89703 | JGI IMG/M metagenome (GOLD analysis project Ga0123329, IMG submission 89703) | Anaerobic biogas reactor microbial communites from Washington, USA - Biogas_R1_B C12 SIP DNA | ecosystem: Engineered > Bioreactor > Anaerobic > Unclassified | place: Washington, USA | collected... | reverse complement strand
GGCTGGTGGGAGGCACCTCGAGCATCTTTCGGCGGGATCTGACCATCGCCGAGGGAGCCGCCGAACTGCGGCGCGTTGCCGAGCGAGCCCGCATGGAAGCGCACGGGGGAGTGGCGTGAGCCTTGTCGGCAGGCGCAGCGGTGCCTATACTGGGGGCGATGCGACGGACAGAGCTACCAAAGGAGTGAGCTGCCATGGGGGCCACTAGCAACTATTTGGCGTTCGACCTGGGTGCCGAGAGCGGTCGGGCTATTGCCGCGACCTTTGACGGCGCCAAGATCGGTCTCGAGACGATCCACCGCTTTCCCAACGGTCCTATCGCGGTGTTCGACAACCTCTACTGGGACACACCGCGTCTCTATGCCGAGATGCGCCAGGGCATGCGCATCTATGCCCAGGAGCGCGGCAAGGACCTGGATGGCATCGGCCTGGACACCTGGGGCGTGGACTATGCCCTGCTAGACCATGACGGTCGGTTGCTATCGCTGCCGTACAACTATCGCGATCCTCGAACCGCTGGCATGTATGAGGCCGTCTTTTCGCGGGTGCCTCAGGCAGAGGTCTTTGCGCAGACCGGCATCCAGTTCATGGAGATCAACACGCTCTACCAGCTCTATGCCATGCGGATGGCTGGGGATCGTGTGCTGGATCTGGCTGAGACGTTCCTAATGATCCCGGACCTGTTCAACTACTGGTTCACAGGCGTCAAGCGCTGCGAGTTCTCCGATGCCACCACCACCCAGTTCTGGGATCCACGCCGTGGCACCTGGGCCACCGACCTCTTGGCGCGACTCTCACTACCCACCCACATCTTTGCGCCGGTGGTGGAGCCGGGCACGATCATCGGCGAGCTGTATAGCGGTATCGCCCAAGAGACGGGCCTGGACGGGGTGCCGGTCATCGCGCCCGCTTGCCACGACACCGGCTCGGCTGTGGCAGCGGTGCCGGCCACTGGGGGGGATTTCGCCTATATCAGCTCGGGCACCTGGTCGCTGATGGGCATCGAGACGACAGAGCCGATCATCACCGATGACAGCCTGCGCTACAACTTTACCAACGAGGGCGGTGTCTGCGGTACCTATCGCTTCCTCAAGAACATTATGGGGCTCTGGCTGGTGCAGCAGTGTCGCGCGACCTGGGCGCAAGAGGGAGAGGCCCTAGGCTATGACGTGATCACGCAGATGGCCGCTGAGGCGCCGGCCTTTGCTGCCCTGGTGGATCCCGACGACGAGGATTTCCTGCGGCCCGGTGACATGCCCAGCCGCATCCGGGCTTACTGCCAGCGTACGGGGCAAACGGTGCCCGAATCCAAAGGCGCCATCGTGCGTTGCGCCTTGGAGAGCTTGGCACTGCGCTATCGCTGGACCCTGGAAAAGCTCGAGTTGATGCTGGGCCGCTCCCTCAACCGCATTCACATTGTGGGTGGTGGGATTCAGAACCAGTTGCTGTGCCAGTTCGCCGCCGATGCTACCCAGCGTCAGGTTGTGGCTGGGCCCGTGGAGGCCACCGCCGCTGGCAACGTGCTGATGCAGGCCATGGCTCGTGGTCGTATCGCTAGCCTGGATGAGGGGCGTGAGGTGGTTCGCAACTCGTTCGAGCTTACCACCTATGAGCCTGGCGATGCCGCACCGTGGGATGAGGCCTACGACCGCTGGCTTGGGTTGCTCCAGGCGTAGGGCCTGGAAGGGCTGCGAGAGGATCTCTGACGGCCCCGAGGAGCCTGCCTCGGGGCCGTTTTGCATGCGAGTGCGGTTGGGGAGGTACCCAAAGATGCTGGATTTGCTGATCCGCGGGAGGGTTCTGGCGCGCTCGGGCGTAATACCGATCGGTTTCGTGGGCGTCGCGGACGGGCAGATCGTCGCGGTAGGCGCGGGGGATCCCGACCCCTCGCTGCAGGCCGTGCGCCGCATCAACCTCGATGGCGGCATGGTCGCTCCTGGGCTTGTGGACCTGCACACCCACGGCGGAGCTGACCACGACACCATGGACGCCTCGCCCGCCGCGCTGCAAGGCATGTCGCGCTTTGTGGCCCAGCATGGCGTGACGGCGTTTCTGGCCGCCACCATGAGCAGCCCAACCGAGCCGTTGGTGCGCGCCTTGATGAACGTGCGAGCCATGATGGGAGAGGGTCTGGGCGGGGCCCAGCTGCTAGGAGCGTACGTGGAGGGCCCCTACCTGAGCTCTTCCAAGGCTGGGGCCCATGATCCCGCCGCCCTGCGTCAGGCCGTTCGTAGAGAGGTTGAGGCGATCTTGCAGACGGGGGCGGCCCGTGCAGTGGTGTTGGCACCAGAGCTGCCTGGCGCCATGGATGCCATCAGGCGGTTCGTGGATGCGGGCGTGGTGGTGTCGCTGGGGCACACCAGCGCCAGCTATGAACAGATGGTCGCCGCCGCTGAGGCTGGCGCCAGCCTGGTCACCCAATTGTTCAACGCCATGGCGCCGCTACACCATCGCGAGCCAGGCCCCGTCGGCGCGGCCCTGACGACGCCGAGCCTGACCTGTGAGCTGATCGCCGATCTGGTGCATCTGCATCCCGCCATCCTGAGGCTGGCCCTCAAGGCCAAGGGAGCGTCTCACATCGCCCTGGTGACCGACGCCATGCGCGGGGCGGGCCTCCCCGATGGTCGTTACGAGCTCGGTGGGTTGCCTGTGGTGGTGGCAGAGGGCAGCGCCCGCCTCGCCGATGGGCGCTTGGCGGGGAGCGTGTTGACCATGGAGCGCGCGGTGGCAAACATGGCCGACGTGGCAGGGCTTTCGCTGGAGGAGGCGTGGGTAATGGGTTCCGCGGTGCCCGCCCGTGTGCTCAGCCTGGATCACCGCAAGGGCTCCATAGCGGAGGGCATGGACGCCGACCTGGCCCTCTTGGCCCCCGATGGGGCGGTCCAAGCCACCATCGTCGGCGGTCGAGTGGTCTTTGAGGTCCCCACAACAGGCTGACGCACCGATCCGACTTTGGACGCCCTTGCCCAGTGGTGCTACACTCGTGAGCGCGTTGGGTGGCCTTTGGACGGGACCAGATGATTCTCTACAAAATCGACGTTGATGCCGTCGCCGACAGCCTGACTCAGCCTTTTGAGATGGTCCACATCGCACGGGTGGACCATTTCGGCATCTATCTCTATCTCTGTGAAGGTGCCGTGTCCAAGCATCGGCATCACACCCAGGATGAGCTGTTTTACGTGCACGGGGGCGAGTTGGCGCTCTCGACAGAGTGGGGCGAGGCCACACTACATGCTCGTGAGGTCGCTGTGGTGCCTCGTGGTGTATCTCACGTCTCGGCTTCCTTGGGGCACGAGCGCACCGTGGTCATGTTCTTTCGAGCCCAAGGCGAGCCCGAAAAGAGCAACGGGCACGGCCGCATCTCAGCTCCCGCCAATGGCAGCTCCCTGCCCAAGTGGACCATCGAGGCCGAGGCTCGCTGCTTGGAGAGGCCGTTGGTGCCCCGACACCTCCTGCAAGTGGATGCGATGTCGCTCCGCATCACCTTGGTTCAGGATCGAACGCCCTGGCATCTCCATGAGGTTCATGATGAGCTGCTCTATGTGGAAGAGGGGCTGCTGAACGTAGAGACAGGCATGGGACGATTGACCCTCCACGAGGGCGAGCTGCTAGTGGTGCCCCGTGGTACGATGCACCGCCTCGGTTCCGATGTGACGGCCATCTCGCTGTCGCTTATTCACGCCAGCGTGAACGCCACAGCGCAGATGGGCCTGCTGGACTAGGCCAAGCCTCCGCCTGGGCCTAGAACTGGAAATCGCGCAGGATCGATCCCCCGATGAACTCGCGCAGCAACGAGTTGTCTGGCACCAGCTCGGCATCGCACGGCCGCACCCACTCCAAGAACGCCAGCAGTCTTCGCGCCTCGATCGCCGCGGGCGTGTCCTGCGGGACGCGCAGGAGCAGTGGCTCGGCAAAGGGCCTCAAGACCGAGAGCTCATAGGCCAGCGCCGAGTTAAAGGTGGCGTCAGCGTTCTCCTGGTAGGGAAAGATGTGAAGCATCTCACCACGGCGAACGCTCTGCCAGCGCTCAATGGTGGCCTGGGCGTCATAGCCGCGATGGCGGGCGTCACGCACCATGCGCCGTAGCAGCCGCGAATCGGTGGTCGGCACGCGGTTATGATCGTCGATGTTGAGCTGAGTCAGCGCCGAGACATAGGTCCGATAGACCAGCTCGGGTGGGATCTCGGTCAAGAGCCTTGGGTTCAGCCCATGGATCCCCTCGACGATGAGGATGCTTCCGTTGGGAAGCTGCACCTCTGGGCCAAGCCGACTGGTTCCCGTGGCGAAATCGTACCGTGCCAGCTTGGTGGGGTTTCCCCCTAACAACGCCAATAGGTGCTGGTTGAACAGCGCAACGTCGACCGCCTCTAGCGCCTCGAAATCGTACTCGCCGTTCGCGTCCTTGGGGGTGCGCACTCGGTCCACAAAGTAATCGTCCAGGCCGATGGCAAAGGGCGTGGCTCCCTTGACCTTGAGCTGGATGGATAGCCGTCGGGAAAAGGTGGTCTTGCCTGAGGATGAGGGCCCTGCAACCAGCACGACCCGCGGCATAGGCTGCCTGGACATGATCGCCTGGGCGATGCTGGCGATGTCAGCCTCGTGCAGCGCCTCCGAGACCAGGATCGCCTCCAGGATCTTGCCCTCGTCCACGGCTGCGTTCAGCGAGGGGATGTTTTCCATGCCCAGGATTTCCAGCCAGCGCCCATACTCGAGAAAGACGCCCATGAGCTGGGAGCGGTCGCGCTGTGGCGGGACCAGGGTCGGCGCAGATTCCTGCGGAACGCGCAAGATAAAGCCAGGGGCATGGGTTTGGAGACGGAACCAGCGCAGCGCTGCCGTGCTGGCCATCATATAGCCATAGAAATAGTCATAGAGACCACGCAGGCGATAGACGGGCACCTCTTTCTTGGTACGGTACTGGAGCAAGTGTACTTTGTCGTCGTATCCCTGTTCAGCAAAGATGGACCGGGCGGTCTCCAGCGGCAGCCGCTCGCTGATGATGGGTTCGTCTTGCTCGATGATCTCGCGCATCCGTTGTTCAATGGCCGCCAGCTCGGGGCCTGTCAAGGGCGCATGGCCCTTGACCTGGCAGTAAAAGCCGCCTAACGGCACGGCGTGGTCGACCACGATGCGGAGATCTGGGTAGAGCTCTCGCGCGGCCACGATCAGCACAAAGCATAGGGACCGACGGTAGATGCGGATGCCATCGGGATGGGCGATATCCAGCCACTGCACGCGGCAGTCTCTGGTCACGGGCTGTGAGAGCTCGGTCAAGTGGCCATCGACGATGGCTGCCACGATGGGCAGCTCGGCGTCGGGGCGACTGACGTCCGCAAAGGAGGCCAGAGGCGTGTCCAGCGGTCCTTCAAAGACCTCACCCGAGTCTAGCGTGATCTGAACGGTATCACGCCGTCGGCTCGGGCGAATCGCTTGCGCTTCCAATGTCATGGTGCCCCCTCTGTGCCGCTACTGGCCATACTTTTCCAGGTAACGACGATGTGCGCGTTCGACTTCTTCGGGCGGTAGCTCCTGAGGCTGCCCCAATTGGAGCGCATAGTAGACTGTTCGAGCCACGTCCTCGGTCATCACGGCAGCCTTGACGGCAGCCATCACGCTGGGCCCGATGGTGAACACGCCGTGGTTCCGCATCAGAATGGACGGGCTGGAGCCGATGCTCTGTACGACCTCGTGGCCGATCTCCTCACCACCGATCTTGGCATAGGCGCCCAGGGGGATCGGACCACCAAACTCGTCGGCGATAGCGGTCAAATAGACGGGGAGCGACAGACCCGCGGCCGCAAAAGCCGTGGCAAAGGTGGAATGGGTATGGGTAACGCCCATGACGTCCGCCCGCTCACGATAGATCACCAGATGGGTGGGTGTGTCTACCGAGGGGTTTAGGGCTCCCTCCACCACGTTGCCCGCTGGGTCGACGACCACCATCGCATCAGCGGTGAGCTGATCATAGGAAACGCCACTCGGCTTGATAACCACGAGGCCGCTCTCGGCATCGCGGCCGCTGACATTTCCGCTGGTCCAGGTGACCAGGCCCTCGGTAAGCAGGCGTTGGTTAGCCTGGCAGACCATCTCCTTGAGCGATTCTAGCATGCGATACCTCCAGAAGAGCCAATGAAAGGATCAGAAGCGCGAAGTGGCGCGACTATGGGGTGCAGGCAACGATCGAATATCGATGCCATGGACGGCCAAGAGACGAAGCGCGATGAGGACGCTGCAGCCCGCGAGCAGGGCGTTGACGATCTCGGCAAAAGGGAGCCCTGCCAGGGTGGCGATGCCTGGAACGATCACGGCTACCCCCCAGTGGTAGCAGATGGCATACCCAAACCACCGTTTCTGGCGTGATAGCAGGCTCTGGGCGACCAAGAGGGCCCAGGCCACCTGGTGGGGCAGGCTCAAGGCGCGATCCAGGGCCATCCAGAGCGGCTGGTGCCAGCGGGTGTTGGCGAGGTCGGCCAGCGTCTCTACCAGCTCTTGTTGGGGCTCGGCGCCGAGAGATCCGAGCAGAAGGCCCGCATCCATGCTGCGTACTAGCAAAAAGAGCACCAGGTGCAAAAAGGTGAGCCCCGCGATGAGCAGCGAGGTTTCGAGGGCCGCATGCCCTAGGCCGACCATCGTGGCCTCGGGCGGGTCTAGCTGCAGGTCCAGTCGAGGAAATACCCAGCGGTAGCCGATCCAGCGGCCGCCTTCTTCGAGCAGGGCTCCTATGCCAGCCATCGCTACCAGCCACACAAAGCTGTGGCTGGGGTCGAGCAGGGCTGCGCCTACCGCCTGGTCCAGGTATGTACTGAGCGGTTGCCACGTGACTAGCTGGGAAACCGCAAAGACGGCGGCTCCCAGGCCAAACGCACGCCAGGAACCGCCGATCCGCCTGCGCAGCCAGATGGCCAAACCCACAGGTGCCAAGACCTGTACCGCAAGCGATAGGACAAAAGTGAGGATGGTGACGGCCAAGTTGCACTCCCTCAGCGGCGACGTTGCCTCTGCACCCCATTATAGATGGGGCGTGCGATGAGGCCAACCTAGACCATACCCCCGTTTCCCCACCGTGATGGTTTCCGAAGCCCTATGCGTCCATGTTATAATGGTTGAATAGACAGTGGGCGATAGCGACAGGGATGGGATGCAAGACCGAACGCGACTGATCTTTTGGATCGATATGGCCGTGCTCTGCACCGTCGCCATCTTGGTGCTGGTGGGCCAGTGGGACTATGTGGTGGCGTTGATGGTGGGCTTGGTGGTGTTGAACTATTTCGATCGCTGGCGTTCGCAGAGGGGGCCCTGATGGTCACCGTGGGTAAGCCGTCTTCGGCAACACCCAGTGGCGATGCACTGGCGGGCTGGCGACGCTGGGCCTGGTATTGGGGGCCAGCTCTCGCCTGGGCGATGCTGCTGTATGCGGTTTCGGCGCAGTCCGCCCTGCCTCGGCCTGGGCAGCGCCTCGGCCTCTCTGATGATCTGGTGAACTATACGACGCATGCGCTGAGCTATGGGCTCTTGGCCTGGCTCGTGTGGCGGCCGCTACATGCAGGGGTGGGGCGCTTGCCCGACGTGGCGGGCACCTTTTCGGGCCTGGCAGCCTGGCTCTTTGCCGTGATGTACGCGCTATTTGATGAGGTGCACCAGGCGTTTGTGCCAGGCCGCACAGCCTCAGGGTGGGATGTGCTGGCGGACGCGCTCGGGGCGGCGGTGACTCTGGCGATCATCGGCTGGTGGCATGGCCGCGAGGGAGATATCAGTGCAGGACGTGGATAGCGCCTCCTCTTGGGATGGCCAACACACAGAAGGGCTACTCGGCTGGGAGCAATATGCCGAGGAGCTTGTCCGTGAGGTTGCGTCGCTGCATCCCCACGCCCTGGATGATATGCGACGAGCCATCACCTTTTCTCAAGAGGCTCACGACGGGCAGGTCCGTGAGTCAGGCGATCCCTATATCATGCATCCGCTAGAGGTGGCCGCCATCTTGACTGATTTGCAGATGGATGCTTCCTCCATCATTGCCGCGATCCTGCACGATACGCTCGAGGATTGTGGCGTGCCCATCGAGACCTTGGAGCGCGAGTTTGGCACCACCGTCGCCCACTTGGTGGAGGGCGTCAGCAAGCTTCGGCGGATCAAGCAAAAGAGCAACGTTGATCACCAGGACCTCGCCGCCGACCAGGCCGCCAACTTGCGCAAGATGTTCCTCGCTATGGTGGATGACATTCGCGTGGTGATCATCAAGCTGGCGGACCGTCTGCACAATATGCGTACCCTGCAGTATCTCAGTCCTGAGCGGCAGCAGCGCAAGGCCCGCGAGACGCTTGATATCTTTGCCCCCCTGGCCAATCGCCTCGGTATCTGGCAGCTCAAGTGGCAGCTAGAGGACCTCTCCTTTCGCTACCTGGATTCTGACACATACCACGAGATCGCGCGATGGATCTCGGAGCGGCGGGCCTCCCGAGCCGAGTATCTAGAGCGGGTGGTCTCGGTACTTCGCGACCGGCTAAAGCGCGAGGGGATCGAGGCGCGCATCACGGGGCGGCCCAAGCACATCTACTCGATCGCCAGCAAGATGGAGGAAAAGCGGCGGACCTTTGACCAGATCTATGACCTGCGGGGCGTGCGGATCATTGTCAAAGAGGTGTCCGAGTGCTACCACGTGCTCGGGTTGGTGCACAGCATCTGGCGACCGATCCCTGGCGAGTTTGATGACTATATCGCCATGCCCAAGGGGAACCTCTACCAGTCCCTCCACACAGCCGTTGTGGCGTTGGATGGCAATACGCTAGAGATCCAGATTCGTACCGAGGAGATGCATCGTGTCGCCGAGTATGGTATCGCCGCCCACTGGCGCTACAAGGAGGGGGGCAGCACGCGTGACCCCAACCTGGACGCGCGGGTCGCCTGGTTGCGACAGGCTACCGACTGGCGCGAGGATGTCGAGGATGCCGAGCAGTTCATGGACTCGGTCAAGAGCGATGTGTTTCCCGAGATGGTGTACGTGTTCACGCCCAAAGGGGACATTGTCTCGCTGCCGCGTGGTGCAACGCCTGTGGACTTTGCGTACCAGATCCACTCCGAGATCGGGCACCGCTGTCGCGGCGCCAAGGTCGATGGGCGCTTGGTGCCGCTGGATCACCAACTGCGAACGGGCGAACAGGTCGAGGTTCTCACGGCCAAGCAGGGGGGCCCCAGCCGCGACTGGCTGAACCCGCATCTGGCCTATGTAGCGACGCAGCGGGCCCGCCAAAAGATTCGGCAGTGGTTCAGGCGGCAGCAACGCGACGAGATGGTTCAGGCGGGACGGGAAATCCTTGATCGCGAGCTACGTCGGTTGGGGATCGAGCAAGAGTCCTATGGCGAGATCGCCATGCTCTTCAAGTACGCCGATGTCAGTGACTTTATGGCCGCCGTGGGCTATGGCGACATCAGCCCGAGCACCATCGCGCGCAAGATTGACGATGCCAGCACCAAGGACCAGGTGCTGCGGCTCAAGGCGATTCCCGAGGCCGCCATCTCTGACATTCAGGTAGATGGCGTTGGCGACCTCTTGACGCGGATCGGCGTCTGCTGCAATCCCGTGCCAGGCGATCCGATTGTGGGCTATATCACCCGCGGCAAGGGGATCACCGTCCATCGGGCCGATTGTCCCAACGTGCTTAACCTGCCCGATAGCGAGCGGCTGATCGATGTGCGCTGGGGCAAGGTGGAACAGGCCTATCCCGTGACCATCCAGCTCGACGCTTTCGATCGCAGCGGGCTGCTGCGAGATGTGGCCGCAGCCGTTGCGGATCTGGGCGTGAGCATGAGCTCTGTCAATGTGGTTACCAACAGCGACAACACGGCCACCCTCGTGGCCACGGTGGGCATTCGCAGCGTCAGCCAGCTGGCAGACTTGCTGACCAAGCTGCAGAATGTGCGCGACGTGTTGGACGTGCGACGTCGGATCGGCTAGCTAGCCTACGTCGGGCACCATTGAGGGGTCAAAGGAGCGCTCGATCTCGGCAGTCTGCTGTTGAGCCATGAGCCACTCGTTGACCGCGCGATCGCGTAGCTGCGAAAAGGCGTACGGATCGAGCTCACGGTTGGCGTCATAGTCCTCAACCAAGATGATGTGGTAGCCATAGTCGGTCGCCACAACGTCGCTCAGGTTCCCTGGCGGCGTGCCAAAGGCAGCCTCTTCGAACTCGGACACCATGAATCCCCTGGGGAACCAACCCAAGTCGCCGCCAGCCACGGCGGAACCGGCGTCCGTGGAGACCTCTTCGGCGACGTCAGCGAACGATTCGCCCGCCAACAGGCGCTCCATGGCCGCCTGCGCCTCTTCCTCTGTGGCGACCAGGAGATGCCGTGCACGCACCTGCTCCGCTGTGGTCGGCAGATCGGCGGTTATCACCTCTTCGAGCTTGATGCGGTACAGGTCGCCAGCGACATAGTCACGGATCTGCTCCTCGGTGAGCTTGGCCCCACGCGTGACGTCCGCGATCCAGTCAGCATAGGCCGACGCGAAGACGTCCTCGGCATCCTCGTCTGTCTCTTCCAGGCCACTGGTGAACTCGCGACGCAGCTGCGCATCGATCTCTTCCTCGGTTACGGTGATGCCGTGTGACTCGGCGGCCTGGCGCACGATGCGGTCCTCGATCATCTGCTCCACCACGACCATATCTAGCTGCATCATCTGCAACTGAAGTTGCTGGAACTCTTGCTGCAGAGAGGCCATCAACTCGGTCTGGTCCTCCTCGCTGCCAGCAAGCATCTGCGCATAGCCCTGCAGCTCCTGGATATAGTTGTCATAGGTCCAGTGGCGGAAGCGATAGAGGGCCTGGTAATCAGTGACCGTGATCTTTTCGCCGTTGACCGTCGCGACGGCCTTACGTGGCATCAGCACGTATTGCTGTAGCAGCCCCCAGCCGAGCACGCCCACAACCATCACGGCCACGGCGACCACGCCCAAGATGAGCCAACGGCGAGCGCGCTGTTCCTGCGCACGTCGCGAGAGTTGCTTGCGTGTCAGAGGCTTGGGTTCGGGGGTCCTGCGCTTCATCTGAACCTCTCGTCTAGCTACGGATAGAGATGCACGGCAATACCGAAACGAGGGCACAGGGCCCGATCTGGCCTATGCCCTCGTCATGTTACGGATATGCGGGTTGGGCCCGACTCAGGAGCCGTCTTCGCGAACGTGGACGGCGCTATAGGGCAGCAAGGCCACCTGCCGAGCGCGCTTGACGGCCACCGAGACCATCCGCTGATGGCGAGCGCAGGTCTTGCTGCGGCGTCGCGGCAGAATGCGCCCGTGGTCGCTGACATAGTGGCGCAGGGTGTTGATGTCCTTGTAGTCGACCTGCTCCACACCATCGGCGCACATGCGGCATACGTTTCGGCTGCGGTTGAACCTGCGTCGGCCGCCCTCACCCCGACGATCGTCGCTGGAGCGATCGCGCTCTTCGGCCTCGGGCTCGGCATCCTCATCCTCCATCCGGACCAAGAGGTGCCTGATGACGTCCTCGGACAGCGTGATCAAGCGCTCGACCTGACGGATCACCGTCTGATCCATCTCGGCTTGGAGGATCGTATACTGGCCCTCGGTCTCCTTGCTGATGGGGTAGGCCAGCTTGCGCCGACCCACGCTCTCGATGCGGAGGATCTTGCCGCCATTGTCGCGCACGGCGTTCTGCAGGCGCTCCATCAGGGTGGCGGTGGCCTCTTCGTCCAGACCAGGGCGAACGATGAACAGGAGCTCGTAGCTTCTCAAGGGGATTTCTCCTTCCCATGGATGTCGCCCCCGAACCTTGTTGTCGGGAGCGGAAAGGTGCGGCGACCAGGCTCATTCGAGACTGGCAGCCACGTACCGAAACGAGAGTATACCATGACCGGCCTTGGGCGCCAAAACGGGGCCCATCCGACGCCGAGGACGTGTATTTGACGAGATGGGTCCGGACGCCTATAATCTCACCTGTTGATGCGGGGTGGAGCAGTGGCAGCTCGTTGGGCTCATAACCCAAAGGTCCCAGGTTCGAATCCTGGCCCCGCTACTTTTTATTGTGGCGACGTAGCTCAGTGGTAGAGCAGGGGACTCATAAGCCCTTGGTCACTAGTTCGAATCTAGTCGTCGCCATCATCAAGCGCCCTCTCCAGCAGCGAGAGGGCCTTTTCGTTGCCCCGACGTAGACATCCACCCCCACTCTGGCGCATGAAAGCACAGCCCCTTCCTGATCGACCATGTGGTTGCCCAACGGAGGCGCTGCTTTGTTCCTCGTCTATGCAAGGGCGTCGCTTCCCGCAGAGCCGAAGCTGATCGCTCCGCGCCTTTGGCGTCCAGGGGTGGGAGTTGCCACCCAACGGCCATGGTGAGATACCCGCCCGCGCCCTCGTACCTAGCCCTTGATTCTGAACGCCTGCTTCTTCGGCGGCCAGTCCCGCACGTTGGTTGACTTTGTGTACGGCAGCGGCAACAGGCGTCACAGGAACGGCGACCCTCTCGCGTGAGGGCGGTGCCTGTCCGAGTGCAGGCTGCAGCCGCTAGCGTAGACCACGGCGCCAACAGGGCAGGGCTCCGCCAATCGTGGGAGCTGAGCTACCGTTCGCCCACGATCAGGCTCCTGGCCGGTAGTGGTTCCGATGTACAAGCCACGCGCCATCGGCAGCAGCATGAAACCTGGAGCCAACCCTAGCGGAGTGGCCAGGCAGGATCAGGACAGCAGTGCTATCGCGACAGAGAGACCTCTGCCAAAGCGGCAGGGAACACCCATATCCGAGCGGCTCGATACAACTCGGCC
>Ga0123329_1003561_pt1 | contig 12776 bp, 9 predicted proteins | sample BioC12SIPDNA_FD_89703 | JGI IMG/M metagenome (GOLD analysis project Ga0123329, IMG submission 89703) | Anaerobic biogas reactor microbial communites from Washington, USA - Biogas_R1_B C12 SIP DNA | ecosystem: Engineered > Bioreactor > Anaerobic > Unclassified | place: Washington, USA | collected... | reverse complement strand
GCAGCCCGACGCCTATGAGATGCGCAGCGCGGGCACCGCCGGTATCATCTGCCAGTGGCACTACATGGACGAAAGCTTCCCCCTGGAGGAGGGCCGGAAGGCCCTCGCGGAGGTGATGGAAAACCGCCCCTACTGGTACGGTGACCTCTATCCCGTCGCGGGGTTCTCCCCGGACGAGGGGCACTGGAGCGCCTTCCAGTTCCACCGGCCCGACCTTGATGCGGGGCTCGTGCTGGTCTTCCGCCGCGCCAAGTCGGCCTACACCGGGCTGGCGGCGGGCCTGCGCGGCGTGCGCCCCGACAGATCCTACGAGGTCACGTTCATTGACGGGGACCACGGACGCACGGAAAAAACCATGACGGGCGCGGAGTTGGGCGACGCGGAACTGCGCCTGCCGAAAGCGCGCGGCAGCCTCATCGTGCGGTACCGCGCCGCCGGGTGATCCTCGGGCAAGTCCTGGTCGCCGGACAAGGCACGGTGAGAGCCGAAGCCGAAGCGGGAATGAGATTGCTTCAGTCGCTTCGCTCTTTGCTAATGAAGCAAGTCGGCGAGAACGCCCGCAAAGTAGACGCGCCATCTTGGCGCGTTCTTTGAGCCAACGAAAACCCCAGGAACGCGGCAGGATGCCGCGTCTACGCTTTCGGCCCTCCCGCAGCCCTCACTTCATAGGCAGAATTCCCGCCCCCGGGCGGTCAGGGGCTCGCAATGACATCTGTTTTTGCGGTCATTGCGAGGAGGCCGCCCCGGCCGACGCGGCAATCCCTTGTCGGAATGCCTCCGCAACCACTTGTGACCCGGCGACTCGCGGCGAATCTTTTCTGTGGCGGACGGGGTTGGCAATGCCCTATGATGTCCCTGCGGCGGGACGGGCCGCGAACGCCATGGAGAGGGTCCGATGGCCAACGGAAAGTGGTACACGCGGTGGTGGTTTGTCGCGCCCGTCCTGGTGCTGGTCCTGCTGGCCGGCACCGCGCTTCTGCGCATGGGCGGCATCGAGGTTGTGGAGAACGGGGCGGCGCTGAGGGCCCCCGGGGAGGGGCCCGCGGAGTTCACCATCCTCACGTACAACGTGCAGGCGCGGCCGTGGTTCGACGACGCGCGCCACAAGTTCAAATACATCTCGCCGCTGACCAGCCGCTTCGACATCTGCGCCTTCCAGGAGTGCTTCAAACAGCACAGCCTGCTCTGGGCGGCGGCGGAGCACCCGGTCAAGGTCTACCACAGCGCCCTGCGCAACCCCTTCAAGATTGTGGGTTCCGGGCTGGGCATCCTCGGGAAGTTCCCCCTCGTCGCCACGGATGAGATCCGATACGCCGACGCCGGCGAGTTCCAGAACTGGCCCGCCTCCAAAGGCGTGCTCATGGCCCGGTTCAACGTCAACGGCATGATGCTCGACGTCTACACAACCCACATCGCCGCGGGGCGCAAGCCGGCCTCCCGCCGGGCCAAGCCCGCCCAGACGGCGGAGATCGTGGAGTTTGTCCGCCGCGCCTCGCCGCCGGAGAACGCCGTCATTCTGCTGGGCGACTTCAACATGCGGCCCAGCCGCGGCCCCGAGGACAAGGAGGCCAACAAGGACAACCCCAAGGTGTTCGCCTTTGACCGCATGCGGGACGCTCTGGGCCTGCGCGACGCGTCCGACGAGGTCAACGGCCCCACGGGCAGGGAGATAGACCGCATTCTCTTCCGGCCGGGGAAGGGGCACGCGATGACCCCTCTCACTTGGCAGCAGGACGATCCCGCATTTGTCGACCCCGAAGGGAAACCCCTCAGCGACCACGCGCCGGTGTTTGTGAAGTTCAGAATGGAAACGGCGCCCGCTTCCGCGGGTGTGTGACGGTTGCCCCTGGTGTCCATCACGAATCGGAGGTTTACATGCGCTCGTTGTCACGTCGTTCCCTGGCCGCCGGAGCGGTTTCGTTGAGCCTGGTCGCGGTGTTCCTGGCCGGGGGGGCGGCGTTCCGGTCCGCGTGCGCGGCGCCGGAGGGCGGGAACCGGGACCAGGCGGTCCGGACCCACCGCGCGGCGCTGCTGGCGGACCCCCAGCGGCCGGCGTACCACTTCACCGCGCCGGAGGGGAACTGCATGCCCTTCGACCCGAACGGGGCCATCCAGTGGAAGGGGCGCTACCACCTCTGTTACATCTTTCAGGACGAGCGCGGCCACTGCTGGGGCCATGCGTCGAGCGCGGACCTGGTCCACTGGCGTTTCCATCCGCCCGCGCTGTTCCCCGCGCCGGGGGATGTGGACCGGGGCATCTTCAGCGGCAACTGCTTCGTGAACCTGAAGGGCGAGCCGACGATGCTCTACCACGGCGTGGACGCCGGGAACTGCATCGCCACGAGCACGGACAACGATCTGGCGCGGTGGACCAAGCTCCCCTCAAACCCCATCATCCCGAATCCCAAGGAGGGGACGCCGGAGCACGGAAAATACTCCTCCTGGGACCCCCACGGCTGGGTGGAGGGTGACACCTATTACGCCATCTTCGGCGGGACGCCCGGCGCGGGCACGGCCGCCACGCTCTTTAAGGCGAAGGCGCTGGACGACTGGTCCTATGTCGGCCCGTTCCTGGCGAACGACATGCCGGGCATCGCGCCGGACGATGACATCTCCTGCCCGGACTTCTTCGAGATCGGCGGGAAGCACATGCTCCTGTGCATCAGCCACAAGCGCGGCGCGCGGTACTACCTCGGCGAATGGAAAGACGAGCAGTTCCATCCGGATTTCCACGCCTGGCTCAACTGGCCGGGCGGCACCTTCTTCGCCCCGGAGAGCCTGCTGGACGACCGGGGCCGCCGCATTTTCTGGGCGTGGGTGCTGGACTGGCGGCCCGGCATGGAGCCGCCCGCGTCCGGATGGAGCGGCACCATGAGCCTGCCCCGCCACCTCTGGATGGGGGACGACGGGCGCCTGCGCATGGCCCCGGTGGCCGAACTCGAAACGTTGCGCGCGAATCCGCGCCGGCTGGAAAACATCGCCCTGAAGGCGGGGGAGGAGCTCGCGCTGGACGCCGTCCGCGGGGACTGCCTGGAGCTGGCGCTGACCATCCGCCCCGGCGCGGGCGGCTCTGTCGGCGTGAAGGTGCGCCGGTCGCCGGACGGTCAGGAGGAGACCCCGGTCATCTACGACGCGGCGGCGGGCACGCTCCGCGTGGAGCTGGCGAAATCCTCGGCGCGGCCCTATCTCCAGCACTTGGAGTTCATCATGGGCGGGCCGAACGGCCCGGTGACAAAACAGGAGGCCCCGCTGTCCCTTCCGGCGGGCGAGCCCCTCCGGCTGCGCATCTTCCTCGACCGGTCCATCGTGGAGGTCTTTGCGAACGACCTCCAGGCCCTCACCCAGCGCATAGACCCGTCGCGTCCGGATAGCCTCGGCGTGAGCCTCTTTGCCGCCGGCGCCGACGCGCAGGTGGAGGCGGTGGAGGCCTGGGACATGTCCCCCGCGAACCCCTGGTGAAACGGTGTCCGTCTGCTGAAAGCGACCGGTTATCCTTGCAAATCTTCCACGCCGTGGAAGATTTGCATGGATAACCGGTCCTGTTCGGACGCGTTCCTGTTTTGATCCCGAAAAACCGGCCCTGCTATTCCGCCGCCGCAGGGTACCGGTAGAGCGTGACGCTGTAGGGCAGGACGCTCAGGGTGCCGGTGAAGGCCCCGCAGTCCACGGGCCGGACGGTGATGGTGTCGGGGTGGTTCTCGTCGTTGTGGGCGTCGGGGTCGTCGTTCTGGATGGTCCACGCGGCGCCCGCGCCGTCCAGCTTCGCGCCTTTGAGGTCCACCTTAACATCGAGGGGCTTGTCCGTGGTGTTCACCACGGCGAGGGTGAGGGCCTTCCGGTCCCCGGTCCACGCGGCGGCGACGTCCGCATGGTCCATCTTCTCCTCCACGGCCACGGGGACGGTGCCGAAGTGCTGCCGGTAGAGCACGAGAACGTGGCCGGTGCTTTCGAAGAAGAGCCCCGTGCGGGTGGTCTTGATGGCCCCGATCACGTTGACGGTCTGCGCGTAGTTCGCCATGTAATAAAGGTCGCTGTTGCGGAACAGGGCGTGGAGGGCGGCGGCGCAGCCGAGGGCGTCGCGCATGAAGTAGCGCACGCCCAGCTCGCCGTAGACGTTGGGGCCGTACCAGTAGTTCCACTCGTCGAGGGCCAGCCGGATGTCCTTCCCCTTCAGCGCGCCGATGGATTTCCGGTATCCGCGGTGCTTGCCCGCCAGCTCCTCGATCTGCCGCACCGCCTCGTTGACATGGTCCGTCACGTCGTCCTTGCGCTGCCAGTACAGGTGCTCGCTGAGGAGCTCCATGTGGTCCGGGCAGTGGGTGAGCATGGTCTCGCTCCATTTCCCCGCGCTGCCCACACCGACGCATTTCGCCTCCGGCGACACGGCGCGGATGGCCTCCACAAAGGTGTTGTGCTTCTTGACGTACTCCTCCAGGGGCATGTGGCCGAGCTGCCAGTCGCCGTACATCTCGTTGCCCACGGCCCAGAAGGCGACCTTCCAGGGTTCGGTGCGGCCGTTGGCGGCGCGGCGCGCGCCCTCCGGCGTGTCCGCCGCCCCGGTGAGGTACTGCACCTCCGCCGTGGCGGAGGCGGCGTCGCCGAGGCCCGTGTTCAGGGCGATGTACGCCTCCGTGTTGATCAGCTCGCACAGGCGCATGAACTCGTGGATGCCCACGTCGTTGTGCTCGACGCCGGTCCACGCGGGGTTCTTGCGGGGCGGGCGCTTGTCGCGGTCGCCGATGCCGTCGCGCCAGTCGTAGCCGCTCACAAAGTTGCCGCCCGGCCACCGGTAGACCGGGGAGTTAAGCTCCTTCAGCGCGGCCAGGGTGTCCGGACGGAACCCGTCCACGTTGTCCGCCGGCATGAGGGACACCGTGCCGATCCGCACCGCGCCCGCGCCGTGGCAGCGGACGGCCAGCCGCGCGTCGTCGCAGTCCGCTCCGGCGGTCAGGGTGAAGGGGTGCTTCGTGAAGGCGTCCGGCGGGTTCTCCACCGCCGCCACCGCCTCGCCGCCCTCCCACTGGAGGGCCACCTCGACCTTCGTGACGCCGGGGGCGGCCTTCAGGATGATGTACCCCGTGTAGGCCCTGTCCTTCAGGACGCCGAGGCGGGGGTGGTAGATGCCGCGCGGCTCCGCCGACCCGTCCAGCGCGATGACCGGGTCATGCTCCCCGACAAAGGGGCTGTCCGCCGCCATGGCCACCGCCTCCGGCGGGCCGATGATCTGCCAGGGCGAGGCCTTCAGGATTTCATAGGGGACGCCGTCGCCCTCCCACGAGACCTTCTTCCCCTCGTGCATCTCCCAGCCCGGTCCCTTGCCGTCCACGGGGAAGAAGAACTTTCGGTCCTCCAGCATCTCCGCCCAGATGCCGCCGTAGATGCAGCGGCCCAGATGCTCGATGAACTGGCCGTACACATAGGGGGAGACCGGCTCGCCGGTCTTGGAGGCGTCAATGCGGGCCTCGGACGGTGCCGCGCACGCGGGCAGCATGCAGCCTCCGGCCAACAGGACGAGCAGCGGGGCGTTTCTGAGTGCGGTGTGCATGGCGGGTTCTCCTTGTGGTTCGCCGCCCTTCGGCGGCCGGGTCGGTCGCACCAATCAGCATTGCACATCCGTTGGCCCTTTTTCCTCCCTGCCGCGGCTCCTAAGGGAGGACTCATCGCAGAGACGCAGAGAACGCGGAGAGGGAGAGAGGATGGGGGGAGAGTACGCGGGCGCTCCGTGCTTGCCAACGCCGAGTGTCCGGCAGCGCGCGCGAAGCGCGCCTTGGGGTGCGGTAGCTTGCTGCCGCCTTCCAGACCGGGCACCGCGATGGCCCCGTCTTGAACAATGAGTTTTTCATCGCGTGTATGCCCGCGCGCGGGCAAGCCCGCGCGAAGAAAGGCGGCAGCAAGCTACCGCACTCCAAGGCGCTTCGCGCTGTGTCGGCCGGGGCCGGTGCCTGGTTTACGGGGAGTCCTGTGTTCGTCTTTCTCCGCGCTCTCCGCGCCCTCCGCGTCTCTGCGTTGAAAATGCCTTCGAGGAATGCATCCACACCCCGGACACGGGGGGCGGGGTATAATCGCCGAAACGTCAAAATACGGAGGCCGTTTATGGACGCCGCGCGCACTAAGGAACTGATCACCACCTACCGGGACGGGCTGCTGGGGGACACGGTGCCGTTCTGGATTCCCCGGTGCGCGGACCGGGAGCATGGCGGTTTTTTCACGGCCCTGGACCGGGACGGCACGGTGATTGACACGGACAAGGGAATGTGGCAGCAGGGGCGCATCTCGTGGATGCTGGCGACGCTGTACAACACGGTGGAGCGGCGGCCCGAGTGGCTGGAGTTTGCCCGCCAGGGGATCGAGTTCATTCAGCGCCACGGTTTCGACGACGACGGTCAGATGTTTTTCCAGGTGACGCGCGAGGGCGTCCCCCTGCGCAAGCGGCGCTATGTGTACTCGGAGGCCTTCGCCGCCATCGCCCACGCGGCCTACGCGAAGGCGTCCGGCGACGGCGACGCTGCGGCGCGCGCCCTCGACCTGTTCCGCTCCTTCCTGCGCTATGCGAACACACCGGGGCTGCTGCCGCCCAAGGGCGTGCCCGGCTCCCGCCCCGCCAAAGCCATCGGCATCCCCATGATCACCATCGGCGTGGCGCAGGTGCTCCGCGACACCCTCGGCGGGGCGGCCTTCTGCACCGGCGAGATTGACCGCTGCATTGAAGAAATCAGAAGCGACTTCCTCAGCGAGGAGTTCGGCTGCGTCATGGAGACCGTCGGCCCGAACGGCGAGTTCATAGACCATTTCGACGGCCGCACGCTCAACCCGGGCCACGCCATGGAGGCAGCGTGGTTCATCCTGCACGAGGCCCGCGTCCGCGGCGGCGATGCGGACCTCACGGCCCTCGGCTGCCGCATGCTCGACGCCATGTGGGACCGCGGCTGGGACCGGGAGTTCGGCGGCATCCTCTACTTCGTGGACGTCAGGGGGCTCCCCGTGCAGGAGTACTGGCACGACATGAAGTTCTGGTGGCCCCACAACGAGGCCATTATCGCGACCCTGCTGGCCCACCGCCTCACGGGCGATCCCAAATACGCCGAATGGCACCGCCTGGTCCACGACTGGGCGCACCGCCATTTCCCCGACCCCGAGCACGGCGAGTGGTACGGCTACCTCCACCGCGACGGCCGGGTGTCCGTCCGCTTGAAGGGCAACCTGTGGAAGGGGCTCTTCCACCTGCCGCGCATGCAGTGGTACTGTTGGAAACTGCTGGAGTCGGCGACGGCGGATACTTGAGCCCGCCCCCCCGCGGAAAACGCCCGGGCCGGGCACCGCGTTCGTGAAAAATGCTAAACTACCTGCGTTTGCGCGGCGGACAGACCGCTCCGCCGCCTGGAGATCCCCTCATTTTGAAGACAGCAGTACATTTTGGCGCGGGCAACATCGGCCGGGGTTTTCTTGGCCAGTTGTATTTTGAGTCCGGGTACCGGACCGTGTTTGTGGACGTGGTGGAGGAGGTGGTGTCCGCCCTCCAGGCACGGAAAGCCTACCCTGTGGAGATCGTGGAGGAGGAGGTGTCCCGCATCCCCGTGGAGAACGTGGATGCCGTGGACGGGCGCGACCGCGAAGAGGTGGCCGCCGCCGTGCGCGGCGCGGACATTCTTTCGACGGCGGTGGGGGTGAACGCCCTGCCGCACATCGTGCCCGCGCTGGCCGAGGGGCTGCGGCTGCGGCTGGAAGCGGGGGCCGCGCCGGTCAATGTGATCATCTGCGAGAACCTGCTGCACGCGGGGCCGTTCCTGCGGGAGAAGGTGCGCGGGCGTCTGCCGGAGGCGCTCCACGCCGCGCTGGACGCGCAGGTGGGGTTCGTGGAGGCGTCCATCGGCCGCATGGTGCCGGTGATGACGGCGGAAAAGCGCGCCGGGGACCCGTTGCTGGTGTGTGTGGAGGCGTACTGCGAGCTGCCCGTGGACGGTGAGGCCTTCCGCGGGCCCGTGCCCGAGATCGCGCACATGAAGCCCCTGGCGAATTTTGGCGCCTATGTCGAGCGCAAGCTGTACGTGCACAACATGACCCACGCGGCGACGGCCTATCTCGGCCATCTGCGCGGGCATGAGTACATCTGGCAGGCCATCCGCGACGGCGCGGTGCGCGCGCATGTGGAGGCGGCGGCGGAGGAGAGCTGCCAGGCCCTCGCGGCGCGGCAGGGGCTGGATCTGGAGGCCCTGCGGGCACACTACCGGGACCTGGTCCGCCGCTACCACAACCGGGGGCTGGCCGACCAGGTGTCCCGCGTGGCGCGGGATCCGGTGCGCAAGCTCGGCCGCGAGTACCGGCTTGTCGGCGCGGCGCTGCAATGCCTGGAGGCGGGAATCGCCCCCCGGGAAATCGCGTTTGCGGCGGCGGCGGCGGTCCGGTATGATGCCCCGGACGACCCCGGCGCGCTTCGTGTCCGGGAAATCCACCGACGCGGCGGCGTGGCGGCGGTGCTGGGTGAACTCTGCGGATTGCCGCCCGACAGCCCCCTCGCGGGGCTGATTCAGGCGGGCGAAACGGCGCTAACACAGGAATTTGGGGTGGCCCGCTGACCGGCGCGCGCCGGACGGCCCCACCCCCACAACGGCCCGCCGACAGGCGGGCGAGCAGGAGTCCGAGGACGCATGCACGAGATACTTCTTCCCAAGATGGGCAACTCCGTCGAGGACGCGGAGATCGTCAAATGGTTCAAGAGCGAGGGCGACACCGTCCAGGAGGGCGATCCGCTCTTCTCCATCCAGACGGACAAGGCGGAGGTGGAGTGCGAGTGCACGGCGAGCGGCGTGCTCCGGAAAATTCTCGTGCCCGCGGGCGTTGAGGTGCCCGTGCTGACCGTGGTGGCGCTGGTGGGCGCGGCCGACGAGGCGCTGCCCGAGGGTGTCGGCGGCGCGGCCCCCGCGCCGGTGGCGGCATCGGCCCCGGCGGCCCAGACCGCCCCCGCAGTTGCGGCTCCCGCGGCGGCCCCCGCGGCGACGGGAACGGCGGACGGCGGGGCCAAGGCCTCCCCGCGCGCGCGGAAACTGGCGGAGGAGAAGGGGGTGGACCTCGGCGCGGTGGCGGGTTCCGGCCCCGGCGGGCGCGTGCTTTCAGAAGATGTGGCCGCGGCGGCGGCCGCGCTGGGCTCCGTGAGGGCGACCCCCGTGGCGCGGCGCGTGGCGGAGAACGCGGGTGTGGACCTGCGGGGCGTCTCCGGCACGGGCATCGGCGGCAAGATCACGAAGGACGATGTCCTTCAGGCGAAGGCGGCCCCTGCGGCGGCCCCGGCCCCGGCGGCGGGCGCGTTGCGCGCCCCCCTCACGCCGATGCGCCGCATCATCGCCCAGCGCATGTGCGAGAGCAAGTTCGCCGCGCCGCACTACTACGTCACCGTCGAGGTGGACATGCTCGCCGCGAAGCAGTTCCGCGCGGCCAACAAGGCCTTCAAGGCGTCCTTCAACGACCTGGTGCTCTTCGCGGCGGCCAAGGCCCTGCGGGAGTTTCCGCAGGTCAACGCGCGGTGGTGCGGCGACGCCATCGAGCAGGCGCCGGACGTGAACCTGGGCGTGGCCGTGGCGCTTCCGACGGGGCTGATCGTCCCCGTCATCCGGCAGGCGCAGCTCCTGTCGCTGGAGGGCCTGTGCGCCGCCGCGAAGTCGCTGGCCACCAAGGCGCAGACCGGCAAGTTGCTCCCCGACGACTACACGGGCAACACCTTCACCGTGTCCAATCTGGGCGCATTCGGCGTGGACCAGTTCACGGCGATCATCAACCAGCCCGACAGCGCCATCCTCGCCGTCGGTCAGATCAAGGACCGGGTGGTCGTCATAGACGGCGGCATCCACATCCGGCCGATCATGAAACTGACCCTCTCCAGCGACCACCGCGTCATTGACGGCTCGGTGGCGGCCCAGTTCATGGGCCGGCTCAAGGCCCTGCTGGAAGAGGGGGCGTTCTAGCCCCGCCTGGACTTCGGAATGGACCCGGAATGACAACACTTGATTTGGATCCGTCCGCCCTGGAGTTGGTTCGTGCCATCCTGCGCGAGCAGGTGCCGGGCATGGAGGTGCGGGCCTTTGGGTCGCGCGTGACGGGGACGTCCCGGCGCATGTCCGACCTGGATTTGGCGTTCATGACCAGCGAGCCGATGGACCTTTCCCGGCGCGCGCTGCTCCGCGAGTCGTTCACGGAGTCCGCGCTGCCCATCCGGGTGGACGTGGTGGACTGGGCGGCGACGGGCGAGACCTTCCGCCGGATCGTTGAAGAGGCGTATGTGGTGGTTCAGGAAGCCGCGCCCGCGGGGCGCGCAACAGGAGAAAGCGCATGAAGACCTACGATGTGGCGGTGATCGGGGCGGGCCCCGGCGGGTATGTGGCGGCCATCCGGGCGGCGCAGCGCGGCGCGAAGGTGATGGTGGCGGAGCGGAAACACCTGGGCGGCGTGTGCCTCAACGTGGGCTGCATTCCGACCAAGACCCTGATCAACACCGCCAACCTCTACAAGCGCATCCGGCACGCGGAGGAGTTCGGCCTGCATGTGGACGGCGTCACGCTGGACGTGCCGCGCCTCCTCCAGCGCAAGGAGAAGGTCGTCGGCATCAACACCGGCGGGATCGAGGCGCTCTTCAAGGCCAACGGCATTGACACCGTGACCGGCGAGGCGTCGCTGCCCGGCCCCGGCCGCGTGGCGGTGAATGGCGTGGAGTACGGCGCGAAAAACATCATCCTCGCCACGGGTGGACGTCCGGCGGTGCTGCCGGGGCTGGAGTTTGACGGGAAGACGGTGATCGGGAGCACGGAGGCCCTGCGCCTCGCCGAGGTGCCGGGCCGCGTGGCGGTGATCGGCGCCGGGGCGCTCGGCGCGGAGTTCGCCTGCATCTGGAACGCCTTCGGCGCGAAGGTCACAATCATCGAGATGATGCCGACGGTCCTGCCCAAGTGCGACGAGGAGCTTTCCAAGCGCGCGGGGCAGCTCTGGAAGCGCGCCGGCATGGACGTGCGCACGGGAACCAAGGTGGCAAAACTTGAGCGGCTCGCGCAGGGCGCCAAACTGACCCTCGAGGGCGAGGCCCCCGGCGCCATCGAGGTGGACCTCGTGCTCGTCGGCATCGGGCTCCAGTGCAACAGCGAAATCGTGGCCGCGAACCCCGCGCTGGGCATCCAGCTCGGCAAGCGCGGCGGCGTCATCGTGAACGACCGCATGGAGACCGGCGCGCCGGGCGTCTACGCCGTCGGCGACGTCATTGACCGCACCTGGCTGGCCCACGGCGCGTCCGCCGAGGGCATCGTCGCGGCGACCAACGCCACGGGCGGCAGCAAGAAGGTGGACTACCGCGTTCTGCCGTCCTGCAACTTCACCTCCCCCGAGGTGGCGTCCGTCGGCCTCACGGAGAAGGAGGCCGCCGCGAAGGGCTTCCAGGTGAAATGCGGGCGCTTCGCCTTCGCGGGGAACGGCCGCGCGCATGCCCTGGGCGAGACGGACGGCATGGTGAAGATCGTGGGCGACGCCGCCACGGACGAGATTCTGGGCATGCACATCATGGGGCCCGAGGCGGGCGAGCTGATCGCCCTGGGCGCGCTGGCCATGTCCCTGGAGGCCACGGTGGAGGAGATCGTCCACACGATCCACACCCACCCGACGCTGGCCGAGGCCGTGCTGGAGGCCGCGGAGGATTACTACGGCATGGGCATCCACAGCAAGCCCCGGAAGTGAATTTCCGGTTTTCGCCGAAAAAAGAATGTAACAAATCTGTGAACGGTGTGGTAAGATTTTCCCCGGTAGGAGACGCGCTCTGCCGTGACTGTGAACCACTAACCCGGGATGCAAACGGAGGTATCCAACATGAAGAAACTTGCGGCGGTAGGCTGTGCGTTGATGCTGGCGGTGTCGCTCACGGGGTGTGATCCCCGGGGGGGCGCCGAGCTGGAGGGCGCTTGGATCGCCAATCTTGCCGAATTTCTCGATATTGACGAGCAGCTGGCGGGGCTCCCGTTTGTCCCCAACCCCGAAGCCAAGGTCATTTTTGACGACGGGGAGGTGGACGTCCGCATTGACACCGACTTATTCCTCATCGGCTGGTTCATCAAGGGCCAGATTACCGGCACCTACCAGAAAGAGAGGAAGGGGGTCATTGACACTGTCGCCCTCAATCTGGAGACCTTGAAGGTGCGGCTGTTCTGCATCGGAATCCCCGTTTCGCCGATGAACCTCACGACCGTGGCGGCCTACAAAATCATTGAGGACAAGATTTACGTCATTCCCGGATATGACCTGCTGCCGCAGTATCTCAGGGACGGATACGAAAACGGAACGTTCGATGTCCCGTGGCTGGGGAACGAGGACATTAGGCCGCTGGTGTGGACCCGCAAGTAGCGGTCTGAAACTGCTTTTTTGGCGCCGCCCGGTCCGCCGGGCGGCGTTTGCTGTCCTGCGGCGTTTTGCGGGGGCAGCTCTGCATGAAACGGAGGGGGCTTTCCGTATAGGATAGCCGGTGTGCGGACAGGGTCGCGGCATAACCAGAGGATGCTGGAGCGTTTGGAGATCGAACGGATGGAAGACGGGCCTTCGCAGACACCCCCTGCGGGCGGGGAGCGCGGAGCGGAGGCGGGTGCCTGGCTGGGTGTCCTGCTTGCGTGCGGGGTGCTCGGCCTGCGTTGGGCGCTGTCAGGCCGCCTGTCCGTGCACCCGTCCCTGGGGGGGGAAACCCCTTTTCTGGCCGCCGGACTGGGGCTGGTGGTGGGTGCGCGTTTTCTTCCGCGCGCCCGGATGGTTCTTATGGG
>Ga0123329_1003558_pt1 | contig 12786 bp, 10 predicted proteins | sample BioC12SIPDNA_FD_89703 | JGI IMG/M metagenome (GOLD analysis project Ga0123329, IMG submission 89703) | Anaerobic biogas reactor microbial communites from Washington, USA - Biogas_R1_B C12 SIP DNA | ecosystem: Engineered > Bioreactor > Anaerobic > Unclassified | place: Washington, USA | collected... | reverse complement strand
TGCAGCGTATCGACCACGCAATCGGTCAAGGGCATGCTCAGCGACAGAAACCTCAAAGCCAAGGGTTTCACGAAACTGGTCAACGAAGGCGGCGGCAAGTTCCGCAAGACAACGTAGGTGGGGTAACCGAAGATGAACAGAGAAGCGGGTCGGATGCGACCGGCGTGCAAGGTAGGGTTGTTGGGACTGCTGGTCGCACTGGGGGCCGCACGGGCCTGGGCCGAGGCGACTCCTGCCCAGGATCTGCCCATGGTCCCGGACCTCGCGTTCCACGAGGAGCAAAGCGAGGCGGCGCCGGCCTTCAAGGCTGAGGAATACCCGGTCTATGAAACGCCGGCCACGCTGGGGTTCGCCCAGACCGGCACACAGTCGTTCGGTCCCGCGGCCGGCTGGAGCGATCAGCCCACAGGCGCGCTGACCGGCGTGACCGTGTTCTGCTCCGCCGGCCACGGATGGAGCGCCGACGGAAGCTCCTGGGTACTCCAGCGGCCATTACTCCTGGATATGGTCGAGGATCATGGCAACGTCGATCAGCTCAACTACCTGGTCCGATATCTTCACAATGCCGGGGCCACGGTGGTGCCCTTCCGCCCCGTCGGATACCAGACAGCCGAGGTCGTACTCGACAACGACGATCCCGGCGTGACCTTCTCGGGCGTCTGGACCGACAACACAAGCGCCCCCCAATACTACGAGAACGGCCAAACGCTCAGCGGCGTTGCTTACCGCTGGGCAACGGCGGACACCGCGGGCACCGCCACCGCCCGCTACGCACCGGCCATTCCGGCGACCGGCTTCTACCCCGTCTACGCCTGGACCCCCGACGGCACCGACCGGGTGCGGCAAGCCTACGACGTCACCCACAGCGGCGGAACGACGCGCGTGCTGGTCGATCACCGCCTGGTCGGCAAGGGCTGGGTCTGGCTCGGCAACTACCACTTCGAGGAGGGCGCGGACGGCTACGTCGAGATCAGCAGCGCGTCGCCCGACACCGGCGTGGTCATCGCCGACGCCATCCGCTTCGGGAACGGAATGGGCGACCTCGTGGGTGTCGGCCCCAATACGGTCAGCGGATACTCACGCGAGGAAGAGGCATCCCGCTATTGGGCGGAGAGCGAGGCTGGGCTCAATGCCGTCGGTCTCCCCTCCGCGATATGGGATTGCTGCCCCTCGGACATCAGCGATAACGTGGGCACGGCCGCACGCTGGGGCGCGGCAATGAACCGCCAAGACGTCAATGACGACCGCTGGCGCCGGATCTACCTCGACCTCCACACCAACGCCGCCGGGTGCAACCCCCCGCCCTGCGGGGCCAAGGGCACCATCGCTCTGGTGCACGACAACTTGAAAACCACTCACCAAGTGCAGTACGCGACCATCCTCGGCGACAAGGTCGAGGCTGATATGCTTCAGCTCAGCGGCAGCTTCGAGTACCCGTGGGCCGCCCGATCAAACCCCTACTCCGGCGATTACGGCTCCATCTCGACCGCCAACAACGGCAACGAGTTTGAGTCCACGTTGCTCGAGGTGGCCTTCCACGACAACATCGAGGACACCGCCAACCTGCTGAACCCGACTGTGCGAGCCGCGGTAGCCCGATCGACGGTCAACGCGATGATCATGTTCCTGAGCGGTCTGCCCGGCAGCACGATTCCCTTGGTCTTTCCACCGGAACCGCCAGACGGAATCATGGCCATCGCTGAATCAGCGACCAGCGTCCGCCTGAGCTGGCAAGTGCCGGTGAGCGGCGGGCCCTACGGCGACGCTCCCACCGCTTACAAGCTCTACCGCTCCGCCAACGGCTACGGGTTCGACAACGGTATGGAGGTCGGCGACGTCACCAGCATTCTACTGAACGGCCTGTCACCGGGAGACACGCTGTACCTGCGTGTCACGGCGGTCAACACCGGCGGCGAGTCCATGCCCTCGGAGACGCTGGCTGTGCGTCCGGCCTCGCTCGGCTCACCGCGAGTCCTGATCGTCAACGGATTCGACCGCGTCAGCCGGCTCACCGCGCCCCGGCAAACCATCCCCGCAGGGGTCATGCGCCGCCCGATCATCGAGCGAACCAACACCCGCAACTACGCGATCCAGCACGCCGAAGCGCTCGCCGCGGCCGGCCTCTCGTTCGACTCGACCAGCGACGAGCGCGCCGAAGACGAAACCGTCCCGCTGGCCAACTACGAGGCGGTTATCTGGATTCTCGGGACCGAGGGCGTCGAGGCACCAGCCCTCACCACCACGGAACAGGCCCTGCTGACCAGTTACCTGAACGCCGGCGGTGGGCTGTTCATCACCGGATCGGAGATTGGCGCGGACCTCGACGACCAGAACCGCGGGCGAGTTTTCTTCGAGACGATGCTCGGTGGCGACTTCCTGGCCAATGACTCCGGCAGCAAACGGGCGAACGGGATCACCGGCACCGTTTTTGCCGGCCTGCCCGCCTTCTACTTCGGAGCCTCCGACGCCAGTCCGTACGAGGTCGGCCTGCCCGACGCGATTAACCCGCAGCCAGGAGCGGTCACGGCCATGCGTTACGTTGGCCGCATCCCCCACAGTGCCGGCATCCAATTCGACACCGGCGCCTACCGGGCGATCACCATCGGCTTCCCCTTCGAGTTGATTCTCGAGCCATCCGACCGTCTGTTTGTGATGCGTCGGGCCATGGCGTGGTTGATCGGCATCCCGGTGGGCGATTTTGACGGCGATGGCGACGTGGACTTGGACGACTTCGCTCTGCTGCAGCGTTGCCTGACCGGGCCCGATTCGCCGCAAACCGACCTTGCCTGCCAAGCCACGCTGCTCGACGACGATACCGACGTCGACGCCGACGATTTGATGATCCTGTGGCAGTGCTTCAACGGAGCCGGCCTGCTGCCCGACCCGCGTTGTGTTGAGTAAGGCCCTCACGCAAAGTCAGCCCAAGGCCGGGTATGTGTTGGGTGTCCCGGGACGCTCAACACGAATGGCTCTTGAACTCCTCGGGCGGGATTTGGTAGACCACGTGGCCGGAGGGGACCATGCCGAGCTTTTCGTAGGCGGCCATAGCCCGGCGGTTGTCTTTCTCGACGTACAGCCGCAGATTGCGGACCGAGGTATCCGCCCGGGCCAGGGTCACGATGTGACGGTACAAGGATTGAAACACGCCCTGCCCACGGCACTCCGGACGCACGAACACCGACTGGATCCACCAGCACAGCCCCGCATGCCAGTCGCTCCACTCGTAGGTGACCATCGCTTGGCCGACAACGCGGCCTTCCTGCTCAGCGACGAAGTAACGACACAAATCCGGCCGGACCAGCCCCTCCTGGGCGCCGCGCAGGGCGACGGCCGGGTCGAGTTGCTGATGCTCCGTCTCCCAGGCGATCTGGGTATTGAACTCCGCGATCACCTCGGCGTCGGCCGGCGTGGCGTCGCGAATCACGGTGCCGCTCTTGCTTGTTGAGCTCACGTCGTTTACCTCATCTGTTATCTATGCGGTATGGCACGGGTCAGCCCGCAGTGGCCGGCACCTCGCTGGTCCGCATCGGCGGTACGGGCGCCGGCCGCCACGGGGGGCGGCCGCTACGGATGTCGCACCGGCGTCTCGCGGCAAGAATGATACTCTGGAAGGGCAGTCATGCACCAACGATCCGTCGTGTTGATCAACGAGAATCGCATGCGGCCGCCGGTCGCTCCGCTGGCCTTGGACTACCTTGGCGGCAGGCTGCGGGCCGCGGGCGTCCCGGTGCGGCTGGTGGACCACTCGTTCGCCGTGGACCCGATGGCAGAGACTCGGGAAGCCCTCGCCGACGACCCCGTGGCTGTGGGGATCAGTTTCCGCAATACCGACGACTGCTACCTGGCCAGCGGTGCGTGGTTCGTGCCGCGATTAACGGAGCTGGTCGCCCAAGTCCGCGAGGCGACCACCGCCCCGGTGGTGATCGGCGGGTGCGGGTTCAGCATCTTCCCTGCGGAGGTGCTGGACTGCTGCGGAGCGGACCTGGCCATCACCGGCGACGGGGAGGAGCCTTTCCTGCAACTCATCACCCACCTGGCCGCCGGGCGGGACTACCGGCACGTGCCGGGCCTGGTCTTCCGCGGGCCTGACGGGCAAACGCGAGTCAATCCGCCAACCGGCGGGAGCGATCTGGACGTGCCCCCGCATCGCGATCTCATCGACAACGCTCGCTACTTCCGTGAAGGCGGCATGGGCAATGTGGAAACCAAGCGCGGCTGCCCACAGGCGTGCATTTACTGCGCCGACCCGGTCGCCAAAGGCCGCACCGTCCGATGCCGGCCGCCGCAACAGGTAGCCGACGAGGTCGAGAACCTTTTGCGTCAGGGCGTGGATGTGCTGCACCTGTGCGACGGCGAGTTCAACATCCCGCCCGCACACGCCCTCGCGGTCTGCGAGTCACTCATCGCTCGCGGGCTGGGGGAGCGCGTCCGCTGGTACGCCTACGCCACCGTACACCCGTTTCCCCAGGAACTGGCCCATGCGTGTCGGCAAGCCGGCTGCGTGGGCATCAACTTCGGCGTGGACAGCGGCTCGGCTCGCATGCTCGCGGCACTGCGTCGCGGCTATGCCCCGGCGCACATTCGGCAAACGGTTGAGCATTGCCGGGCGGCGGGCATTGCGGTCATGCTCGACCTGCTGATCGGCGCACCCGGCGAGGATGAGGCCACGGTGCGGGAGTCCATCGACTTCCTCAAGGGGCTCAACCCGGACCGTGTGGGAGCGGCGACCGGCGTGCGGCTCTATCCGCGAACACCGTTGGCCGACGCGATACGCCGTTCGGGCCCGCTGGCGACCAACCCCAACCTGCACGGGCACGTTGTGGACAACGACAACTTGCTGCGACCCGTGTTCTATGTGGATCGGCAACTGGGTGACCGGCCGACCGATCTCGTTGTGGACCTCATCGACGGCGACGAGCGATTCTTTCCGCCGCCGCGGACGGAGGCCGCCAACAACTACAACTACAACGACAACACCGTCCTGGAGACGGCCATCGCCGCCGGCCAGCGAGGCGCATTCTGGGATATCCTCCGACGGCTGCCGCGAGGGTAGAGCGCTTCACGGCCCATCGTAGCGGCGGAACCCTCACTCCTGAGCCATGAGCAGCTCGATCGTCTCGGCGATCTGCTGGCGGCGCTCGTAGATCGGTCGCGAGTCAGAGGTGTACTCCGTCATACTCGCGGTGATCTCAGGCGGCACATCCAGCAGACGCTCCGCGGTCTTGCGGGCCTCGGTGTCCAGCTTTGCCCCCTTCTCGGCCAGGGCGGCCTTGAGCAGATGCAGGTAATCGACATCCTCGATACCCTCGCGAAGCATTTCCCATCTTATACTGCTCACCGGCCCATCCAGCACCGGTGATGCCGCACCGGCGGCCGCCGCCTCGGGAGGATACAGGAACCGGCCATCGCCGTTGCCCCAGTGCCGCTTGGCGCCCTTCTCCAGACCGTAACCCACCTGATAGGCCATCGGATCGGCATACGGGTTCTGCAACGAGTCCGGGAACGCGGTGCCGCTGGTCCAGTAGACCGACTCCCAGATCAAGATGCCCTCGATCTTGCGCTGCCAAGTCTGCCAAAGCCACACACGCAAATCCGTGGCCGGGTGGTCGATGAACAGCGTGCAGTAGGGCGCCTTGGGCCCGGTGCAGACATACCACCAGAATTGCTCACCATTGGCCCGCCGCCTGCCCGCCACGCGCGGATCATAGTGACTGCTCAGCGGGCACCAGAGATCGACCGCCCAGAACAACGGCTCGACCGGCTCCTCAGTCAGCATCCGCCGCAATCCGGGCGCGTGCTTCTTGAGCCGCTCCATGCCCTCGCGAACGAAGTCGTAATCTTTGGGATCCGGCTCGTCAAACCAGTAAACGTACGCCTTGTCCAGCCAGCCCTTGGCCTTGAGATGCTGCTCGATCTGCGAGACCGCGCTGGCGAACATTGCCTCATACTGCGGCGTTTCAGCCTTGAAGCCCACAATCTCGCCGGCGTGTCGCGCATGGAACGTCCCACCACCCATGCCCACAATGGGCACCATGAAACTGGTGATGTTCCATTCATCTGTCGCTCGCTGCATGGCCGCGTCGAACCGCTCGAAGTTCACCTCGGCATGCGGCGGATCCTCGTCTGCGACAAACTTGATCTCGATGCCGTCGTACGGCGTCGGGTGGTACGGGCTGATGCGGTGATCGGCGAAGCTCCGCATGTACTTGGCGAACACCTCGCGTTTGTCGGTCTCAGAAGTCACGCCGTGGTACCGATTGATCATGCCCGTCCCCAAACCGAAGGCACTGTGCGTGAAGGGATCCTTGGGCAGCGTGAAACCCCAGACCCGCAAATGCACGGGAACCTTGGCCTGCCATCCTGCCGCCTGGAGACGAATCTCACCTGTGTACTCACCCGGCGGCGCGTCGGCGGGTACATGGACTAACACCCAGAGCGGCTGGTTCGCGCCGGCCGGCAAGGTGATCGGACCCGCCAGCGGGGGCAGAGCGTCCGGCCAATCGTCGGTTACGCCCAGCTTGTCTGTCGGCGAATGCACCGCGTGGTAATGCACGCGCAGCACCTCGACGCGATCGGCACCGATACGCCCGGAGCCGCCACGCTGAGACAACTCGCCCGCGCTCACCGTCAGATTCTCGAGATCCTTCTCCGGCCGAAGCACCAACTGAGCCGCCTCAAACTCGTTGCGAGCCGCCGAAATCCGAATGGCCTGCCCGGTCGTCGTCGGTGCCGGTCGGCTGCGGCTGATCTTCCGCGTCGCGTCGCACCACCACAGCCGCACACCCTCGGCGGCGGCTAACCGCTCACCATAGTCCGCGGCGTAGAAGAACGGCACCTCGAATCGCCAATCAACTGAGAACACCACCGGCCCCGGCTTGCCGTCCCGCTCGATGCAACCTTCCACGCGCGTGGTCAACCGGCTGGCTTCCGCAAGTCTCAACGGCACCTGCAACTTGACGATGTTCCCCGGCGCCACCTTGACCTTGGCCGTCTCGGACGCATCCAGACCAAACGCCTCGCGACCGAAGCTCACCTGCTTGTCGTTCGCCCCCATCGCCAGCAATGTATCCTGCCGATGAATGGAGTAGCCCTCGCCCGACTCCGTCGCCCGGCTGCCCGCCCGCGCCAAGAATGTGAAAGCGGCCGTGCCATGGTTGGTTACCTCGATGGTCACGTTGTCCTGCTCGGCCGGTCGCAACAAACCCGGATCCAGAACCCGCACACCCACGTTCGGATCGTCCGACCGATCCTCGACGTACATCGTCTCCCCGCGGAACACACGCTCGGGACCATCCAGAACGGCCCAGTACTGGTAGTTATTGAGCTGGAGCGATGCCCCATCCGGCGCCCGCAAACGCACATACACCTGCCTGCTGGGGAATAGGTCGGCCGGCAAATCGCCGTCAACCTTGCCGGGCTTGTCCACAATCGCCAATTCGCGCCAAGCCATGCCGTCCTTCGACACCTCAATCACCAGACGTCCCTTATGCGCCGCCTCGCTCAGGCCGACTTCGAGCTTGCCGGACTTCTGTTGCACGCCGGCCAACTCATGAACGTAGATCACCGACTCGCCCTCGGCAATGACCCAGCGATCGGTGTTGAATGACGCGGTGAAGGTCCCCAGCGGCCGGCTGTAATTGCTGCCCAAGCCGGACAGGGGAGCGTTGAAGTGATACGTGGAGCCGTTGATCTCCTCGCCCTCGCCCAGTTCAAGACCCTCCTGCCGGGCATGGACCGCCTGAACGGTGGTCAGAATCGGGTTGGCCATGTCCACCATGTTGTTGGTGCGCCACTGGCCGAGGCGGAAGGTCTGGTCGCCACCGCCCGGCGGCGCCATGAACACGTAGCCCACTTCCTGCATACCCGCGGTCTTGCAGGGAAAATCGCGATTGAACCTCGCCGGGCCGGAGATGACCACGCCGTCCACGGGGTCCGTGCGCCACACGTAAAGGAAATCAAGGCGATAAAGACGGCGGGAATCCAGCGGAACCTGGGCCTGCCAGAAATTCGTGTCGTCATTCTGCCCGATCACCCGGAACCCGGGCAGGCCTTCCTGGTTGGACAGCGGAAGGCGTTCCCCCTGCCCCCCGGAAAGCTGCCATTCAACAGCCGTCGAGAGAGCCACCGCACCGCCCTGTCCGCCATACACGACGGCCGACGCTCCCGCGAACACACACAGAACGACACTCCACGCCCATCGCTTACGCATCAGAGATCTCCCATCAATCCATGTCGCACTCAGTCAGAGTCGCCCAACACAACCGCCAAGCAGAGCCGCGCCCGTCGGGAAGCGGTTCTTCATCAGCTTACCGTCGCCCCCTCCAACCGCCCCTCACCGTCGCGGCCCCGCGCCCTTTCGCCGCCTTGTCGTTTTCACACACCTCATGCGCGTCTCGCAAGACCTATCTCACCCGCACCCACAAGCCTTGGGCGCTGGAATCAGGCAGATGAACTCACAGGGCTCTTCACCGGTGTTGCAGAACTGGTGCATCTCGCCCGGCGGAATGAACAGGACATCACCCGGCTTGAATGGTCGGTCGCCCTGCTCACTCTTGATGATACCTGAACCCTTCAGAATAAGGCACTCATGCTCATGCTCGTGCTGATGGTGCGGCGTATGACCGCCCACCTCGATCTCGAACTGCCGCATGTGGAAACTTCGGGCTCCGTCGTCCGGCCCCACAAGCATCCGCATCCGGGCACCCTTGGCCCCCGGTGTGTTGACCGGTTCCTGCCGATGGGCTTTGATTGGTCGCAGTTTCATCTCTCACCTCGAATCAAGTGAACTCGCCGGGTGGCAAACCGGCCGCCACGTCTTCCAGTGCCTCGCGGTCCAGGATCCTGATCCGTTGCTGATCGAGCAGCTCGATGAGACCGCCGTCGGCCAGCCGCCGAAACGTCCGCGAAAGCGTCTCGCTGGTCAAGTTCAGATGGCTGGCCAGATCCTTCTTGAGCATGGCCAGTACAAATGTCCCGCTTCCCTCGGTGAGGTCGGCCTGGAGCAGGTGCCGGGCCACCCGGCCCGTCGCGTCGCGCAGAACCACGTCCTCCAGCAGACCGACCAAGTGCCGCACCCACCCGGCGAAGCTCTCCATCAACTGCAGACACAGCTCGTGGTCGGTCTCCAGGGCCCGCACCAGCCGATCCTGCAGCACCAGGGCGCAGGTCGTATCCTCCAGGGCTTCCGCGTTGGCCGGGCAGGGAAAACGCCCGATCGCCGCCACCTCGGCAAAGGTCATCCCCGGGCGGGCCAGGTGCAACACGTGCTCCTTTCCGTTCGGGGCGACCTTCACCACACGGACCAGCCCTTCGTCGACCACGAACACGCCCGGGCACTCATCGCCCTGGTTGAAAATCACCCGCCCCCTGGGATACCGGCGAACCATGGAGATGTCCGCCAACTTGGCCAAGGAGCTTGCCGTGAGCCTCCGAAAGAGCCCGCAGTTCCTCAAAATGTCAGCCGTCGTCCGCTCCACGCCCCGGACTCACAAAAAAAACGAAAAAATCTCGGCCGCTTGACCCAGATCAAGGCCCCCGGGGCCGTTCTGAGCCATGATTACGTCGGTCGAGGCGGAATCACCGCCGTCGGCCGACAGGAGACGCCATGTTACGCGAGATCGTGGTGATTGACGAGGAGCTGTGCGACGGCTGCGGCCTGTGTGTGCCCGCATGCGATGAAGGGGCTATCCAGGTGGTCGACGGCAAGGCCCGGGTCATCTCCGAAGTCCTGTGCGACGGTCTCGGGGCCTGTCTCGGGCACTGCCCGCGGGGGGCGATCAACATCGAGCGCCGCGAGGCCCCGGCTTTCGACGAATCCGCAGTGGCCGGCCACCTCGCGACGCAAGACAGCGTCCGCTCGTTGACACAAGGGCAAGACCAGCAGCATGAGCCCTCCACGATTCCCGCCGGCTGCCCATCGAGTCGGTTTGCCGCATTCGCGGCCACCGCTCCGGCACCGGGTTCCGGCTGTCCGGGTGCGCGGTTTGCCACGCTGGACCGGCCCACCAGCCCGGCGGCCGCAACGGTCGACCCGGCGACGCCAACGGCGAAGACCACGGCTTCCGAACTGACCCACTGGCCGGTGCAACTGCACCTGCTCTCACCCGCCGCCCCGGTGTTGCGTCACGCGCACCTGCTCATCGCCGCGGACTGCGTGCCGGTCGCCTACCCTGACTTCCACCGCTCACTGCTCCGCGGCCGGGCCGTGGCAATCGCCTGCCCCAAGCTGGACGACACCAGCCCGTACGTGGACAAGCTCACGGAGATGTTTCGCGTCAACGAACCTGCGGAGGTCACCGTGGCCCACATGGAGGTGCCCTGCTGCACGGGCATCCTGCACATGGTCCTGGAAGCCCGACGGCGCAGCGGCGCGGATGTGCCCGTGGTCGACCTGATCGTCAGCCGGCAGGGAGAGATTCTCTCCCGCCGTCTTGTTCCTTCTATGGCGGATAACTGAGTCGCCTTATCGCGGAAAGGATACCGATCATGACTTATTCACAGGCCATGCAGATACTCGTGGACGAACACGAGGTCATCCTCACGGTGTTGGATGCGGTGGAACGGGTGGCTTCGCGGAAAGAAGCGGCATGCTCAACGGCATTCTACGAGCAGGCCCTCGACTTCCTCGCCACCTTCGCCGACAAGTGCCACCACGCGAAGGAAGAGAATGTGCTGTTCCCGATGCTCGAGGAGCGCGGCATTCCTCGCCATGGCGGGCCGATCGGCTGCATGTTGCACGAGCACGACGAAGGCAGGGCCTATCTGGCCGCGATCCGTCAGGCCTTGCCGCTGGCCGGCCAGGGAAACCAGAAAGCCCATGACACCATCCGGCAACAGGCCCTCGGCTATGTCGCCCTGCTGCGCGACCATATTGCCAAGGAAAACCAAGTGCTGTTTCCCATGGGTGATCGGGTGACTTCGCCCGCGGACAGAGAGCACCTGCTCAAGAAGTTCCAGTGCCGCGAGCATGGGCCATTGCCGCCCGAGGCCCACGACCACTATTTGGCCCTGGCGAAGGAATTGTCGGCCATGAGTGCGGTCCACGGAAACGAGCCGGCGTCATGCACGGATTCGTGACCACGCGTTCGACGTGCCCCATGAATCCGAAACCGATGTGCAAACACTGCCCAAAGCACTGCTACCATCCCAGGTATCGTCAGGCGATGCGTGAAATCATGCGTTACTCGGGGCGTGGCATGGTGTTGTCCGGGCAATTTGACTATCTGTTCCACCTGTTTTTCTAATCCCCCAGCATGAAAGGAGTTAACCAGAGTGTTCTGCAATCAGTGCGAGCAAACTGCCCATGGTACGGCCTGCGTGGTCACCGGTGTCTGCGGCAAGGATCCGGATATGCAGTCCCTGCAGGAGATCCTGCTCTACGGGCTCAAAGGCATGGCCGCCTATGCCCATCACGCCCGGCGACTGGGTATGGTCGATGAAGAAGTCGATGCCTTCACCGAAGACGCCCTCTTCGCTACCGTCACCAACGTCAACTTCGATCTCGACACCCTCCTCGAGCTGGTTCTGGAATGCGGAATGAAGAACCTGCGGGTCATGGAGATGCTCGACGAGGGGCACGTCCGGCGGTTCGGGAAGCCCTCGCCGACCACCGTCTACGAGGGCACCAAGGCCGGCCCCGGCATCCTGGTCACCGGGCACGACATGGTTGACCTCGGCGACCTGCTGGAGCAGACCGCCGGCACCGGGGTCAACGTGTACACCCACGGCGAGATGCTGCCGGCCCACATGTACCCCGGCCTGCGTCAGCACTCGCACCTGGCCGGCCACTTCGGTGGCGCCTGGCAGAAGCAGAAAAGCGAGTTCAAACGGTTCACCGGCGCCGTCCTGGCCACCACCAACTGCGTGTTGATCCCCGATGCCGCCTATCGCGACCGCCTCTTCACCACCCGGGTCACCGCGGTACCGGGCGGGACAAGGCTCAAAACAAACGACTTCTCCGCGGTAATCGAGAGCGCCAAACGCAGTCAACCGCTGACAGACTGCATGGACCGCGAGTCCGTCATCGGCTTCCACCAGTCGACCATCCTGGACTTGGCCGGCCCGATCATCGAGGCGGTCAAGGCCGGACGACTGCGTCACTTCTTCGTGATCGGCGGCTGCGACGGCGCCGAGCCAGGACGCAACTACTTCAGCGAGTTCGCCCGCATGACCCCGCCCGAGTCGCTCATCCTCACGCTCGGCTGCGGCAAGTACCGCATCCGCGACCACGAGTACGGCACCGTGAACCTCAACGGCAGCGGACCGGTCCCCCGCCTCCTCGACATGGGACAGTGCAACAACGCCTATGGGGCCATCCAGGTTGCCCTGGCGCTGGCCAAGGCGTTCAACTGCTCGGTCAACGACCTGCCGCTGTCCATTGTGCTCTCCTGGTTCGAGCAGAAGGCCGTCGCCGTGCTGCTGACGCTGCTGGCGCTCGGCGTCAAGGGCATCCGCATCGGTCCCGCCGCCCCAGCCTTCATCTCGCCCAACGTCATGCGTATCCTGCAGGAGCGCTACGACCTGCAGCTCACCGGCAGCGACCCGGCCGCCGACCTCGCGGAAGCTCTCGCCCCGCGACGCTGAGCCCCAAGCCCCGCAAAGAGGTGTCAGGAACCTTTGTTGTGTTCAGGGCGGCCCGCGAGCCGTCCTGAACACAACAAAGGTTCCTGACACGAATGGTACTGCCGTGCGGAAGTTGCGTTCCGCGGGGCGGTTACGTTTTTCCGATTTCTTGGCGCAGCTCTTGTCGGGGCTTTTTCATGAGCGGATAGCGGTGACGCCGTCGCT
>Ga0123329_1003554_pt1 | contig 12795 bp, 12 predicted proteins | sample BioC12SIPDNA_FD_89703 | JGI IMG/M metagenome (GOLD analysis project Ga0123329, IMG submission 89703) | Anaerobic biogas reactor microbial communites from Washington, USA - Biogas_R1_B C12 SIP DNA | ecosystem: Engineered > Bioreactor > Anaerobic > Unclassified | place: Washington, USA | collected... | reverse complement strand
TTCGCGCCGAACAGCTGCTTGAGCAGATATTTGACCTTGTCGTTCAGGAACTTGATCTCGTCCTTCAGGATCTTGACCTCGGCGCCCAGCGACTGGTTCCGCGCGTTCAGTTCCTCGAATTGTTCGACCGTGATTTGCACGCCGCACAACATACGACATGCCCGGAAAATTGCTGGGCGAAATTCAACTTTTTTTAAACTTTTTTTCAGCGCTCGTACCATGCGCGCAATTGCGCGCCGCGCAGGTCCACTCCGTCGAGCAGCAAGCCCAGCGCTTCCGGCTTCAAGCGCATCTTTTCGCGCTTCGCGTCCACGCTCTTCGGCCAGCTGAACGTGCCCTGCTCCAGGCGCTTCGTCGAGACCCAGCAGCCCGTGCCGTCGAAGCACAGCACCTTCACCCGGTTGCGCGGCCGGTTGCAGAAGACAAACAACGCCCCCTTTTCCGGCGACTCCTGCAACTGCCGCGCCGCCGCGTACAGTCCGTGGAAACTCTTGCGCAAATCCACCGGCCGCACCGCCAGCACCACCTTCAGATTCTGATTCACATGAAACATCGTCGGGTCCTTTCTGTTGGACCACGACTATGCTCCGCCCTGATCAATCAAGTAAGGAGGTCCCCCGCCAGACGCTTACAATACTCACAACCAACGAGCTGAACTGACAGGTCTGGATAGGCTGAAGCCGGGGCGCGGGTGGCTGCGGCGGAACAGGAGACGCGGCATGAAGACAATCCAGCAGGGCGATTCCGGATTTTCCACGGTGTGGAAAAAAGTTTTCCACGGTGTGGAAAAATCGGGCCGGTTTTTCCACGGCATGGAAAACTATTTCATGATTTTTCCACGCTATGGAAAAAAGTTTTCCACGGTGTGGAAAACGGCGGCGGGGGTGGCGCTGGCGGCGTTGGGACTGGCGCTGCCGGGTGCCGCTCACGCGCAGCAGGTAGGGACGTCGATCAGCGCGGACGGGGCGGCGCCGAACGCCAACGCGATGCTGGACATCCCGTCGCCGGCGACGGGCGACGGCAAGGGGCTGCTGATTCCGCGGGTGACGCAGGCGCAGCGGACGACGGCGGACGGGGCGCTGGCAGGGGGGCTGCTGGACGGCAGCGGCGACCTGCGCGGGGGGGGCGGCGCACGGACTGCTGGTGTATCAGACAGACGGCGCGCAGGGGTTTTATTACAATTATTCCGGCACGGCGACGCCGATGTGGATGCGCGTGGGAAATTTCCAGTCCGACGGTTCGGTGCCGATGTCGGGGAGGCTCGACATGAACAGCCTTGCCATCACCAATGTATCGGAGATCGATTTCAGCGGATATGACGTCCAAATCGGGGAGGGGGCCATGTCCTACAGCTCTTCCTCCGGCAGCGTGGCGGTGGGCCGGAACGCCACAGCCCGCTACCGGGTCGGCGGCGTGGCGGTGGGGATGGGGGCGGACGGCGACTACAACGGGATTGCCATTGGCTATCAGTCGGACGGGCAGTACAGCAACATCGCCATCGGGTATGCGGCCAGCGCCTACAGCGGATATGATCGGATCGCGATGGGGCGGGGCATCACCAACCACCGCAACGATTCCGTGGCCCTGCGGGGAAGCCTCTATCTGGACGGCGGAACCGGCGTGATGGTTCGTTCCACGGTAGGCGTCGGCGACTGGACGGCCAAGGCGTTCACGATCGACCATCCCCAGGACCCGGAAAACAAAGTGCTGCGCCATTTCAGCGTGGAAGGGCCGGAGGTCTGGAACATCTATGCCGGGCGGTCCGAGGTAATCAACGGCACGGCCACGGTTGACTTGCCGGACTATTATTCGGCGCTGAACCGCGTGGGAGCGGAGGTGTACAGCCTGACGCCCATCGGGCAGCCCGCCGCGCTGTACGTCGAACGGGAGGTCGTGGACAACCGGTTTGTGGTCGGGGGCGACGCAGACACGGTCTTTTCGTGGACCATCCACGTACCGCGCAACGACGCGGCGCTCCGGGAGGACTTGGAGCGGCGGCCGGTGGAGCAGCGCAAGGACGAGCTGCCGCCGGGCCGCGCCGCACTGGAGAACCGGGCGGTGAACACGGACGTATCAACGCCCTGAGGGCCGGCGCATGAAGGCGGGACAGGGCATGCGGACGGCGGCAGCGCTGGGAGCGCTGTGGGTCGTATCGCAGGCCGGTGCCGCGACCGTCCGGGTGACGGGGGGCGAGTGGCGGCTGCTGGGGCATGTCGCGGCCACGCAGCTGCTGGTGGAAGGCGGGGCGGTGCTGGGCGGGACGGGCACGGTGCACGGAGCGGCCGTGATGCGCGGGGCGGCCGCGCCGGGGCAGACGGCGGGGGAGGTGGGGAGGCTGAACTTTGCCGGCGGGTTGGCGTTCGAGGGCGGCGTTTTTTCATGCGACGTGGCGGCATCCAATTCGCTGGACCGGTTGTCCGTGACGGGTACGGTGTCGGGAACGGCCACGGTGCAGGTGATCCAGGTGTCCGGGGCCTATCCGGAGCAGAAAGTGATCGTGGAGGGGAATGCGGCGAGCGACTACTCCGCCTTCGCACTGTCGCCGGAGGCGGGCTGGCGGCTCGGAGAAAGCGGCGCGCTGGATCTGTGGCTGGGGGCGGAGCCCAGCCTGGACGTCCTCGGCACCAACGGGGCGGTGATCGCCAGCGGCGAGGCCGCGAGCCGGGAGAAAGGCACCGCGATCGGGCCGCTGGTGATCGGAACGGCGTGGACCAACACCCTGATTTTCACGAACGACGGCAATGCGGTGCTGGACATCACGGATGTCCGGACCAACGGGGCGGACAGCGGATTTTTCACGATTACAGGCGTTCCGGCCTCCATTCCGATCGGCGGCGCCGCTTTGGTCACGGTGGCCTACACCCCGGCCGGTCCGGCAAGCCATGCGGCGGCGCTGGTGATCAGCAACACGTCCCCGACGAATCCCTTCACAATCCATTTAACGGGCTCCTGCTACGCGCTATCGACCAACAACGGGCCGTATGCGGGCGGCAACAGGGTGGTGCTGACCAACGGCCATTACGGCACGATCACCAACGTGACGGTGGGCGGGACGGCGGCCGCGATTTTGAACAGCGGTTCCAACTGGGTGGCGTTCACGGCACCGGCAGTCGGCAGCGCGGGCGTGAAGGACCTGCGGGTGCAGACATCGAACAACGGCGACCACGAGGTGCCGGGGGCGTACACGGTGAACCCGGCAGGGAGCATCGCGTCGGTGGATCCGTTGAGCGGTTCGTGGACAGGGAATTATCCGGTGGTGTTGTCCGGCGCGAATCTCGGGAACGGGAGCGACATCACCAATGTGACCTTGTGCGGGGTGGCAGCGGCGATCGGCAGTCAGAGCGCAACGCAGGTGGTGGTGACGGCGGGGGCGGCGGGGGCGGTGGGGACAGGCGATGTGCGGGTGGTTTCGACGAGCCACGGCGAAACAATAGCGGCGGGGGCGTTTGAATACTTGCGCGATCCGCAGGCCTCGCTGGGGTTCGCGCCTGCGAGTCCGCAGGCGTACGGCACGACCAACGGGCTGTCGGCGACGGGCGGATCGGGAACGGGGGCGGTGAGCTATGCGGTGGCCGGCGGGCCGGGCGTGATCGTGGGCGGGACCAACCTGGCGGTGACGGCGGGCAGCGGCGCCATCGAGGTGGTGGCCACCAAGGCGCAGGATGATTTCTACACTGCCGCAGCCGCCACGGCGACCGTGACGGCGATCAAGGCGGACCAACTCATCACGAACTTCCTGCCGCCGGACGGGAAGCACTTCGTGCTGGGGTTCGTCACGGGCCTGAGCGCACAGGCGTCGAGCGGGCTGGCGGTGGGCTTCGTCAATCTGGCCCCGGAAGTTGCGCTGCTGGCCGGGACGAACATCACGTTCACGAACACGGGGCTGGCGCGGGTGCGGGCGGAGCAGGCGGGAGACGCGAACTGGAATGCGGCCGTTTCCGTGACAAACTCCTGGCCGGCGGGAAGCCGGATCACCAATGTCACGCCCGGCGCGGCGAACGTCGGCGGGGGCATCGCGGTGCTGATCCAGGGCCAGTGGCTCGGGGACGGGACAGACATCACGAACGTGACGCTGGCGGGGGTGGCGGCGGCGGTTGTGACGCAGGGGGCGGACGAAGTGACCGTGACGGCGGGGGTGGCGCCGGGAACGGCGACAGGCGATGTGCGGGTGGCCTCTGTATCCAGCGGAACGACCGTACGGAGCAACGCGTTCGAGTATCTGTGGCTGGACGCGCCGGTGCAGCTGGATCCGGTGGATATTACGCCGACGAATCTCGTCGCACGCTGGGAGCTGGTGCCGGCGGCGAGCCGGCACGTGCTGGATGCGGGCACGGACACGAACTTCGCGGCGTACGTGCCGGGCTACGAGAAGCTGGACGTGGCGCTGGCGGCACAGTACGCGGTGGAGGGACTGACGGACGGCACATGGTACGCCCTCCGCCTCTTCGCGTGGAACGCGGACGGCTACAGCTGGCCGTCGCGGACGGTGTGGGTGCCGACGGGAACCAACACGCCGTACGAGACGCACCCGCCGCGGACGGGTCCGGTGAGCCAGGGGGCGCTGATGGATCACTCGCTGTCGAACCTGTTCCACGGGGCGGGGCTGGTCTATGCGGCGGAGTCCAGCGACACGAACGTGATGACGGTGGCGGTGGGCGCGGGCGGGCGGCTGATCATGGAACCGATCGGGCCGGGGACGGCGGAGATCACCGTGACGGCGACGGATCCGGCGACGGGCTACACGAGCACGTATTCGTTCACGGTGCAGGTGGTGGGGGCGCCGGCGCTGGATGCGGATGACTTCCTGCCGCGGGAGCTGTGGAATCCGCGGTTCACGCAGGCGCTGGAGGTGCGCAACGGCTCGGGGCTGGACGCCATCGGCGTGCGGGTGCTGTTCACGAATCTGATGCCGGGAATCGCGGTGGAAAACCAAACGGGCACGTCGTCGGACGGACGGCCGATGATCGAGATGCAGACGGCGTTCACGAACGGCGCGGTGCTGACGCTGGACATCGTCTATGTGTGCACGGGGGCGTACCGGGCGGATGCGTATCCGCCGACGGTCGAGCTGCAGTACATCCTGCCGGAGTGGACGCCGCCGCTGCCCGGGGAGGGAACGGTGCTCGGGGACGGGTATCCGCTGCCGGACGGGCGGTATGTGATCCAGTTCGACTCGGTGCCGGGGCGGTTGTATGCCGTGGAATACCGGATTGATTTCCCGGGCGGGGAGTGGGTGGAAGTGCCGCTGCGGCTGCGGGCGACGGCGAACCGGACGCAGTGGATCGATGCGGGACCGCCGGCAACGCAGCCGTCCGCGCTGGGGCAGATCCGGGCCTACCGGGTGAAGGAAGTGGCGGAATAGGAAAACCGCATGCCTGGCCTGGGGGCCCAACGGTTTTGGATTTCCATGATCCGGCCCGGAAAAACCGCTTGTTTGCCGGTGGACAACGCGCCATCATCCGCGGGCAATGGAACGGTCCCTGTTTTTCGATCAGCTGGCGGCGGAGGACGATCCGCTGGCCATCAAACCGGAGCATGAGCCCCGGATGGAACGGTTGCGCCGGCGGCTGGGGGAGTTGCGGGGCAAGCGGGTATTCGAGCCCGGCTGCGGGGCGGGCCCCCTGACCCGGCGGTTGGCGGAGTGGGTGGGGCCGTACGGCCGGGTGCTGGCGCTGGACTCCTGCGAGGGAATGACCGCCCGCTGTGAGAGGGTGGTGAACGGATACGGGCATGTCGAAGTTCGCCGGGGGTTCGCGGAGAACGAGGTGCTGGAGGAGAAGGCCTGGGATCTGGTGCTGTGTTTCCGGCTGTATCCGCATCTGGACAACCCGATGAAATTCCTGCAGCAGTGCCGTCGGGGACTGGTTCCGGGAGGCGACCTGGTGGTGGCCAATCTCGAAGGCAGCGCTTCGCTCAATGCCCTGCATGCCGGACTTCACGGGGTGCACAACGACCGGATGCCTTCGGGCGACCGCCTGGCCGCCCTGCTAGCGGAACAGGGCTGGCGGGTGGAGGAAGCGGTTGACACGCCCGAGGAGTATTTTGTCCGGGCGCGGCCGGATTGAGTTTTCCTGGGAATGCCGGCATGGAACGTTCCGCCTGTCCTTCCGGATGCCGGCCTGTCACGGTCACGCCATGGCGGATCGGCCTGCAATCGGCGCGGGCGAATCTGGTCCCCGGCATCGTGCTGCAATCGGCGGCGCTGGCCGTGGTGGTGGCGTATTACGCCGCGCCGGGGTTTCATGCGATCCTGGAGAAACTCTCCGGCTGGCAAGTCCGCTATGGGATCGGCTTTTCCATCGTCATGCGCATGGTGACCAACGGCCTCATTCCATCCCTTTTCTGCGCGATGATTCCCGGCCTGCGTTTGCGGCGTCCGTGGCGGTCGCTGGCGTTCCTGGTGATCTGGTGGGGGGTGATGGGGGCCTTGACGCATGCCTTTTACGCGTTTCAGGCCTGGCTGTGGGGAGCGGAGGCCGGGGTTCGCACCGTGCTGCTGAAAACGGCGACCGACATGCTGGTGTATTCGCCGTTTCTGGCGTCGCCGATCAACGCCATCGCGCATCTGTGGCAGGATCTGAACTGCTCCTGGCGTGCCACGCGGCTGCAGCTGGGGCCGGGCTGGTACCGGCGGATCGTGCTGCCCAACCAGGTGCCGGGCTGGGCGTTCTGGGCACCCAGCGTCATGATCCTCTACAGCCTGCCCGTGCCGCTGCAGATGCCGATGGCGGCGCTGCTGGGATGTTTCTGGGCGCTGATGTGCCTGCAGATCGCCCTGCGCACCCCGGCGCCCCTGAACGAGCGGGCGCCGGGACCGGATGCCGGCAAAACGGAAGGCCGCTCATGACGGCTCGCCGAGGAGAACGGAAGGCGGCGCATTCGGGCGCGATCAGGGTGGATTTCGGTCCGGAGAAGTCGGTGCACGGGCTGTCCTGGGGACAGCAGCACAGCGGATATTTCGGCAGCCCGGAGGTGGCCCGTGCGATGGTGGACACCGTGCGCGGCATCTGGCGGCCGGCGAATCCCGATGCGGTGGTGGACCTGGGCGGGGGAACCGGATATTTTCTCGGGCAGCTGCGCGAGGCCGGCCTGGAGCGGCCGGCGGCGCTCGTGGTGCTGGATGCGTCGGCCGAACAGCTAGGTCAGGCGGAGGCGGCGGGTCTGACGTGCGTGCAGGGGTCGGTGGGCGTGTTCCGGCGCGGCGATGTGGCGCCGGCGGGAGGCCGGGTGCTGTACGTCATGCGTTCGGTGCTGCATTATGCCGGCGAACAGGGATGGCGGCGCCTGCTGCGGCACATCCGGAGGCAGGCGGAGACCGGCGAATACTGGGTGCATCAGACCGCTTGTTTCGAGCGGCGGGAGGACGCAGATTGCCTGAACGCGCTCTACGGAAAAATGCGTACAGGCAAGTGGTATCCGACGGTCCAAGTGTTGGGCGAGGGACTGGAATCGGCGGGGTGGGAGGTGGTGTCTACCTGTCCGGCGCCGGTGCTGCACCTGAAATCAGGGGAGCTGGGGATGCGGTACGAGCTGGATGCCGCCGACCTGAAACAGATTCAGCGGGAAATGATCGAAGAGTACGGCGCAGACAATCCGGTGTTTCATGCCGCGGAGGATGGATTTCAGGCCGAGTTGCATTACCGGATATGGAGCTGCCGGGCCGCGCCTTGAGGTTTCCGCCCGCACAGAAAAACGGGCTTTCTTCCTTGGAAGAAAGCCCGATTTGCGGGATGGACGAAATCAACGGGTCAGGACAAACACCTCGCCGGGAGGGCCGAGGGTCAGCGTGCGGCCGCTGATGGAGTAAGGGGTGGTATCGGTTTCGCCATCGGAGACCACGGTGACGACTCCGTTATCCGCACTCCAGGTGCCGGTATCCGTTTCGGTCATCCCGTCAATGGTGGTGGTGGAAATCACTTCGCCATTGCTTTGGAAAGTGATCGTCAGGGAAATATTGTCCGGCAGCTCCTGACCATTGAACGACTGGGCGGTCCAGGTCCCCACCAGGGGATCGCGGTCGCTGCTGCTGTCGCTGTCACAGCCAAGTCCCGCCAATCCCATTCCCGCGGCCAGCGCCAGCACCAGAATCCATTGCATCCATTTTATGAGGGTTCCTCCTGCGGTTGTTGTTCTCTTTTATGGCTGGTCACCTTTCCAACCCAGAACCATTCTGCGCCCGGACAAACAGGCAGACAAGACGAGAAATCTGAAAAAGACGGAATGGCGGAAGAAAGCGAGACTGAAAGAAATGGGATTGGCGGGGAGGTAAATGTGTTGTAACGTGGTGCCGCGATGAGAGAACTGCTCCAGGCGGCGGGGTTTTGGGGGTTGGCGGTGTGCGGGGTGCTGTCGCTGTGGCCGGTGACGTTTGCCCGGCGGTGGAAGTCGTGGAATCTGTATCTGCCGGTGGCGGGGCTGGCGTTGTACGGGCTGTATGAAGTCGCGCTGCCGTCCGAAGTGGACCAGGGCTGGCGCATGACGGCGGTGGTGGCGCTGCTGCTGTTTCTGTGGCTCAACGGCATGGCCAAGGTGGCGCTGCTGGCGGTGCTGCAGGAGAAGGCCGGCGGGAGCCGGCGGCGGCTGCACCGCAAGCCTCAGCGGATGTGGCAGGCGATCCTGGCGGTGCCGATCCTGGCGGGTTGCCTGGTCTGGTGCTGGAGGACGCTGGCATGAATCCGGAGGTTCCCGTGACCCGCGAGGACGTTCTGCTGTTCCTGAACCGCAATCCGGTCTGTCACTTGGCGACGGTGGAGGACGGCCATCCGCGCGTGCGCAGCATGTTCATGTACCGGGCGGATGAGTCCGGCCTGATTTTCCATACGGGAACGAACAAGGCGCTGGCGAAGCAGGTGCAGACCGGCGCGCCGGTCGAGGTGTGTTTTCACAATTCCGACGTGCAGGTGCGGGTGTCGGGGGTGGCGGAAGTGCTGGACGACATGGAACTGAAAGAGGAAATCGCCTTTACGCGTCCCTTTATCCAACCGTGGATCGAACGGTACGGATTCGAGCTGCTGCTGGTGTTCCGGGTCCGGCAATGCCGGGCGGCGGTATGGACGGTTGCGGACAATTTCAATCCGACAACGTACCAGGAATTATAGGCCGGGGGTTCGCAGGGAAGGGGGGCGCAGGCGCAGGCGACGCCGGAGCCAGCGCAGGGGACGACGGGCGCCCGAGCGCCAGAACTGATGGACGCGCCACCAGAACGGGGAATCGCGATCGCCGAGATAGCGTTGCAGGAACCGGCGGCGAAGGGGCTCGGGCAGATCGAGCCGCCGCAGATCGTCGAGGTCGAAGACCTGTTTCAGAAAGCGGGGGAAACGCAGACGGGCCCGGTGGACATGGTCGGTGTCAATCAGGTGGATGTCCCCGTCGCCGGCGATCAGGAAGTTGCCGCAGGCGAGATCGTCGTGACGGAGCCCCTGCCGGTGCATGGCGGCGATGACATCAGCCAGCTGCAAGGCGAACTGCTCAAGGGCGCGGGCGTTTTCTTCGGGGGTCAGGCCGGCGGCTTCGAGAAGGTAGTGGCGCAGGGTGAAGCGGGCGGGGATCTGGGCGTAAAGCAGGAAGCTGTCGCGCCAGCGGGAGGCGCGACGGGCCTGCCAGCAGGCCAGGGGGCGATAGGTGGGCACGCCGGCTTTCGCCAGGCGGCGGGCGCCGAGAAGCGCCCGGCGGGACGGATCGCGAAGCAGGTGGGACGCGAGGGTGTTGAGGCGGCGGGCGGGGCGGTGACCCGCGGGGGCCGCGGCGGCGATCTTCAGGATGCAGGCCGTGTGGGAAGCCGGCAGAACCAGGGAATAGACTTCGTAGCGGGGATTGCGCGTGGGGAGGCGGGCGAAGGCGCCGGTCTCGCGCCAGCGGCCGGTGACGATGAACTCGCGGACCTCGGCGGCTTCGGGCTCGTTTTCAAGAAGAAGCAGCCGGCGGACCGGGACGGAATCGGTTTGGGTTGCGCCAGGCATAGCGGGGATAGTGGCACGACGAAGGCCGGGACGCAACGGCAAGAGACGATTACCCGACAAGCCGCCGGGCGGCGTCGGCCAGGGCGGGAAGGGGCCGGGCCTCCAGGGCGCGGAGGAGCTGGCGGGCGGCGGCGGGGATGTGGCGGGCGAAGGATTCCATGCCGGGCTTGCGCGACAGGACGGCATAGGCGCCCATCGCCTGGCAGAGGCGCTGGACGGCGGCGGCGGGGAATACCGCGAGAATGGCGTCACCTTGCGGATGCCGCCGCGCGTACTCCCGCAGCAGGCCCTGCTGGAGCGGCGCGGGCAGATCGGCGTAGGGATCGCACAGGAGGCTGGCGAGATCATAGGCGGCGGGGCCGCGGCGCATGCCCTGGAAGTCGATCATGACCGGCTGCGCGCCGCGGAACAGGACATTGCTTGACTGCCAGTCGCGGTGAATCAGCGCCTGCGGCGACGCGGCCAGATCGCCGGCGACGGTGTGCAGTTCCGCGGCAACGGCGGCGACCGTGCGGGAGGAAGCGCGCAGGCGGCCCAGAAGCACATGGCGGATGAAATAGTCGTGTTCCCAACGGTAGAGATCCGGGCCGAAGGCAGGCATGAGCGGCAGGCGGACTTGGCGGGCGGCGGGGAGGCCCGCGATGTGCAGGCGAAGCGTCAGGTCCAGCAGCCGCCGGTAGGTGCGGCGGATGTCCGCCGGGGCCATTTCCGGCAAGCGGGTCTCCAGGGTGCCGGGTCCGAGATCTTCCATGAGCAGCAGGCGGTCGCGCGGAGCATCCATCAGCAGGCGGGGAACCGGCAGGCCGAGGGAACGCAAAAACCGCGTGTGCCGGGCATAGAGCCGGTTGTCGGGCCGTTCGGGGGACCACCGCACCAGTATGGCCGGGACAAGGCGGGCCCCGGGCATTCGGACAGACGGAAGGCGGAAGAATTCGCGGGCGGATCCTCGCGGCGGCAGGACTTCGACAGGAGACAGGAGGCAGGGGACAGGAGACCGGGGACGGGAGACGGGGGGGCGAGATCCAAGGTCCGAGGTCCGAGGTCCGAAATCCGGGGCCCAATGTCCGGGAGACGCGAGCAGGCGTTGTTCGCGGGGGGTGAGCACGGCGGCGGCGGGGAGGGTGAAGGAGTCGCCGGCATGGCCGAGCCGCCGGGCGGTGTCGCGGTGGGCCTGCACATACTGCCCGGGCGTGCCGATATCCGCCCAGAAGGAACCGGGGACGAATACCCCGGCGATGCGGTGTCGTTTGCGCCGCGCGCGCTGATAGGCGGCGATGATGGTGTCGAATCCGTCGGGCGCGATGAAGGGCAGAATGCGCGGGTCGAGCAGGTGCAGCCCGCAGAAGGTGGCGTGTCCCCCGCGGGGATCGTGGAAGTCCTCGATGAATCCGCGTTGGCAGCGGACAGTACGGGGGCCGGCGTCTTCGGTGAGCCAGCAGGCGGCGAGGGGATGCTGGCGGTCCCAGGCGCGAAGCAGGGGGCGCGGATCGAGATCCGCGACGACATCGGCGTTCAGCAGCCAGAAGGGCTGGTCAAGGAACCAGCGGGCGTTGCGCAGGGCGCCGCCGGTGCCCAGGATGACCGGCTCAAAGACGGCGCTGATGCGCAGCGCGGGCACAGGCTGCGAGGCGAGATAGCGGACGATGGGGCCCGGGGCGTGATGCAGATTGACGAGCACGTCGCGAACGCCCCAGGCGGCGAGCAGGTCGAGGGTGTGGGCCAGCATGGGCCGGTTCCACAGGGGCAGCATGGGCTTGGGCGTCTCCAGCGTCAGGGGGCGCAGGCGGGTGCCGAGGCCGGCGGCCAGGACGAAGGCTTTTTTGGGGGGGCGCATGCCAGCGGACGGGTCAGCGGCCGACGGGGGTATGGATGCGCATGCCGTCGGCGATGTGCGCCGGGGTGCCGGTGGGATTGCGCAGATGCACGTCGCCCTCGATGCGGATGCCGGCGCCGAAGTGGATGTCGCCTTCGATGCGCAGGGAATCGCAGTGCAGCAGGGAGGGCGCGCCCTGGGCGAAGCGCTCTTCAAACGCGGCGATGTTCTTGTAGAAGATGGGATCGAGCTGGATGTCCGGCGGCGGGCCGAAGCGGCGGGGATGCAGGGCCACCTGGTGTTCCGCGCCGAGCGTATAGAGGTCGGAGCGGATGGCGAGCAGGTCGTTGGTGGTCTTGACGGGGGCGAAGCGGAAGCGGGGCACGACGAGCGCGTCGGCGCCGTCGAAGCAGGCGATGGCGGAGCCCATGGCGGATTCGAGCTGAACCACGGCGGGGGAGTCGGGCCGGGTGGGGTCCACGGTCTTGCGGTTGACGATGAGTGGGAGTTCGGGAAGTCCGTCGGCGGCGCGCAGCATGTCGCGCAGCGCCTCGAGGTTCAGCCAGAGATTGTTGGTGTTGAACAGGCGGTATTTGCGGATGTCCTGGAAATCGGCGGTTTCGTCTTCGGGACACTGGGCGGATTCGCGCAGGAGCAGGCGCCCGCTGGCCTTGTCGCGGGCGAGATGACCGCCCTTGCGGTCGCTTTCGGTGCGGGCGGTGACTTCCATCAGAAAGGGCGTGCCGCGCCGGGCGATGTGGCCGAGTATGCCCATGTGGAGCAGGGCGCCGAGGTTGTCGGCGTTGGAAACGAACGCGTAGCGGAAGCCGTCGTCCAGCAGGCGGTCGAGCAGGCCGGTGGTCTGAAGGGCGTGATAGATGTCGGCATGGCCGGGGGGGCACCATTCCAGGGAGGGGTTCTCCGGCCAGCGAACGGGGACGCGTGCGGCGGGATCGAGCTTGGGCACGCGGTGCTGGGAGAACGACAGCGGCAGGCCGCCGGGATTGCCGAAGCCGGGCCGGC
>Ga0123329_1003553_pt1 | contig 12799 bp, 8 predicted proteins | sample BioC12SIPDNA_FD_89703 | JGI IMG/M metagenome (GOLD analysis project Ga0123329, IMG submission 89703) | Anaerobic biogas reactor microbial communites from Washington, USA - Biogas_R1_B C12 SIP DNA | ecosystem: Engineered > Bioreactor > Anaerobic > Unclassified | place: Washington, USA | collected... | reverse complement strand
TTGAGCCAGCGCACCAGGGGCGCCTCCCGGGGCGCCCGTCCGTCCTCCGGGCCGTCGGGCTCCATCTCGCGGGCAAGCAGCCGGGAACTCAGCACCGGGGTTACGGTCAGCGCCACGAGGGTGGACGTACACAGGGATATGATGAATGCGATCCCGAGCGGCTTCAGCATGCGGCCCTCCATTCCGGACAGGAAGAACAGCGGCAGGAAGCACGCGATGATGATCAGGGTCGAATTGAGCATCGGCATGCGGACTTCCTTCGATGCGTCGTAAACCACCTGCAGGACGCTCCGGCCCGTCTGACCGCGCGACGCGCGCAACCGTTTGAAGACGTTCTCCACGTCCACGATGGAATCGTCCACCAGCGAGCCGATGGCGATGGCGATGCCTCCCAGGCTCATCGTATTGATGGTCAGTCCCATCCAGCGGGTCACCAGCAGGGTGATGAGGATGGAGAGCGGAATCGAAACCAGGGAGATGAGGGTGGTCCTCCAGTTCATCAGGAAGACGAAAAGGACCAGCACCACGAAGATGCCGCCTTCCAGCAGCGATTTCTTCACGTTGCCGATGGAACCCTCGATGAAGCGGGACTGGCGGAAAATCCCGGAATTGATCCGCACGTCCCCGGGAACGACGGACTGGATGTCCGCGAGCTCCCGGTCGAGTTTGCGCGTCAATTCCAGCGAAGAAGTGTTCGGCTGCTTGGTGACGGTCATGATGACCGCCGGCCGGCCGTCGTTGGAGGCGACGCCGAGGACCGGGGTCTTGGGACCGACCGTGACCTCGGCGATGGCCTCGAGCGTGAGCGGGAGACCCTTGGCGTCGGTCTTCACGACGGCTTTCTTCAGCTGTCCGATATCGTTGGTGGAGAGCACGCCCCGGACGATATATTCGTTGCCGTATTCATACAGGGTGCCGCCGGGGGCGTTCTGGTTCATGCCCTTGACCGCATCGATCACCTCGTCCATGGACACGCCGAAGTGGCGCATGCGCCCGGGATCCAGCAGGATCTGGTATTCCTTAATGTCCCCGCCCATCACGGCCACCTGGGCGACGCCGCCCAGAGAAAGGAGCCGCGGGCGGATGGTCCAGTCGGCCATCGTGCGAAGGTCCTGCATCGAGGTGGTGTCCGCCGTGAGGCCGATGATCATCAGTTCCCCCAGGATGGACGCCTGCGGGCCGAGGGTGGGATTGCCCACGCCCGAGGGCAGGTCCGAACCGACCATCGCGATTTTTTCGCTGACGATCTGCCGGGCCCGGTAAATGTCTGTTCCCCAGTCGAATTCGATGTTGACGATGGAGAATCCCGTCGTGGACGACGAGCGTACCCGACGGACGTTGGTGGCGCCGTTGACGGCGGTCTCGATCGGGAAGGTCACAAGGCGCTCCACTTCTTCCGGGGCCATCCCCTCGGCCTCCGTCATCACGACCACGGTCGGGGCGTTCAGGTCGGGGAACACGTCCACTTCCGAGTGGCTCGCCGAATACAGGCCCGCCACCATGCACAGGACGGCGATCACCAGGACGACGGCCCGGTTGTTGAGCGAGAATGCGATGATCTTGTTCAGAAGACCATTCTCCGGCTGTATCCGTTCCATGGGCTAGTGGCTGTGCGTGTGGCCGGCGGGAACGGAGGTGACACCGGCAAGTTTGACATGGACCGCCCCCGCCACGACGACCAGCTCGCCCGCCCGGAGGCCCCGCAGGATCGGGACGCGGCTGCCGTCCGACTGTCCGAGGCTGACTTCCCGCTTCTCGAAGCAGTCGTCGTCATCCTCCCCGCGGACAAAGACATAATGGACGCCCTGATCCTCCACGACCGCGGCCAGGGGCACGGAAATACAGTTCCGCGAGGCCGAAGTCTTGAGGTACACGTCCACATACGAGCCGGGCACGAAGTCGCCCCTGTTGTCGAAATCGAAAAGGACCGGAATGTAGAAATCCCCGTCGGAAGCCCTTCCGTAACTGACGAGCCGCCCGCCCAGCTCGCTGAGGCTGTATGCCTTGTCGCCATAGGAAGTGACGAAGTCGGCGTCGCGGACCTGGGCGATCCGGCCATAGTATTTTTCGGACACGTCCGCCCGCAGCCTGAGCCGGCGGTTGCTGCTCACGGTGGCGATCGGCGTCCCGGCCTCCACATAGTCGCCATTCCGGACAATCAGGCTCTTGACAAAGCCGGACAGCGGAGAGGCGACGACCACGGCGCCGTCTGCGGTACCGTCTGCGGCAAGCGCCTCGTACTCCACCCGGGCGTGTTCGTAGGCCATCCGGCTCTGGTCCAGGTGGCTTTCGCTGACGATGTTGTTCTCGCGGAGCTGCCGGTCGCGTTCATATTCTTTCCGGGCCGTCTCCAGGGTGATCCCGGCTTTGGCGAGCTTGTCGCCGGAGCCGACTCCGCGCGTGGAAATGGTGGCGATCCGGGCGCCCTTGGCAACGGGAGATCCCTCTCCCAGGCTGCCCAGGCTGACGATTCCTTCGCTCTTGGCCACGACGGTCATCTCGTCGCCGGCGGAGGAGACGATCTGGCCGCTGGTGCGGATCACTTAGCTGAAAGGGACTTCCGACACCGCTTCCACGCGGATCCCCAGCAGCTCCTGCCGCTCGGGAGTGATTTCGATGTGACCGTGGGTATGCGCGTGCTCATGCGCTTCATGCTCGTGTTCGTGCCCGTGATCATGACCGTGTTCGCGAGAGCCACAGCCGTTCAGCACGGCGCACAGCGCCATCATGGCGATCAATGCTTTTCTCATCAGATACTGATTCATGAGAAGCAAAGATACGCCCCCGCGCGTGCAACCGGGTTGCAAAGAACACTTCCCCGGCCTCTCCGCCAGGTCTCAGAAGAGGAAATCCAGGCTCGCGCCGTCCGCCCGCACGTCCAGGGTCACCGGGGCGCCCATGACCAGCGGCAGGTTCACCTCGCCGTGGCCGGCGGGAAAACCGCACAGCACGGGGACACCCCAGTCCGGAAGGATGCGCAGGATCATTTCTTCCACGCTCCCGTAGGTGAACTCCCCGGCACAGTCGGTAAACTCCCCCAGGATGATGCCGCGGCAGCGGTCCGCCAGGCCGCGCAGCAGCAGCATGCGGAGCATCCGGTCGATGTGGTGCATCGACTCCTCGATCTCTTCGAAAAAGAGGATGAAACCATTCCGGCGCGTGACGTCCGCCCAGGTCTCCAGCAAGGGCACGAGCGTGCTCAGATTGCCTCCTACAAGCGTCCCGGAGGCCTTTCCGGGCCGGCTCAGCGGATGCGGAGGCAGTTTGTATCCGGGCACGGTCCCGAGCAGCAGCTCGTGCAGCCGCAGGCAGCTCTCGTCTTTGCCGGAGGCGGCGGCCAGCATCGAATCCATGGGACCATGGATGGACATGACGCCGGCGCAGGCTTCCATGCTGAGGAGCGTGGTGATGTCACTGAAACCCACCAGCCATTTCGGATCGGCCGTGAAATCCTCCGCCGTGAGCGCTTCCACGAAATGGAAGGTGCCGTAACCGCCGCGGTTGCACACGATCGCCCGGACCGTCGGATCACGCAGCGCCGCGCGAAGGTCGGCGAGGCGCTCGGCATCCGTGCCGGCGTACCTCCCCGCGTCCAGGCACCGCACATGGGCGCCGACCGTCAGTTCGAAACCCCAGAGATGCAGGACCTCCGCTGCCCTGTCGAGGTTCTCGTCCGGGGTATAATAGGCTGGGGAGACCATGGCGATCCTGTCGCCGGGCCGCAGGAACGGCGGAGCGATGCACTTAATTCCGGATGCCATACAGATATGCAAGCAGGGCGGTCTTGCCGCGCATGGTTTCACGCGGGGTGAACTCGCCGTTCACCCAGAGATAACGTTGATTGAAGAAAGACTCCTGACGGGGCCAGCCGGCGTTCCAGTCGGGGTAACAGCGCGTGAGCAGGATCTGCGCATCGCCGCCGTCGCCGCGCGACCAGGTCTCCGTGCCGTTGAAAGGCGTCTGGCCGGGATGCGTGCCGGGCTCGCCGTCGTTGCGGCCGGTAGAGTAGCAGTCGGTGATGTGGCGCTGTCCCAGGCCCGTCATCTCCACGGTGTTGGACGGGTTGCGGCCCAGGCCCCAGCCCGCTTCCTGGTACATCGCCTGCTCGAGCGTGCTGCGCTCTTCGGCCGAGTCGGAACAGGAATGCAGGAGCATGACCAGCTGGAGGTTCTCATTCGTCTGCCAGCGGGCGTCGGAGCTGCTGCGGCGCGACGGCCGCTCGCTCCAGCGGTCCAGGTGGTCCGCCCGGGCCTGTGCGCGCACGGCGGCGACCATGTTGCGGTACAGCGCGGGATAATGGCGCTCATGCGGGCACATCAGGTAGGCGGCCGTGCCCCAGAGCTGGTACCAGGCGCCCCGGAAGCCGGTCTTGATGACCGGTGCGTCGGGGGCCGTGACCGCGCTCTCCTCCGCGAGGATGTCCTCCCAGGCACGCTCCCCCGTCACGTTGTACAGGAAGGCCGCCGCCATCTGGCGGAAATCCCGCCCGCGCATCTGTTCGTTGCCGATGCCTTGCGTGACGTCCAGCTGGAGGTCCTCCTGCCGCTCGGCGAAGCGGAAAGCCTTCTCCGCCTCGGCGGTGTATTCCTCGCGCAGGGCGGCATTCCCCTGCACGCGGAAGGCGTCCGCAAGCATGGCGCAGTTGGCCGCATTGGCCCAGGCGGCCATGGTCGTGCAGCCGGCCTGGAACATCACGGTCCAGTCCTTGTCGGGATTCGTGACGCCCTGGGAATAAGCCTCCCCGTCGCGGATGCTCAGGAAGAAGTCCACCTCGTTGCGGGCCTCGTCGATCAGGTCCGGGATGCCGTTGCCGCTTTCGCGGATGCCGGTGTTGTCTTCCGACAGGCGCCCGCCGGTGAGCAGGTACGGCAGCAGCAGGTCATAGATATTGGACACGTGCGCCAGGTGGCGGTCCCAGTCGAAGGCGTCGGAATGGCCGCCGCGCACGTCGGGGTTGACGGGGTTGCCGGGCAGGCGGTGCTGCCAGAAGGCGGACGCTTCCTTCGCCTTGAAATGCGGCTCGTCCCAGACATCCCCGCGCAGCTGCCGCCAGTCGGGGTGCCAGGGCTGCAGGTCCGTCTTGTACACGACGAATCCCTCCGGGTCCTCGCCCGGAACGAAGCGCGGCTGGCGCGGCACGGGGCTGATGCGCGGGTCGACGGGCTCTCCCAGACGCATATAGTAGTAGCCGCGCACCGAGAAGCGGTACGGTTCCCAGTAGATCTCCGGATCGATGTCGAAGTCCATGCTGCAGCCCACGTCCTCGACCACGAGGCGGTAGCGGCCCGGGGCGGATTCCCGGAAATCGACGTTCCACACGGTGCTGCCCGTGAGGTCCTTGCCGCCGGCTTCGCGGGCGATCTCCGACGCTTCCTTCCAGCGCTTCACCTCTCCCACGGCGCGCGAATCGCCGGTCGCGACATTGTACAGATAGACCCGCTTGCCCTCGAAGGCGCTGTAGTCCCGCTCTCCCCCGTCGCCCAGCCACAGGTACAGGTCGGCCGTCTTGACGCTCTCCGCCGGCGTGTAGCCGAGGATGTTGACGTGCACCGCCTCGGACTGCGCGGACCAGATGTCATAGCGGATGCTGGCGGCCGCGACGTCGGACCCCAGGCCGGCGGGAATGCCGACCGTGTAGGTGCAGCCCTGCTTCATCGGAGCGGGCAGGCGCAGGAAGATCCAGTGGTCCAGCTCGCTGGCGAGGGTGTGGTCGGTGTTCATCGGCTTGGACTTGCGGTAGGCGGCAAGGGGGCTTCTCCCGCCGCGGAAAGAACGGTCGTCGGAGGAACTGACCGACCAGTCTTCCGCCGAAGCGGCCAGGCGCGTGTCCAGCCGGGGCAGGAAGACCTTCATCGTGTCGTCTCCCTCGGCGAAAGAGTGGCCGAGATAGGCGCTCGGGCCCGTGGCGTCGTCGCGGTAGCGCACCTCGCCGTCGCGGAAGTGAAGCATCAGGTAGTCCTTGTCAACAACCTGTATGCCAAGGAAATGTGTGGCCTGTACCCGCTGTGGGAGCAAAACGGCCAGCACGAGAATCAGCGGCAAGCTGAAACGGTTCATCAGTCGTGTCATATCCGTGCTAGGGTTTCAATCATTCTTTCTTCCGGATCGAAGGGCCTCAGCTCGTCCAGTCCCATCCCTTCGACGGCCATCCCGAGGATGTCCGCTTCGGGGACGTCCGTCCGGCGCCGCAGTTTGCCCAGGAAATGGCGCCCCGCGTCCAGCAGGACCTTTTTCGGGACAAGTCCCACGATCTCCGTACCCGTGACGCGCAAGCCGCGGGCCGCCGCAGCGCGGCAAACCGTTTCGAAAGCAACGTGCAGGGGCGTCGCGGCGATGTCCGTGATGTTCATCGACACCTGGGCGATACCGTATTCTTCGATGTACCAGCCAATGGCCTTGCAGCCCTTCAGGATGCCGGGAATCCGCCTGCCGTCCGGGCCTTTGCGGCCCGATTCGCGTACGTCGCACGCCACCGCAGACGCTCCGGGCACCGAGGTCGTGTCGAGGTTGAAGTTGACAGCGATGAGAAAGTCGCGGGCGCCCACCTGGGAGGCGCCGCTCCGCTGCGCGCGTTCGTCCCATTCTCCGCAGAAGTCGGGCCGGCGGACCGGATCCGTGAACTTCTCCGGCAAAGCCTCGTATCCGCCTGCCCGGCACAGCGCCAGGTTCTTTCGTTCCGGCCTGAACGCCGCCGCTTCGTAGCAGTAGCAGGGAATGCCGAGCTCCCGGTACATCCGTTCCGCGAGGGCGCGGGCGAGCACCGCACATTCCTCCAGCGTAACGCCCGCAACGGGCACCAGCGGCAGGACGTCGATGGCGCCGCTGCGCGGATGGGTGCCGTGGTGACGGCGCATGTCAATCAGCTCCTGCGCCTTCGCACTGCCCCGGAAAGCCGCTTCAACCACATCTTCCGGCTCCCCCACGAAGGTCACGACCGTGCGGTTCGCCGCCTCGCCGGGATCGACGTTCAGCAGCTTGATGCCGGCGACGGAAGAAATGGCTCCCGCGATGGCGTCGATGACAGACCGGTCACGGCCTTCGCTGAAGTTGGGTACGCACTCGATGATTTTTTTCATGGTAAGGCAGGCGGTATAGTCTTCAAATATATCGATTTTTCGTATCTTCGCAAACTATTATGTCCGGAATGAATCATTCCCTGTCCGCCCTGGCCGTACTGGCAGCCGCCCTGCTGTGCATCCTCGGTTTCGCCCGTTTCTGCCCCGCGCAGGACCCTGGAAAGGGCCCGAAGCGTGTCGAACTGCCCGCCTGGATCCGGCCGGACGCGGACACGCTCGCCATCCCGCCCATCCCCGCGCCCGCCCCGATCCCCGAACCCGCCGGCCCGGACACCAGCGCCCACAGGATCCTGTTCGTGGGAGACTCGATGGTGGAAGGCCTGCGCTACCGGCTCTCGCAGTACGCCGTGGCCAACGGCCACACGATGCAGTGCGTGATCTGGTACAGTTCGTCTTCGAAGTACTGGGCCAAGAGCGACACGCTGAGCCATTTCATCCGGAAGTTCGACCCCACCTACATCTTCCTCTGCATCGGAGCCAACGAGCTGTTCGTCAGGAATCTGGAAGAGCGCGACGCGGCCGTGGGCGAAATCGTCCGGGAAGTCGGCGACCTGCCTTTCATCTGGATCGGCCCGCCCAACTGGAAGCCCGACACAGGCATCAACGACATCCTGCTGGACCATTGCGGCAAGAAGCGCTACTATCCGAGCCTCCGGCTCAAGTACCAGCGCGCCAAGGACGGTGCGCACCCCGTGCTCTCCTCCTACAACATGTGGGCGGACTCCGTGTCCACCTGGCTGCGCGATTCCTCCGCGCATCCGATCCGCTGGGGCATTCCGGAGAAGGACACCCCCAAGACCCACGGCGTGACGATCCTCTCGCCTCCCAAAGATTGACGCCCCATGAATTTCCTCAGCATCGGCTTCTGGGCGGCGTTCTGCGCCTTTTTCCTGATTTATATCTTCGTCAAGAAGTGGTCGCGCACGGCGATGCTCCTGTGGGTGATCGCCTTCGACCTGTTCTTCTTCTGGCAGGCGAACGGCTGGCTGATGCTGCTGCTGCCCGCCACCGCCGCGGTGAATTATTTCCTGACGGAATGGATGCGCCGGGCGGGTGCCTCTGCCCAGCGGGCGGACGGAAATTATTTTTCGGACAGGTTTGCCGAAAAACCAATTTCCGCTCCGCCCTCCGCAACGCCCACGCACGACACCTGCCCACCTTCGCCGTCAGGCGACACCGGCTCCGCTTCGACAACGCCCACGCACGGCATCTGCTGCAAAACCTGGAGCGAAGCGACGCAGGGGAGCTCGAGGGGGTCCGCCCCCTCGTTCATTGAACCCGTCAGCAGGCGCGTTCCGTCAGGAAAGGGACTGCTGGCGTTGATCATCCTGATCGACCTGGCGGCGCTGGTGTATTTCAAGTACAGCGGCTTTTTCGTGGAGGGGATCCTCAATCCGCTGCTGAAGAGCGATTTCGCGGTGGGCGACATCGTGCTGCCCATCGGCATTTCCTTCTACACCTTCCAGGCGATCAGCTACTCGGTGGACGTGTACCGGGGCCGGTATGACGGGCATCCGGATTTCCTGGAGTTCTGTTTCTACCTGTCGTTCTTCCCGCTGCTGCTCGCGGGGCCGATCACCCGCGCCGGCAGATTCCTGCCGCAGATCCGCCGCGCCGAACCCGCCACGCGCCACGAACTGCGCCTGGGACTCTGGCTCATCGTCCTGGGCTTGCTGAAGAAGGGCGTGCTCGCCGACTACCTCGCCGTGTACAACAACCTCGCTTTCGACAGCCCCGTTTCCTATTCCGGCTTCGAGCTGCTGATGGCGGTCCTCGGCTATACGATGCAGATCTATCTGGATTTCTCGGGCTACAGCGACCTCTCCATCGGCATCGCTTCGCTGATGGGCTTCCGGCTGGACGTCAACTTCCGCTTCCCGTACCGCTCGCTGAACCTCACGGAGTTCTGGAGGCGCTGGCACATCTCACTGTCCACCTGGTTCCGGGACTATGTCTATATCCCCCTGGGCGGCAACCGCAAGGGACAGGCGCGGACCCTGCTCAACAATTTCCTGACGATGGTCGTGGCCGGCCTCTGGCATGGCTCCACCTGGATGTTCGTCCTCTGGGGGGCCCTGCACGGAGCAGGCCTGGCGGCGCACAAACTCTGCCGGGGATGGTTGAAGAAGATCCCCGACACCTGGCCCGTCAAGGCGCTGGGCTGGCTGCTGACGGCGGTCTTCGTGATGGCCTGCTGGGTCTTTTTCCGCGCCGGCAGCCTGCAGGACGCCGGCGAGATCTTCCGCCGCATCTTCACCGACTTCGACCTGGCTTACCTCTCCCCCTTCTGGGCGGCGCGCAAGCTCTGGTGTGTCGTCCTGCTGGTCGCCTGCGCCGGCCTTCTGATCCCGCCGCGCGGCTACGACCGCCTGCAGGCGCGCTTCACACGCCTGCCCTGGGCCGTTATTTTCGTGGTATTCCTGCTCGCCGTCCAGCTGGTCATCCAGCTGCGCAGCGGCGACATCCAGCCGTTTATCTATTATCAGTTCTGACCCTGCCGCAAACGGAACTGCTCCGCCTGCTCCGCGCTCCAGGTCACGACGGCATCGCCGTAACGGAAGTTGGTCTCGAGGCCCCGGCGCTGGCCGGACGGCTCGGAGGCGGCAGTGCCGTTCTCGATCCGACCGCACAGGACTTCCATGTCGCGCAGGTATTTCATGTCCAGTGCGTTCCCTTTGGGATTCTGGTGGAAATGGCCGCCGAAGACCTGCAGGCGCTCCTCGCTGACACCGCGCTCCTCCAGGGCCTCGAGCAGGTGCGGTACGCCGGAGACATATTGCGCGAAGCCGTCGGCGTTGAAAATCCATACGCCGCTGCCGGAGCCCACGGCATCGCCGGAGAAGAGCAGGTCATGCCCCTGCAGCAGGAAGACCACGGAGCCGGCCGTGTGGCCGGGCACCTCGATCGCTTCCAGTTGCAGGCCGCCCAGGTCAAAGATCTCCCCTTCGTCGTAGAGGCTGCGCTGCGCCTCGGGGAAACGCTCCGCCATGCGGGCGAAATCCTTGCGCGGCAGGGCGAAATGCACCTCCGGATCGTCGATCCAGGCCGGGAGCATCCCCGTGTGGTCGCCATGGTTGTGGGTAAACGTGATGGTGAGCGGTTTGCCCGCCGTGCGCTCCCCGACCAGCGTGCGGAGCGACTCCGCGGCATTGTCCGCCCAGGTGATGGCATTGGACAGGTCGATCAGCAGGGCTTTCTGCCTGCCGACGAGCAGATACATGTCGGAGCAGTTGTTGAACCGCGGTCTACCCTCGGCGTCCACGCTCTGTCCCGGCGGGTAGGCGCTGTTGCTGTCCTGGATATGGTAGACATTCTTCTCGATGACGGACACGGTGTAGGGCCCGACTTCGGCTACTTTGGCGGGGCCGCAGGCGGCCAGCAGGGCCAGCGCAAGGAGGCCGTGGATGGATTTTGCTTTCATATGGCTTTGATTCAGGATTTCCCGGGATCAAAGATACAAACAGGATTTGTTTTTAAAAAGCATCCGGGAAAACTTCCCTGACGGGAGAGACTGCCGGAGAAAACGGCATTTGGCTTGAAAATGAAAGAAAATGCGCGGAGATTAATAGATTTGTTTTGCATGAGTCTATATCTTTGATACAGAAATCTTAATCCTATCCGCATATGAAGAAACACCTGATCCTGCTCGCCGCCCTGCTCCTGTCCGGCGCGGCCTGTACCCCTGAACAGACCTGGGAATACCCCTTCCAGGACCCCAAACTCAAAATCGAGGACCGCGTGGAGAACCTCCTGTCGCTGCTTTCCCCCGAGGAAAAAGTAGGTCTGATGATGAACAAGCAGGTGTCCGTGGACCGGCTCGGCATCCCCTCCTACAACTGGTGGAGCGAGGCCTGCCACGGCGTCCGCCAGGACGGCTACACCGTCTATCCCCAGCCCATCGGCATGGCCGCCGCCTTCAACCCGCAGCTGATCTACGACGTCTTTTCGCAGGTGTCCGACGAGGCCCGGGCCAACTGGAACCGCTCCGACCACGACATCTTCGACGTCCCCATGGGCGCGACCTACTACCCCGGCAATCCGGGGCTGTCCTTCTGGTGCCCCAACATCAACATTGTCCGCGACCCGCGCTGGGGACGCGGCCAGGAGACCTGCGGCGAGGATCCGTACCTCACCGGCGTACTGGGCCTGCAGACCGTGCTCGGCATGCAGGGCAACGACAGGCATTACTACAAGACCCACGCATGCGCCAAGCACTACGCCGTGCACAGCGGCCCCGAACCGCTGCGCCACAGCTACGACGCCCGCGTGTCGCAGCGCGACCTGTGGGAGACGTATCTCCCGGCATTCAAGAAGCTGGTCGTCGAGGGCGGCGTGCGCGAGGTGATGAGCGCCTACAACCGCTACGAAGGGGTGCCCTGCAGCTCCAACGACCGGCTGCTCAACAACATCCTGCGCGGGAAATGGGGCTATGACGGAATTGTGGTCACGGACTGCGACGCCATCAACAACTATTACACGCCCGGCCAGCACGAAACCCAGCCCGACGCCCTGAGCGCCGCCGTGGAGGTGGCCTTGAACGGAGCCGACCTCGAATGCGGCAAAGTGATGATCGCCCTCGTGGAGGGTTATATGGAGGGCCTGGTCAAGGAGGAAGACCTCGACGTACACCTTCGGCGGACCCTGCGCGGCCGCTTCGAGCTGGGCATGTTCGACCCGGCCGAGAGGCTCCCATGGTCGAAACTCGGCGAGGAGGTGATCAGCAGCGAGGAGCACGACGCGCTGGCCACGCAAGCCGCGCGCGAATCGATGGTCCTGCTGAAAAACAGCGGTGTGCTGCCGCTTTCCAAGGACATCGGAACCCTGCTCGTGGTCGGCCCCAATGCCGACGACGTGGACCTGCTGAACGGCAACTACGGCGGCACGCCCACCGAGGAGCACCAGCACACCCTGCTCGACGGCATCAGGGCCGCCGTTCCCGGCACCGAGGTCCTCTACAGCAAGGGCTGCGAACTTGCCGACGACTACAACACGGTTTACCGCCTGCCCGACTTCAATGACGGCAAGGGCATGTTCGTCGAGTTCTTCGACAACAACGCCCTGCGTGGAGAGCCCGTCGCCAGCGGATACTACAACACGCTTGATTTCAGCACCTTCGGCGCATACGGCTTCGCCGAGGGCGTCCCCACGGACAAGATCTCCGTACGCGTGAAGGGCCGCTTCGTGCCCGACTTCACCGGGCCCCTGAGCTACACCGTCTCTTCCGACAACGGCTATGTCCTCAAGGTGAACGGCCGCGTCGTGGACAACACCAGGGCCGCCGCCGGCGGTTTCAGCTTCGGCCGACGCGGCGCCGCCGCCTACAAGAGCTTCGAGGTCCGGGCAGGCAGGCCCGTGGACGTAGAGATCGAGTACCGCCGCGGCACGGGTCCGTTCGCCATACTGCGGGCCGACTTCTGCGAGCGCAAATATGCGGACTTCGCCGCCGAGAAGGCCCTCGCGAAAGACGCTGACGCCATCATCATCATCGGAGGCATCTCCGCCCGGATGGAAGGCGAAGGCGGCGACAAGGCCGACATCGAGCTGCCCGCCGTCCAGCAGCGCCTCGTCCGCGCCATGCACGAGACCGGCAAACCGGTGGTCTTCGTCAACTGCTCCGGCTCCGCGATCGCCTTCGCACCCGTCGAGGAGCAGTACGACGCCCTCCTGCAGGCCTGGTATCCCGGCCAGGGCGGCGCCAAGGCTCTCGCCGACGTGATCTTCGG
>Ga0123329_1003547_pt1 | contig 12809 bp, 6 predicted proteins | sample BioC12SIPDNA_FD_89703 | JGI IMG/M metagenome (GOLD analysis project Ga0123329, IMG submission 89703) | Anaerobic biogas reactor microbial communites from Washington, USA - Biogas_R1_B C12 SIP DNA | ecosystem: Engineered > Bioreactor > Anaerobic > Unclassified | place: Washington, USA | collected... | reverse complement strand
GACCTCGTCGAGCATCGAGGAGATGAGCTCGATGACCAAGCAGAACGCGGCCAACGCCAAGGAGGCCAATGCCTTGTCCACCGAGACCCTGGCGGCCAGCGACCGCGGCACGGACGCCGTGCGGCGTCTCAGCGAGGCGATCAACAAGATCAAGGCCAGCAGCGACGAGACGGCCCGGATCATCAAGGTGATCGACGAGATTGCGTTCCAGACGAACCTGCTGGCGCTGAACGCCGCGGTGGAGGCGGCGCGGGCCGGCGAGGCGGGCAAAGGCTTCGCGGTGGTGGCCGAGGAGGTCCGGAACCTGGCCCGTCGCAGCGCCGAGGCGGCGAAGAACACGCAGCAGTTGATCGACGAGAGCCAGAAGAACGCCGACGACGGAGTGAAGGTGACTGGGGATGTGACGAGCGTTCTCGGGGAAATCTCCGGCGGGGTGAAGAAGGTGACGGACCTGCTGGGCGAAGTGGCCGCGGCCAGCGACGAGCAGGCCCGCGGGATCGGAGAGATCAACGCGGCGGTGGGTCAGATGGATCAGGTGACGCAGCAGGTGGCGGCGAACGCCGAAGAGTCGGCGGCGGCCAGCGAGGAACTGTCGGCCGAGGCCGAGCAGCTCAGCGGCATCGTGGACGAACTGGCCCAGTTGGTCGGAGGCGCCGCGAGGCAGACCGGCCTGGCGACCGTGAAGGCCTCGGGCAAGTCGCGGCGCAACCCGCTGGCCAAGTCGGCCGCGTCGGCGGCGCACGCGGCGCGGCCGGCTTCGAAGGCGAAACCCGGCTCCGGCGGCGACAGGCCGACGACCTCCGCCGGCAGCGAGGCCGAGCATGCGATTCCGCTCGACGAACCGGACGAGGCCGTGTTGTCGGAGTTCTAGGCGATTTCCTGGGAGCACACTCGCGGGATCCCTCGGACCAGTGTCCGGGGGATCCCCGCACCATGGGGCGAGCGTCGTCTCGGGGCCGCGAACCCCTCCCAGCCGCCGGCCGGCAGGAATTGTGCTTGCCGTCCACGGCTCGATCACTGTATCCTCATCGCTCATCCGCGGCACAACACGGTGAACCATCCTGACCATCTCGATCGAGTCCGCGTCGAGGAGGAGCCATGACATCGCTGAAACCGGGCATCTTCCAGCGTCCCTGGGAGCAGCCGGAGTTGACCAGCCTGAACCGCCTGCCGATGCGGGCCACCCTGTGGCCGTTTGCGTCGGCCGCGGCCGCGCGGCGACTGGACCCGGCCGGAAGTCCGTGGGTGATGAGTCTCGACGGAACGTGGGAATTCCGGCTGTTCGATCGCCCCGAGGCCGTTGGTCCGGACGATCTGGGACCAGCCGCGCCGAAAGGCTATGGGCCGATTGCCGTGCCGGGCAACTGGACCATGCAGGGCCACGACAAGCCGCACTACACAAACGTCGTCATGCCCTTCGCCAACACCCCTCCGACCGTGCCCGACCGCAACCCCACGGGCGTCTACCGCCGGACGTTCACTCTGCCGCGCGGCTGGGCATCGCGGCGCACGGTGCTCCAGATCGGCGGCGGCGAGAGCTGCTATTACGTCTACCTGAACGGGCGCTTCGTCGGCATGAGCAAGGACTCACGCCTCCCGGCGGAGTTCGATCTGTCGCCGCACGTCGCCGCTGGCCGCAACCTTCTGGCCGTCATGTGCATCCGCTACGGCGACGCCTCGTACGTGGAGGACCAGGACCATTGGTGGATGGCGGGTCTGCACCGGAGCGTGTCGCTCTACTCGACGGACCATTGCTACATCGAGGACGTTTTCGCCAAGGCGCTGCTCGACCCGGCCGACTATCGCACCGGCCGCCTGAGCGTCACGGCGAAGATCAATTTCGACTACCCGCCCGCCCTGGACGACGTGCGCACGGTGGAGGCAGTTCTCACGGACGAGGCCGGCCGCAAGGTGCTGCGAAAGCCGCTCTCGGCCGTGATCAGCCCGAGCTATCGCGAGAACTACTACGAATGCACCCTGGCAGTTTCGTTGCCGCGCGTCCGGCCCTGGTCGCCCGAGGCGCCGCACCTCTATCGCCTGGTGGTGACGCTCCGGGACGCCCGGGGCAGGGCGGTCGAGCACACGGCGTGTCGGGTGGGGTTCCGCGCGGTGGAAGTCCGCGATCGCCGCTTTCTGCTCAACGGCAGGCCGGTGCTCATCAAGGGCGTCAACCGGCACGACCACGATCCCGACACCGGCAAGGCCGTCGGCCGCGAGACGATGCTCAAGGATGTGCGGCTCCTGAAGCAGTTCAACTTCAACGCCGTCCGTACGAGCCATTACCCGAACGACCCTGCGTGGTACGATCTGTGCGACGAGTACGGCATCCTCGTCCTCGACGAGGCCAACATCGAGAGCCACGCCAACTACGCCACGCTCTGCCGCGATCCGCGATGGTCCGATGCGTGGTTCGAGCGGGTGTCGCGCATGGTCCTGCGCGACAAGAATCACCCGTGCGTGTTCGGCTGGTCGCTCGGCAACGAGTCCGGCTACGGCGAGAACCACGACCGTGCGGCCGCGTGGGTCAGGGCATACGATCCGGACCGCATCGTCCATAACGAAGGCTCGATCAAGCCGCGGTGGGACCAGGGTGGACCGAACCAGTACGGCCCGGGCGGCGAGCGGGCCAACGACTTGCTTGATCCCATGTACCCGAGCGTGGCCGACGTGATTGCCGTGGGCCGCGCGGGCAAGGACCGGCGGCGCCCGTTCATCATGTGCGAGTATGCTCATGCCATGGGCAACTCGTGCGGCTGCCTGAAGGAGTACTGGCAGGCCATCGACCAATACCCCGGCCTGGGCGGCGGATTCATCTGGGACTGGGTCGAACAGGGGCTCCGCAAGGTGGACCCGAAGACCGGGCGCGAGTTCTGGGCCTATGGCGGCGACTTCGGCGACGAGCCTAACGACGTCAACTTCTGCTGCAACGGCATGGTCATGCCCGACCGCGCCATCAAGCCGCAGATGTGGGAATTCAGGAAACTGGTCCAGCCGGTTGGCATCGCCGCCAGGAACCTCAAGGCCGGCACACTCACCATCACCAATCGCGACATATTCCAAGACCTCGGCTGGTTGGCAGGCCGGTGGGTGCTCACGGTAGACGGTCGCCGCGTGGCTCGCGGGGTGTTGCCGCGCCTGACCCTGGCGCCCCAGAAGAGCCGCACCGTGCGCATCGCTTTGCCCAGGCTCTCCATGAAACAGGGCGAGGAGGCGCATCTGCGGGTCAGTTTCCACACGCGGCGGAAGCTCCCGTGGTGCGACAAGGGGCACGAGGTGGCCTGGGAGCAGTTCTCTGTGCCCGCCACGTCCGCCGGCACGCTGCCCGCGCCGCGACCGTGCGACGCCGTAACAATCTTCACCGGCAAGGCCGCGGCCGTGGGGTCGCGCGGGCTGGCCGTGACGGTCGATCCCAAGGCCGGTCGCCTGGTGGGCCTGAGCCTGGGCGGGCGGCCGCTCATCGTCGCCGGCCCGCGGTTCAGCCTGTGGCGCGGGCCGCTCGACAACGACGGCGTCAAGGGCCGCAAGGATCAGTGGACCACCGACCGCAAGCCGCTGGGCCGCTGGATCAACGCGGGCTACGACCGCCTGAGCGTCCGCACCCTGTCGGCCGAGACGGTCGAGCGGCGCGGCGTTCTCGCCGTGAGCAACATCGAGCGGCACACTCCGCGCGGCGACAAAGGGGCCTTCGACGTCGTCAACACGTACCGCATCCGTCCCGACGGCGTGATTCTGTGTCGTCACGTCATCCAGTTCGCCGACGGGATGACCGACCCGCCGCGCCTGGGCGTGCGGCTCACGGCGGCTGCCGGGCTGGAGAGGCTCGCCTGGCTCGGCCGCGGACCGTGGGAAACCTATCCCGACCGCTGCCACGCCGGCGATGTCGGCTGGTACCAGCAGTCGGTGGACGAGCAGTGCTTCCCGTACATCGTGCCGCAGGAGACGGGCCTGAAGACGGCGACGCGGCTGTTTGCCCTGTGCGATGACGACGGCGTCGGCGTGCAGTGTCAGTCTCTGGGCCGCCCGTTCGCCTTCAGCGCGCTGCACCACACGCCGGAGGACTTCACGGCCGCCCGTCATACCTGCGACCTCGTGCGGCGCGACGAGACGACGATTCTGATCGATGCGGCGCATCGCGGCCTCGGCACGGCCAGTTGCGGCCCTGACACGCTGGAGCCGTACCGGATCGCCCCGGGACGCTACATGCTCAGCTACGCGATTGTCCCGCTGGCCGGGGGCCGGCCGCGCCGGTGGTTGCTCTGAGGCATGCGGCGGTCGGCCGGAGACGCAGCACGGCTCGGCGGGTGCAGCAACGTTTTTGGGGCTGTACCGTGGCACGGGCATCTTGCCCGTGAGTGGTGGGGGCCTCCTGCCCCTGCTTTCCCCGCTCTCCCCGAAACGCTAATGCGCGCCGCGTCGGCGCGCCCTCTTCCGCTGCAACGAGCGTCGTGCTATGATTCCCTCATCACCCGGGCCAGCCGTTGCGCCGGCCGCGCCCCGGGCAGGTCGCGCTGATGGATGGGGCCAACCCATGGTGACGCACAATTCCTCCGGGCGGATGGACCGTCGCGAGTTCCTGAAGCTGGGCACGGCGGCCGCAGCCGCTGCTGCCATCGAGACCATGGGCCTCCGACGCGCCCTGGCCCAGGAGTCGAGGCCCAGACGGCCCAACATCCTCTTTGTCTTCAGCGACGAGCACCGATGGTGCAGCCTCCCGTTTACGGAGATGCCCCAGGTGGTCGCGCCGCACATGGAGCGCATGGCCCGCGAGGGCACCCGCTTCGACAACTGCTGCAGCACGTCGCCCATCTGCGTGCCCTATCGCGGCATGCTCATCACCGGCCAGTGGCCGCACCAGAGCTCGTGCGTCAGCAACGACTACTTCGGCAACGGCAACGTCATCGGCCTCGATTCGCCCACCATCGCCCAGACATTCAAGGCGGGCGGCTACGTCACCGGCTATGTCGGCAAATGGCACCTCAAGAACGAAACGGCTGCCCATGCCGGATTCGATTACTTCAAGCACTGGCTCTTCGGCGACGACCACTGGGAGACGCCTGTCCGCGACGTGCCCTCGGGCGAGGAGTTCAAACCCGTCAAGGGCTACAACGCTATCGGCATGACCGACCATGCGCTGGACTTCATCCGGCAGCACGCCGGCGGCGAGAAGCCGTTCCTGATGATGCTCTCGATCAACCCGCCGCACTGGCGCTGGGACGACGCCCCCGAGGAGTTCGTCAAGCTCTATCCCGACGATCAGCTCGTGTACCGCCCGAACGTCACGCAGGAACGGTACAAGAAGGACAAGGAGCGGCTCTACTACCAGCACTACCACGCGCACATCACGGCCGTGGACCGCGAGTTGGGCCGCCTCATGGCCGCCCTGAAGGAACTGGGCATCGAGGACAACACGGTTCTGATCTACACGTCGGACCACGGCAGCTCGTTCGGGTCCAACGGCGTCGGCAGCAAGGGCAATCCGTTCGACGAGGCCGTCCGCGTGCCGATGATCGTCCGGTGGCCGGGCCGCATTCAGGCCGGACGCATGGCCGATCACAACATCGGGACGATTGACCTGAACCCCACTCTCTGCGGGCTCGCCGGCCTGAAGGCGCCGCCTCAGTGCGGCGGGCAGGACTTCTCCCCGGTCCTCCTCGGCAAGCCGGGCCCCGATCCGGCGTCGCAACTGATCCTCGTCAACAACTTCCAGCGAAACTACTACAAGACCCAACTCGACCCGAATGAGCCGAACTTCTTCTATCCGTACCGGGGCGTGCGCACCAAGCAGTACACGTACGTCGTCTACGCCGAGGGCGAGTGGCTGCTCTACGACAATCGGAACGACCCGTATCAGATGAAGAACCTCGTCAACGATCCGGCCTATGCCGAGGTCAAGGCCGAACTCCGCAAGGAACTCGACCGCTGGCTGGCCAGGGCCGAGTTGCCTTTCATCCCCGACGAGTGGCGCGAGCTGTCGCTCCCGGACCGTATCGCCCGCCAGAACCGGCACTACACCCTCCTTCCGTTCGTGCGGCAATGGAACGCCTGCAAGGCTGAGGCCGTCGTGCCGTACCTGGCGCAGGCGGCGGCCGCCGGCAAGGACAGGCAGGTGCGAGCTGCTGCAGACCAGGTCTTCGACGAGGCGTTCTTCGGTCGCTACAAGGCCCTGCACAACGAACTGAACGGCCAGAAGCGATGGAGCAAGCGTCCCCTGGACGAGTTGCGGACGGAACTGGCCGCCCACGAAAAGGCTGCCGCGGATCGCCTGAGGGCTCAGGTCGCACAAATCCTGGCCGGCGGCTGACGCTTCCGTTCGGGCGGCGCTGCGCCGGTCACGGGCCGCTCCGCCAAGCCCGAAGTTCCCCATGGCGGAATTGCCCTATTGCACGGCACGCTGCCCCGCCGCGGGTGTTACACGCTCCGGATGGCGGGATGTCGTTTCACCCGCTTGGGCGGAAGGCCACGAAGGCCTCAGGGCCCGACCGTGTCGGGAGGGGCAACTGTATGACTGGTTTTCATGTTGTTTTCGAGTCAAAGGGCAAGGCTGTCTTGCAGGAATTCCAGGTTCCCGAGCCAGGACCCGACGAGGTCCTGCTGGAGAGCGACTATTCCGTTGTCAGTGCGGGAACCGAGAGGGCGAACCTGATCCAGTTGCCCAATACGGGCACGGCCGAGCATGGGTTCCCGCTCTATCCCGGCTACTGCGCGTCGGGGCGCGTCGTCGCGGCGGGATCAGATGTTACGAGCCTGAGCGTCGGCGACCGGGTGATCATCAGTTGGGGCGGGCACCGTTCGCACACCATCAAGAAGGCGGCATCGGTGTTTCGAATCGAGGACGATTCGATCGACATGCAGGACGCCGCCTTCTGCCATATCGCTTCGTTCTCGTTCCTCGGCGTGCGGAAGCTGAAGATCGAGCTGGGCGAAGCGGCGATGGTCGTGGGGATGGGCATTCTCGGTGCATTCGCGGTGCAGATCGCCGGCCTGTCCGGCGCCATCCCGGTCCTTGTCTCAGACCTCGATCCGGTGCGCCGCAAGCTGGCGTTGACGTTGGGGGCGTCCGCTGCGTTCTCGCCTGACGAACCCGACTTCGTCGAGAAGATCAAGGCCCTGACCGGGGGACACGGACCGAACGCGGTGGTGGAGGTGACCGGCTCGGCGTTGGCATTGCGGCAGGCCCTGGAGTACGTCGCCTGGGAGGGACGCATCTCGCTGCTGGGCTGCACCCGTATCTCGGATGTGCCGATCGACTTCTACCAGTACGTCCATCGGCGCGGGGTCTCCCTGATCGGTGCGCACACGTCCACCCGGGCAAAACTGGAATCGGCCCCCGCCCACTGGACCGAGCACGACGACTACCGCACGTTTCTGAAGTTCGTTGCCGCAGGCAAACTGCGGACCCGGCCACTGACCTCCGAGGTGGTCTCTCCGGAAGCGGCCCCCATGGTCTACGGCCGTCTGGCCGAAGCCGCAACCGTGCCGATGGGAATCGTCTTCGATTGGGGCATGCTGCGATGATGCGCCGGAAGCGGTCTGGGTCGCCGAAATCGTGAAAGAACGGGATCCGCAACTCTATCGGATTGGGTGAAGTCCGGAGTGCTTGATCTGTGATGAAGAGAATCAGAATCGGTCAGATCGGCATCTGCCATGAGCACGCCGCCGGCACCATCGAGACGCTGCGCAAGCTGCCCGAGGTGTTCGAGGTCGTCGGCGTGGTTGACGACCGCCGGACAACCGCAGCCAGGTTCGCCGGAGACAATCTGAAACCGTATGACGGGCTGACGTGGATGACCGAAGACGAATTGCTCGGCGCGTCCGGCCTCCAGGCGGTCACGGTTGAAGTGCCCAACGCCGATCTCGTTCCCACGGCCATCCGCTGCATGGAGCGACGCCTGGCTATCCACATGGACAAGCCCGGCGGCGAGGACATGGGACTGTTCCGGACGCTGCGCGGCGGCTGCGCACAGCGCGGCATTCCTTTCCAGATGGGCTATATGTTCCGCACCAACCCGGCCATCCGGTTCTGCCAGCGGATTGTGCGCGAGAGATGGCTGGGTGACGTGTTCGAGATTCAGGCAAGCATGAGCCATGACTACGGTGACGAAGGCTACCGCCGTTACCTGTCGCATTTCAAGGGCGGCATCATGTTCAATCTCGGGTGCCACCTGATCGACTTCATTCTTCCGATGCTGGGCAGGCCGGAGGGAGTCGTGCCTTTCCTGAAATCGACCGTCGGCGCCGCCGGGGCTCGTGACAACTGCGTGAGCGTTCTGGAGTATCCTCACGCCACGGTGACGCTGCGCGCCTGCGGCAGGGAAGTCGACGGCTCCAACCAGAGACGCCTGAAGATCTGCGGCACCGAAGGCTCCGTCGAGCTCTGCCCTCTGGAGCGTTTTGACGGCAAACCCCTGCAAGTGCAGCTTCGCCTGAGACACGGCAATGCCGAGTATGCCGCAGGAACGCACACCGTTGATTTCGGCATTCAGGAGGACCGGTACGTGGGGCAGATGCTGGAGTTCGCGAAGAGGGTCCGCGGAGAGTCCGGCTGCGAGTATGACTGCGATCACGACTGCCTGGTTCAGGAAGTGCTTCTGGCCGCGTCCGGTTGCTGCCGGTGGAGAGGATGAGGCCGTGTGGCGTGGCCGCTTGCGGCTGCGCGGACCGCGAGGCTGTCAACCCATCTGCCGCCAGGCGGCAATCTCCGGCCTGGTGAAAGCAGAGAATGACTTGCTTCAATCTCGTCCCGGAAATCCGTGAAATCGCGACGCATCGATTCCTCGCCGTGTGGACACACTCCGACGTCCGTGCTTCTCGACGCGACTCGCAGCGGGGCCGGCGCTGTCTTGGATACAGACTGCTCCGCCAGTCCCGGATTCCCACATGGCGGAATTCCCGCATTGCACGGCACGCTGCCTCGCCGCGCGTGTTACACCCTCCGGGTGGCGGGATGTCGTCTCACCCGCCTGCGTCGCGTTCGTCTGTCCCCACACCGAATCGGGAGTTCGTTCCTATGGGACACGCAGCCAGTCGTTGGTCGCAACTCGCTATGATGGCGCTGATTGCCCTGATCCTGGGACCGGGAGCGTCCGGCGCGGCCGCCGACACCGCAGGCACGACGGTCTCCATTCTCGATACCACTGGGTTCTGGCGAATCCACCACGAGTTGGCGGCGCCGCTTCTGGCGCTGGACAAGGGCTTGGAGCCGGTGGATTTCCGGTGGCATCACGGCGACCGCGTGCTGAACACGTTCCGCTGGGCCGGCAGCGAGACGACCCCGGCCGGCGACGGATGGACCGGCGATGGATTCGACGACACAAGCTGGCTGCGCGGTCCGGCGCGCATGGTGTGCCTGTCGCCCCTGGTGGCCCGGCTGAGCATGCGCGGCAGGTTCGAGGTCACAGACCCGTCGAAGGTCCGGAATCTGCGACTGAGCGTGTCGTATCGCGGGGGCGTGATCGTCTACCTCAACGGCAAGGAGGCCGCACGCAAGGACATCGCGGGCAAGGATGCCGACGGCCGACCGCAGGCCCGCGGCTACCCGGCCGAGGCCTTCACCCCGACGGGCGGTTGGAGCGGCGCCTGGCCGCGCGGCGGCGCGACCGAAAGCGAACACGACATCGCCCTTCGCCGCCGGTCGGCCGAGATCGAGCTGCCGGCCCGGCTGCTCCGCAAGGGCGTGAACGTCCTGGCCCTGGAAATCGTCCGCGCGCCCTATCACAAGATCGTCGAGGAGATGAAGGGCAAGCGAGGGTCGCGCTACTGTCCGTACTGTCTGGCGTTCAACACGTGCCAGATCGAGCTGGTGCGGCTGCACGCCGCCGCCGGCGACGGCATCGTCCCCAACGTGGTCCGTCCCAAGGGGTTCCAGGTCTGGAACAGCAACACCCTCTGCGCCGACTACGACCTGGACTTCGGCGATCCCGGGCCTGTGTTGCCCGTCAAACTCGTCGGCGCCCGCAACGGCAGCTACAGCGGCAAGGTGGCCGTCGGCAGCGACGCGCCGATCCGCGGTCTTCGGGTCACGGCCGGCGACCTGGAGGCCGCCGGGGCGACCATCCCGGCTTCGGCCGTTCGCATTCGCTACGGGATTCCCTGGGGACGCGAGGCCGGCGTCAACGGTCAGCGCTCCATTTACCGTGGCTCCGTTCCGCAATTCGACTGCTATCCTCGCCGCCCCACCATGCTCGGCGCGCTGGCCGACCGGCCGCTCGATGAGTTCCCGGTGCGGGTCGTCGGGCCCGGCGGGGCCGACCTGAAGTTCCCCGGCCAGGTCGAGCCGGTGCCGGGGGCCGTCGTTCCCGTCTGGATTACCGTGGATGTGCCCAGGAACACGCCGGCCGGCCTCTTCAAGGGACAGGTCATGATTGCCGCCGAGGGGCAGGCCGCCCACGCCGTCCCGGTGCAGGTCGAGGTCATCGACTACGCGCTTCCCGACCCCCAGGACTACCGGACTGTGCTGGACCTGATTCAGTCGCCCGACACGCTGGTTCTGGAATACGGCGTCAAGCCGTGGTCCGACGAGCACTTCGGACTGATTGCCCGGTCGATGAAGCTGATGCGCGAGGCCGGCGTCCAGGTTCTGTACGTGCCGCTCATTGGGCAGACCAATCACGGCAACGAAGAGACCATGGTCCGATGGATCAAGACCGGCCAGACGTCCTTCGACTTCGATTTCTCGGTCATGGATCGGTACCTGGACCTTGCGGCCGAGCACATGGGGCGCCCCAGGGTGGTCTGTTTCATCGCGTGGGACATCTACCTGGGCGGGTCGGGCGGCGGCTACAAGGACACCTGGGGCCACAATCAGCGGTCGGTGGAGTTGCGCAAAGAGTACATCGGCAAGGGGCCGGCCGTGACGATGCTCGACCGTGCCACGGGCGAGGCCCGGACGGAGTTCCTGCCGCCATACAGCGATCCCGCGGCCAGGGCGGCATGGAAGAGGCTGTTCGGCGAGCTTCGCACGCGCATGGCCAAACGTCAGTGGGAGAAGGCGATGATGGTCGGCCTGCTCTCGGACGACTGGCCGACGGAGGCCGAGCGGGAGTTCTATGTCGATGTGACGGGGAACCTGCCGTGGGTCTCCCATTCGCACGTTCCCGTGACTCGCGACATGGGCGGCACCGAAGAGGGCGGCATCGTGGTGACGGGGGCTACCAGCCAGGGCAGCGCCAAGGTTAACCGCGTGGGATTCCGCGTCGGGTACCACAGCGCCGTGTTCAACGACGAATTTCCCATGGACGGCCCGCCGCTGGGCAGCCTTGGCGGATGGCGTCGCCCGGACCTGGGCACCTATCAGCCGCGGTACGAGTCGTCCCAGCCTGCCAGCCGGTGGCGGCAACTGATGGAGGTGAACATCGCGGGCCGTCAGCGTGGCGTCTCGCGCGGCGGGGCGGATTTCTGGTCGGCGGTGCGCGATCGGCGCGGCCAGAGGATCGGCAACGTCGCCGACCGCTATCCACAGAGCGCGTGGCGCAATCTCGACATTCCGTGGTGCATGTTCGCTCCGGGGCCCACGGGGCCGGCGTCCACGCACCAGTTCGAGGCGCTCCGCGAAGGCATCCAGGAATGCCAGGCCCGGATTCTGCTCGAAGAGGCCCTCGGCGACAAGGCCGCAAGGGCCCGCCTCGGCGACGATCTGGCCCGGCGTTGCGAGCAGGTGCTGGCGGAACGGACCGACCTGATGATCAAGGCCCTGGGCCATCTCCAGGTCAACAACGACTGGGGCCACCTGACCGGCCCCGAGCCGATCTGCCGCCAGGACGGCGTCAATGGGCACCGTTGGTTCGCCGGTTCCGGCTGGCAGGACCGCAGCCGGCAGTTGTATAATCTTGCGGCCGAGGTGAGCAAGCGGATGGGCCGCTGATGCCCGGCGCGTCGGCCGCAGGATCTGCGCCCCTGAACCAGACGCCTGCGAATCCCTGCATAGTGACGTCGGAAGGCGGCTACACAGCGTGTCGGACCTGCACATCGGAATCCTTCTGGCCTTCGTGTCCGCCTTTACTTTCGTCGGCCAGAACTTCTGGCTGCGCGAACTCCAGGCCCGAGAGGGGTTCTGGCGGTATCTTTTCCTGATCAATGCCGTGCCCGCGGTCGTCGGCATGCTGAGCTGGCTGGTTCTGCCGCCCGACTTCAGGTGGGAACTCGTCCGCGGTTCCCTGTACGCCTCCATTCCCGGGTTGATCGGAATGACGTTTCTCGGGTTGGCCGTCCGCTACGGCGATATCAGCCATGTCGGACCCGTCATCGGCTCAAAGCCTCTGATCGTGACCGCACTGGCGGCCAGTCTCGGCATGGAACCGACCTCGCCCGAACTCTGGGGCGCTTCGGGCCTGCTCCTGGTGGCCCTTTTCCTCGTCTCGGGAAACCGCGAAGTCCTCACCAAGCCATGGCAGGTTGCCGAGCCGGCCGTCCTCCTGGCGGTCGGCTTCTGCGTCGCCTACGGGGCGTGTGACCTTATCACCCGCAAGCAGATGTCCCTCTACGGCCTCAATGTCTGGAATTTCCTCGTCATGAACTGGCTTGTCCGCAGCGCCATTATCGGGGCCGTGCTGGCCGTCCGATGGATGGTCACCCGCGAACGTGTCTGGCCTCGCAGAACCAGTACGTATCTCTGGACCGTTCCCGCGACGACTCTGCACGGCATCGCCTTCATGGCGGCCATGAAGTACACCGACTCGGCCGTGCTGACCAACGTCCTGGCGAGCGTACGCGGGATGCTGTCGGTGGTCGCGGTGCTGGTCCTGGCCCACTGGGGCCTCGTCCGCAAGGAGCCGATGACCCGGCCCGTGATCATCGGGCGGCTGGTCGGCGCG
>Ga0123329_1003543_pt1 | contig 12823 bp, 10 predicted proteins | sample BioC12SIPDNA_FD_89703 | JGI IMG/M metagenome (GOLD analysis project Ga0123329, IMG submission 89703) | Anaerobic biogas reactor microbial communites from Washington, USA - Biogas_R1_B C12 SIP DNA | ecosystem: Engineered > Bioreactor > Anaerobic > Unclassified | place: Washington, USA | collected... | reverse complement strand
TCTGGTCGACCATGACCCCAGTGAGGGGTGGCCCTTCGACCGCTTCGCAGCCCACGGGAGCCTGTTTCTCGAGCGACGCAGCCAGGACGTCCTCGACGAGCGTGCTCTTGCCGGAACCCGATACGCCGGTGACGACGGTGAGCCGCTCCAGGGGGATGGTCACGTCCACGGCGCGCAGGTTGCGCAGATTGGCGCGGCGCAGTGTCAAGAACGTCTGTGGCGCTGGGCGACGCTCAGGGGTGACCACCCGCTCCCGCAGGCTGAAGTAGCGGCCCGTCGGTGTGTCTGCCTCCCAGAGGCCCGCTGGCGTTCCCGCGTAGATGATCTGCCCGCCGTAGGGTCCCGCGCCCGGCCCCAGGTCGAGCACGTGGTCCGCCACGGCGGCTGCGACCCGGTCGTGTTCGACGTAGATCACGGGCCCGCCGAGGTCCCGGAAGGCAGGCAGCAGGCGGGCCACATCGGCGGGATGTTGTCCGATGGTCGGCTCATCGAGCACGTGCACGATGTCCTCGAGGCGGCTCGTCAGCGCGACCGCCAGCCGCACGCGCTGCGATTCGCCCCGCGAGAGGGTGGGCGAGGGCCGGTCGAGCGCGACATAGCCCAGCCCAACGCGCGCCAGGGCCTCCAGACGCCGCGCGATCTCTGCCCTGAGCCGTGCGGCGGTTGAGGGCATTGCCGCAGTGGTAAAGCGTCGCTGAACCTCCAGGACCGGTTCCGACAGCAGCTCGGGCAGGCGAAGCCCTTGCCAACGTACGTCCAGGGCCGCGGGATGAAGCCCCGTGCCGCCACACGTCTCGCAGCCCTTTCCGTTGCAGGTAGGGCAGGGTTGGTGGAACAGGACCGGGGACAGGTCGCCAAACCAGGCGCCGCAGCGGATGCAAACAGGCGCTCGCGATAGGCTCAGCGCATTCCCGTTTTGAACCGCGGATGCAGCGCTAGCTCCGAGTGCCCAGACGGCGGCAAGCGCCTTTCGTACATCGGCTGTAGAGGTATTTGATGCTAGCCGGGCAACTATGACGTCGATGTCGTGAGGCTGCTCCACGTCTGGCTCGGGTGCTGTTCCAGAAGGTGCCAGGTCGGCAAGCGGCGCGCCGTCGACCTGGACAGCGTCCGTTCCGAAGGTCTCTCCCAGCATTGCCAGGAGCGTCCGGTGGCTGCCCTGCGCTTGTCTCAGGAGGGGCGCCGCGATTGTGAGCGGACCGGCTGCGGACATGGCGACCAGCCGTTCGAGGATCTCGTCCTCGGTGTTGACCGAGACGGGTGCCCCGCACGCGGCACAGGTGCGCTCGCCGAAGTGGGTGTAGAGCAGGCGCAGGAAGGGGTGCAGGCCTGAGGCTGTCGCCAGCGTTGACCCTGGATTGCGGTTGAGGAGGTTCTGGCCCACGGCGACCGCCGGTCCCACACCGGTCACGGCGCGCACGTCCGCCGGTGTGAGCCGCTCGCCCAGCGAGAAGACCTCCTGGAAGCGCCGGCGCGCCTCGTGGTACAGCGTATCGAAGACCAGGGACGTCTTTCCCGACCCCGAGACCCCCGTCACGACGGTCAGTCCGTCGCCGATCTCGACGTCGACGTCCTTCAGGTTATGCTCGTTCGCGCCTTCGATCCGGATCTGCATCAGTCGCGCGGTAATGTGGACTTCGAGAGTTTCGATTAAGCGAGAAAGCGATCAAGCGAAAAGGCGATCAAGCGAGAAAGCGAAAAAGCGATCAAGCGAGAAAGCGAAAAGAGGGTGGAGCAGACAGGTCGTTGAGTGACAGGCGATACTCTGAGATGGAATCTACATCCCCGACTCATCTGCCTTTTCGCCTTTTCGCTTTCTCGCTTGATCGCTTTCTCGTTCATTCCGATGGCACCAGGTCGATCACCACCAGCTCCGGGCGGCAGAGGAAGCGCAGGCGCGGGGCGTTGGCGCGCTCCATGCCAATGCCACGGGAGACGATGAGCGTTCTGCCAGGCGCCAGCGTTGTTGCGCCCGCGATCCAGCCACGCGGCACGCGCGATAGGTTGAGCAACGGGCCGATCAGGGGCAGGCGAACCTGCCCGCCGTGGGTGTGTCCCGCGATCAGGAGATCGGCTTCGACCGGACCCAGGCTGAAGTTTGGGCTGTGACCGATGACGATGTGGAAGGCGTCCTGTGGCGGGATCGCTACCCCCTGGCCGAACGCGTCCCCCATCCCCAGGCCGGTCAAGGTCAGGGGGCCCAGATTGTAGGACGTGGTCTCCTCGATCGTGACGACAGGCAGGCCAGCAAAGGCGCCGGTCCATACGCCGGACTCGTCGACATTTCCTGCCACGGCATAGGCGCCCAGGGGAGCGTGGAGGCCCGCCTCAACCATCAGCACGCGCAGCGCGTCGATTTCGTCCGCATAACTACGGCTGCGCCGCCCGAGCTGGATGTAATCGCCCGCGAAGAGGATCAGATCGGGATCCTGGGCCATGGCGGTCCTCAGGACACGCGCCTCGTAGGGGCCGGGAACGTCAGTCTGAATGTCCGCGAGGACGACGACACGAACCGGCTCTGTCACCTTGGACGTGGGCAGGGTCAGATTGCTCACCTGGAGCCAATGGGGCTCGATGACGAAGGCCTCCAGAGCGGCCAGCCCGAGGAGGGCGACCGTGGCCCAGTGCACCAGCGCCACCCGGGGCATTCCTTTCAGGAGGAACCCCGCACCAAGCTGGTACACCGGCACGTGGAAAAACGCCGTCCAGGCCAGGATCTGCGCGGCGCCGAAACTGTCACCACCGTTCACGATGGCGCTGGCAACGCCAAACAGGAGCAGGAGAGCCAACGCGCCGGCTGACGCGATGGCTGCGCGGCGGTCCGGGCCACCTTGCGCCGCCTTACGTGTGCCCACCCATAGGGCCACGATGATCAGCAGGCCGAGGGCATGGTGTGCTACGAGATTCACGGATTCCGACCCCCGGGACCCACCTGGCTGTCCATCTGTGTCCAGTTTCCCAGGGCCGCGAGCTCGTGCGCGAGCAGCCGTGCCAGGTAAGGCTGCACCTGCCAGTACGCGACCAACGCCTGGTACTCCGCGATGCTCTGCGGATCGCCCGGCGTGGTCGACTTGATCGCGCGGATCATCAGGTTCTTGTCGGTGTGCTCGGGCGAGACGAACTCCACGACATCGGTCCGGTATCCCATCATCCGCATGATCTGAGCGCGAAGGCTGTCCGTCAGCACGTCTCCCAGACGGTCCTTGAGAATCCCGTGGCGCAGCACGGGCTGGTGTACCGGGGGCATGGGATGGGCCGACATCTGCGCCTGCAGGTTGTGGTGGCAGCAGGGCGCGCTGAAGATCAGGTGTGCTCCCCATTTGACCGCCTGTGCCAGTGCCTCGTCGGTCGCCGTGTCACATGCGTGGAGCGCCAGGACGATGTCCGGTTGTTCCTCAGGCTGGTAGTCGATGATGCGGCTGACCTCGAAGTGGAGGTCTGTCCAACCCAGCTCTGCCGCCAGGGCATTCCGCTTGGCCATCAGCTCCGCCTTGACGTCGATCCCGACGGCCTGGACGGGCAGGGCGAGCGAATGGCTCAGATAGTGGTAGACGGCAAAGGTCAGGTCCGCGCTGCCACACCCGCAGTCGACGATCCGGATGGGGGTATCGAGCTGTGCCAGCGCCTCGGTCTCGACGATCAGGCGCAAGAATTCGTTGATCTGGCGGTATTTGCGCTGCCTGCCAGCCCGGATCTGGCCATCAGGTGTCTGAATCTCCAAAGCCTGTAACAGAGGGTCCGGTGCTGTGCCCGGGAGCAGGTAGGGCTTTCGGCGATCGTGCTCGAGCGGTGGCGCCTCGCCTGGCTGTTGTGCCCGTCGTCGTGACACCCGCACTGAGCCCTTGCGCGAGATCTGCACCTGAATTTCGCCCTCCGTGGTCACAATAGCGATCTGGCTGAAGGGCAACGCCAGTAGCTCATGCACCTTGTCGCGAGCCTCCGCGCCGGCATAGTTCTTGGTGGCGTCCTGCCTTTCGTCAAGGTACGAGACCTGCAGGTGCCAGGCCCCCTGGATCGCCACCGGGCGCACCGTGACGCGGCGCCAGGGGAGATCGTATCCCCGCCGCCGCCCGCTGAACGTCGCCTTGACGAACGTCTCTGCGTCAAGGATCGCTCCCTCGACGATGCGCTGGTAATCCTCAGCCTGTGGCATAGCGCCCTCCAGTTCCCGACGGCAAGATCCTATCACAGATCCAGAGCCAGGGTTAGCCGCGGTGCAACTTCCTCCGGCGCGACCTGCTCGACAGTGATGTTGGAGCAGTCGTTGAATGCTGCGAACGCCCGTAGCTCCCTCGCCAGGTCCGGCAGCGCTTGCTCGAAGTCGGCGAAGTCTGGCTCGAACGTGAGCTGACGCACGATCAGGGTCCCGGTGGCGCGGTCCGCTTTCGTGTCCACGCGCCCGATGAACCGGTCGCCCCAGAGGACCGGCAGCGCGAAGTAACCGTAGCGCCGCTTCTCCCGGGGCAGATAGCACTCGAGGCGGTAATCGAAGCCGAAGACGAGCTCCATCCAGGTGCGGCGGATGACCAGGTTGTCGAAGGGCGAGAGGATGTGGGCGGATGGTTTGCCCGAATGCTCGCCATCCAGCGTGTCCAGCGCTTCCGTCCAGGCATACCAGGGACCGTTATTGAGCCCCTCGACGGAGACCGGGGTGATCAAGCCAGCTTCCACCGCGCGTTGGAGCGCCGCAGCGGCCGGGCGCTCGCGAACCCACCACGCGATTTCCCGCTCAGGGAGTGCCCCGAGGCTGCCAACGGCCCTCCGGATGATGAAGTCATGCACCTCTTCCTGGGAAGGGGGCGGTGAGTCCGCGCCTTCGGGGATGACACGCTCCTTCAGGTCGTAGAGACGCTCGAACTTGCGCCGTTCCGAGACCATCACCACGCCCAGGTTGAACAGTACCTCGAGCGCCCGTTTGGCGGGCTTCCAGCCGCTCCACCACGAGCCTCCTGCGAAGCCCTCCGGCGCCTCAAAGTCAGCGGTGCCCAGGGCGCCCTCCTCACGGATGCGCTGGACCACGGCATCGAGCGTCTCGCTATTCTCCTCGATCCATGCCTTCTGGCTGTCCCACAGGGCCCGCTCGCCCATCCGCGGGGCGTAGAAGCGAAAGTCCGCCATCGGAATGTAAGCAGCCGCGTGTGCCCACCATTCGAAGACGTGCCGGTCGATGGCGAGCAGCTCGTGGAGCATCTCGGGGCTGTAGTCGCGACAGCGGCTCCACAGGATGTGGTGGTGTGCGCGCTGTACCACGTGGATCGTGTCGATCTGGACGTAGCCCAACCGTTCGATCATCCGGGCGGCACTGGCCTTTCCCTGGGGACAGGCCGGGGCGCCGTTGAGTCCCTGACAGCGCAGGGCGAGCTGCCGCACCGTGGCAAGAGAGATCCGCACCGGCGCCACCTACACCTCCAGCCGCCCGAAGTTCTTGAGGATCGTGAGCATGCGCATCGTGAGCCACCCGGTCCAGTCCTTCCTGGCCTGTTCCCAGGCCTCCGGATACATGCCGGCCCAGTCCCACCGGGGCCGCCAGATGCCATCCTCCGCATGCTGCGCGATCTCGTAGTCAAGGTTGGCCGACACAACGTCCGCAAGCATCGGGGCGAACAACGCATCCGGGCTGTAGACGACCTCCACCGGCATCAGGCCATAGTCCCCCCAACGCGCGGGGTCCCTGACCACGGCCCGGTCGACGACCGGCGTAAGCAGGCCGATGAGCGTCTGTCTGGCGCCAGCGGGCAGCCCCTTGCTTTCGGCGAGGCGGAGCGTGCAGAGGATGTCGTGCATCTCGAGGGATGTTCCCTGTGCCTCGAGGTGGCCTATTGCCGCCTGGAGGAGGGATTCGCGCAACTCTGCCGGCACGCGCTTTGGATAATCGTGCAGATAGCCCACGATCTCCGCCCGTGGGTTGGAGAGGAAGGCACGCCAGCGTACGGAGACCTCCTCGTCATAGATCCACCACGGCGCGTGGGGGGCCGTGTTTGCCGCGGGCGGGATGATGGGCCAGGCCTCGATCGAGGGGTTATAGGTAGCCACCAGATAGCGCATCGCGCCCTCGACCAGGGGATGATCGGCAGGCGCGCCGAACTCGCGCAGGACCTGCAGCGCCACAGTTGTCGCGAGCGCCGACGAATCAGGTAGCTGAAGGTCGGGTTCCATGCCGTGACCGAAGCCGCCATCGCTGTTCCGGAACGCGGCCAGGGCCTCCCAGATCAGGTCGACCGGGCCGCCTTCGAAGGTCACGGCGTATTTGGCCTGTTCAAGTGCCCGTCCGCGCTCGAAGATGAAATCCCGTGCCCGGGTCTGTGCCGCACGACTCAGCATTTGCATTCGTTACCTCCTATATCGGGAAACCGTTCACGCCGGAGGGCCTTGAGCACCACGATGACGGCAGTTTCATCGACCACCACGGCCCGGATGTCCGTCGCCATTGGCGCATAGTTACACCTGGAGGCGGTCGTTACTCCTCGGCCTCCTTGCCACCCAGCACAATCGGCACCAGATCCAGGAGGTTCGTGATCTCATAGCGGATCTCGAGCGGGTCGACGGCATCGGGATCGCGCAGCAGGCGCCGTGGGTTATACCAGCAGGCGTCGATACCATAGCGGTTGGCCCCACGGATGTCGGACGTCAGGCTGTCGCCGATCATCAGGACCTCGCTGCGCTGGGGATGCCCCATCCGGCCAAAGATGACGTCGAAGATACCCGGCTCCGGCTTGGCTACGCCTTCCTCCTCCGAGATCACCACAGCCTCGAAGTAGGCATTCAGTCCGGAGTGGGCGAGCCGCGCCCGCTGGACCCTGGTCAGCCCGTTCGTGATCAGGGCCAGGTGCACCTTCCCAACCAGGGCGTCGAGCAGAGTGATTGCATCGGGGAACAGCTGGGAGCACGCTCCCAGATGATCGAGATAGGCCTCGCCAACCCGCACTGGATCCAGAGTCGGTCCGGCCAACCCCAGCGCCTCGAACAAGCGGGCAAACCGCTCGGTCTTGATGCGGTCGGGCGTCGTGAGCCCCTGCTCGAAATCGTGCCAGAGCCGCGCATTGACCTCCTGGTAGGTCACCAACACCTCTGGGCCGGCATCCAGGCCACAATCGGCAAGCGTTGCCGTGAGCGCCTGGTGCTCGGCGGTCTCGTAGTCGAAGAGTGTGCCATCTGCGTCAAAGAGCAGCCATCGATAGGTCATCGCGATCACCGCCGGTCAGGATAGCGTGTACAGCGTGACCCGCATGCCATCCGGGTCCTCGATCCCGAAGGAGCGGTGCCCCCAGGGCTTGTCCTCCAGCGCTTCGACGATGCGCAGGCCCTGACGCCGGAAGCGGTCGTACCAGGCATCGACGTCCTTCACCTCCAGAAGCAGATCGACGTTGGCGGGGCGACCTTGCTGCACGCCGTGTTCCGTCTGCAAGATCTCGATCGTGGTCTCCCCCATGGCTTTGCCGACCGTGAGCAGCGCGCCCCGGGTACCCGGGCGCTCCCAGCTCTGAATGCAGCGCATCTCCAGGGTGTCCTGGTAAAAAGCCAGCACGGCGTCGAACTGGCGGGTGTGGCGTACGAGCCTCAGCGACATCACTTGCATAGCGTTCGTTCCTTTTGTCGTGTTCAGGGATGGGTGGCGAGAAAATCGACCAGGAGCGCGTTGACCAGGTCCGGTCTCTCCAGATGCGGCACGTGACCTGCGCCCTCGACAGGGTGAAAAATCGCGTTGGGCATCAAGGCCCTGACCCGGTCACTCAGCGCAAAGGGCACCGTGCGATCTTCTCGTCCCCAGATCAGGAGCACCTGGCGTTCTTGATGGCCCACACGCTGATAGGCGTTCTCTATCGCCTCCAGCGGACCATGACGGATTGTGGACAGCAGCGCTCGCAGGAATCCCGGTGTCTTCAACTGGGCCAGGTACTGATCCTGATAGCGCGCCATCGCCTCATCCATCGGGCCGGGTCTGAAGAAGTCGTGCTTCATGCTCCGGATAAGCAGCGGCTTGCCCGCCACCGCAAATACGAGCTCACCGAGGAGCGGAGCGCGAAGCACGTTCGTTCCCGAGGGCCGTTCGAGCCCGGCGGGGTCCATAAGCACGAGCTTGCGCACCAGATTCGGGTGGCGATCCGTGGCCTCCACCGCGATCGCGCCGCCCATCGATAGGCCCACGAGATCGACGTTGGGCCCCAAGCCCAGGGCCTCGACCAGCGCCACCAGTTGGCTATCGAACCTCTCGCGGTCGTACCGTCCGCGGGGCCTGTCGGACGCGCCGCGTCCGTAGAGATCATAGCGCAAGACCCGGAATCCCGCAGCGGCAAGGCCGGCGAAGACCGGGTCCCAGATGAAGGCCGGCACCGAGAAGCCGTGGATCAGCACGACGGGGACGCCCTTTGCAGGCCCCGCCAGCTCGTAGTACGTGCTGCCCTCGGGCAACCGGACGGTCCCGCTGCCGGTGGCTGCTCGCGCTTCGTGGCTCGTATTCTGCACATTCCCTCCCCTGGTGCCTAACCCATCTCTGGTCTGGGGTTCGCAGTGAGGACTCCGGTCGTTTCGGTTTTTCGTCGGGTGATCGCAGAACCGATGAATCGGTTACTACGAACAGATCGAACGTCTCAAGTACCAGGTATACCTGGAGCCTGGAGTCCTTTTGCGCACCATCCTGGTAGAGCACCGCCTACTCGGGCCAGAATGCCCTAACCTGGGCCCCTGTGCGGTGGCGGGCGATCTCGGCAAGCTCGCGCAGGCGAAATGCCGGCACCCGCTGTACGGTTGCGTCGGGTACGGGATAGTCGGTGCTGTAGATCTGGACGAGCTTCGGCTTGAGCTCGGCCACCGTCCGCAACCAGGCTTCGAAGGCATCGCCAGACGCATTGGTCACCGGCCCGTCGATGAGCACGGTCTGGAGCGTCAGATCCCGGATCCCGCGCAGAGTCTCCACCACACCATCGAAGTCGACGCCCGCTGCAGGGCGGTTCACCTGCGCGAAGGTCGTTGCGTCGCCGGCATCCAGCTTGAGGATCGGGCGGTCGATGTGCTGAAGCGCCGCCTGGACGCCGGGATGCATGAGCGTTGTGGCGTTCGAGAAGAGCGTGATCCGGGCGCCCGGACAATAGCGGTCGCGCAGGCGCCTCACCTCGAACGCGATCTCAGCAAAGTAGGGATAGAGGGTCGGCTCGCCATTCCCTGAGAGGGTGAGGCTATCGACTGCGCCACACGTCCTCAGTGCCCCCTCTACGGCTTTGGCCACATCGCCCGGGGTGGGGAACCCTATGTGCTGGGCGTCGCCCAGCTCTGGTTTGCTCACCTTGATATCTGTATCGCCGTAGTGGCAGTAGACGCAGTCGAACGAGCAGACCTTGGCGTGGATGGGCAGCAGGTTCAGGCCCAGCGACCGCCCCAGGCGGCGTGACACGATCGGGCCATACACGATCGTGGCCTCGAGCGGGAGCGGTCTGCGCGCAGTCGTCGCGGTCATTCGTCAGGCACTAGCTCCCTTCGCCGGCCTGTCTCGGTCGAAACACTGGGTGTCCCTGGATCCATCTGGTGTCCCCCCTGATACGGGCTAGCCTCGCTGAGGGCAAGGATCTGTCGGGTTATCGTCCTATGGTATCGCCAATACTTGACATATGGTGTCATATAGAACGGCGTGGATAGGTTTTTTGTTCTATTCCTGGGATGGTGTGCGTGCGATCCTTCGTGCCGCTTCAGACAGCTGCCCGCTTGCGCTCATACCGGTCACGGATCTCGGCGGCGGTCAGGAAGTCCGCGTCGCGAAAGTCCATCGCGCGGGCCCAATCCACCGCCACATCGAGGCGCTCGAAGTGATCTGGATGATGGGCATCGGCGGTCACCGTAAAGCGCGCACCCAGTAACCGGGCCAACCGGAAGAATCCCTCGGTGGCCTCGCGATAGGCGGCATCGAGCGCCGCACCACCGTTGATTTCCACCGCGACCTCGTGCTCATTGGCCAGTCCGATCAGCGCGGCCTGGGTCTCGACGGGGATCTCGGCCATGATCGGCGCCAGGGGCTGCATCGCCCCACAGTCGAAGGGATGGGCCCACACGGTGACTCCTGGGACTTCCAGCATCTCGCGGGCCATGCGGACCATCAACTCGGCCTTGGCGCGCGGTGTGTCCGCCGTGGGACGGGGCGCCGCCGGCAGGTGAAAGTGGCTGGCGGAACAGATCACGTGATCCACCAGCCCGCGCACCTCGGCGTTGAGGCAGTCAGCGCCTGCCAGCGTGTAATCCGCTTCCACGCCGACGAAGATCTCGAGATCGTCGGGCCGTGCCAGGGTCCCCAGCTCTTGCCGTTGCCGGCGCAACACGTCCGGCTGTTGCCCATCGTAGAAGCCGCAGCCGGGTACGATAGCGGGGGTCACGTGGTCGGCAAAGCCCAGCGCTGCCAGGCCTTTCGCGTGCGCCCGCGCGATCATGGCCGCCATCGTCGCTTCCCTGTGGCCGCAGGGTGAGTAACACGTATGCACGTGGAAATCCGCATAGGTCGAGCTTGTCATGGGGTTTCTGAGGTCTCCTTACTACAGGATGTCAGGATGGTGCGTTCCTTGTGGCCTGCCAGGTCGTCCAGTTGCCGTTGATCTCCCGGACGCGCCCTGAGCCTTCGAAGGCCAGGAGCTTTGTCGCTACCTTGTCGATGAAGAACCGGTCGTGGCTGACGACGATAACGGCGCCGGGGAAGTGGGCCAGGGCGCGTTCCATCACCTGGGTGGTGGTCAAGTCGAGGTGATTTGTGGGTTCGTCGAGGATCACGAGGCCGGCCCCCGAGAGCAAGCACTTTGCCAGGGCGACGCGCGCCCGTTGCCCGCCCGATAGGGTGCCAATCCGCTGGGCCAGGTCCATCTCCGAGAACTGCATCATCGCGAGGAACCGGTTGACCTGCTTGCGTGGGGCAAGAAAGGCCAGCCCGACGGTGTTCACCGCGTGGCTGACCGTGTCGTCCAGGTCGAGCTCCTCGAAGATCTGGTTGTAATAGGCGACACCCACTCCCTTGCCCCAGATGATTCGTCCCGCGTCCGCCTGTTCACCCTCGCTGAGGACCCTGAGCAGCGAGGTCTTGCCGCAGCCGTTGGGCCCGAGGACCGCCACGCGATCGCCCCGGTGAACCTCAAAGGAGAGATCCTCGAAGAGAACCTGACCATAGGCCTTGCGGAGGGACTCCACACGCAGGACGTCATTGGGCACATACAGCCGGTCGTAAATCGCGGTGATGATCCTATCCACGGGGCGAGGGTCGGCCTGCTTCTTGATATTGGCCAGCTTGCGTTGCAGGGCACGGTCGGGGTTCTTGCGCGCTTCCTCGCGATCAGCGATGGCCTCTGCTTCGTAGAGCAGTAGCTCGGCCTCGTGCTCGTACTGCCGCTCCAGCGACTTCATGCGCATGGGCTTCTCGCGGACGTAGTCGCGATAGCTCCCCACGTACTCCTGGAAGTGGTAGGCCTCGACCTCGACGATCCGGTTGGCAACGCGGTCAAGGAACTGCCGATCGTGCGACACAACGACCAAAGCACCCGGAAAGTCGTTGAACCAGGTCTCCAGCCAAGCCAGCCCCTCGACATCGAGGAAGTTCGTGGGCTCATCCATCAGGAGCACGTCCGGTGCCTGCAACAGGATCCGGGCCAGGGCGGCGCGATTCCGCCAGCCTCCCGAGAGCGCGTCGATGGGACACGTCCGGTGTGCCTCGCTGAACCCCAACCGCGACAGCGCTGTGTCGATCTTGACCTGGTAGGTCCACGCGCCACTGCGTTCCATAGCCTCGATCAGGGCCGACTGCCGCGCGATCAGGCGGTCCAGCGCCTCGCCTTCGGGGTTTTCCTCGAAGGCGATGTCAACGTCCAGCATCGCTTCTTCAAGGGCATGGACCTCGACGAAGAGATCATCCAGCACCTCGGTGATGCTCCGCGTCCCGTCGAGCTGCGAGAACTGGGAGAAGTACCCGATGTTCACCCCACCGTCGATCTCGACCGTGCCCTCCGAGGGCGTCTCGAGGCCCAGGATCAGCTTGAGCACCGTCGTCTTGCCCGCGCCGTTCTTGCCGATCAGGCCCACACGGTCGCCCCGGTCCAGCTTGAAGTAGACCTCGCGCAGGACGGGGAGAGGCTTGTCTGGCGCTTCGCTGTAGGATTTGTGGATGTTGTTCAGGCGGATCAGGCTCATAGGATGCCTTCCCGGCGCATAGTCATATCATCATAACACATCCTCGGGCAAGGGATAAGCGATAGCGATGGCTGGGGGTATCTTGTTCCTCTCAGAGGTCACCTACGAGGGCCCTCCCTACGGGAACGCCGTGATATCTCGCCGTAGGGGCAGGGTTCGTCCTTGCCCTCTGACTCGATCGTCTTGTTCATCAGCGGACCCGAACGTCGCTGCCGTCCGAGATGATTTCGACGGTAGAGCGTTCTGCGGTGCGGTAGAGAGGTATGTCCCGGAGCTTTGCCTGGGTGATGGCATCGAGCCGGTTGCCCTGGACGACAGCGACCTCGGGCGCCACAGCCTGCAGGAGCGCTACCGAGCAGCAGGTCTTGACGCCCTGACGCGGGAGCTGCAGCACACGGCTTCGCAGGCTTGGACCGTATGCCTCGACGAGCGCCGCTTCGACCACGGTCGTCGTGTCGCCCATCAACAACAGGCGCGTCGTGCCGTAGTCGAGCTCCAATACGAGCGGGCCTGGCTGCCCCCGGGGCGGCCAAAGGACGCGGAGCGCCACGTCCGGCCCGAGCTGCCAGACATCTCCTCCCTGCAGCGCGCCGGTCGTTCCCGGCGGGCGCTGCTCCAGCAGGGCGACCCAGTGGGTGTAGGTCGAGCCTTCACGGACCTCCGGGCTGTGCCC
>Ga0123329_1003539_pt1 | contig 12830 bp, 8 predicted proteins | sample BioC12SIPDNA_FD_89703 | JGI IMG/M metagenome (GOLD analysis project Ga0123329, IMG submission 89703) | Anaerobic biogas reactor microbial communites from Washington, USA - Biogas_R1_B C12 SIP DNA | ecosystem: Engineered > Bioreactor > Anaerobic > Unclassified | place: Washington, USA | collected... | reverse complement strand
TTCATCGGCGTGCGGATCTCATGGCTCATGTTGGCCAGGAAATCGCTCTTGGCCTTGTTGGCCACCTCCGCCGCCTCCTTCGCACGCTGCAGGTTCCGGAACAGCAGCGTGTACGGTTTCTTCAGGCCGACGCTCACAAAGGCACGGTACACAAGATAGAACGAGATAATCTTGAAATAATGCCCCACCACATTCGGTAAGCTGTCGACCTGGTAGTAGAGCGTAAAGGCGATCTCCGCAGCGATCATCAGCACCAGCGATGCCACCAGCATCCGGAACACGTCCGGATCAAACTCCTGACGCCGCAGCACCAGCAGCTCGAGACTGACCAGGAACAGCACGCAGATCGCATACTCGCTGGCAATCTTGAAGGGGGTGAGCCTTTCCTTCTCGTGGAAGCAAATGGGGAAGATGTCCCAGCAGAAAATGCTGGCCAACATTACCACCACGACTACCGAGTAGCCTACGAACAAGTAGACCGCCCCGATGCGCCGCCGCATGCAAGCCAGCGCGGCCACCATCGACAGACTCTGCAGGAACCGCGCCACGATCCACAGCTGAAGGCCCAGGTTCACACCGTCCACATGAAACACGTGCACCGCCCCGATCGCCAGCGTGTGGATCAGATCGATCATCGCGACAAACAGGAAGGCGATGCCGATGAACAGATAGAACGAGTTGTCCAGGAACTGGCGCGCGTTCCAGAATACCGCGAAGATCGTGAACGCCACCACGATGCTGAAGGTCTCAGCCAGTATGTGGAACAGGCTGTAACTGCCGAAGCCGTAGGCTTCGTCCTGGATGAAGTAGAGGCCGATGAACAATGCGGTGCCAGTCGCGACTGCTGTCCCCTGCGACACCAGTTCGGCCCGTCTGGACGGTGCTGTCACTACACTGTGCTCCCTCCCCCTGCAACGCCCTTTCCCAGCGCGTCAGGCGCCCGGTGGTCGCGCTGCTGCGTCTGCGGCCGCCATGAACATGCCGCCCGCTAAAACGCCACTCATTCTACCGCTCTGTTGACGAGATTTCTGACGAGATTTCTGAAAGTATCAACTCTCCATGCCCAGGAGTTCGTGGCGCGCCGGGCATTCACAGACTTCGGAGTATTCCAGCACCTCGCACACTGGCTTGCCGTCCGCGCCGGTGATGGGCGTGGGCCGCCGGAGTATGAACTCGGCGCGATCCAGCCGGTTGTACGCAATGTGGGCCATCTCCAGCCGGTCGATGGCCCGCTCGGCTGTCGCCGCGAAGTCGGGAACCAGCAGCGGGCCCGTGTCGACCTGGAACGAGTCGGACAGCGGCTGGAAGTTCATGGTCTTGATTGGGTACTGCAACACATACTGCAGGGTTCCGCCCGGATCGTCCAGATACGTGCGGGCGATCAACGGCAGGTTGGCGGCCGTTGCCGCGACGATGTCGGCCGCGGTGTTGAGCTGCCGCACGCGGCTGCAGGGGCAGATATCGATCTTAAGCGATCGGAAGCTGTCGCTGACCGGCGTGCCGCGGGGCGGTGCTCCCGTACAGGTGGTGCTGCGTTCCATGCTCCGCTGCTCGGTCAGCGAGTAGATGACGCGGAACTCGCGGCTGGGAAGCTGGAACAAACGGTCTTCGGCGTAGACCCATTCGGCGCGGCACGGAGCGATCAGGACGAATCGTTCCGTGGATCCGGCCTGGCGATCGACGACATCGAGCACCGCGTCCAGCTGGATTCGCGCAAGGTTGCCGTGGGGAGTGTTGTGACGCGCGTACGGTCGCGGGTCGGGGCGATAGGGAAAATCCCAGGTCATGAACGACCGCTGGAAGTCGCAGACGCCCGCCTCCTCGGCGGCCGGCGCCGCAGCGCCCCGGGCGTGGCCCGCTGCCGTGGATCCCAGCGGCACGATCAGAGCGCCCCCCAGCACTACCGATCCGGCACCCACGTGAAACTCGCGGCGGGTCAGTTTCGAGGCACGACTCATGGCGTTTCTCCGTTGGCAGGTGGGACGGATCCGGCGGCGGCCGGCTGTTTGTCGTCCGGGCCATTGGCACGTTGGTAGATGTCCAGGCCGCCCGGCTGGAGCCAATCGGACAGCAACCGCACGTCGTGCTCTCCGGCCAGCCCGCCTGGTTGGCTAGGGGGCGTTGTGTCCGCCGCCGGGCGGATCTCCCACCAGCAACGGCCCGCGTGATTGTGTTCGTGATCGATCACAAAACCGGCGGTGCGCATCAGCGGTCCGACCCAACCCATGCAGTGGTCGCAGTAATCGTGATAGTGATGCAGGCCGTTACTGACCAGGAAACCTTGCGAGGGGCAAGCGAACATGTCGATGCGGTAGACCGTGTCGGTTGCCACGCAGTGGTACCCGGCCGCTTCATGGTCCAGCGTGTGGTCCCAATAGGCCCGCATGCCGGCGATGCCTTGCGGCACGATCAAGGCGGCGGCATGCCGCTGGGAGTCCTGCGCGATCGCCTGTTCCCAATACGTGCGGACCAGTGCTTCGCCCCCCGTGCGCCGGAGCCACTCGAACGTCCAGTCGTAATGTCCGCAGAAATCGTAAACGCCTAGCATGTGACTTCTCGAATCTCATTCAGGTCTTGTGGCGCCGCAGCCTGCTCGCGGCGCATGAACGTCTGGCGGCAGGATCCGCCGCCGCCGCTCACACGGACGGTGAAACCGGCCGGCGCGGCAATCGCTTCACTGACATAATAACAGTGCTGGCAGAAACACGGGACGATCTCCCGCTGGTCGGTCCGCAGATGCTCAAGCGCGGGGCAGACGGCCACCGCGACGACGACCTCCTGGTCGCGCTCGTGGACCTCGACCTGCCCGCCGGGCTCCGCCGCGAAAAACGCCCGCCAGTACGCGGCGATACCGGGCAGGTCGCGTTCCTTCCAGGCGATCGACAGCGGAGCGTAGTACTGCGTGCCGAGGTCGGTCCAGTAGCGGCGCAGCGCGTCCAGGCCGAATCGCTCGAGCAGGAAGCGAAAAGTGGCGTTGATGGCGAAGTAGAAGTCCGCGGCCCCAACGGGCTTCGTGTCGCGATACGGCAGTGGTGATTGCGGGTCAGTCATGATGAATGCGGGTCAGCTATCGGGTATCACATCCTGTACATGGTTATAGTGCTGCCGCCGGACCTTGGCAATCAGGTCTGCGTCCAGATACCCGCGATGCCACGCCCCACGCCACTGGCCGCCGGGCGCGCGCAATACCCGGCCGCTGACCGCGGGGCGTGTGAAGCGAGATGAATTCAGCGCTGATCGTTACCGGTCATGGGTCGCATCGGGCCGCCAGTGTTGCTAACCTGCGAGCATATCCCTTGCGGACGAAGTGCCAGGAACTCATTCACCGGAGGCCGCGCCAGGACGTTGGCCGGGTCGAGGAGCCGATATGGAACACTTCACATGGCTGGACTACAGCGTCTTTGTGGTCTATCTGCTCGCCACCACGGCGATTGGCGCGCTGTTCGTGCGGGGCCAGCGCAACGTGGACGACTACTTCCTGGCCGGCCGCAGCATGGGCAGCCTGGTGATCTCGATGACCATACTGGCTGCGCTGTTCTCCGGGATCAGCTTCCTGGCGGCACCGGCCGAAGCGTACCTGCACGGTCCGGCCTTCTACCTGGTCAACCTGGGTTTCTTCATCGCCACCCCGATCACGACCATCTTCGTGCTGCCGTTCTTCTACCAGGCGCGGTTCTTCACGGCGTATCAGTATCTGGAGGAGCGGTTCTCGGGGGTGGTCCGCACGGTGGCGTCGGCCTCGTTCATCCTCCGCGTGCTGCTGTGGCTGGCGCTGGCCACCTACGCGCCGGCACTGGCGCTGGAGCAGGCGACCGGCCTGCCGCTGTGGTTCAGCATCCTGTGCACGGGCATGCTCACGACCTGCTACACGACGTTCGGCGGTATGAAGGCCGTCATCTGGACCGACGTCATGCAGCTGATCGTGCTGTTCGGCGGACAGATCATCATCTCGCTCATGGCCTTGATGCGTCTGCCGGGCGGGATCGGCCAGGTGATGGATCTGGCTGTGGCGGATAACCGCTGGAACCTGAGTTTCAGCCTGGATCCCACGGAGCGGCTGACGATCTGGGGGCTGGTTATCGGCGGCGCGTTCATGCACCTGGTACAGATGGCCACCGATCAGGTTTCTGTCCAACGGTACCTGACAGCGAAGAGCCTGCGGGAGGCGCAGCGCGGCCTGTGGATCAAGCTGTTTCTGGTACTGCCGGTGACGGCCGTCTTCTACGGCGCCGGTCTGATCCTGTTTGCGTACTACCAGGTCCACGGCGATCCGCTCGCCGACGGGCGCATCGGGAAGGCCGACCAGATCCTGCCCTATTTCGTGGTGACCGAGTTGTCGGCCGGGTTTCCGGGGCTGTTGATCGCAGCGATCTACGCGGCCAGCATGTCAACGATCTCGGCGGGCATCAATTCGCTGACCTCTGCCAGTCTGATCGATTTCTATCAGCGTTGGTGGCCGCGGGCGGATATGACGTCGCAGGGCCAGCTCCGCCTGGCCCGCCGGCTGACGCTCGTCTACGGCGCGCTGGTGATCGTGTTTGCCTTTCTGGTCCAGCACCTGGGGACGCTGCTGGAAGCGAGCAATTCCGTGATCGGCCTGGTGGGTGGACCGCTGCTGGGGATGTTCTTTCTGGGCATCTTCTCCCGGCGTGCGACGGGGCGCGGCGCCTTGCTCGGCTGGCTCGTCGGCGTTGGCACGTTGCTGTGGGTCTGGCTGGGCACGCACGTGTCCTTCCTCTGGTACACGGTGATCGGCTGCGGCGTGACGTTCCTCGTCGGGTGTCCGATGAGCCGGCTGGAAGCAGCGCCCGATGCTCGGCGCCTGGAGGGGCTGGTCTGGGACCGCGCCCGCGCGGGAGACAAACGCTGATCGGCGCGGTCGACGCGCCGGCCCCCGGTACCGCTCGCGGGTTGTAATCGCCGGCACGCGGAGCTAAGATCCCGGTCAACACGGGTGGCGACCCAAGCGAGTTGCAGGGAATGAAATCGATCCCAGTCGTCCTGAGTTTTCTGACCAATGCCCAGCGGCGCCGCAATCTGCTCGTGCTGGGCAAGCTGGTGTTGACCTTCGCCCTGCTCGTCGTGGTGTTCGCGATCACGTTCCATTACGTGATGGCCTGGGAGGGGCGGGAGTTCAGCTGGGCCACCGGTGTCTACTGGGTGCTGGTCGTGATGTCCACGCTCGGATTCGGCGACATCACGTTCGAGTCCGATGTGGGACGCGTCTTTTCGGTCGTGGTGCTGCTGTCGGGCACGGTCCTCATGCTGGTCCTGTTGCCCTTCATGTTCATCCAGTTCTTCTATGTGCCCTGGATGGAAACACAGGCGGCGGCGCGTGCGCCGCGCTCCCTCCCCGCGAAAACCGCCGGACATGTGATCTTGACCGGCTTGAACGCGGTGGAAGCCACCCTGATCCGGCTGCTCAATCGCTCCCAGCATCCGTATGTCGTGCTGGTGTCTGAGCTGGCCGAGGCGCTGCGACTGCATGACGAAGGGTACCGCGTGATGCTGGGGGATCTGGACGATCCCGACACCTACAGTCGCGCACGAATCGACCAGGCGGCACTCGTCGTAACCGCCCGCTCGGATACGACCAACACCAACGTGGCGTTCACCGTGCGCGAGGCCTGCGAGTCGGTGACGATCGCCGCTACCGCCGCGTCAGCGGCCGGCGCGGATATCCTGCAACTCGCCGGCTGCAATCATGTGCTGCGATTCAACGACACGCTGGGGCAGGCGCTGGCGCGGCGGATCGTCGGGCGCGATGCGAAAACGCACGTCATCGGGCAGTTCGACGAGCTGTTGATTGCCGAGGCCGCGGCCCTGCACACGCCACTGGTCGGCCGCAGCCTGCGCGACATTCGGCTGCGCGATCACGTGAACGTGAATGTGGTGGGCGTCTGGGACCGCGGCCGCTTCCAGATCGCCGGCCCGGAGACCTGCATCCAGGCCACGTCGGTGCTCGTGCTCGCCGGCTCGCGCGACCAGCTGGACGCCTACGACGCGCTGTTCTGCATCTACGAGCGATCCGACAAACCGGTCGTCATCATCGGCGGCGGGCACGTCGGGAGGGCCGTGGCCGCGACGCTCGATCAGCAGGGGATCGACTACCGGGTTGTCGATCGGCACCCCGATCCGCAACTGGATCCGGACCGGGTCATTCAGGGGGACGCGGCGGAGTTCGAGGTGCTGCGGAAAGCGGGGATCATGGAGACGCCGTCGGTCGTCATCACCACCCACGACGACGATATGAACGTCTATCTGACCATCTTCTGCCGCCACCTGCGGCCGGACATCCACATTCTCGGCCGCTCGAATCTGGAACGCAACACCTCGACGCTGCACCGCGCCGGGGCCGATTTCGTCATGTCGTCCGCGAGCACCGGGGCCAACATGCTGTTCAACCTGCTGCGGTCGGCGCACCTGCTGTTGCTGGCCGAGGGGCTCGACGCGTTCCGCATCCCCATGCCCGAGGCTCTGGCGGGACGCTCGCTGGCGGAGAGCCACATTCGCGAAGCTACCGGCTGCAACGTGGTGGCCGTCGTGCTGGACGACAGTTTCGATGCCAATCCGGAAGCGAACCGCCCCCTGCCGGCCGCGGCCGAACTGGTGCTGATCGGCAACCCCGAATCTCAATCGCGCTTCTTCGCGACCTTCGCCGTCCCGCCGCGCACGTGCTGACCGCGCCGCACACCACCCCGCTGCAGCCCTGTGGCTGACACACAGGGCGCTGCAGCGTGGATGAGGCCGCCAATGCGCGGCTGCCAGGTGCCGCGACCGCGGGGATTACGGATCCAGCTCGCGGACGAAAATGTTGCGGAACTGCACGAGCGATGGCGGGCTGTTCCACTGGCCGTCCTGCTTCCCGCCGTGGTGCTGCAGGGCGATCGCCCCGCGCGCCGGCAGGTCCGGGATGGTTACACCCGGCAGCACCGTCTTGTCGTTGAGCAGCACTTTCACGGTACTGCCGCGCACCGTAATGTCGAACCGGTTCCACTCGCCGACCGGGTTGTCGGCACACAGCTGAGGGGTCACTCCCGCACGCACTTCGGCCGGCATGGACCGGTCGCAACGCACGCCGTACATCTCGCCGGATCCCACGGGCCAGCACCAGATGTTCACCTGATACCTGCCGTTCCCGCGCAGGAAGACGCCCGAGTCGGAATCGGGTCGCGGGTAACATTTGGGTTTTCCGTCCGCGTCGAGTTCCTCGTTGCCGTCCGGCAGGACGTTGTGCACGTTCGGATTCACGTAGGGGGTTTCTTTGATGCGCCAGTCGAGTACGAGCTGGAAGTCGCCCAGCTCGCGCTCACACCAGAGACTCTTGTCCCCGGTCGATTCGCTCTCGGCATCGTAGTCGATCACTTCGTTGACGACCTGCCAGTGGCCGTTGTCCCCCTCCGGCACCTTCCAGCCGCGGAGGTCGACGCCGGTGAAGAGCGGCAGGAATCCGTCCGCCTCCTTCGCGATCTCCTCGGGCTGCGGATTGGTGGAGGGGAGTTCCTTGATGCGCACGTTGCGGAAATGCGCCTCGGAGCCTTCCGATTCGAGCATCAGGTAGCCCTTGCGCGGCGAGGCGTTTTTGGCGATCGTCACCTCCTTGCCATTGACGCTCAGACTGATGTCGCCGTTGTTGCCCACCACACGGTAGTGGTTCCATTCCGGGGACGGTCGGGTCCGTTCCTCCTGCGGGAAACTGCGCTGGCCGTTGGGCGATATGCGCCCGGCGAGGGTGAGTTTCGCCCCGTTGACCGGAAAGATGTCCCCGTGCGTTGAATACCACTCGTTCTTGCCCGGCACGTTGAAGCCGGGATCGAGGATCTGCACTTCGATGCCACGGGAAAAGGCGGAGCCCGTCGCGGGCAGGCCGTCGGCCCAGATGAACAGCCCGGAATTGCCGCCGGACTTCATGTGACGCCACTCGAACTCGATGATGAAATTCTCATACATCCGGGCGGTCCGCAGCGTCCCGACCGGCGAGCCGCTCGTGACCAGCAAGCCGTCCCGCACGGTAAAAGTCTCCGGCGCGATGTTGCACGGTACCCAGCCCGACAGGTCCGTGCCGTTGAACAGGGGAACAAAGCCGTTCTCCTCTGCGACGCACGGCGCGGTTGCAGCGAGGCAGACGAGCAAGAGGACCAGATGGTATTTCATGTGTTCGTGCCCTTTCGTTGGTTATGGGGACTCACCTTCCGGCACCGGCCGCGACAGCCTTGCACTTCGCGCGCCTCACGCGGCCGCCGGGCCCCCGGCTCGTCGGCGCATGCCAGCGGACGGCTGCCGGCGCACCCGGCAACCCTCCATTGTCGGCCATCTATGCACAGCGCGTCAATCACCTCTCCACGCCGTTCATGCCGCGTTCCGCCGCGTTCCGACCGCCCGGTATGAGATGTCAAGCTGTTGTCAGTAGTCCAGGGTCAGGTATCGGCCCTTTGCGAGCGTTGCCAGTTGTCTGCGCGAGGAGGGGAACGGCGTGCAGGTCAGGTCCGCCGCGTCTTGGAGCACGCGTCTTGGAGCACGACCTCTGATCCGCCGCGGGAGTGCCACACCGTGGCCAGAGGCGGTTGCCACTCGAGCACTGGGCCCGGCCCGACCGGAGCTCCCACCCGATTTCTGCTCCGACCTGTTTCCGGCCGGTCCCACAATAAGTTATGCTGTCCGGTATCTGACCCGCCCGGATTCGGACCTTGCACCGAGAACCTCTAGTACAGGGAGCCGATACCATGTGCAACTGGCTGTGGCTGCGATCGATGATGGCGCTCGTCTGGGTGTCGTGCATGTTCTGCGGAAGTGTGTCGCTCGGGGGGCCGATCGAGCGCGATGACGAGCCGGTGGCGATCGGGGTGGCCCAGGTGGACATCACACCCGAGTATCCGGTGCGGATGTACGGATACGGAGCGCGGCAGACTGAATCGACGGGGGTGGCCGGACGCCTGGAGGCCACGGCGCTGGTGATCGGCGACGACGCGGGCGAAGGGCCGGCGGTGCTGCTGACAGTCGACAGCGGTGCGGTGCCGGCCAGCATTCGGGACGACGTCTTTGCGCAGCTCCAGGCCGACGTGCCACTGAAGGTGGAACGGTTCGTGCTCTGTAACTCGCACAACCATTCCGGACCGGACCTGAAGGGCATGCGGGCGCTGGTGGGCGAGCAGCGCGAACATCTGGACCGCTATGCCCGGGAAGTGACGGGCCGCCTGACACAGGTGGTGCGTGATGCGCTGGCCGCCCGCCGGCCGGGTCGCCTCGCGTGGACTCAAGGTACCGTCGGATTTGCCACGAATCGGCGCGTGTTGAAGGATGGCCAGTGGGCCGGCTTCGGCGCCGTGCCGGACGCTCCGGTCGATCACAGCCTGCCCGTGCTGCGGGTGACCGATCTCGACGGCACGCTGCGCGCCGTCGTGCTGAACTATGCCTGTCACAATACGACGTTGCGCGGCGATTTTCTACAGATTCACGGCGATTGGGCGGCGTGCGCCCGAGCGGCGATCGAGGCCGATCAGCCGGGGGTCGTGGCGCTGGTAACGGTCGGCTGCGGAGCCGACGCTGATCCGGGTCCGCACGGCACCGTCGCCTTGTGCGAGCAGCACGGTCGCGCCGTGGCGGATGAGGTGCGGCGACTGCTGGACCAACCCTGGCGTCCCGTCACGCCGGTGCTGACGGCACGCCAGCTGCCGCTGGCCGTTCCCTACGACCCGCTGCCGCCTCGGGAGGAGCTGGAGCAAATGGCTCAAAACTCCTACCCGGTCTCGCGGCTGCTGAAGATGGTCCAACGCGGCGAGGTCCCCCCCACGGTGAAAGACTACCAGGTGGTTACCTGGGTCTTCGGGGACGACCTGGCCATGGTGTTTCTTTCCGACGAAGTGGTGGTCGATTACGCGCTGCGGATGAAACGCGAGTTCGATGGCAGCCGGCTATGGATCAGTGCCTACAGCCACGATGTGTCGAACTACGTCGTCTCGAAGCGGCTGATCCAGGAGGGCGGGTACGAGGTGAACAATTCGTTCAGCGCGATGATTTCGTACGGCCACCCCGAACGTGTCCAGCCGCCGATCGAGGACCGGATTGTCGACCATGTCCGCGCGCTGCTGCCCGCGTCGTTCCTCCACGCTCGTCCCAAATGAATGAGGTGCTCTCATGTGTGCATATCTGCTCGCTGCCGGGATCCTGACGTGGGGCTGGCAGCCCGCCGCGGCGTCCGACTGGCCGGCGCCGACGCTCGAACCGCTGGTGCGCGTCGTCGATCTGGAAATAGGCCAGTCGCAGACGGTCACGCTGGCCGACGGCCGGCAGGTGGTGGTCGAGCTGCTGGATTTGCAGGAGACGCGCGATCCGCTGCGGGATGCTGTCCGGGAGGCTCGGGTGCTGGTCGCAGTGGACGGCCAGCAGCAGTGGCTCACCTCGGCCAACTACGAGCTGCCACGCAGCGTGGCCAGCGTGCGGATCGACTGCCCGGTCACCAAGGGCTACCTGAGTAACAGCAGCTCGGAACCGTGGGGGCTGGAGGCGGATGCCCGGCTGCGACTGTGGCCGGCCGCCGGGCCGCTGGTGCACCCCGATTCGTTCGTCTACCCGGTCAAGCAGGTGTGGTTTGCCAGCTCCACGCAGATGGCCAATGAACCGTGCTACGTGGACGCCGGCGAACGGCCGGGCAAGCGCCAGATCTACTACCACTATGGCTTGGACTTCGGCGGTGCAGAGGGGCTGATCGAGGTTGTGGCGGCGACCGACGGGCTGGTCGTCTCGGCCCGCACGGAGCGGCTGCCGGGATTCGAAGATTCGCCGGTCGCACCGCGCTACGACGTAATCTATGTGCTCGATGCCCAGGGCTGGTTCTACCGCTACAGCCACTTCTTCAGTATCGATGAGGCGATCCGGCCGGGGATCACCGTGCGAGCCGGCCAACGCCTGGGTCTGCTGGGCAAAGAAGGGGGCAGTGGCGGCTGGTCGCACCTGCACTTCGACATCCAGTGCCGCCAGCCGTCGGGGGCATGGGGCTGCCAGGAAGCTTACGCCTTTGTCTGGGAGGCGTACCAGCGCCAGTATCAGCCGCCGCTGATCGCCGTCGCGCGCCCGCATCACGTGGCCTGGGCCGGCGACACGGTGCGGCTGGATGCCAGCCGCTCGTGGAGCGCCACAGGCGAAATCGTCCGCCACGAGTGGACATTCACCGACGGTACCCGCAGCTCCGGTCCACAGATTGAGCGGGTGTACCCGCAGCCCGGCTACTACAGCGAGATCCTGCGAGTTACCGATGCCGCGGGGCACAGCGACTGTGACTTCGCGATCGTCCACGTGCACGATCGGGAACACCCCGATCGGTTCCCGCCAAGCATCCACGTCGTGTACTCGCCCACGCTCGGACTGCAGGTCGGAGACGAAGTGACCTTCAAAGTCCGCACGTTCGCCACGACCGATGGCGAAGAGACCTGGGACTTCGGCGATGGCAGCCCGGCAGCCACGACGCGCTCGGACGGCAATGTCAACCATCTGGCCCCGGACGGCTACGCCGTGATCACCCACCGCTATGCCGCCCCCGGACACTACCTGGTCCGCGCTGAACGCACTGACCGCTTCGGCCAGCGCGCCGTGGGCTATGTGCAAGTGCGGATCGCCGCGAGCAGCGCCGCGCCGAAATGATGGCTGACAACAAATCGGGGACGGGGACAATACCGTTCGGTACGGGATTTCATTAATTCGTAAATTCGTAAATTAGTATATTAGTTAATTCATCTACGGGCCCATGATGTCACTCGTATCCCACGGCCTTCAGTTTCGCGTCGAGATCGGCTGGCGCCGGCGCCAGCGGCTTGACGAGGTCCGCAGCAAGATACTCAATCATGTTCGCCAATAGGCGATCCGCGGCCGGATGCTTGCCGAGGTTTTCCGCGACGTGCAGCGTGTTGAGGACGAATCGGCCCTCACCGAACGGGTAGACGCCGATCAACAGCCCGGCCGTATAGAATCCGTCGTATTCCGGGTTGCCTACCGCGAACGTCACTGCCGGTGATTCCTGCGGATGGTCAGCAACCTGGAGCGGCGGAGCACGGTGGATCAGCGGTCCGTAGTATTCAGGGTCGACGATTCCTCCGGCCTGCAGGCCGTCGAAGATCGGGTTCGTCTTGGCCACGCAGTCTTTGGTCCATATCGACTCGAAAGAGTCCACGAACTTGCCCTTGTTCACGAGAGGAAGCCATCCGACGGGATCGTTGTCGCGTCGGAACGCCGCCGGCGACAACACGATGACCTGGCTGCCGCGCGACACGCGCCGCATCAGTTCTCGCCAGTCTTCGAGCTTTGAGTTCGCTGACACGTTGCCCACGAGGATGATCTCTCGTTCCTCGGGTTCAGGATCCTCAAACGACCGTACGGCGACCTGCTTCGATACCAGCCAGGCCCGCGTTGCTTCGTCGGCATCCCACAACGTAAGGCGTCGCACCTTCATCGCGGGTTCTTCAGACACCCAGAAGGTGACGCGGCCCCCGGTGGGCGCGCCGCCGCGCGTCAGGCATACAGCGGCTTGATATGTTCCGGCTGGACCGTCAATGGTCAGGTCCTCGTGGATCACCGGAATCGCCAGCGGCCCAGGTTTTCCGTCTGCCGGTGCGGGTACGCGTACGGTTGTGTTCTTCTCCCACACCACTGTACCCGTTGCGGTATGGACGATCCGCGCGATGGCTGGATACTCGCCGGGCGCGAGAGCGTCCTCGTTGGCCAGAATCGCCTCGATCTTGACCGGTTGGCCTGCGTAGACATGGGTCGGGCTGACAAACAAGCACCACTTCAACGGTGCCCAGCCGTCTTGCAGCACATCGGCCATGCCCGGGTGCCAC
>Ga0123329_1003535_pt1 | contig 12838 bp, 10 predicted proteins | sample BioC12SIPDNA_FD_89703 | JGI IMG/M metagenome (GOLD analysis project Ga0123329, IMG submission 89703) | Anaerobic biogas reactor microbial communites from Washington, USA - Biogas_R1_B C12 SIP DNA | ecosystem: Engineered > Bioreactor > Anaerobic > Unclassified | place: Washington, USA | collected... | reverse complement strand
CTAACGCCCCGAACGCCACGCACACCGTTGCCGCGGGCGAATCCCTGTGGTCGATTTGCCGGGTGCATCTCACCCGCTCCGGCCAGCCCCCGGACACCGCCGCCGTGTCCGAGGCGGTCCAGCAGGTGGCCCGCGCCAACCGCATCGCCGACGCCGATTTCATCGTGCCCGGGCAGCAACTCGACCTGTCGGTCCTGCGCGCAGCGCACACGGCCGGCTCGCAGCCCACCGAAACATCCTTGGCGCCGACCGGCATGGCCAGAACCCGCCCGGCCAGCGTCGGTGGCCCCGCGGTGGCCTCCAATTCCGTCGAAGAGGCCCTCTGGCGGGCCAAAAAGGCGGCCTTGCAGGCCCGCGGCGCCTTTGCGGAACTCCTCCAGCCCGAATCCGCGACGGAGACGCCCATTTCCCCCGAGGAATCCTTCAACGGGTTGCTGGGCGGTCCGGCGTGTATCAGTTCGGGCTTCGGACCGCGCAAGGACCCCTTCACAGGGCACACGCAGAAGCACAACGGCATCGACATCGCCGCGCCGAAAGGCACGGAAGTGTATGCCCTGCGCGAAGGCCGCGTCTCCTACAGCGGGTGGCGGGGCGGTTACGGGCGGCTGGTCATCGTCCATCATGATGACGGCACCGAGACGCGTTACGGGCATCTCTCGGACCGCCTGGTCAAGCAGGGCGACCTCGTAAACGCCGACACGGTCATTGGCAAGGTGGGCTCATCGGGCCGCTCAACGGGGCCCCATCTGCATTTCGAAGTGCGTCAGAACGCCCGGCCGGTCAATCCGCTCCCGCACCTGGGGAACCGGCTACTCAATGTAGCCCAGGTTTTCTAGCGCTTCGAGATCGTCTTCGTCGAGGTGCGCTTCCTGGGGATCGAGACGCGGCACCCGAGCGTCCCATTCTTCGAGGAAGGTCCGCAGGCGCGCGACCTCCTCCGGCCGCTCGTCGTAGAGATTCGTCAGCTCTTCCGGGTCGTTCTCGAGATGAAACAACTCATCGCGCGGCCCGCCGGCGATGAGTTTCCATACGCCGTCGATGACCGCCTGCCGCATCGGGGGCTGGCCGCTCATGACCGCCATGGCCCCGGGCAGGTTCGGAACCGCGCCCCCGTACGTCTCCAACACCCGCACGCGATGCCCGGGCGCCTCCCCGTTGAGCAGGTCTATCCCGTCCATCCCCGGAAGCGGCTCCAGCCCCGCCAAGGCCAACAGGGTCGGGCCGATGTCCACCGCCCGCGCGGGACGAACCGTTCTCCCCGGTTCGATCCCCGGACCGTGGACGAACAGCGGGATGCGGACCCCCGGCTGATACACCCGCCGGCCGTGCCCGACATAGTCGTGCTCATGCAGGCTTTCCCCGTGGTCCGCAACGAACAGAATGAAGGCGTTTTCTTTCGGGAGAATCTCGAGCACCTGTTGAATCTGGTGATCGGTATACGCCACTTCGGAATCGTAGCGCGCACGGGTCTGCGCCACCTCATCCAGTTTGCGCAGCGGTACGCCCCACGGGTGGAACCGGTCATGAAACCGGTACGGCGCGTGAGGATCCGAATAATGGAGCCAGCAGAACAGAGGGCGGGCCGGGTCGCGCTTCCCCAGCGCGGCAATCGCCCGCCGGGTCACCTCGTCCGCGTACCGCTCCGATTTCAGCACGCCCCACCGCTTGGTGTTCATCCCGTCGTCGTACTGCTCGAATCCGCGATCGAGCCCCGACAGATCCCGTTTGAGCGTCCAGTTGCTCTGGATACAGATGGTCTGGTAGCCCGCGGCCTGAAACCGCTCCGTCACCAGCGGCACCGATACGGGCATCGGCAGCCCGTTGCGCGGCGTGGCCGTGCTTCGCGGGAACCGCGACGATAGCATCGACCCGAACGACGGCGACGTCAGCGGCACTTCGCACACGCAGTCTTCAAACACCAGGGATTGCGCCGCGAGCGCATCGAGATGGGGAGACGTGGGCCGCTCGTACCCGTACATGCCAAGGTGATCGGCACGCAGGGTATCCACCGTGATGAAAAACACATCCGGTGCCGGCGCCGCTACCGCGGCCGTTAGCGCCAGTATCCAGACCATGGGCGACTAGTTGTTCTCAGTGGGTTGGGTCTCCGCCGCGCCTTCTTCCGGCGCATCCGTCAACGAATGCTCCACGCTGAATACACACGTCGTGGATAACGGCGTCCCCCCGCCCTGCGGTCCAACGACCGAAATCAGCCCGCCTTTCGCGTCGTACCCCGTGAATTCCAGCGTGAAATTTCCCGGGGGCGCCATGAACGGCACATCCACCAGCAGCGACCAGATTCCGTCCCGCGCTTCCGCGTCCGGAGCATTGCCGTCGTCTTTCAGATCAAACCGCATGCGCCGGTCTTCCTGAACCACCGCGCTCACCGTCTCCACAATGTCAAAACGGTCCCGCTCGACCTTCACCGTGATGATGGCCGAATCCCCCGGTCGCAGCCGGGCCGGTGTGATCGTCGCCGAGGTCAGCCGCGGCTGACGCCTCTGGGCGTTGCATCCAATGCCCACCGCAACCACCAGCGCAAGCACAAGGACGCTCACAATTCGCTTCATTACTTCTTCTCCAGCAATCCTCTGAAACATGCCGCGCGGGCGCCCACCCAGACCGGGGCGCCCTGCGTCCGCACACCAGACTAGCGAAGTCGCACGAATCCTGTCAAACTTGCGCCCGACCGGAATTGCGTATTGTGTCCCCGGAATTCATAATCCCTGCCCATGAACACCACGGACGTGCAGCACGATGAACCGGCGCCGGCGCCCCGGCCCGCCTGGACCACCCTGAAGGCGGTGGTCCGGTACGACGGCGCGGCGTATGCGGGGTGGCAGGTGCAGCCCGGCACGCACACCGCCCAGGGACACCTCGAAGCGGCGCTCTCGCAAATCGCCAACCGGCCCGTGCGCATCCACGGCGCATCGCGCACCGACGCCGGCGTGCACGCCCTCGCCCAGGTCTGTTCCTGGCAATGGCCCCGGGACGCATCCCTCGCCACCCTCCACCGGTCCCTCTGCAGAATGCTCGGACCCGCCCTGCGCGTCGAGTCCATTGAACACGCCCCCGACGGGTTTCATGCCCGCAAGAGCGCCCACTCAAAACGCTACGTCTATGTGCTCCACCTCGCGCGCCATCCCGATCCGTTTCTCGCGCGTTACGCCTGGACCCTCCCCTGGGAAGTTGATCTCGCCCTGCTCGACACGCTCGCCGCGCGTATCGCCGGTACACACGATTTCGCGGGATTTCAGGGCGGCGGAAGCGATATCCGCCAGACGGTCAGGACGCTCTTCTCCGTGCGACGCCGCCCGGGACCGGTCGTTGGACCGCCCGACCTGCCCGGCGTCTGGCGCCTCGAGTTCCACGGCGACGGGTTTCTCTACAAGATGATCCGAAACCTGGTCGGAACCATGGTGAACATCGCGCGGGGACACCTGCCCCCCGAACACATGGATGCCTGCCTCCATCTGCCCGGACCCTACCATGGCCACACCGCCCCGCCCGGCGGCCTCTTCCTGATGGAGGTGGTCTACGAGCGCCCCGCGGCCGCGCCCCAAAAAGGAAATGCGCCACGGCAAACGCCGTAGCGCATCCTGAAAAGTAAGACCTCGTATTCAGCTTTTCCAGGCGACCGAATGACTTCGCCCCAAATCGTTCCTCACTCACGAAAAGCTTCAAGGTCTTGTGCGGCGACCTCCGTGTCTGAAGGCGGCCTTGACCTCCGTGTCGTGGCCATCACGCTTTGTATATCGGCGGCCGTGCGTGAAACTTTAGCCGCGCGGCGCGCCATGACAAGAAATTACGCTGCTATCAAAGAGACCGGACGCGGCGGACGCGCGGGGGGCATAAGAAATGCGCCACAACTGGGACATTGCGGCGCACTCAAGGAGGGTAAGCACTCGTTGCCTGGGATGCGGGACAACACCCCGATGCAGCAGACAGCACGTGTCTCAGGGACTCTGCCCGGATGCTTACGACTTCAACTGTCGTCAGTCCCGATATCGGCAGAATACACGCAGATCTTTAGCGCCCGCCGCGCGTGCGTGGTTTCACGTTCCCCGGCTCTGATACAATCGACAGGTTCCGCGGAGCGTGGGCCGCGGACCAACCGGAGAGGCCATCCAAGATGAACGTTCTTGTACTGGGCTCGAAAGGCCAGCTCGGAAGAGAGTTGTGCCGCACATTTGCCGACGGCGCCGAGGTGATGGGCGCCGACCTCCCGGAACTCGACATAACGGACCGCGATAACGTCGCGGCGCTCGTCGCCGGCGCGTCGCCCGGACTCGTCATCAACGCCGCGGCCTACACCGACGTGGAAGGGGCCGAGGACGACCGCGAATCTGCTTTCGCCGTCAATGAAATCGGCGCGCGCATCGTCGCCGGCGAAGCGCGGGCCGCCGGCGTCCCCGTCGTGTACTACAGCACCGACTACGTCTTTTTTGACGCCCAGGACGAGGAGCTCACCCCCGACGACCCCATCATGCCGCGCGGCGTCTATGCCGAATCCAAAGCCGCCGGCGAAGAAGCGACCCGGGAAGCCAACCCCGACCACTTCATCATCCGAACGGCCTGGCTCTACGGGCCCGGAGGCAACAACTTCGTCGAGAAGATCCTGCGCGCCGCCGCCGCCCGTCCGGCGGTGAAGGTGGTGCAGGATGAAATCGGTTCGCCGACCCACACCTTCGACGTCGCCGAGGCGACGCGCGCCCTCTGCAACACCACCGCATACGGCACCTACCACGCCGTCAACGGCGGCCAGTGCTCGCGCTTTGAATTCACCCGGGAGATCTTCCGCCTTGCGGGGGTCGACACCCCCCTGTTCCCCTGCACCAGCGCCGAATTCCCCATGAAGGCGCCCCGGCCCAACTATTCCGTACTCTGCACACGCAAACTCACCAGGGCATGCGGCTACGTGATGCGGCCCTGGCAGCAGGCTCTGGCTCACTACATCCAACGAAGGAAACACGCATCATGACACGGATTGTCGTCACCGGCGGCGCGGGATTCATCGGCTCCAACTTCGTGCGCTACATGCTCGCCACCAACCCCGAGTTGCACATCGTCAATTTCGACAAGCTCACCTATGCCGGCAACCTCGACAACCTCAAAGACCTCGACCCCGCCCGGCATACGTTTGTTCAGGGCGACATCGCCGACAAGGCCGCCATCCTCACGGCCATGGACGGCTGCGAGGCCATCGTCAATTTCGCCGCCGGCAGCCACGTCGACCGCAGCATCATGGGCGCCGACGATTTCATTGACACCAACGTCACCGGCGTCTACAACATCTGCGAAGCCGCCCGGGAACTCCGCACCCCGCGCGTGTTGCTCGTGTCCACCGACGAGGTCTACGGCAGCATCGACGAAGGCTCATTCACCGAGGACGATCCCCCCCGCCCGGGCAATCCCTATTCGGCAAGCAAGGCCGGCGGCGAACTCATCGCCCTGGCCCATTTCAACACCTTCGGCACCCCCATCACCATCACCCGCGGCTCCAACACCTACGGACCCTATCAGTACCCGGAGAAGGTCCTTCCCCTCTTCGTCACCAACGCCATCGACGACCAGCCCCTCCCGCTCTACAGCGGCGGCGAAAACAACGTCCGCGACTGGCTCTACGTCGAGGACCACTGCCGCGGCATCGACCTGGCGCTCCGGAAAGGGCAGCCCGGCCAGATCTACAACATCGCCGGCGGAAACGAACGGCGCAATATCGTCCTTACCCGCAAGATCCTCGACCTCCTCGGCAAAGGCGAAGACCTGATCAAACTCGTCAAGGACCGCCCGGGCCATGACCGCCGCTATTCGATCAGCGCCGCAAAACTCACGGGCCTCGGCTGGGCCCCCCGCATGGACTGGGACCAGGGCATGGCGCTCACCGTGCAGTGGTACCGCGACAACGAATGGTGGTGGCGGAAAATCAAGACGGGCGAGTTCCTCGAGTACTACCGGAGACAGTACCACGACCGGTAACGCGCCCGTACGCGGCCGGTTCGCGCACCCTTTCCCCCGCCCCGTTTTGCGTTAATTCGAGGCGAAGGGTATAATCCGCTCTTCAGTACCCCAACAAGCCCGCGCCCGTCGTGCGCGGCCTCTGATAAGGAATCCGGACCGTGATCATCGTAATGGCTTCCCGAAAACGGGAAGATATCGACCGCGTTATCGAAAAGATCCAGGAGTTCGGCTACCAGGCCCATCTCATCGAAGGCGTCGAGCGTACCGTCATCGGCGCCGTCGGCGACGAACGCCTCAAGGACCGCCTCCAATCCCTCGAATCGCTGCCCGGCGTGGAAAGCGTCGTACGCATCCTCAAACCCTACAAGCTGGCGGGCCGCGAACTCCGGAAGGACGACAGCATCTTCCACGTCGGCTCGGCCCAGATCGGCGGTTCCCGGTTCTGCGTGATGGCCGGCCCCTGCTCAGTCGAGTCCCGCGAACAGATCCTCGAGACCGCGCGCGCCGTCAAGGCCGCCGGCGCCGCGGTGCTGCGCGGCGGCGCATACAAGCCCCGGACCTCCCCCTACAGCTTTCAAGGGCTCGAGGAAGAAGGCCTGCACTTCCTGCAGGAAGCCAGCCGCGCGGCCGGCATGCCGTTCATTACCGAGGTGATGACCCCCGAACAGGTTCCCCTCGTCGAAGCATATGCCGACATCCTTCAGATCGGCGCGCGCAACATGCAGAATTACGGCCTCCTCAAGGCCGTCGGCAAGGCCCACAAACCCGTCTTTCTCAAGCGCGGCATGATGTCCACCATCAGCGAACTCCTCATGTCGGCCGAATACATCATGTCCGAGGGAAACCGGGAAGTCGTCCTGTGTGAACGCGGTATCCGGACCTTCGAGACGGAAACCCGCAACACGCTCGACATCAGCGCGGTCCCGGTGCTCAAGAAACACACCCATCTGCCTGTGGTTGTGGATCCCAGCCACGCCACCGGGCACTGGGAACTGGTGCCCCCCATGGCGCGGGCCGCCGTCGCGGCCGGCGACGACGGCATCATGGTGGAAGTGCACCCGCACCCCGCCGAAGCCTTCTCCGACGGCGCCCAGTCGCTGAAACCCGAAAAATTCCTGAAACTCATGGGCGAATTGAAGCCTCTGATCGCAGCCATGGGCAAAACGCTGTAGCAGTCACCACAGGGTCATGATGGCAGAAGAAAACATCCAGGATACGGACGCCCCCGGCGACATCGAAGAGATCGAGGCGCTCGAACAACCCGCCGGCGAGGAGAACGACTCCCTCGAAGCGGACGACACCGGCGCATCCGCCGACGAGGATGCCGGACCGTACGACGACGGCCTGCTCGACGACGAAGACGGTGACAACGAGCTCGAACCCGTCGAACAACTCGGACGCGACGAGACCCGCGCCGTGTTGCACGCCCTGCTGTTTGTCTCCGACAAGCCCACCAGCGTCGATCGGTTCTCCGAAGCGCTTGGCGGCGTCGATTACGACGTCGTCCGCAACCTGCTCGCCGAACTGCGCGAAGAGATCGATGATCTGCATCTACCCTATGTCCTGCGCGAGATCGCGGGCGGATACCAGTTGGCCACGCGCAGCGAGTTCGCCCCTTACATCCGCCGGATGTTCCAGATCAAACGCCGCAACCGGCTCTCCAAAGCCGTCCTGGAAACCCTCGCCATCATCGCCTACAAACAGCCCTGCACCCGCGCGGACGTCGAGAGCATCCGCGGCGTCAGCGTCTCCCACGCGTTTGAAATCCTCCGCGAGAAGCGTCTCATCAAGGTGGCCGGCGTCGCCGAAACCGTGGGCCGGCCCAAGATCTACCGCACCACCGACGAGTTTCTCGCCCATTTCGGCATCAAGAGCCTCAAGGAACTCCCGACCATCGAGGAATTGCGCGAAACCATTTAGCGGGCGGAGAACCCGGCGCCGCGCCCGCCTCCCGCGAAGGAACGTTTGTGAGACGCTTGAGACCACAACAGGCGAGGCCCCGGAGTCGGACCCCATGAGCATGCGCCTCCAACGCTACCTGGCCCTCTGCGGCATCGCGTCACGGCGCGCGTCCGAAACCCTCATCCGCGAAGGCCGTGTGACCGTCAACGGCGCCATTGCCGCGCTGGGCAGCAGCGTCGACCCCGACCACGACGAGGTCCGCGTCAACGGCAAGCCCATCCGCCGCGAGAGGCCCGTCTACATCCTGCTCCACAAACCCAAGGGGACCATCACCACGGTGGACGACCCGCAAGGACGCCGAACCGTGCTGGATTGCCTGCAGGGAGTCCGCGCCCGCGTGTATCCCGTGGGACGCCTCGACCTCGACGTCAGCGGCGTCCTCCTGCTCACCAACGATGGCGAACTCGCGCAGCGCTTGACCCACCCCCGCTACGGCGTGACCAAGGTCTACATCGCCACGGTCCGGGGTCACGTCTCCGACGAGGCCCTCCGCCGGCTCGAAACCGGGGTGCCCCTCGCGGATGGCGTCTCCGCGCCCGCACGGGCCGCCATCCTCGGCCGCGACAAAGACACCACGCGCCTGCGCCTCACCCTGCACGAAGGCCGGAAACGCGAGGTGAAACGCATGTGCGCGGAGATCGGCCATGACGTCGTCAAATTGCGCAGAACCCTGTTCGCGGGCATCGAGGCGGGCTCGCTGCGTCCCGGACAGTGGCGGTGGCTGCGCCCCGCCGAGGTGGCGCATCTGCGCCGTCTGGTGAAGCTTTCCTGAATCGCCGGGGCGTCACTTCGGCACGAAATAGCGTTCGCCGCCCACCTGAATGCCCACCCCGTGTACGCTGACCCCGATTAACTGCGCCCGGGTCCCCGGGATGAACTCGTTCAACACCACCCGGCTGAAATTGATCATGGCGGACGGCTGCGGCCGGTATTTCGACGGTCGTCCCACCACATTCACCGTGATTTCCGGCAGGCCCAGCCGCCGCCGGTCCGAATCCGTCAGCTCCGGCAGCGACAGCACGTCCACTTCTCCTGCTTCGACCCGTTTCGTGGCGCGCGGCGCATCCTGGGCCGCGGCAGCAGGCGCCACGTTCACGGCCGGTTCCGCGGCGGCGCGCGGGGCGACTCGCTCCGTTTCGGGATACGCCGGCGCCAGAGGCGCCGGCGCAGGCGCGACGGCCGGCCGGGGCGTGTCCACCGCGGCCAACTGCACGCGGCGTTCCGCAACCGGCGGCTCCGCGGGACGCGGCACGGGCGCTTCGTCCGGACCGGGCGCCACAATGCCCGCATCTTCCGGCTCGGATTCACCGCCGTCCTCAACATCGGTCACCGGGGCAGGCGCTGGCGTTTCCTCTACTGTGGCCTCCTCCGGCGGCGGGACGGATGACGGCGTGGCCGCACCGGAAGGCGGCGCGGTCTCCGGGGCCGGGGCCGCGTCCGCCGGGACGGGGTTCACATCGGCCGGCACGGGCTGCGCATTGATGCGCGGCGCCGGCTCCGGCAAGGTCGGGACCACCGCGGCGACCGCCCCCTGCGGAACGCCGGACGGTTCGCCGGGAAACACCGGGCCCCGCTCGCCGCGCAGATGAAAGACCACCCACGCAGCCCCGCCCGACGCCGCCGCCACAACCACCATGAAAACCGCGGCCAGCATTAACACCCGGAGCGGGGTCAGCGAAACGCCGCGGGCGCCGTTCGCGGGCGTTCGCCCGGTCAACTCATCCTCGACATCCCCATCGGCCAGATCGTCGAACCCGCGCGACAGCGCATACTCCTGGGCGGCCCGCTCCTCTTCCGCCTTGTTCAGCGCATCAAGAATCGAACTCATCCGCTTTCCCCATCCGCCGGCTCGGTCGTGGTCCCCTGATGCGGGACGAGCGGCGCCCCCGTAACAACCGGCGACGTTACCTCCTTCCCGGTCTCCCCTGCGTTTTGCCCATACACTTCCTCGGCCAGCAGCGCTTCCACATCGCGCCCTGGCGCGGGCGGCGCGGCTGCGGGTTCCTTTGGCAGTTCAACCACCGTCACCAGCGGCGCTTCGCTCCGGGGCGAATCCGCGGCCACGGCATCCCCGGCGGCCTCGGGCATCTCCGCCGGCAGCGGCTCAACGCCGGCGCCTGCGACTTCTGTTGTATCGGATTTCTGCGGTTCCGGCAAGTCCAGTTCCGGCGCAGGCCCGGGCGCGGGCAGCGGCGCCGGTGTGGGTGCTTCGGCCTGTGCGGTCTCAGGCGGCGCGGAAACCGGTTCGGTGGGCGCATCGCTCGCCGTCTGCACGGCGACCGGCCTGTCCATCGCGTGCAGTTCAGGCGTCGGAATACCATCCAGCCAACTGCTCAGCACCATCCGTACCTGTTGCCCCGCCTTGCCGTCGCGCGTCAACGCCGTTTCCGCCTGGATTCCGGCCACGGCCTCCGCGGTCGCTGCGTCGTACACCCCCGTCAGGTCGCCCCGGTACCGGCCGAGCTGGCGCAGACGATGCTGAAGCGCCCGTACCTGGTCGCCTTTCATGTCGGGCTTCAGGGTCTCGGCGCCGGGCGCCGGATCGCGCCAGAGCACCACCGACTCCGTGCGATAGGCCTGGCCAAATTCCTCGCGCGACACCTCGATCTCCTCGCCCAGATGCATCGAACAGCGAACCGACCCGGCCTCCGTCGAGAGCAACGCCAGCCACAGCTGCTTCTCGCCCGAGCCCATGCGCACAAAGGCCGGGAGGTTTAAGGCCTCCAACTCCGGCAATCCCGCCGGCAACGACTCGCCCGTCAGACCATACGCCGACGCAAACGCCACAAGATCCTTCACCCCGTCGCCCGCGGGCACATCGGACAGCAGCGCCATGTTCCACGCGCGCAGCAGGCTCGACGCCGCGGCCTTCAGGCTCTCTCCGGGATCCAGCGCCTGAAGCCGCGCCTCGAAACTCTGCGGAACAGCCGGCTCCACCGCCGCGCTCTCCGCAGCGGGCGGCGGTCCCGCGTCCCCGGCGCCCGTCTCCACCGGCGCTGAAGACTCCGCCGCGGGAACAGGCGTCGACGGCTCGTCCGTGACGGGCGGGTCGCCAGGCACCACCGACGCCACCAGCGCAATCGCATCGAACACGCCCGGCGCCTTCCCGGGAAACACGTCCTCCGCGGTGGGCGCTTCCGAATCTGTACCCGCCTCCGGCGATACTGGAGCCGTGGACCCGCCGTGTTCCGGAGCGGCAGGCGGTTCGAGCGCAGCCGGCGCCGGTTCGTCCACATTCGTCACAGCAGCCGCGGGCGCAGGCGGGACCGGAGCGGCTTCCCCGGTACTCGTCTCTACCGCAGCCGCGGGCTCGGGCGGGACCGGAGCGGCTTCCCCGGTAATTTTTCGTTCCGCGGGCTCGGGCGGGACCGATGGCGTTGTCTCGCCGGGCGTCTCGGCCGGTTGGTCCGGCCCGTTTGACTCATCCGGAGCGTTTGCCGCCTCCACCGGCGCTGCCTGCCCGGCCGCCGGCGGATTCTGCAGCAGCGCCACCAGCGTGTCCAAACGCTTCGCCACGGGCCTGACGATGAACAGCCCCACGAGCACAATCAGCGCGGCCGCGGCCACCAGGCGCGGCGTCGGCACGTACCGGCTCAGGAGCGCGCCCTTCTTTTTTGTCCGCACCCGTTCGCCGCGAATCTCGCGCGCCGCCTGCTTCACCAGAGCGCGCGAGATTTCCGGGGTCTCCTTCGAATACCCGATAAGCAGCGCCCGATCGCAGATCGCATTGATGACGCGCGGCGTGCCTTTCGAGTGCCGGTAAACGCACTTGATGGCCCCCCGCGTGAACCGCACCTTGCGCATGCCTCCCGCCACACGAAGCCGGTACGCAATGTATTGCAGCGTCTCTTTCTCGCCCAGCGGTTTCAGATGATACCGCGCCGTGATCCGCTGATTGAGCTGCCGCAACTCCGGCAGTTCGAGATGTTCCGCAAGTTCCGGCTGGCCGATCAGCACGATCTGCAGCAGCTTCTGCCGTTCCGTCTCCAGATTCGACAGCAGCCGGATCTGTTCGAGCACCGGCGGCGTCAGGTTCTGCGCTTCATCAATCACCAGCACGCAGTTCTTGTTCTTCGCATGCCGATCCAGGAGGTAGGTATTCAGTTCGTCGATCAGGCCCTTCACCGAGATCGCCCGCGAACGAATGCCGAAATCCTCGTTGATCTTCCGAAGCAGCTCCTCCGGCGAAAGACAGGGATTGAAAATGAACGCCAGCTCGACGTCCTGATCCAATTGGCCCAGCAACGACCGGCAGATCGTGGTTTTCCCCGTGCCGATCTCCCCCGTGACCATAATGAACCCGACACGGTTCCGAATCCCGAAGATCAGATGCGCGAACGCCTCTTTGTGCATCTCGCTGAGATACAAAAACCGGGGATCCGGGGTCAGATTGAACGGTTTCTCACGCAGCCCGTAAAAGCTCTCGTACATGCCGCCCCCATGGACCTGCATTTTCAGGTATTTCTTGACAAATCAGCATACCACGCGCCCCCGGCACAGTCAACGCAACCCGCCTGCAACCAGCCGCTTAAAACCGCGAGCAGAACCGCACGGCGCCGGTTCCACACCAGAGCAGAACGGGGACATGTTCCAGGCGCCGCCCCGGCGCGACAACGTGTCCCCGTTCGGATGAGGTCCCACATCCCTCGCCCAGAATTGCGGGGTTGGCATCCACCCCCGGCCACGCGGTTCCGCGTGGCCACCCCCGCCAGCGGGGGACACGAACCGCACCCGGATTCTGAGATTGGGCGGCGCTATTGTCTGCCGTCCCTACGGGACTCGTGGTTGGAGGGATGCGGGGATTTCCCACCACTGAAGTGGTGGGCTATTCTCTTTCGTCCCTGGCGGGACTCAATGTGGAAACGGTGCTAATCCCGTTGACTTTTGCCCCTGGCGGGACTCAATGTGGAAACGG
>Ga0123329_1003533_pt1 | contig 12841 bp, 9 predicted proteins | sample BioC12SIPDNA_FD_89703 | JGI IMG/M metagenome (GOLD analysis project Ga0123329, IMG submission 89703) | Anaerobic biogas reactor microbial communites from Washington, USA - Biogas_R1_B C12 SIP DNA | ecosystem: Engineered > Bioreactor > Anaerobic > Unclassified | place: Washington, USA | collected... | reverse complement strand
GTGGGCGGCACGACCCGGCGCCTGGCCGCTCTGCAGCCGGGCCAGGCGATTGAGAACCTGGTCGGGCCGCTGGGCCGGCCGACCCATATCGAGCGGTTTGGCACGGTCGTCGGTGTAGGCGGCGGAATCGGCGTGGCGCCGCTCTACCCGATTGCCCAGGCGATGAAGCGCGCCGGCAACCGGCTGGTCGTGATTATGGGCGCGCGCTCCCGGAACCTTCTGATTCTGGAAGCGCCCATGCGGGCCTTGGCCGACGAGCTGATCGTCTGTACCGACGACGGCTCGGCGGGGCGCAAGGCGCTGGTCACCGAGCCCTTGAAGGAGATTTGCGGGCAGCCGCCCAAGCCGGATCTGGCGGTGGCCATCGGGCCGCCGATCATGATGAAGGCCTGCGCCGAGGCCACGCGCCCCTTCGGCGTGCCCACGGTCGTGTCGCTCAATACGATCATGGTGGACGGCACGGGCATGTGCGGCGGCTGCCGCGTGACGGTGGACGGGCAGACGAAGTTCGCCTGCGTGGACGGCCCGGAGTTCGACGGCCACCTGGTCGACTTCGCCGAGCTGGCCCACCGCCTGAAGCAGTATGAAGGCGACCCGCACAAGCGCAACCTGCCGAGGTACGAATCCGCCCACTCCTGCGACCGGAAGCACACGGCCCTGCAGGACGCCATGATCGAGGCCGGCCGCAACGCCGCGCGGTCCGCCGAGATCCCGCGCCAGCCCATGCCGGAGCAGCCGGCCGAGAGCCGCGTGCGCAACTTCGAGGAGGTCCCCTTCGGGCTCCGGCCGGAGCAGGCCGTGCTCGAGGCGCGCCGCTGCCTGCAGTGCAGGAAGCCCCGGTGCGTCGAGGGCTGCCCGGTCGGCGTGGACATCCCCGGCTTCGTCCGACTCATCGCCGAGGATGACTTCCTGGGCGCCGCGCGCAAACTGAAGGAAGACAACACGCTGCCGGCCGTCTGCGGCCGCGTCTGCCCGCAGGAGACCCAGTGCGAGGCGCTCTGCGTGCTCGGGCGCAAGGGCGATCCCGTCGCCATCGGCAACCTGGAACGCTTCGCCGCCGACTTCGAACGCAACGGCGGCCACGTCGAAGTCCCCGCCCTGGCGCCATCCCGCGGCATCAAGGTCGCCGTCGTCGGCTCCGGCCCCGCCGGCCTCACGGCCGCCGGCGAGCTGGCCCGGCGCGGCTACTCCCCGACCATCCTGGAGGCCCTGCACGAGCCCGGCGGCGTGCTGATGTACGGCATCCCGGCGTTCCGCCTGCCCAAGGACATCGTGCACGCCGAGATCGACCTGCTGCACCAGATGGGCGTGGGGATCGAACGCAACTTCGTGGTGGGCAAGACGGCCACCATAGAGGAGTTGTTCAGCGAGGGCTACGAGGCCGTCTTCATCGGCTCCGGTGCCGGCACGCCCATCTTCGCCGGCGTGCCGGGCGAGAACCTCAACGGCGTCCTGAGCGCCAACGAGTACCTCACCCGCTCCAACCTCATGCGCGGCTACAGCGCCGACTACGCCACGCCCATCATGGTCAAGGAACGCGTGGCCGTGCTCGGCGGCGGCAACGTGGCCATGGACGCGGCCCGCACGGCCATGCGGCTCGGCGCCCGGCAGGTCACGCTCGTCTACCGCCGCACCATCGAGGAGGCCCCCGCCCGCGCCGAGGAACTCAAGCACGCCGAACACGAGGGCCTCAAGTTCATGTGGCTCACCAACAGCGTAGAGGTCCTGGGCAACGAGCACGGCTGGGTCTGCGGGCTGCGCTGCGTGCGCATGGAACTGGGCGAGCCCGGCCCCGACGGACGCCGCCGCCCCTTCCCGGTCGAAGGCAGCGAGTTCGACATCCCCGTCGACATGGTCATCGTCGCCTTCGGCAACCGGCCCCATCCGCTGGTGCCGCAGACGACCCCCGGGCTCGAAGTCACGAAGTGGGGCACGATCGCGGCCGATGAGGTGACCGGCGCCACCAGCCTGCCCGGCGTCTACGCCGGCGGCGACATCGTCACGGGCGCCGCAACGGTCATCCAGGCCATGGGCGCCGGCAAGCGGGCCGCCGCCGCCATCGACCAATACCTGCAGGAGCGCCACGCCCGGGCGGCCGGCGCGCCCCCCGCATGCGAATGACCTGACCCCGCCCCGCTCTCCCGCCGCCGAGGCCTCCGAACCCGGCCGCCTCAGTGGGAAAGCCAGGCGCAGACGACCCGGTCCAGCTCGGGGGCCACGGCGACATCGACGCGGTTCCAGAACGGCGGCAGCACGAGGCGCTCAAACGTAACTGCTGCGCCCGCCGTGCGATAGGCCGCGCAGACGCCCTCCATGTCCGGCCGCGCCGCGTCCCTGAAATGCACCTGGCAGACGAGCACCGGGCCGCCGAAGGCCACCTCCCCGCTCCGTATCCCCAGCGCGCCCAGCGAACGGGCGGCCGCCGGCCGCATGGCGAAACCGTCCAGGTCCAGCACATCGCCCTCGCCGGCCGCCTCCCGGTGCGCCCCGCCCTCCGGGGCGCCGCCGCTCCCGCGCGTCAGCATGCCGCGCACGAGGCTGCGGCGCGTCAGGCCGTCGAAGTACGCACGCCCGTCGGCCACGGGCTCGACCAGCACGAGGCCCGCGCATCCGGCCGCCTCCTCGGCCGCCCGGGCCGCCAGCGTGCCGCCCAGCCGCAGGCCCAGCAACAGGAACTCCTCCCGGCCGCCGGCGTGCTGAAGGAACCGCACCGCCGCCCGCACGTCGTCCAGCCGGGTGGCGGCGTCGGACTCGATGAACGCCCCCTCGCTGTCGCCGCAGCCGTAGTAGTCGAACCGCAGCACGGGCCGCCCGGTCGCCGCCACCGCCCGCGCGAGCCGCGCCATGGCCAGCGCGCTGGACTTGCGCTCCTCGCCGAACGCGTGGCAGAACACCACGCCGGGGGCCGACGCCGGCCCCGGCGGACGGTGGAGCATCCCCACCAGCCGGCCGCGCGGCGTCTCGATCAGGACCTGTTCATCCATCGGCATTCGCCCGCCGCCCCGGGCTCACACGCCGGCCTCACGGGCGGCGCGGATGTAGTTCATGCAGAACTCGTCGCGGCCGGCCAGCGCCTCGGCCGCCCGAACGGCGTCCATCAGCCCCTCCGCCGTCGGGTCCACGATCGCCGAGTCCAGCCCGGCCATGATCAGGCAGGCCAGGTAGGTGCGGTTGACCAGCGCCCGCCCCGGCAGGCCGAAGCTGATGTTGGACAGCCCGCAGGTCGTGTGGACGCCCGGGAACGCCTGCATGATCCGGAACACCGCCGAGAGCACCTCCATGGCCTGGCCGGGGCTGGTGCTGACGGGCTGGATGCAGGGGTCCACGTAGAGGCGGTCGGCTGGGATGCCGTGCTGCCCGGCCGCCTCGACCAGGGAGGCGGTGACCTCCATGCGCCGCTCGGCCGTCTCCGGCAGGCCGTGGTCGTCCATGGCCAGGGCGACGAGGCGGGCGCCGCACTCGGCGGCCAGGGGCAGGACCCGGGCCATCTTCTCGCGCTCGCCGGTCACGGAGTTGAGCATGACGACCTCGCCGCGGACGAGCCGCACGGCGGCCCGCAACGCGTCGGCGTTGGCCGAGTCCAGGCAGAGGGGCAGTTCGGTGCAGTCCTGCACCACCTCGACGGCCCACGAGAGGTTCTCGACCTCCCGAGCGGGATCGCTGCCGGCGTTCACGTCGATGAAGTCGGCCCCCGCCTGGGCCTGCCTGCGCACTTCGCGCGCCAGCAGTCGGGCGTCGCGCTCTTCGAAGGCCCGGGCGATGCGGCGTCGCGTGGCGTTGATGCGTTCGGCGATCACAAGCATGGAGACATCCCCTGGAGCGAGAATGTGGAACCCGATATCGCCTGCGAGTATAGGAGCGGCCGCCGGTCAAATCAAATGGCCGCCCTCGGCCGCTTGGGAAGGCGGGGCGCCGGGCATCGTCCCCTCCTGTCATTCTGAGGAGCGGAGCGACGAAGAACCTCGCCCGTGCGGCCGCCGGCGCGGGTGCAGGTGCGGCCGCGGTGCCTCACACGGACGGGCACACACGAGCTTTGTCATTCTGAGGAGCGGAGCGACGAAGAACCTCGCCCCGTGCGGCCGGCGGCGCGGGTGCACGCCCGGCGGCGGTGCGTGTTGTGTACGGCGTCCGGCAGGCGGACGCGTCGCCGCAGTTGCCGGATCGAGGTCCTTCGCGCCGCCTGAGCGGCGCTCAGGATGACAGCAGGGCGGGCTGCGCCGGTCGAGCAGGGTCGATGAGATCAGCCACGAGACCCTGCTCGGGCAGGATGACAGCAGGGCGGGCTGCGCCGGTGCGAGCCCGGCGCAGCCGCACGGGATTCGGTTGCCCCGGGGGGCCGTCTGTGGTACGCTACGCGGTGTGCCCTCGCGGAGCGCGACGGCGCAGCGGACTGAACATGATGGGGCCGTGCTAAGCGGGGCGCTAGCGGTGCCCTGTAACCTGCAAACCGCTTGAGCAGGGCTGACCACTCCGGGAGGAGTTCTGTCTCTGTGTTGGATAAGGACCTCAGGGACGGCGTTGAGGGGTGGGTCCCATGGAGTCGGGCGGCTGCGAACCTGGTCAGGGGCGGAAGCCAGCAGCCATAAGCAGTACCCCGTCTGCCGTGGGATCGCCTGCCCTGAGTCGCCCTGGCGTTACTGCCGCGCAGCAGACTTCGAGCGGAGCGCACGGCCCCTTTCTTTCGGCGCTGTCGGGCCGGCGCCCGGCGTGCGCGGCGGCCTCTCCCCTCTGAGTTCCGGGGCCCGGACATGTACGTGGTCTTCGCCCGCAAGTACCGCCCGCGCCGCTTCGAGGACGTCATCGGGCAGGAGCCGGTGACCACCACCCTCCGCAACGCCGTCCGCACGGGCCGCGTCGCCCAGGCCTACCTCTTCTGCGGCTCCCGCGGCGTGGGCAAGACGACGGCCGCGCGCCTGCTGGCCATGGCGCTGAACTGCAAGGACGGCCCCACGCCCGACCCCTGCTGCGAATGCGAATCCTGCCGCCGTATCGCCACGGGCGACGACATGGACGTGATGGAGATCGACGGCGCCTCCAACCGCGGCATCGACGAGGTGCGCAGCCTGCGACAGAACGTGCGCCTGGCCCCCGCGCACGGCCGCTTCAAGGTCTACTACATCGACGAAGTCCACATGCTCACCGAGCCGGCGTTCAACGCGCTGCTCAAGACGCTCGAGGAGCCCCCCGCGCACGTCAAGTTCATCTTCTCCACCACCGACCCGCAGAAGATACCCGAGACGGTCACGAGCCGCTGCCAGCGCTTCACCTTCCGCCGCATACCCGACGCCGGCATCGTGACCATGCTGGAGAAGGTCTGCGCGGACGAGGGCCTGCAGGCCGAGCCCGGCGCGCTGGCCGCCGTCGCCCGCGCCGCGCGCGGCTCCATGCGCGACGCCCTGGGCACGCTGGACCAGGTGGCCGCCGCCGGCCAGACCGTGCGCATGCAGGACGTGCTCGGCGTGCTCGGCGCGGTCGACCGCGAGGCGCTGAGCCGCATGGTGGACGCCTTCGCCCGCCAGGACGTGGCCGCCGCCCTGCGCGCTCTGCACGCGCTCCTGTTCGGAGGCACCGCCCCGGAGGACTTCGCCGACCAGCTCAGCGAGTACCTGCGCGACCTGCTCGTGGCCTGCTACTGCGGCCCCGACGACCCCATGCTGGCCGGCGCGGCGGCCGACGCGGAGACGCGCAAGGCCCAGGCGGACCTCTTCTCGCCCGATCAGCTCACCTACATGCTGCAGCTCCTGCGCGAGGCCCGGCTGCGCGCGCGGCGCGACACGACCGGACGCATCGCGCTGGAACTGGCCGTGGTCAAGATGGCGCGCCTGGCCGACCTGCTGCCCCTGGCCGAGGCCGTCGAACGGCTCGCCGGCTCCGGGGCGACCGACGCCGGCCGCCCCGACCCGCCCCCGCAGCGGCGGCCGGCCCGCCCCCCGGCCGACGCGCCCGGAACGGCCGGCTCAGGGGCCTCCGCCTCGATCGCGCGCCTGAAGGAACGCCTGAACAACGGAGCCAGGGCGGCCGCCAAGCCGCCCGGAGCGCCGGACGACGCCCCGCCCCCTTTCTCGGCGGCGCCGCCGGCCGGGGTGCCGGACCGGAAGTTCCGCGAGATGATGAGCTGCGCCGACGCACCGGAGACGGCCCGCGAGGCCATGGCCGAGGGCCCGCTGCGCACGGCGTTCCTGGAAGGGGAAAAGGCCCTGGGGCTGAATCCGGTGCGGCTGGAACGGACCGCCCCCCCCGACGGCGGGCCGGAGGTTGAGGACCAGGCCCCGCCTCCGGACGAAACCGAGGAGTGACGGCCCCGGCTGTTTGCAGTGCGCACTATCCGCAGAACGGAGCAGACGACATGCGAGGACTCGGAGGTCTCGGCGATCTGGGCGGTCTGATGAAACAGGCCCAGAAGCAGATGAAGGACATGCAGCGGCGCATGCGCGAGGTGGAAGAAGACCTCCGCGAACGCGCCGTCGAGGGCACCGCCGGCGGCGGCATGGTCAAGGTCGTCTTCAACGGGCTCCGGGAGCCTCTGGACGTCAAGATTGACCAGACCGTCTTCGAGGAGGAAGGCCCCGAGTTCCTCCAGGAGATGGTCCTGGCGGCCATCCGCCAGGGGCTCAAGAAGGCCCAGGAACTCGAGGAGGCCGAACGGGGCAAGGTCGCCGGCAACATGGGCATCCCGGGGCTCGAAGGGCTGCTCTGACGGATTGCCAACTCGGGGGGCGGCCGGTACAATACCATCGGAGAGACCGAGCGAGAGGGAGCGACGGGCAGGTGACACGGGGCTACACAGAGTCCATCGCCCGGCTGATGGACCTGCTGGGCCGGATGCCCGGCATTGGCGAACGCACGGCCGAACGGCTGGCATACCACGTGCTGCGCTCGTCGGACCAGGAGGCGCTCGCCCTGGCGGACGCCATCCGGGAGGTGAAGCACCGCGTCCGGCAGTGCTCCACCTGCCACCAGTTCGCCGAGACCGACCCCTGCCCCGTCTGCTCGGATCCGCGCCGCGACCGCTCCGTGCTCTGCGTCGTGGAAGACGCGCGCGACGTCGTATCCATCGAGCAGACCGGTGGTTACAGAGGGCTCTACCACGTGCTCTGCGGGCGGCTCGCCCCCCTGGACGGCATTGAGCCCGAGGATCTGACCGTGCGCAGCCTGCGCACGCGGGTCGCCGGCGGCGAGGTTAAGGAGGTGATCGTCGCCACCGATCCCGACATGGAGGGCGAGGCCACCGCGCTCTACGTACGCCAGGCCCTGGAAGGCACCGGCGTGCGCGTCACCCGCCCGGCCCGCGGCCTGCCCAGCGGCAGCCGCCTGGAATACGCCGACTCTGCCGTGCTGACCGATGCCCTGACGGGGCGGCGCGAGATGCCCCGATAGCGTTGCGATAGACACAGTGAGCGAGCGATGAGACTCGAAGCCAGCCTGCAGGCCCGCCAGGAGATGCGGCTCAAGCTCGCCCCGCAGATCATCCAGTCCATTGAGATCCTCCAGCTCCCGCTGCTCGAACTGCGCGAACGCATCGACCAGGAACTGCTGGAGAACCCCCTGCTGGAGGTCGCCGGGCCGGAAGACGCCGCCGACGGCGAGGCGCCCGAAGACGGCCCCGTCGAGGACCTCGAAGTGGTCGAACCGCTCCAGGAGGAGCCCGAGACCGAGCCCGAGCCCCTCGAAGACGAAGACTACGACGCCGTCGAGGAGATCATCCGGCAGGCCGAAGGGGAGGCGACGGAGCTGGGGGTGCGCGGCTCCCCGGCCGACGATGAAGACGGCAAGCGCGCAGCCATCGAGAACTCCCCCGCCCCCGAGATCACCCTGGCCGACCACCTGCAGTCCCAGATCACCTACCTGGACCTCGCCCCCGAGGTGCTCGCCGCCTGCGAGAACATCATCGCCAACCTGGACTGGCGCGGCTACCTGGAATACCCCCTCGAGGAGATCGTCGAGTCGATGGACGAGCCCGTCGACATCGAACTGGCCCGCCAGGCCCTGCGCGTCGTCCAGGGCCTGGAGCCCCCCGGCGTCGGCGCCCGGACGCTCGAAGAGTGCCTGCTCCTCCAGCTCGACGAACACGCCCCCGACTACCCGCTCCTGCGGCAACTCATCTCCGAGCACTTCCAGGACATCCTCAAGAACCGCTACCCCGGCATCGTCCGTGCCCTCGGCTGCACCATGGAGGAACTCAAGCACGCCATCGACCAGATCGGCGCCCTCAACCCCATGCCCGGCGCCCTCTTCGGCGAGCAGACCGCACCCCACGTCGTGCCCGATCTGCGCGTGGAACTCGTGGACGGCGAATACCGCGTCATGCTCGAAGACGCCGACCTGCCCCCCCTGCGCATCGCCGCCTACTACGCCCGGCGCCTCCAGCGCGAAGACCTCGACGCCCGCACCCAGGCCTATCTGAAGGACAAGCTCCAGGGCGCACGCTGGCTCATCGACGCCATCCAGCAGCGCCGCAGCACGATCTACAACATCGCCTCCGCCATCGTCGAAGAGCAGAAGGCATTCTTCGACAAGGGCCCGATGGCCCTCAAGCCCCTGAGGATGCAGGAGATCGCCGACCGCGTCGGCGTGCACGTCTCCACCGTCAGCCGCGCACTGGCCGGCAAGCACGTCCAGACGCCCCGCGGCGTCTTCTCGCTCAAGCACTTCTTCACCGGCGGCGTCGAGAAGAACGATGGAGAGGTCGAGTCCTGGGAGGTCGTCCGCCAGAAGCTCCTGCAGATCATCGAGAACGAAGACAAGACCAACCCGCTCAGCGACGACCAGGTGGCCGCCCAACTGGCCGCGCAGGGCATCGAGATCGCCCGCCGCACCGTCTCCAAATACCGAAAGGTGCTCGGAATCCCGTCCTCGCGCCGGCGCAAGGAATACTGACCGCCCCCGGCCGGGGGCCGCTACGCCTTGAGCCGCACGATCAGCTCCAGCTCCACCGGCACGCCCCGCGGCAGGGCGCTCACGCCCACCGCCGAACGCACGTGCCGGCCCGCCTCGCCGAACAGGGCCGCCATCAGCTCGGACGCCGCGTTGACCACCTCCGGCTGGTCCCCGAAGTCCGGCGCGCTGCGGACGAACCCCCGGAGCTGCACCACCTCCGCCACGGACTCCAGACTCCCGGCCGCCTGCTTCACGGCCGCCAGTGCGTTCAGCGCGCACAGCCGCGCACACTCGCGCCCCTGCGCGACCGACACCCCCTCCCCCAGCCGCTTCGCCGGCACGTACTGCGCCAGCGGCGCAGCCGCCGGCGGCAACTCCAGGCCCAGCTCCTTCAGCCTCTCGTCCACGCTCGCCATGCTCGTCTCCCTCGTCCACGCGAACCGCCGACGGACCGCGATTGTACACACCCCCCGCAGGGCACCACAACCCGCGGCCGAGACGGCCGCGCCACCCGTGTGCGGGTGCGACGGTGGCCGCCCTGCGGCCGCATTTGGCGCCCCGTCGGGGCCTCTGTATAATGCCCTGCGGGTCGCGAACGGGTGAGAGGGGCATGCCAGAACAGGAACGGCCGCCGCGCAGACGGGACCAGGACGGGATGGCCGTCATGCCGCTCGGCGAGCATCTGGAGGAACTCCGCCGCCGCCTCATCATCTGCCTGGTCGCCGTGGGGGCCGCGTTCGTCCTCTGCTGGAAGTTCCGCCACCGGATCTGGCTGATCGTCCAACGGCCGCACGTGCTGGCCATGCAGGCGCTGGACCTCGACACGTTGCTGAAGTACAGCAGCCACTTCGAGTCATTCATCGCGCAGATCAAGACGTGCATGGCCTTCGGCCTGGTGCTCGTCTCGCCCGTCGTCATCTACCAGCTCTGGGCGTTCATTGCCCCCGGCCTGTTCCCGCATGAGCGCCGCCGGGGCGTCCGGCTGGCGGCCGCCTGCCTCCTCTGCCTGGCCGCCGGCGTCGGCTTCGGTTACTTCGTATTCCTGCCCGTCGCGCTGCGCTACCTCATCAGCCTGTCGGGCGGCTGGGCGGAGCCGGTGCTGATGATCGGCAGCTACCTCTCGCTCGTGTTCACGCTCACGGTGGCGCTCGCCATCGTGTTCCAGACGCCCGTCATCATCTTCTACCTGATCCGGTGGGGCGTGCTCGAACCGGCCGCCCTGCAGCGCTGCCGCAAGGGGTTCGTCCTGACGGCGTTCATCGTCGGAGCGATCCTGACGCCGCCCGACCTTGTGACGCAACTGATGATGGCCGTGACCCTGATCGTGCTCTACGACCTGGGCGGCCTGGCGGCGGCCCCCAGCCGGACGGCCTTCCGTGGGTTCCTCGGCTTCACGGGCGCCATCCTGCTGGCCGGCGCCGTGGCGCTGGCCTGGTTCCACCTCTGGCCCGTCGGCGAACTGGCCGCCGTTCGGGGCGAGGTCCGGATGAACGATGCCGTCCTGGCGGCAGGGACCGCCGTGCGGCTGCGGCGCGGTGCCGTCTGCCGCACCGGGCCGCAGGGGCTGGCAGAGATCGCGCCGGCGGACGGCGAGGCGCGCATCCACCTCGCACCCGGCGGGCGCCTGCAAGTGCACGGCGCGACGGGCGTGAGCCTGTATGCCGGCCGCTGCCTGGTACGATGCCCCGGCGGAGGCCCGGCCGTGTCGGTCCGCACGGCCCCGGCACGCGCCGAGCTGGCGGGCGGCCGCGCGGAGTTCCACTCTCCCGACCCGGACACGCTGACCGTCACCGTCTTTGAGGGCACCGCACACGTCTCCGCCGGCGGACAGGACCTCCGCGTCGCCGCCGGCCGCACGGCCACCTTCCGCAGCGGCGGCGAGCCGGCCGACCTGGCCGCCGCCGACTCCGAATGGCGCACCCTCCTGGCGCCGGCCGATCCGCCCTGAGCCACGCCCGGCGCGCACGGCCCGCCCTGTCCTTGCGGCGGCCCGCCCTCCCGCACTACCATAGGGGGTTCCGCCGTTTCTCTACAGAACACGCCCCCCCCGGTCGGGGTCGCACATACAGGGGTCGCCCATGAACTACGGCGTCTGCGAGAAGTGCCGTGCCCGCGTGCCCGTCGAACACGTCATCCGCGACGGGCAGGTCTACCTGGCCCGCACCTGTCCCACCTGCGGCTACAGCGAGGCGGTGGTGAGCAACGACGCGGATGCCTGGCAGGCGAAGCGGCGCCTGGCGCGCTTCGACCCCGCCCGGGTGCCCGCCTGCAGCCTGACGTGCGACACCTGTTTCGCCCACGGCTCGCCCCGCATGGTGTTCCTGGACGTGACGAACCGCTGCAACATGAACTGCCCGATCTGCGTGGCGAACGTCCCGTCGATGCGGTTCGAGTTCTACCCCCCGCGACAGTACTTCGAGCGCATCTTCAAGGGCCTGTCGCAGTGGGAGCCGAAGCCGGTCGTCCACTTCTTCGGCGGCGAGCCGACCTGCCGCGACGACCTGTTCGAGCTGATCGACCTCGGGCGCTCGTTCGGCCTGACCATCTTCGTGGTGACCAACGGGCTGAAGCTGGCCGACGAGGACTACTGCCGCCGCCTCTGCGAGAAGGACGTGCCCATCCTGCTCGGGTTCGACGGACGCGCGCCGGAGATCTACGCGGGCATGCGCAAGAACACGAGCGTCGCCGCCAAGAAGATCCAGGCCCTGGAGAACATGCGCCGCTTCAGCAAGCGCCGACAGAACATCATCATGTGCTGCTGCGCCCGCGGCATCAACGACCGGCACATGGCCGACACGATCGCCTTCTGCCACGAGCACCGCAGCCACCTCAAGGGCCTCTACCTGCTGCCCCTGACGGAGACGTGGGACAACGACCGATACGAGACCACGGCCGTCACCACCATCGAGGACGTCGAACAGATGGTCGACGCCGCGCTGGACGAGCCGGTGGAGTTCCTGCCGCTGGGCATGCAGAACGAGTTCACCGGCATCCTGTCCAGCGTCGGAGCCGGCCACCGCGAGACGTTCCAGAGCGTGCACCCGAACTGCGAGTCCGCCACCCTGCTGATCAGCGACGGCGAACGCTACCGGCCCGTCAGCCACTTCCTCAAGAGGCCGCTGGCCGAGGCCGCCCGGGACGCGCTGGACGTCGCCGAGACGCTGGGCGAACGCCCGGGCCGCCTCAGGGCGCTCCGGGCGATGAACGGCTGGTGGCACCGATCCTGCGACACCCGCCGGGTGATGCAGGGCTCGCCGAAGCTCGCGCTCCTGCGGCTCTTCACCGGCCTGCTGGCCGGCAAGCCCCTGGCCGACCAACTGCGCGCGCACACGCACCTGCGCGACCCGCTCAGGGTCATCGTGCTGCCCTTCGAGGAGACCCACTCGCTCGAATCGGCCCGCCTGGTCCGCTGTGCCTCCGGCTTCGCCTACGAGGACGTCGACACCGGCGAGGTCCGCAGCATCCCCGCCTGCTCCTGGTGGCTCTACAACGTCCCCATCCTCAAGGCGATCCAGGCGAAGTACGACGCCCTGGCCGCCGAGGCACCCTCCGGCGAGCAGTCCTGACGGCCCGCCCGCGCATGGCCGCCCCCCCCAATGGGTAGCGCCGGGCGCCCCCGCCCGGTGGCGTGGAGCGGGCACGACGGAGCGTGCCCCTCCAACGGCGTGAACCGTCCGTGCAAGTGGAGGGCCGCGCTCCGTCGCGGCCGGGGATGGCAGGCGGCCGGTGATTGCGAGAGCGGGCACGACGGAGCGTGCCCCTCCAGCGGCGTGAACCGTCCGTGCAAGTGGAGGGCCGCGCTCTGTCGCGGCCGGGGATCGGTGGAGGGCCGCGCTCTGTCGCGGCCGGGGATGGCAGGCGGCCGGTGATTGCGAGAGCGGGCACGACGGAGCGTGCCCCTCCAGCGGCGTGAACCGTCCGTGCAAGTGGAGGGCCGCGCTCTGTCGCGGCCGGGGATGGCGAG
>Ga0123329_1003531_pt1 | contig 12843 bp, 11 predicted proteins | sample BioC12SIPDNA_FD_89703 | JGI IMG/M metagenome (GOLD analysis project Ga0123329, IMG submission 89703) | Anaerobic biogas reactor microbial communites from Washington, USA - Biogas_R1_B C12 SIP DNA | ecosystem: Engineered > Bioreactor > Anaerobic > Unclassified | place: Washington, USA | collected... | reverse complement strand
TCCCGGCAAAAGCCCCCTCAATCACGGCCTCGGGCTCGCCCACGAACGTCACCACCGTCCGGTTCGTCGTGGCGCCGGGGTCCACGTCCAGCAGCTTGACCCCCTCCACCCGCGCGATCGCGTCCGTAATCGCATCGATCACGGCCCGGTCGCGCCCCTCACTGAAATTCGGTACACACTCAAGTAGTCTTGGCATCGCCAACTCCCGTTTGAGATCGCCCATTGCTCACTGCCCTCCAGGCGTGATCGATCCAATCGCCATGAACGTGAAGATCAAGACGTCCTGAAGGAAGTGCAGGAACCATGCCCAGGCCACGCCGCGAGTCTCCAGCATCGATTTGCCAAGGAACCAGCCGAGAAAGGTCGCCAGCAGCACGCCCACCACCCCATAGGGAACGCCATAGAAGTGCCCGATCCCGAAGAACGCAGCCATCAGCCAGAGTGCGTGCTGCCTGCCAACAGCACGCTCGAGCACTGACAGGAACGACGCCTTGTAGGTCATCTCCTCGCTGAAGGCGTTCAGCACAGCAGCCAGCAGCACGGCCGGCAGGAACGGCAGAACCCGGACCACAAGATCCAGACTGGGACGTCCAGCGATGACGAGAAAGGCCAGTGTGCCCAGGCTCAGGAAGAACGCGAAGTTGCGCCCTACGGTTCGCCAGGTCTCCCCCGCCTTGATACCCAGCCAGGAGACAGACCCCGCCGGCGCCGCCGTGTCGCCTCGAACCAGAAAGAACGCCTCACGGCGCCGCTGCACGATGAACAGGTAGCCAATGATGGCCAGGGTCACCATCAGCCGGAGCGACTGCTCGGCCAGCATATAGACGCTGAAGGACGGATCGCTCAACCAGCGGGGATAGGCGCCAAGCTGATCGACCCTGGTATAAACCAGCCACTCCACGCCGACCAAAACGGCAAAGAGACCAAAGAAGGGCCGTAGCGGACGCACCGCAGGCCAGAGCAGCGTCAGGACCAGGCCAACCACGACGATCGCCCCGGCCACCAGAGACCGGGAGTTCTCCGAAACGGTCAGCCCCAACACCTCCTGCGCCACGATCCGGTAAGTCGAGACCACGACGATCGTCGCCCAGGCCACCACCAGCATTGCCGTCCGCTTCCGTGCGCCATCCACGCCCTGTTCCTCCTCTCCCTCCATCTCCGTCCCCTCGCAGAACGTCTGCCCCCTCGCAAGGTTTCCCCGGCTTCCGAGCCGCCCTTGCGAGGGGTTCCGCTTCCTCACCGCTTCCTCGCCCCCCTGCTCTGCCCGTCCGCCGGGCCTCAGTCCGCGTCCGCCGTCAACCCCAGGGCCGCGACATCGACCAGCTTCCGTAGCTCCCCGCCCGTCACAATCACCTTTGCCGCCTCGATATCGGGCGCCTGCCGCCGGTCGCGATCATAGAAGGGCACCACGGCCCGCAGCGCATCCATCGCCGCCCGCAATCGCTCCGAGGTCCGCAACGGCGCACGGAAGTCGATGCCCTGCGCCGCGGCGAGGTACTCGATGGCGAGGATCCCGGCCGTGTTGTCGGCCATCTCCCCAAGCCGGCGCGCGGCAAACGTCGCCATGCTCACGTGGTCCTCCTGGTTCGCCGAGGTGGGCAGGCTGTCCACCGAGGCCGGATGGGCCAACGACTTGTTCTCGCTCGCCAGCGCCGCCGCCGTCACCTGCGTGATCATGAACCCCGAATCCAGGCCACCGTGCTCGACCAGGAACGCGGGCAGATCGCTCAGATGCTTATCGATCAACAGGGCGATGCGCCGCTCCGAGAGGGACCCAATCTCGGCGATCGCGAGAGCCAACGTGTCCGCAGCCAGCGCGACCGGCTCGGCATGGAAGTTACCGCCCGACAGAACCTCGCCGGTCTCCACAAACACCAGCGGGTTGTCGGATACGGCGTTGGCCTCGATGGCCAACGTCTCTGCCGTACAGCGGATGAGGTGCAGACACGCCCCCATCACCTGTGGCTGACAGCGCAGGCTGTAGGGGTCCTGGACCCGCGAACAGGCGCGGTGCGACGCGCGGATCTCGCTCCCTGCCAGCAATCCGCGGTACGCAGCTGCAGCCGCGCTCTGGTCCGGATGCCCACGCACCGCGTGGATGCGCGCGTCGAAAGGCACATCGGACCCCATCGCCGCATCGACCGACATCGCGCCGGTGACCAGGGCCGCAGCAAACAGATCTTCAGTCCGGAACAGCGCCGCCAGGGCCAACGCGGTCGATACCTGGGTGCCATTGAGCAACGCCAGCCCTTCCTTGGGGCCAAGCTTCAGGGGTGCCATCCCGAGGCCGGCAAGCACCTCCGCTGCCGGAGCCACCTCTCCGCGCCAGCGCACGTCCCCCATGCCCAGCAGCGCCATCGCCATATGCGCAAGCGGTGCCAGGTCCCCGGAGGCGCCCACCGACCCCTTCGCCGGAATGCACGGCGTGACGCCGGCGTTGATCAGATCGACCAGCCGGTCCACCGTCGCCTGACGCACGCCCGAGTAGCCTTGCGCCAGCGCGTTCACCTTGAGCACCAGCACCAACCGCACCACGTCATCGTCAAGCAACGGCCCGATGCCCGCGGCGTGTGAAAGCACCAGGTTCTCCTGCAACTGCGCCAGGTCCTCATCGGAGATGCGCGTGTTGGCCAGCAACCCGAACCCGGTGTTCACGCCATAGACCGTCTTGTGGGCTGCCAGCACATCGAGCACGGCCTGGTGCGAGGCCTCGATCGCGCCGCAGCACCCCGGATCAAGCTGCACGCGCACCGGCCCTGCCCACACCTGCCGCAACTGAGAGAGCGTCAACGCTCCGGGCGTCAGCAATAGCTCGACCAAGGGCACCTCCTCGCGAAGCAAGGATGAAGGCGGATAGATGAAGGATGATTGGCGGAGCGTCCAGCCCGATCTCCACCCGGCTCACCCTTCATCGCGCCTGCATCGGCAGATCCAGACCCTTCTCACGCGCACACGCGATCGCATCCTCATAGCCTGCGTCCGCGTGGCGCATCACGCCCGTCGCCGGGTCGTTCGTGAGCACCCGTTCGAGGCGCCGCGCCGCGGCCTTCGTCCCATCCGCGACGATGACCAGCCCCGCGTGCTGCGAAAAGCCCAGGCCCACACCACCGCCGTGATGGAAGCTCACCCACGTGGCGCCGCTCACGGCGTTCAGCAGCGCATTGAGCAGGGGCCAGTCCGAGACCGCATCCGTACCGTCACGCATGCCCTCGGTCTCGCGGTTGGGACTCGCCACCGAGCCCGAGTCGAGGTGATCGCGCCCGATCACGACCGGCGCCTTCAGTTCGCCCGAGGCGACCATGGCGTTGAACGCCAGCCCGAGCCGTGCCCGGTCGCCCAGCCCCACCCAGCAGATCCGTGCGGGTAGTCCCTGGAAGGCGATGCGCTCACGAGCCATATCGAGCCACTGGTGGAGGTGCGCATCATCGGGCAGCAGCTCCTTGACCTTCGCGTCGGTCCGGTAGATGTCCTCGGGGTCACCGCTCAGCGCCGCCCAGCGGAACGGCCCGACGCCACGGCAGAAGAGCGGACGGATGTAGGCGGGCACGAAGCCCGGGAAGGCAAAAGCGTCCTCGACACCGGTCTCAAACGCCATCTGCCGGATGTTGTTGCCGTAGTCGAACACGGGGATGCCCTGCGCGTGAAAGGCCAACATCGCACGCACCTGCACCGCGATCGAGGCCTTGGCTTCGCGCACCACGCGCTCGGGGTCCGTGCGGCGCAGCGCCGCCGCCTGCTCGAGCGTCCACCCGACCGGCAGGTAGCCGTTGAGCGGGTCGTGGGCCGAGGTCTGGTCGGTCACGGCATCGGGGTGCACACCGCGGCGCGCCAGCTCGGGGAAGATCTCGCCCGCGTTGCCCAACAAACCGACAGAGATGGGGGTCTTGGCCCGACAGGCGTCCTCGATCCTGGCGAGCGCACGGTCGAGGTCGGTCTCCATCACATCGACAAACCCCATATCGAGCCGCCTCTTGATCCGCGCCGGATCACACTCCACCGCGAGCATCGAAGCCCCTGCCATCGTGCACGCCAGGGGTTGCGCGCCTCCCATCCCCCCCAAACCGCCGGTCAGGATCCACCGTCCCGACAGGTCGCCGCCATAGTGCTTCTTGCCGCACGACACGAAGGTCTCATAGGTGCCCTGGATGATGCCCTGGCTGCCGATGTAGATCCACGACCCCGCGGTCATCTGCCCGTACATCATCAGGCCGTGCCGGTCGAGCTCATTGAAATGCTCCCAGTTCGCCCAATGCGGCACCAGGTTGGAGTTCGCGATGAGGACGCGCGGGGCGTTGGGAGTGGTCCGAAACACGCCCACGGGTTTGCCCGACTGCACCAGCAGCGTCTCGTCGCGACGCAGGCGTCGCAGCACTTCCACAATCTTGTCGAAACACTCCCAGTTGCGTGCAGCACGGCCCATCCCGCCGTAGACGATGAGCTCGGCGGGCTTCTCGGCCACCTCGGGATCGAGGTTGTTCATCAACATCCGCAGCGCCGCCTCGGTCTGCCACGACCGGCACGACCGCGCTGTCCCTCGTGGCGCCCGCACCACACGATCAGGATCATAACGGTTTGCCATGGAGCCCTCCTCCTGCGCTAACGGTCCACCAAGGTGGTTCGTAGTAACCGCTTCAGCGGTTCTGCCGGCGCCCAGTCTACTCGGCGCCGGCTGCGGCACCGGGACGACTGAAGTTGCACCTGCGAACCCCAGACCTCAGCTTCACTAAGCACCAGTCAGAGTATACTTTGGCATGACAAGCCATGCAACGGAGGAACTGCGGTGAAAGCTAACCTGCTGGTCCGTAACGTGACAGCGGCAACGATGGTGGGAGGACGCTATGGCCTGATCCGCGACGCCAACATCGCCATCGAGGGCGAGCGCATCGCCTGGATCGGCCCGGCACAGGATCTGCCTGCAGGGCTGGCCTCGCGCGCAGATGTCAACGGTCACGGACGCCTCGTGACGCCCGGGCTCATCGACTGCCACACGCACATCGTCTATGGTGGCAACCGCGCCAACGAGTTCGAGCAGCGCCTGCAGGGCATCGCCTACGAGGCCATCGCTCGCCAGGGCGGCGGGATCATGGCCACGGTCCGCGCGACACGCGCGAGCACGGCTGCAGCCCTTGCAGCCTCTGCACGCCCAAGAATCCTGGCTTTGCTACGCGAAGGCGTGACCACTCTGGAGATCAAGACGGGCTATGGCCTCGACCTCGAGAACGAGCTGAAGCTGCTGGATGCGATCGAGCTGCTTGCCGGCGAGCTGCCTGTCGACGTGTTCCGCACCTTCCTCGGCGCCCACACCCTGCCCCCTGAGTACCGCGACCGGCCTGACGCCTACGTCGACCTCGTCTGCGAGGTAATGATCCCCGCGGTCGCAGGGCGCGTCGACGCCGTCGACGTCTTCTGCGAGTCGATCGCCTTCTCGCTCGAGCAGACGCGTCGGATCTTTGAGGCGGCTCGGGGCCACGCCCTTGCGGTGAAGATCCACGCCGAGCAGCTCAGCGACCAGGGAGGCGCAGCCCTCGCCGCGTCGATGGGCGCGCTCTCGGCGGATCACCTCGAGCACCTGGCGGAGGAGGATGTGGTCACGATGGCTGCGTCGGCGACGGTCGCCGTGCTCTTGCCGTGTGCGCTCTACACGCTGCGGGAGACGCGCCGCCCGCCAGTGGACCTATTGCGTGCGCACGGCGTGCCGATGGCGGTCGCGACCGACGCCAATCCGGGGACCTCACCGTGCTTCTCGATCCTGTTGGCGATGAACATGGCGTGCGTGCTGCTGGGGCTCACGCCGGAAGAAGCGCTTGCCGGCGTCACCGTGCACGCGGCGCGGGCGCTGGGAAGGGAGGCATCGGTTGGCACGTTGGAGCCGGGGAAGCAAGCCGACCTGATCCTCTGGGACATCGAGACGCCCGCCGAGCTCGCCTATGCCACCGGCTACAACCCCGGGGCCACCGTCATCCGCCGCGGCGCCCTACGCGATGGTGGGCAGATTGCTTGACTTGGCGCATGGGCGGCTCTGGAGAGCCACCCTACCCCGGACGTCTCGTCCGCTCCGGTCGGCGGCCCGTGCAATGGAGGCTGGGATCGCTGACCCGGCCAGCTGGGCGGCTCTGGAGAGCCACCCTACATGACGGACCGAACCGGGCAGAATGAAGGGATGGAAGATGCACAGAGGGTCGCGATCGTGTCCGATGTAGGGCGGGTCTCCTGACCCGCCCATCTGCTCCCCGCCGCCCTATGCCGGCTCTGCTCCAGTGGGAGGTCTGCCTGCGGAGAGCACCGACAGAGCGTCAGGGAACCCGCTCCACCTCGACGACGTAGTGTTGCGATCGTGCGTCAAAGCGCTTGAGCACCGCGCGCGCCTTTGGTGGCACCACAGCGCCCTCATAGTCCTCCCCTGCGAAGGCGCGCACCGCGTCGAGTGAGTCGAACCACATCTCGGTCACGAACTCCACCTCGTCGCCGGCATCACGGCGCAGGAGCTGGATGCCCCGGTACCCGACGATGTCGCGCTCCGCGATTCCTACGAAGATCTCGTCCTTGAGCAGGCCTTCGTATACGTCAGCGTTCTCGGGTGTTGTCCACCCGTGCCAGATGCGACTGATCACGGCTCACCTCCCCACGAGCGACCGGATCTGTGCCGAGCTGACCGCCTAGCTGCGCCGGCGACTGCCGCCGAGGAACGACCCGTAGTACATCAGGTTCGCAAACGACTGGACGAGCCCGGCGACATACGTGAGCGCCGCCGCGGTCAGTACCTCGCGGACACCCTTGCGCTCTTTGTCGCCGTAAAGCAGTCCGTTCTGCGCGAGAAGCTCCAGCCCCCGCCGGCTCGCGTTCAGCTCCACCGGCAGCGTCACCAGCGAGAAGACCGCCGCGCCGGCAAAACAGATCACGCCGACCCAGGCCAGATCGTAGATGCGCAGGAACAGCCCTAGCATGAACAGCAGCGGGCCCAACCATGAGGCCACGTTCACGACCGGCACGAGGTTCGACCGCAGCCGCAGCAGCGAGTAGCTCTCGGCGTCCTGCTGCGCGTGGCCCAGCTCGTGGGCGACGATGGCCAATGACGCGACGCTCGGCTGCTGTGCCACGCCCTGGGAGAGCCGGAGCGTGTTGCTCCGGGGATCATAGTGGTCGCTCAGCGTCCCGCGCGTGCCCTCGATCTGCAGCCGCATGCCCGTGCGCCCGATGATGTGCCGTGCGGCATCGAGCCCCGTGACGTTCGCCCCATTGCGCACGCGGAGCCACTTGCCATAAGCGCGCTGCACCCACGCCTGGGCGATCAGCCCCAAGATCAGGGCGGGCAGCGCATAGATGAAGTAACCCGAGTTGAGCCCTATCATAGTGTTAGTCTCCTTGGCACCATAGTAACAGGTTTGCCTTAGAAAACCATTAGCAGAGCACTTCTTGCTCGTCGAAGACGCTGAGACGGATCTCGCCAAGTCCCTGCCGGTCGCAATCGTGTACCGTAAAGATCCGCCCATCGGGCGCCTGCACACCGTCCGGATACGATACCAGGGCGCGTGCATCGAGCTCCAGGCCACCGACCCACGACGCACCGTCGTCGTTGCTCAGGTAGGCCAGCAACCGCGTTCGAGCGCTCGGGTTGGGCGTGTTGATGAGGAGCAGCCGTCCCGACCTGAGCCTGCGGATGAAGAACCGTACCCCGGGATTGACGATGTCGGTCGGTACGCCCGGCGACCACGTCAGGCCACCATCCTGTGAGCCGCTGTGCCAGATCACGCCGGCCCCTGTGCGTATGTAGAGCGACAGCAGCCCGTCCTGGCGTTCGACAACCATCCCCTCCAGCGCCCAATGCGGCGCCTCTACCGCTCCGTGGAATGACCACGTGCACCCGTGGTCGCGTGACATTGCGATGCCCTGGAGCTGCTCCGACCCTGCGAACCAGCCCGCCGGCGCGGTCCGCGCCCAGGTGACGGGCAGTACCCACACGCCGCTCGCCAGCACCGTCGGCTTGTTCAGTCGGAAGGCAAACGGCGCACCAAGGGGAATGTGACGGGGCTCGGACCATTCCAGAGCAGGCAGCTCCGATGACTGCGCCACTCTGGCCAACACGGAATACTCGCGTGTCTCGAGGTTCGCCTGGTTATAGAACAGCCACAGCCGACCTTCGGGATCATGCCACAGGCAGGGGTCATAGACTCGCGTGCCCCCTGGCATCGACACAACCACCCACGGTTCGCCCCACGTCAGGCCACTGTCTTCGCTTGTCGTCAGCAGAATCTCGTTCGCAGGATCAGGCTCCCTGGGCCCACCGCTGAAGAACGCGCACCACAGCCGCCCGTTCGGTGCGCGCTCGATCGTCGGAATCCCCTGCCACTGCCGCGCGCCCTTCGTCGAAACTACGGTCTGTCGCATTGTGCTCCTTCTCCCTCTGAAAGGCCTCTCAGTGGAGCCCGGAATCACGCCCCGGCTGTCGCCTGATCATGCTGCGCCCTGCGGCTCGCCATCAGCGTCACGATGCCGCCAAGGATGAACAGCACCACCACCAGGGCAAAGGGCAAGCGGCGATCCACCCCGGAGAGCAACCCCGCTACCCACCCGAAGGGCGTGGCAACGAGCAGCATCACCACGTTGAGCCACGCCATGATGCGCGCGCGTTCCTTCGGATCGACCGTCACCACCGTCAGCTTGTCCAGCATCGTGCTGGTCAGCGGAATGCCCGCGCCCTCCAGGATCGTCGCCAGCAGCAACACCCAGTAGTTGCCTATGGGCACCGCCAGCAGGATCACCTGGCTCACCACGAAGGTGACGAACCCCACCACCATCAGCAACCGCTCCCCCATCCGGCTGAGCTGCGCCTGGCGTTGCAGCCAGGGCATACCGAAGAAGAAGAAGAGCAACATCGTGATCGACCGGGCGAAGGGATAGAGCGCCATATGCTCCGCCGGAATGCGCAGCTCCTCCGAGACCAGGACCGACCAGAACGTACCACGGATCATGAAGCACACGTTGAGGATCAGCATGAGGGCACCCGTGTAGAGCGTGGCGGGCGATCTCAGGATCTGCTTGAGGACCATCGGGGACTCGCGGACCACGTCGAACAGCCCCTGATGCGCCGTCTGGCGCATCCGTTCACGTCCCTGCTGGGTTTCGTCCACGATCATGTTCAGCCAGACGAACTTCGCCGTCATCATCACGAACGCCAACACGTACAGGCCGCGCATCGTCGCCACGAGCCCGAAGCTCGAAATAAGCGGACTGGTCAGTGGCGACACGAAAGCCGCCAGCAACCCCGCGATGTAGATCCACGAGTAGATGTCGACCAGTTGGTCTGGATCGGTGTCCTCGACCAGCAGGCAGGCCCACGAGTTCTGCGTGACGCGCCAGACGGCGTTGATGATGGCCGCGACCAGGAAGTAGGTGAAGTTCTGGGCCACCGCCCAGATGAGGGCCGGGATCGACCACGCGACAATGTCAAAGATGAAGGTCGTGCGCTTCCGCCCCAGCTTGTCCGTGAGCGCCCCGCCCAGAAGCGTCCAGAACACCTGAAAGGCCGTGCCGATGCTGACGAGCAGCCCGATGCTGGCATCATTCAGCCCTAACGCGAGCATGTAGACCGAGACAAAGGGCGAGTAGAGGTTGAAGGGGATTCCCCACAGGGGCTCGGTGATGACGCAGCCGCGAGCGTTCCCTTTGAGGTGCTTCAGCGTGTAGACAAGACTGTGATCGGCCAACATGGGCTCCTTGTACGTTGTGCTGACAGGCCATTATCCACGAAACGGCGAGAAAGCGAATGGCGTGAGAGGGCGTGAGAGATGGAAGGCGGAAGCGAGTCAGCGAATGGGCGAAAAGGCGAGTGAGCGAATGGGCGAAAAGGCGAGTGAGCGAATGGGCGAAAAGGTGAATGGGTGATAGAGCGATGGGCGGGTGAACGACATAGAGGCGAGCGGGGAAGCCCATGGCGGGCCCGCGGGCCGTGGGCCAGGCTCCCTCCCCTCGTTCTGACGGGGGGAGGGCCGGGGAAGGGGGGGACTCACCGCCGCGGGCGCTTCTCCACGACCGGCAGCCACACTTCGTGGTACGCCGACTGCGTCTCTCGCCCCAAGGTCCGCCAATAGTAGACCTCGAAATCGCCGATGAACCGGGCGTCGTAGCGGTAACCGGAGTTCAACATCCAGTCCCAGGCGACCCCGCTGCGCATGATGCTGCCCTCTTCGCCGTTGGGCTCGCCCCAAATGGCCCACGTCGTGTCGCCGAGATCCCACGCCACAAGCCCCAGCTTGGTGTCCCAACGGAAGCGCTCGAAGGAGTCGACCTCGACGCCGGCAAAGTAAAGCCGCACCGGATCCTCGACAAAGTGCCAGTACCCGACCGTACGGTAGGGTCGCCGGATGTCCGGGATCTTCGTGAGGTGCCCGAAGAGGCGCCCATAGAGCTTCCCCAACTCGTCGTTGACGTTACCATTCAGGTGCACGACGCCCTGTATCCCCACGAGTTTCAGCCGGGTCGACATCACTTGCGGTTCCATACACGCCTCTCACTCATCCACGCCAGACCGGAGGAGCGGATCCGTGGTCCGCCCCGAACTCACAGCCACCTATCGCTGCATCCTGTCCCGGGCGAGCCCACGACCGCGCCCACTTTCGTGCTCAGCCACGCTCGTTCGTACTAACCGCTTCAGCGGTTCTGCTGCCGCCCAGTCCGCTGGGCACGTCCGCTGGGCGCGCCGGCTGAGGCGCCGGAACGACTGAAGTCGCACCTGCGAACCCCAAACAGCAGCCTGACGATGCCCTAGACTGCCAGATACCCTCCGTCAACCGCGATCGCCGTGCCCACGATGAACGAAGCCCGATCCGAGCACAACCACACCACGGTATCCGCCACCTCGCGTGGGTCACCCAGGCGCCCGATCGGCTGGTGCTGGAGCAGCCGCTCCGTCGCCCCCGGATCGCGCTCCTCGATCGCAGCCACCGGCGGCGTCGCGATCCAGCTCGGACAGATGGCGTTGATGCGGATGCCCTGCCGGATGTATTGCACCGCCGCCGACTTGGTCAGTCCCAGCACGCCGTGCTTGGCCGCCGAGTAGATGGGATCCCACGGGAACGCCCTCTGCCCGTCGACCGACGAGTTGTTGACGATCACTCCGCCGCCATTCTTCAGCATAGCCGGAATCTCGGCCTGCATGCACAGATAACAGCTCTTGAGATAACCGGCGACGGTCTGATCGAAGTCCTCCTCACGAATCTCGGTGAGCCAACCGCCATTTCCGCCGCTTCCCGCGTTGTTGAAGGCATAGTCAAGCCGCCCATAGGTCGACATGGTTCTGGCGACCAGCGCCTCGACGTCGACCGCTTTCGAGACATCGGTCTGCACCCAGATCGCCTCCCCACCCGTCGCACCGATCTCGGCGACGACAGCCTCGCCGGTCTCCTGGGTGCGACTGGCGATGACGACCCGTGCTCCCTCAGCCGCAAACGCCAGTGCCGTCGCTCTGCCGATGCCCGAACTGCCACCGGTGACCAACGCCACCCTATCCGCCATTGCGTTCACATCACGCTCCTACTTGGTCGTGAAACGGTAGACCGTGGTCGACCGGAATGTCTCCCCGGGGCGCACGACCGTCGACGGGAACTGCGGCTTGTTGGGCGAATCGGGGAAGTGCTGGGTCTCCAGGCAGATCGCACCACGCCGACTGTAGATGGCGCCCCCTTTGCCCAGCATCGGCGTCATCATGTTGGCCGTATAGATCTGCACGCCGGGCTCCGTCGTCAGGACCTCCATCACGCGTCCCGAGCTGGGCTCCTCCACACACGCCGCCAGGCGCAGCGTGCCGGCCTGGCCATTGAGCACCCAGTTGTGGTCGAATCCGCCCCCGTTCTTGAGTTGCTCGTCGGGCAGATCGACGCGGTCGCCGATCCGGACGGGGGTCCGCAGGTCCATCGGCGTGCCCTCGACGGGGGCAATCTCACCACTGGGGATGAGGGCCGCGTCACCGGGCGTGAACGCATCCGCGTTGACCATCAAAACGTGGTCATGGACCGTCTCGGCGGCCCCGGCAGCCAGGTTGAAGTAGGAATGGTTCGTCAGGTTGACGACTGTCGGCTTATCGGCCTGGGCCGTGTAGTCGATGCGCAGGGCATTGTCGTCGGCAAGCGTGTAGACGACCGACACGTACAGCGCACCCGGGAACCCCTGATCGCCGTCCGGGCTGATCAAGCGCAGCGACAGCGCCGGGCCGGGCGGCGTTTCGATGGCCTGCGCCCCCCATACTCGCTTGTCGAAGCCCTCGGTCCCGCCGTGCAGTGTGTGCGGCCCGCCCATCGCCGGCAGGGCATAGTCGACACCATCGAGCGTGAAGGTGGCGTTCGCAATGCGGTTCGCGTACCGTCCCACCAGGCAGCCAAAGAAGGGGCTGTGGTCGAGATAGTCAGCCAGCGAATCGAAGCCCAGCACCACATCGCCCAGCTTCCCGGTGCGATCGGGCACCATCAGCGACTGCACGATGCCGCCATAGGGTGTGATCCGCACACCCATTCCCCTGGCGTTGACCAGCGTGTAGATCGGGACCGCGGTCCCGTCCGCGAGCGAGCCAAAGAACGACTTGAGGATCTGCATCCGAACCTCCCTTTCTGAGTCATCGTTATGCGTATTGTATGCCGCGGCGCCCGGGCCGCAATAGGGGCCCGTGTCTGATGTAGGCTGGGACTCCAGTCCCGGCCCTCCGCGTCCTGCGGCGCCGCCCCGGAGGGCACCCACGAGGGGTGCCCCTATGGCCTTGCCCCGAAAAAGTGGACACCCAGATAAGGGTACAATACACTTGAGAAGAGGAGCGAGGCCATGACAGAACGACGGACATACACAGCAGAGTTCAAG
>Ga0123329_1003511_pt1 | contig 12893 bp, 8 predicted proteins | sample BioC12SIPDNA_FD_89703 | JGI IMG/M metagenome (GOLD analysis project Ga0123329, IMG submission 89703) | Anaerobic biogas reactor microbial communites from Washington, USA - Biogas_R1_B C12 SIP DNA | ecosystem: Engineered > Bioreactor > Anaerobic > Unclassified | place: Washington, USA | collected... | reverse complement strand
GCCGAACAGCAGCCGGTCCGCACCGATCCGCGCCACCACCTCCTCGCACTCCCGCGGCCCCAGCAGCGGGCAGGAGCAGATGTACAGGTTCGGGTAGCGCTCCATCAGCCCGGCGTAGGCCAGCGTGGTGTGCCCATTGACGAAGCAGGCGTCCGGATGGGCCGCCAGGAGCCGCTCCAGGTGCTCGACGGGTCCCCAGTGGTGGTTCAGGATGATCTGCCGGCGTTCGTGGGCCCACCGGCAGGCGACCTCGAGCAGCGGGCCGTCGGCGGGGTAGCCCTGGTAGTAGGGGATCAGCTTGACGCCCCGCAGGCCCAGGTCGGCGCAACGCAGCAGCTCCCGGCGCATGTCCTCCTCGCCGCGGTGCGGGCTCAGCATCGTGAAGCCGATGAAACGGTCCGGATGGCGCCGGACGGCGTCGGCGACCAGGTCGTTGCCGAAGCGCTCGTCGCCGGTGACGCCGGTGAAGCAGAAGGCACAGGCTCGGCGCTCGCCCAGGCGATCCATTTCCCGCACGGTGGAGTCCAGGTCGCAATCGGGGATGTGGTAGGCGAAATGCCGGCCGCCCAGGTGGCCGTGGCAGTCGTCGAAGGGCATGTCCTGCGGGCGTTCGCCCGTGCGGCCGAACTGCGCGTATTCGTCGGCGGGCGGCGTCGGGGCCACCCGGGGATGCTCCGGCTCGCACCAGGCGATCAGGCGCCGGAGGTTGTCGCCCGCGATCCGCCGCTTGTCGGCATCGTCGATCTCGGCGCACGCAAGCGCGGCCACCGTCATGTGGGGGCCGAAGGTCGGCCAGTTCGAGCCGAACAGCAGGCGCTCGCTGCCCCATCGGCGGGTGATGTACTCGATGCCGCGGTAGAGCCAGTAGCCGCTCAGCTCGACGTGCAGGTTCGGGCAGGCGTCCAGCGCACGGTACAGCGTCCGCTGGCTGTGCCGGATGCGGAACTCGCTGATGACGACGGGCAGCGCGGGCCGGCGGCGGCAGAGGGCCACGACGGCGGCGTAGTCGGTGAGGTCCATGGTCCGGGCGCCCGGCCCGATGGCGTCCGGCACGAGGAAAACGGGCACCCCGGCGTCCGCCAGCGGCTCCAGCAGGGCATCCAGGGACCAGTCGGACAGGTCGATGCGGTACTGGCCGGTGAACAGGAACAGGGCGCCCACGCGGTTCGCACGCATCTGCCGGACGAACTCGTCCGGTTCGGGCTGCTCGTCCGTGCCCGGCGGCAGCGCGGCCCAGGCGGGATGCAGCCGCGGGTGCCCCGCCGTGGCCTCCAGGACGCGGCGGTTGCCGTCGAACGGGTGGTTCTCACGGCTCAGGCTGTCGACGACGAGCGCCTCGCAGACGTCGTAGTGGTCCATCTCGGCCAGCAGGTCGTCGGCCGAGTGCGGGCCGCCGGCCTGGAGGCGGCAATGCCTGCCGACGGTGCAGCGGGCGTCGAAGAACTCCCAGCGCGCCATGGTCGCGTCGTCCTCCCGGTCTGTGCGCCTGCCGCAGCCCCGGCGGCGTCTACTCGGTCGGCCAGGGGGCGGCGTCGGGGTCCGGCGTGCAGTAGGCGGAGAGCACCTTGTTGATCGCCTCGGCGACGTTCCGGCAGTCCTCCGGCGAGTACCACTGGTCCAGCGGCACGATGACGTTGCGGTTGTGGAGGTCATCGGCCACGGGGCAGTCGCCACGCCTGTACTCCACCTGCCCGACCCGCTCGAGGTAGCGCGGGTCCGTAAACGGCGAGGCGTCGGCCGAAGGCGGCGTCTTCGTCGTGATGGGGAACATGTCGGCATACTGGTGCCAGTCCGGCCCGGCGGCGGCACCCCGGAAGCTGCACCCGACGCCCTCTGCGCGCAGGGCGGCGATGATCTTCGCGCCCAGTTCATCCGTTTCCGGGTAGAAACGCAGGACGTAGCCGACCTCGCCTGCGGGATCGTTCACCTTCTGCGGGACGATCTCGCGGAAGGTCTTCAGGAGCGGCAGCACGCGGTACTTGACGTCGTGGTAGCGCCGGACGACGTCGGCGAGCTTGCCGAGCTGGACCACGTCGACGGCCGCCTCGAGTTCGGACATGCGGTAGTTGGTGCCGAAGAACAGCTCGCCCTCGTAGCGCGGGGGCGCGAAGCGGCTCTCGCGCCAGAGGCCGCCGCACTCCGAGAGCTGGCAGGCGCGCTCGTAGAGGCGCTCGTCGGAGGTGATGATCAGGCCGCCCTCGCCGCCGCCGATGATCTTGTAGCCCGAGATGCTGAAGCAGCCGACGTCGCCGATCGTGCCCACCAGGCGGCCACGGAAGCGCGCGCCCGGGGACTGCGCGCAGTCCTCGACCACCTTCAGGCCGTGCGCACGCGCGACGGCCATCACGCCGTCCATGTCGGCCACCCCGCCCCAGTGATGGGTCGGCGCCAGGGCCACCGTGCGGGGCGTGATGGCCTTCTCGATCTTCGCCGGGTCCATCTGCAGCGACTCGTCGACGTCGCTGAACACGGGCACGCCGCCGGCCATCAGGACGGCCGCCGCCGTGGCCATGAAGCCCACGGCGGGCACCACGACCTCCGTGCCCGGCCCCACCCCCACGGCGACGAACGCCGCGTGCAACGCGCCCGTGCCGGAGCTGACGCCGCGTGCATACGGCACGCCGAACGTCTCGCGGGCCAGTTCCTCGAAGCGGGGGCCGGCCAGCAGGTCGGTGTGCGGGCAGTAGCTGCGCATCAGGCTGGCGCCGCCCTCGCGAAGGGCCTCATTGGAGATGGCCGCCCGGATCCGGTCGAGCGTGCCCGAGTCGAAGCCGAAGCGCGCCGCCACGGCCATGAACTCGTCCACGCCGATCTTCGGTTCCGCTCGGCCCTGCATCCGCTCAAATGCCTTCGGTCCGCCTTCAATCGCCAGCTTGTGCATCATGCGTCTCCCATGCCGGGTGTTCGTAGAAGGGTTCGGGCGCGACGGAGGATGCGGGGGGACTCAGGGGCACTGCGGACCGGCGGCAGGCGTCCCCCCGCTCTCTCCTTCCATCACTCTCTTTATAGCATCCCCCTGGCGGCCTGAGAATGGACGGAGCCGCCTTTGTCATGTATAATCATGCACACCGACCGGGAGGGATGGGCGCTGAACGTCATCGGCGAGCAATGGACCGGCTACTCGTGGGCGGACCCCCCCGCCGGGGTCGTGCCGCGCGTGGTCTCGGCCGCCTACTGCCGGCAGCCGCCGCGCCCCGCCTCCGGCCGCATCGTGCATGACTTCTGGGTCCTCGACTGCGCGCGCTCCGACTGCGGCCTCGTCCGCGTCGGGGCGGATGGTGCCCCATGGCGGCGCCGCCTGCGGGGGACGGTGTACCTGTACCCTCCCCGGACGCCGTACTGGGAGGCCCCATCGGGCGCCGCGCACGCGACGGAGGAAGCCTGGGTGATCTTCGAGGGCGGCCAGGCGGCCGGGTTGCGCGCCCTGATCGGCGGGAGGGAGGCGGCCGCCTGCGTGCACGACCCCACCGGGCGCCTCGACGCACCCATGTATGAGATTGCGCGGGCGGGGCAGGACCTGGGCGAGGCGGGCTTCTGGCGGGCGCAGGCGGCCCTGGCGGCCGTCTTCGACCTGCTGCGGGGCGTCGTGCGCCGCGACGGCGAACCCGATCTGCTGCCGCCGGCCGACCCGCCGGCCGGCACACCGACGCCTCTGGTCCGCGACGTGCAGGACTACTTCCGCGCGCACCTGAGCCGGCCGATCCGGCTGGCCGACGTCGCGAGCCACCTGTCCATGAGCGTATCGGCGCTCTCGCACCGCTACGCGCGGGAGGCCGGCCGGCCGCCCATGGCCGCCCTGACGGAACTGCGCATCGAGGTGGCGCGGGGCCTGCTCCTGCGGGGCCTCAAGATGGACGCCGTGGCCCGACGGACGGGCTTCTACGACGCCTTTCACTTCTCGAAGACGTTCCGGAAGCTCTGCGGCGTTCCGCCGAGCCGGTTCCGCCGCGAGTTCGGCCGCCCGACGCCCTGAGCGGTTGTGCAGGGACGCCGCGGCCGTCCGGTCCGTGGCGGACGGGTTTGACACCGCGTGCGGGCGGCGCATATACTCGCCGACGCCTCGGCGCCGCCTGGCGTTGCACCGCGGGATCCCCTGCCGGAGGGAGGGTGAGGGTTGACGCTACGTGCGTTTCTGCTCGGTCTCAGCATGGCGGGGCTGCTGTCCTACGTGGAGTCCATGTCCGCCCACGGGCGCGGCTGGGGAGGGTTCACGGGCTCGGCCTTCGCCACGGGCGCCGTCCTGGTGCTCGTCGTCTTCACTCTGGCGGTGAACGGCCTCATCCGCCTGCTCCGGCGCCGCTGGATGCTCAGCCAAGCCGAACTCATGCTGATCTGGTGCATGGTGACCGTCGGCCTGACCTTTCCGGACGCGCACGGCCGGTTCGTCTACTCCATGGTGGCCTGCGGTCCGTACATGGCGCGCCGGGCGGACATCGCCTGGGAGGATGAGGGCGCTCTGACGCACGCGCCGGCCCCTCTGGTGATCAGCAACGATCCGCGGTCGGTCGCCGCCCGCCAGTACTACGAGGGCAGCGGCGGCCGGGTGCCCTGGCAGTTCTGGGCGAGGCCGCTGGCGGCCTGGTCGTCCTTCTTCCTGCTGATGGCGCTGGCGGTGTTCTTCGCCATGGGCGTGCTGCGGCGCCAGTGGACGGAGTCGGAGCGCCTGATGTTTCCCCTCGCACGCGTTCCCCTCGAGTTCACGGAGGGGAGCGCGACGGGCGGATGGCTGCCGAACCTGTTCCGTCAGAAGGGCTTCCTCCTCGGCCTGGTCCTGACTCTGGGGCTTCGCTTCCTGCGCGCCCTGCCGCTGTTCTTCGGGGCCGATCGGGCGATGCCCCTCGCGGTCCCGATGAAGGACGTCTTCTCCCTGACCCCGCTGGCGGCCATGAGCTTCGACAACTTCGAGTTCTGGCCCCAGGCGGTGGGGTTCGCGTTCCTGGTGCCGGCCGACGTGTCGCTCAGCGTGTGGTTCTTCTTCTGGGTGGCTCGGTGGGAGCTTCAGGCGGTCAGTTGGCTGCGGCTGTCCGGATACGGGGGGACCTATGGGAACCTGATGGGCTGGCAGCAGGCCGGCGCCTACATTGCGTTCACCGTCGGCCTGCTGGTCATGGCCCGGCGGCATCTGGCGGCCGTCTTCCTGAAGGCGTTCGGGATACGCAGTGCCGACGACTGCGAGGAGCCCGTGTCCTACCGCCTGGGGGCATGGGGACTGATTCTGTCCCTGGCCGGGTGCGTGGCGTGGTACCTGTGGCTGGGCATGAGCTGGCTGTGGACGGCCCTGAGCCTCTCGATGATCATGTGCTGGTGCATCGTGTACGCCCGCATGGTGGCGCAGGCCGGCCTCTACAGCGGGCGCACCATCTGGCAGCTCCCCCGCATGGTCCACGGCCTGAGCGGCGGGTATGGGATGACGGCCCCGGGTGCGGTGATCACGTCGCTGCAGGACACGCTCTTCGTCTCCGGCAGTTCCGGCTACCTGGCGCCGATGGCCATCAACGCGTTCCGGATCGCGGAGGTCTTCCCGAAGAACCGGCGTCGTCTGCTCCTGCCGGCCCTGGTGCTGGCGTTCCTGGTGGCGATGGCCTGCTCGACCTACGGGCTGCTGAGCACGGCCTACTCGATGGGCGGGCTGAACATGGTCGATTCGTGGGCGGCGGTGCGCGAGCCGCAGTGGCGTTTCGCCGCCGCCGAGAACATCATCCGGGGCGCGGGGCAGTACGACAAGCTCTACTGGGGCCCGCTGGCCATCGGCGCGGGCGCCATGAGCGTGCTGATGTTCCTGCGGGCACGCTTCTACTGGTGGCCCATCCATGGGCTGGGCCTGCTGACCTGCAGCAGTTGGAACGCCCACCGGCTCTGGCTGCCGTTCTTCCTCGGCTGGGTCACCAAGGTGTCCATCATGAAGTTCACCGGCGGGCGCACCCTGCGTTCGGCACGCTACTTCTTCATCGCCGTGATCCTGGGCGAGGCGACCGTCGACGGCCTTTCCTCGGCCCTGCGCATCCTCACACAGGGTGCCACGCCCGCTTTCTGAACCGCCCGCGCACCCCGGGGGGGCGTTGCCTGCGGGCTCGTTGAGCCCCGTCCTCGGGGCCTCGCCATCGGCATCGGTCTCCGCCTGAAGCCGCCGGCCGCTACGGCCGGTCGGCGAGGAGCGCCGGCAGGAACGTCTCCGCCGCACGCCGGCCCATCAGCTCGTAGCCATCGCCGTCCGGGTGCAGGGCGTCCGGCAGGTGCGACAGGTCGCCTTCTCCGAAGAGGTCCAGCCCGCTGAAGAGGTGCACGTGCTCGTCGCCGCAGTCGCGCAGCCGGCGCACCGCCTCCGTCGTGTGCTCGCGGAAGAGCGTGAGCGTCATGCCGACGGAGTTCGGCTTCGTCTCGCGCGGCGGCGAGATGATGCTGGTGATGATGCCGATGGGCGTCGTCGGGTGCTTCTGCCGCACGGTGCGCACCGTGCCGATCACGGCCGGCTGGTAGGAACGCACGGCGAGCGAGCTGGCGCCCATGATGTTGATGCCCAGCTTCATCGTGATGACGTCGGCCGGCAGGTCGCGCATCATCATCGCCACGATGGGATCGCAGTGGCACTGCCCGCCGTAACCGAGCGAGGTGAGATTGAGGCCGAGCAGCCGCGCCGTCGTGGCCGGCCAGGTGCGGGACGGGCTGTGCGCGCCGGCGCACTGCGTGATGGAGCTTCCGTACGCGATCCAGCGCGGGCGCCGGTCGGCCGCCGCCGGCTGGATCGTCTTGCCGTCCGGCACGCCGATGCTGCGCAGCGCGACGGGGTGGTCCTGCGGCAGCCATATCTCGAAGGCGCGGGGCCGATTGCCCAGGCCCGTGAACTCGACGGCCCCCTGCCCGGCGGGCAGGCGGACGGTCTGGAGCAGGTCGGCACCGTGGGTCAGGTCGAAGGGGCGCACGCCCTCGCCCGGCTCGACGTGCAGCGTCACGGCGGGGGCGCTCGTCTTGAAGCGCACGCGCACGCCCGGCGTCTTGCCGGCGTTGAACGTCAGCCCGTCCTCGGGGTAGAAGAGTTCCTTTTCCGCGTGGACGAGCCGCCAGGGCCTGATCCAGCCGTCGCCCTGTTCGAGCGAGACGGCGCCAGCGACGTATTCCGACGTGATCGGGACGGCGTTCATCGTCTTCCTTCCTCTTCAGTCAGGACGAACCCAAGATCACCGCAGAGGACGCACAGGCCCAGAAACGGCGCGGGGCACTCCATTCTCTGCGTCCCACCCCGGCGGGCAGGCCTCTGCGTCCTCCGCGGTGGAGTCCATTCCATTCAGTCTCGCAGCGTGCGGGTCAGGTGCTCGGCGACGGCGCCGATGGCCTGCGCCGCGGCGGCCAGGTCGTCGCGGCCCATCTTGTCGATCGTGTCGGCCGCCGAGTGGATGGGCAGCCCGCGCCGGACGCAGCCGAAGAGGATGGCCGGGACGTTGTGCAGGTAGAACGGCACGTGGTCGGAGCCCGTCTCCGGCTTCTGGTCGGCTGCGCAGTCGGGGATCTGGGCCAGAATGCGCAGGATCTGCTCTGCCTGCGCCGGGTGCCAGCCCATGACGTGCGCGCTGATGCCGGCGCCGGCGATGCCGATGCCGTCGGCCTGGAGCATCGCCTGCGTCTGCAGCACCTCGGCCCAGTGGCGGCGGACGTACTCCACGCTGCCGAGCGCGCGCAGGTGGCGCCCGTACTCCTCCGCGCCGAACGCGATGAAGTCGATGCCCAGGCGGCGTTCCCGCGCGCCGGAGAAGACTTCGCAAAGCTCCAGGACGGCCGCCGTGCCGCCGCCGTCGTCGCCGGCGCCGGGCGACTCGGCCGCCGTGTCGTAGTGCGCGCCGATGACGATGCGGCCCGGCTCGGAGCCCGGCAGGTGGCCGATCACGTTGTGGCTGGTCGAATCGTAGCGGCGCGCCCGGATGCGCAGCCGCGCGAGGCGGCCCGCGTTCCGCTTGAGTACGGCGCCGACCGACGGCCCCACGGCGGCGCCGGGCACGCGCAGGAACGGGTCGCGCAGCAGCTTGGTCGAGACGTCGTCGATCTGGTCGACGACGATGATGGCGAGCGGCTTGCGCTCCTCGACGGCGAGGAGCGTCGAGTTGCGGTTCGCCGCCTGCGGGCCGCCCACCTCGCCTTCGAGCACGATGACCTTGCCTTCGAGGTCGGGGCGGAACTCCAACTCGTGGCGGGTGCCGACGACGGCCAGTTCGGCCTCGACGTCGCACGCTTCCGAGAACGTCTGCGCAAACGCCGGGAGAGCCTGCGGCCCGCCCTCGGCCAGCAGCGTCAACTCCGTGCCCTCGTGCTCCCAACCCGGGCAATCGTAATCCTGAACCTCCACTTCGGCCCCGCACCGCTTGAAGTGCGCGGCGATGTACTCGACCGTCCGCTCGTCGGCGGGCGTGCCGCTCAATCGGGGGCCGATCTCCACACACAGGACCTTCTCATGCTCCCAGAGCCGCTCTCTGTCCACCTGCATAGCACGCCTCCAGCAATCTACGCCTTGACGATCCGGTCGCTCGGGAAGACGGCCCGCGCGACGCGCAGCACGTTGCCGCCGATGATCTTGCGGATGTCGTCGTCGGAATGGCCGCGCTGGACCAGCCCGACGGTGATGTACGGCCAGTTGGTCCACTGGCAGCCTGCGTTGCCCGGCAGGTCGTGCGACGGCGCGCTGCCCGTCGGGCCGGCCTGCCAGAGGGAGCGCCAGCCCCGGCGTGACTTCGGCGAGGCGATCTTCCGGAGCTCCGTGTGGTAGTCCGACGCGGTGGCGCAGCAGTCCATGCCGATGGCGACGTGGTCCGCTCCGAAAGTCTTGACCGCGTAGTCGATGTGGTCGAGCATGGCGGCAAGGTCGTCGCTGCCGCCGAGGAAGCCGGGTACGGCGTAGATGCCGATGTAGCCGCCCGTGTCGCAGATGGCGCGGATGACCTCGTCCGGCTTGGCGCGCACGTGGGGAAAGAGCGCGGCGCAACTCGTGTGGCTGGCCACCATGGGCTTCTCGCTGGCCCGCGCGGCCTCCAGGGCCGTCTGCCAGCCGGAGTGTGCGACGTCGACGATGACGCCGACGCGGTTCATCTCCGCGACGACGGCCCGGCCGAAGTCGCTCAGGCCTCCGTTGCTCGGTTCGCCGGCGCCGTCGCCGATCATGTTGCGCCGCTGGTAGGTCAGGTGCATCATGCGCACGCCGAGTTCGAAGAAGACGCGGATGTAGGTCAGTTCCTCCTCGACCGATTCCCAGCGCTGCGTGAGCGGCACGCCGTTGGCCGTCATGTAGAAGCACCGGCGGCCGTCCCGGTGAGCGGCGAGGATGTCCTCGGGTCTCGGCGCGCGCTCCACGACGCCGCTCGTGTCGGCGGCGAAGGTCATGTGGGCCAGGCAGTGGAGCAGGCGCAGCGGCGACTGGCACTCCTGTCCGGCCATGGTGAGCATGCAGGTGACGCCGGCCGCCTCCCACGCCTCGGCGTATTCCGCCCGCTGGCGGGCGTCCGTGACCATGCGCGTCAGGATCATGTCCGTCATTTCGGCGCTGACCTCACCCGGCGACGCTCCGGCCTCGACGAGCGCGTTGAGCGCATCGGCGTCCGGGGCGGCCCGCGGCGGCAGGCCGTAGGACTCGATCACGAGCGACTCGCCGTGCAGCGCCAGGCCGTGCTCCAGGTCCTTTGCCGAGGGCTTCAGAACATCCAGCGCCGCCTGTCGGGCCTTCTCGATCTTGGGGTTCAGCATCGCTCGCCCGCTCTTCCGTTGGCTTTGACGATCCGATCGCTCGGGAAGACGGCCCGCGCGACGCGCAGCACGTTGCCGCCGATGATCTTGCGGATGTCGTCGTCGGAGTGGCCGCGCTGGACGAGTCCGACGGTGATGTAGGGCCAGTTCGTCCAGTAGCAGCTTGCCATGCCGGGCATCTCGTGGTCCGGTGGGCTGCCCGTCGGGCCGGGCTGCCAGAGCCAGCGCCATCGGCGGCGCTCCCGGAGCCTGCCCATCTTCTTCAGCTCCGAGTGGTACGTCGATGCGGTGGCGCAGAAGTCCATGCCGATCGCGCAGTGTTCGGCGCCGAAGGTCCTGACGACGTAATCGATGTGGTCGAGCATCGCGTTGAGGTCGTCGCTGCCTCCGAGGAAGCCGGGCACGGCCACGATGCCGATGTAGCCCCCGGTGTCGCAGATGGCGCGGATGACCTCGTCCGGCTTCGAGCGGATGTGCGGAAAGAGCGCGGCGCAGCTCGTGTGGCTGGCCACCATCGGCTTTTTGCTGGCTCGGGCGGCCTCCAGGGCCGTCTGCCAGCCGGAATGCGCGACGTCGACGATGACGCCGACGCGGTTCATCTCCGCGACGACGGCCCGGCCGAAGTCGCTCAGGCCGGCGTTGCTCGGCTCGCCCGCGCCGTCGCCGATCATGTTGCGCCGCTGGTAGGTCAGGTGCATCATGCGCACGCCGAGTTCGAAGAAGATGCGGATGTAGGTCAGTTCCTCCTCGACGGACTCCCATCTCTCGGTGAGCGGCACGCCGTTGGCCGTCAGGTAGAGGCACGGGCGGCCTTTCTCCTTCGCGGCCACGATGTCGTCCGGCGTAACGGCCCGGTCGATCACGTCGCTCATGTCGGCGGCAAAGGTGTAGTGGGCGAGGCGCCGGAGGATGCGCAGCGCGGACTGGCACTCCTCGCCCGCGGCGGCCAGCATGCACGTTACGCCCGCCGCCTCCCACGTCTCAGCATACTCGGCGCGCTCGTGCGCGTCGGTCACCATGCGGGTCATGTACTGCTGCTCCATCATCTCGCGCACTTCGGCGGCCGGAGCGCCGTCCTCGATCTCGGCCCGGAGCGCATCGCCGTCCATGGCGGCGCGGGGCGCCAGGCCGTACGACTCGATGACCAGTGAGTCCGCATGAAGCTCCAGGCCGTGCTCGAGGTCCTTCTTCGATGGCTTCAGAAGGTCCAGGGCGGCCTGGCGCGATGTCTCGATCCTGGGGTTCAGCATGGCATCCTCTGCGATAAGATAGCCTCCCCGGCGGGCGCCGGAGGCGACAGGCGCGCCATGATACGCCCGCCCGACGCGGGCTTTCAACGGCTGCTTGTGACGGACTATTGAGCGGCCGCGAATGGCGTCCGCCGGCAGCAGTGCGAGATCAGCACTCTCCGAGACTCCCCCCGAGAGGATTCCTGCCGGTCCCGAGCCTGTTTCTCACTCTGTCGCCCTGTTTCAACGGGCGGTGAAAGTCGGGCTGCGTCTGAAAGACGCGCTCACGCCACGGCCGCGCAGCAACGAGGAAGCGGACTTCTCCTGGGGCGCGTTGATCGTTGCTCCATAGCAAGACAGACGTCAGACCTCGACGGCCTTGCCGGTATCCGCGGACCTGTAGATGGCGTCCGTGATGCGCTGGACGATGAGCGCCTTTTCGAGCGTCGTCTGCGGCGCGCGGCCCGTCACGATCGCCTCGGCGAAGTCGAGCGTCTCGAAGCCCTGCATCTCCGCCCAGGTCTCCGTGCCACTCCAGATGTCCTGGCTCACGAGGCCCGTCTCGGGCGTCGCGGCGTCGTGGCGGATGACCTTCTCGTCCTTGTAGAGCATGTGCAGGGCGATCGAGCCGTCCGTGCCGACGACCTCCCAGACGGCGGAATCCGGGTGCGGCATGTACTCGCCGCGCTCGAAGCTGATGACCGTGCCGCCCTCGCAGAGCACAAGGGCCACGGCATGCGTCTCGGCGTCGGACCCCTCGGCAACATTCGGCCGCGAGGCCGGCGGCACCTGCCAGGTCTGCGCGAGGCAGAGCCGCGGTTCGAGCTTCCACCCGCAGACGCCGAGCAGGTAGTCCAGGTCGTAGCAGCCCCAGTTGGCCATGATGCCGCCGCCGTTGAGGGCCTTGACGAGGCGCCAGACGGGCGGCATCTTCTTCGGCGTGCCGCGGGCGGGCGTGAAGGCGCGGCAGTGGATGACCCGCAGGTCGCCCAGGGCGCCGGTGGACACGAAAGCGGCCGCCGCGCGGGCGGATGCGTAGGCGTGGAACCGGCACGAGCAGCAGGCGGCCACCCTGTCGCCGCGCGCTTCGATCATCCGCCGGACGACGTCCGCGTTCATCGCCACGGGCTTCTCGATCAGCACGTGCTTGCCGGCCTTGAGCGCCTCGATCACCAGGGCGTCCCGATGGGCGGCCGGCGCGGCGAACACGACGGCGTCAACATCCTCGTCGGCGATCAGATCGCGCCCGTCGGTGTAGACGCGCTCGGCGCCGTGCTCCTTGACGGCGGCCTCGGCGCGTTCCCTCATGAGGTCGGCCGCCGCGAACGGCACTGCGTGCTCCGACCTTGCCGCAGCCGCCAGATGCCGAACGCCCATGACGCCGCAGCCGATCACGCCCAGTTTGACCTTGTCCACTGTCAGACTCCCTTCGGGTTTCGCAGGATACCGCCCCGTCGCGGCATCATACGGCGGCGCCCGGTTCTTCGCAAGGACGGCGGGCACGACTCCCCGGCGCCGGTGCCTGAGGTGGCGCGAGCGCTACGAGGAGCGGGCGTCCTGGCGGATCCGTTCGAGCATGGCCGCCAGTTGAGCGACCAGCGCCGCGTTCTCCGGCCGCGCGGCCAGGTTGCGGTTCTCGTCGGGGTCGACGTTGTGGTCGTACAGCATGCGCGCGGCCACCCGGCCTTCGTCGTCCGTCCATTCGGTGTAGAGGTGCGTGTCGGTCCGCACCGAATCGCCGGCGTTGTAGCGGCTGTAGACCGCTTCCTTCCCCGGCTGCTGCGGCGAATCCAGGAAGGACGCGAAGGACGAGCCGTCCAGGTGGTCCGGCAGCGGAAGGTCGGCGAGTTCGCAGAGAGTGGGGTAGACGTCCAGGAACTCCGTCAGGGCTGTGCAGCGGCCGCCCCGGCGCATGCCGGGCGCGCGCACGATCAGAGGGGC
>Ga0123329_1003502_pt1 | contig 12926 bp, 10 predicted proteins | sample BioC12SIPDNA_FD_89703 | JGI IMG/M metagenome (GOLD analysis project Ga0123329, IMG submission 89703) | Anaerobic biogas reactor microbial communites from Washington, USA - Biogas_R1_B C12 SIP DNA | ecosystem: Engineered > Bioreactor > Anaerobic > Unclassified | place: Washington, USA | collected... | reverse complement strand
GGTTCCGGTTGGGGTTCCGGTTGGGGTTCCGGTTGGGGTTCCGGTTGGGGTTCCGGTTGGGGTTCCGCGGCGGGGGCCGGGGGCGTTTCCCCCGGGGCGGGCGGGGCCTCGATTTCCGGCGGCGGCGGGGTGTCCTCCGCGGCGGGGGCGGTGGTTTCCCCGATCATCTCAATGATGGCCACGGGCTGGGCGGGATCCTCCGGCGCCGGGGGCGTCCCGGGGGCCGCATCTTCCGGCTGGGGCGTCATCCGCCCCACCAGTCCCCGGAGGGTTTCCAGACGCGTGCGCGACTGCCCGTACTGCGGCGGGGGAATCTTCCCCACCTGGATCGCGGCCACGATGGCCTCGCAGAGCGCGTCCACGGTCTCCGGGGTCACGGGACCCAGCAGGACGGCGTCACAGCCCGCCGTGAGGCAGTCCACGACATGCTCCTGCAGGGTGGGGGCGGCAAAGTGCGCGGTGTCGCGGACATCGGCGATGACCACGCCGCCGTACTGCCATTTCTCCCGGAGGATTTCCCGGATCATGACGGGGGAGGCACAGGCGGGGCGGGTGTGCGCCTTGTCCAGCAGCGGCACGGCGGCGTTGCCCGCGAGCAGGGCGGGGAGCTGCAGGTCCGCCGCCTCGGCGAAGGGCAGCATCAACTCGGCGATTTTCTGAACGTCCTCCTCCCCGATGACGGGGAAGGCGGCGCCGTTGAGGGTGGCGGCGCTCATGCCGGGGTAGGTCTTCACCACCGGGACGACGCCCTGCTCCAGCACCCCTCTGGCGAAGGCGATTCCTGCCGCGGAAACGGCCCCGGCGGTGTCCCCGAAGTACTGGGGGGCGGGATCTGGCGCGGTCTTCAGGCGGAGGTCCAGCCGCGGGGCGAGCAGGACGGCGATGCCGACATTTCGCGCGGCGATGGCCTGCTGCGCGCCCGCGTCCCGCGCGTTGTCGGTGCCGCCCTGGGTGCCGAGCAGGGCGGGGGCGGAGATCCCAGGGAGACCCAAGGGGTTGACCTGGCCGCCTTCCTGGGCCAGAAACCCCAGGGGCAGGTCCGTCGGGCCTCTTCCCGATCCGGCCGCTTCGCGGGCCTGCTGGATCGTGGCCGTGATGATTTCGGGCGGCGCGCCGTCCTCCGTGGCCACCAGCACCCCGCCGGGACGGCGGCGGGCGATCATGTCGGCCGTGTCCATTTCCAGCTCGCCCGCCTCGAGCGTGAGGATCAGGTGGCGTCCGGGCCACAGTGCCTGTTTCTCCTCCGGGGTCAGGACGACTTCCCCCTGCCCGATGGGGGCGGGAGAGGGGAGGGCGGGCGGCTCCGCCGGCTCCGTCGGCTCCGCCGGCTCCGGCGTCGTTTCGGCGGGCGGGGTCTCCGCAGGGGTGGGTTCCGTCTGCGGCGGCACTTCGTCCGGGCGTTCTTCCGGAGATTCAGCCGGTGTTTCCGGGGCTTCCCGGCGTTCGCCCCCCCGGTCCACGCCCTCCAGCAGGGCGTAGCACAGGCTGAACCCGACGGCCAGGCCCAAGACAAACGTCACGACCAGCGACACGCTGGCGCTTTTCCGGGCACGGGTTGATCGCATTACCACGGCGTGCTTCCTCCGCTGGTTCCGGCCGCAGGCGGCCACGCAGGGGGATATTATTGCACTTTTTCTCATTACAAGGTAAAATAGGTGAAGACCCCAATGGAGAACGTGCAATGAAAACACATCGCGTGTTTGCTGTCGTCCTGTTTGGGCTGTGCCTGACGCTGGCCTTTGGCCTCCTGGCGGAGCCTGCGGCCGCACAGTCTGCCGACCAGAAACTGGCGCAGCAGACCGGCCTGGGCAGCAAGAAGATTGACGCGGAAAAACTTCCTGGAAAACTGGAGATGGGGCTGGCGTTCGGCTCAGTCGTGGCGGCCATCGCCGCCATCAAGTATTTATAACCGTACCGCTTTCAAGATGTGTCCTTGTCCGGCAGTGGCACGCCGGACGGGGTGGCGTGCAGGGCCGACAACCCCACTTGGGGCGCAGAGGCCGACATGGGGCAGCATACCGTTCTCATTCTAGACCCTGACGCGGGGGCGTCGGGGGTGCTTTCAACCGCCCTGTCCAGAAAGGGCGCGCGGTGTCGGTCCGAGTCGGATCCGGCGGCCGCGCTGGCCGTGATTGGCGGGGGCGGCGTGGACCTGCTGGTCTCCGAACTGGTGCTTCCGGGGGTGGCCGCGCCGGAGTTTCTGCGGGAGGCCCAGGCGAAAGACCCCGATCTGGCGGTGATTGCCGTGGCTTCGGCGGTGGATGTCAATCTTGCGATTGAGGTGATGAACGCCGGGGTCTACAACATCCTCCTCAAGCCGTTTTCCCTGCATGACTTCTCCTTCAATGTGGAAAAGGCCCTGGAGCGCCGCGTCCTTCTCCGCGAAAACCGGCTGTACCAGACGGATCTGGAGCGGCGGATCGCCGAGGCGACCTCGGAGTTGAAGCGGGCCAACGCGGAGTTGCAGGCCACCAAGGACTATCTGGAAAGTCTGCTGGACACCTCGCTGGACACGATCATCACCTCCGACATGGACTACGAGCTGACCTATGCCAACCGCGGCGCGGGGGAGATGCTGGGGCACTACTGGAACGGGCTGGTGGGGCGGAATCTCCGCGATGTCATAGTGGGCGGCCCCGAGGAGCTGCAGCGGATCTCGGGCATGCTGGAGAAGGGGCCCATCCGCAACCTGGAGGTCACACTGAAGACCGCCGACGGGCGGCACATCTACGTCATGGCGTCCATTTCCCGGCTGCTGGACTCGGAGGGAAACGTCATCTCCACCCTGTCCATCTGCAAGGACATCACGCAGCAGAAGCGGCTGGAGCATGAGTTGAAGGAGCTGACCATCCGCGACCCGCTGACGGGGCTGTTCAACCAGCGTCATTTCTACCAGCGGCTCACGGCGGAGATCGAGCGGTGCCGCAGGCAGAACCACGCGCTTTCCCTGCTGCTGTTTGATGTGGACCGCTTCAAAAAGTATAATGACACGCACGGCCATCTGGAGGGCGACAAGGTCCTGCGGACCATCGGCGACGTGGTGCGCGAGCACACGCGCGACTATGTGGATGTGCCCTGCCGCTACGGCGGCGACGAGTTCATCGTGATCCTTGCGGAGGCCGGGCAGGCGCAGGCGCGCCAGATCGCGGAGCGCATCCGGTCGGCCTTCGAGGCGCGGCATTTCGGCGACTGCACCCTCAGCGCGGGGGTGATGACCTACCGCGGCGACGCCACGGCCGAGGAGTTCATCCGGATCGCCGACCAGATGATGTATGAGGCGAAACGTTCGGGCGGCAACCGGGTCTTCGTGCGCGAGGCAACCGCAGGCTCGGCAAAGAAAAAGGGAAACGGTGACCAGGCGTGAAATTCGGCATCTGCAACGAGATTTTCAAGGACTGGAACGACATCGGGCGGACGATAGACTTTGTGAAGGAGACGGGCTACGACGGCCTGGAGATCGCCCCCTTCACCCTTTCCCAGTATGTGCATGACATCCCGGCCGCCGTCCGCGAGGACATCGTCCGCAGGGCGGAACGGGCGGACCTGGAGATTCTGGGCATTCACTGGGTCTTTGTCGGACCCGAGGGGGTTTACCTCACCCATCCCGACCCCGAAGTCCGCCGGTTCACGGCGGAATACCTCCGGAGCCTGGTGCGGTTCTGCGGCGACGTGGGCGGCAAGGTGCTCATTTTCGGTTCGCCGCGCCAGCGCAACGTGATGCGCGACGTCACCTACAACCAGGCCTTCGGCCACGCCCGGGAGGTGTTCGAGGCGGCCCTGCCGCTGTGCGAGGAGTGCGGCGTGACCATCTGCATGGAGCAGCTCACGCACCTTGAGACCAATTTCTGCCAGACCGTGGACGAGACGGTGGAACTGATCGAGGCGATTAACCACCCCAATTTCCAGTTGTTGCTGGACACCAAGGCGATGGCCTTCCAGACGGAGGACCGGCCCGCGCTGATCCGCCGCTGCGCCAAGTATCTGAGGCACTACCACGCGAACGATGCGAACATGAACGGCCCCGGCTGGGGCGAGGTGGACTTCGCGCCCATCTTCGACGCGCTCCGGGACATCGGCTACGACCGGTACGTTTCGGTGGAGGTGTTCAAGTTCGAGCCGGGCCCCGAGGCCATCGCGCGGAAGAGCCTGGAGTACATGAGGCGTTTCGTCTGAGCCGCATGCCGGCCCCTTTTCTCAGGAGATGCCCCCCGTGGCCATTGTTCCCGCCGACAACCCCTATGATCTGTTTTCCCTGTGGTATGAAGAGGCCGCCGGGTGCGACGCCATTGACGACCACACGGCGATGACCCTGGCCACCGTGACGCCCGAGGGCCTGCCCGACGCGCGCCAGGTGCTGCTCAAGGGCCATGACGGGCGCGGTTTCGTCTTCTACACCAACCTCACGAGCCCCAAGGCGCGGCACTTGGAGGCGGTTTCCGCCGCCGCCCTGTGCTTCTACTGGATGCCCCTCGAGAAGCAGGTGCGCATCCGCGGGCCCGTCGAGCCGGTCACGCCGGAGGAGGCGGACGCCTATTTCGCGTCGCGTCCGCGGCAGAGCCAGGTCGGAGCGTGGGCCTCGAAGCAGTCGCAGCCCCTGGAGTCGCGGTACGCCCTGGAGAAGCGCATTCTCAAGTACGGCGCGAAGCACGCCCTGGGGCGCGTGCCCCGGCCCCCGTTCTGGTCCGGGTTCCGTGTGCTGGCGCAGGAGATCGAGTTCTGGCTGAAGATGCCCTACCGGCTCCATGACCGGGTGCTTTATGAGAAGACCCCGGAGGGCTGGCGGCATCACCGGGTGTATCCCTGAGGGGGGGGTGGGCATGTCCGCATTCCTTGGCGCGTTGCTCGTGCAGTTTCCCTGGTGGCTTGTGCTGGCGGGGGCGCTGCGCAAGCTGTTTGTGATGCCCCGGCGGCTCCAGCGGATGCAGGCGGAGGGGGCGGCCATCCTCGCCGCCGGCATGCTCATGCGCTGGGCGGCCTGGGGCCGCGACTTTGGCATGGACCCGGAGCGGGCGGCCTCCTTTGCCTTCTGGATGGCCCGGGGGGAGGAGGGCCTCTTCTTCATCGGGGCGATCCTTTTCACCGTGGGGTATTTTCTGGAGCGCCGGCCGCAGCCGGGGCTCACCCCGTGGCCCCGGGCTGGAAAGACCGCGGCCGTGGCCGCTATACTGGTCTCGGGAGGGGCGGGCCTGCTGCTGCTGGGCAGGGGGACGTTTTTCGGCATGACGTTTCCCTGGGAGCCCGCGCGGGTGATGTGGTCCCTCGGGGCCTACCCGTTCGCCGCGGGGTATCTTGCCGAGGCGCTGCGCCGCGCGCCGCTGGAACTGCGGCTGACCGCAAACAACGACATTGAGATTCAGGTGTGACCATGAGCGAAAAGCTGGTGATAGGCATGCCCGCGGGGTCCCTGGCGGACCCGAAACGGGGCGGAAACCTGGTCGGGCTGCTGAAGGCGGCGGGCTTCCCCACGAAGGGCTACGAGGACGGCGGCCCCACGCACTTCCCCCTTCACACGAGCCTGGTGGGGTGGGACGGGCGGCCGCAGGAGTTTGGGGCGCAGCTGGCCCTGAACGAGGTGGACCTCGCCATCGGCGGCGACGACTGGACCCGCGAGCGCGTGCTGGAGTACCGCTATGAGTACGGGCGCGAGGTGCGTCTGGAGAAAATCCTCTCCCTGGAGCGGGGCAACGTGCGCATCGTCGTGGTGAACCGGCCTGTCGGCGAGGGGCTCACCTTTGACCAGTGGTTCGCCGCGCTCCTCCGGGAGAAGCCGCTGGTGAAGATGGTTTCCGAGATGCCCTACATCGCCGTGGACTGGTTCCAGCGCAAGGCCGCCTCCCTCGGCTTCGGCGAAAGCCACGGCGCCCACGCGGTGCAGAAGTACCACACGCCGCCCCGCATGGACCGGGGCCTGGTGGTCTACGAGTCCTGGGGCAAGACGGAGTCCAAGGTGACGAACGGCGCGGTGGACCTCGGGCTGGAGATCACGCAGACCGGGAGCGCCATCCGCAACTACGGCCTCCAGGTTTCCGAGGAGATCATGCGGTCCGAGACGGGCGTGTGGGCGAACCCCGCCCTGCGGGAGAACCCGGAGAAGCTTGAAATCGCCCGCATGTTCCTGCTCAACCTCTACGGCGCGGTCTTTGCGGAGAACAAGGTCCTCATCCTGTTCAACGTGAAGAAGGACGGCGTGCCCGCGGTGGTGGAGTACCTGGAGCGCCACGGGCTCTTCGCCGACGAGCCGACGATGAACGAGGGCGTGAACTTCACGGAGTTCAGCATCCAGATGGGCGCGTCGGATCCGGAGCGGCCGCTGGCGCGGGTGCGCTACGAGCTGGCCCGGCTGGGCGCCACGCACATCGAGACCGTGCCGCTGGACTCGTGCATCCCCGGGCTTGAGGTGATCGGCCTCTGACCCTTCAGTCCTGCCCCGCGAGCTCCTGGATCTCCTCCAGCGTCTCTTCGGGGAACTGGAGCAGCTCGTCGAGGATGCGGGCGACGGACACCGCGTCGCGGCGTGTCAGTTCCTGCATCATGCGCAGCACCAGCCGCTTGTTCTTGGACGAGGACTCGGCGAAGTCCGCGAAGATGCGGTTGAGGTGGGTGGCGTAGATGTCGAAAACCTTGCGCTCCGCTTCCTCGGCGGCGTCCTTTGGCGCGCCCGCGTAGGGGTAGAGCCCCGTCCGCCGCCAGAAGGCCAGCAGGTCCTGGGCGTCCTCCGCCTCGCGCAGGGCGAAATGCTCGCGCAGGCGCGCGCGCGCGGCGTCCAGCAGCTGCCGCACATCGGCGCAGAGCTCCCCCGCCTCCAGCATGCCCTGGCGGTCCAGCACGGCCACATGGGCCGACTTCACATACGCGCTGTAGCTGAACCCCCGGAAATGCAGGCGGGGCAGGGCGTTCAGCCGCATGAACCCGTCCTCATCGCACAGGAACACGCCGCGGCGTCCGGGCTTGGACCATTCCACCACCAGCAGCTCCGCGCGCATCCGGTCGCCGTTCTCGCTCACCATCTCGCCCAGGTCCAGGACCGTGGCGTGCTCCTCCACGCTGGCCGGGTCCAGGGGCACGCCGTCAAAGAAGATGCGCGTGTCCGGGTACTGCCGCAGGTAGGGGGCGAAGATGTTCGTGAACTCCTCCACCGCCTTCACGCCGCGCAGCAGGCCCGCCGCGTCGGTGACCTCCCGGATTTCCACCGTCATGCCCGGCGCGGTGCCCGGCGAGGGCGCGGGGTCCGTTACGGCGAACTCGCCGATGCGCGCCGCGTTCCCCGAGAGGGAAAACGCGCGGACCTCCGCGCCGTCCAGGTACACTGACCGCCACACCGACACATTCCCCAGCGAGAAGGCCCGGAAGCGGCCCTTGCCGTACTTTCCGTGCATGACCCGGTTGCGGTCCGTCGTGCGCGGGTTCACCCGCTTCAGCGAGCCGCCCAGGTTGCGGAAGGACAGCATGGCGTCGTCATAGGGAAGGCCGTGGCCGTTGTCCGCCACCCGGATGCAGTCGGTGCCGCCCATCTCGTTGTCCTCAAAGGCGACCCGCACCTCCGTCGCCTCCGCGTCCAGGGCGTTCCACACCAGCTCCGCGAGCGCGGTCATCGGCTTCGTGCGCGCGAGCGACTCCAGATGGTCGTCCCGCACCTCGACGGTGATTGTTTTCACGGCGAAAGGCTCTCCCTGTTTCCCGGCGTCAGGCGGACATGCGCGTCGGCGGGCGGAACCGCCCGGCCGCGAAGGGAAAAGGATAGCACCCGGCCCCGCCGGGGCACAAACGGGCGGGGAGAACCCGCCTTCGGCGTCCGCGCCCGCCCGTTCGGCGATCCGACATCACCCGCCGCGCGGCGCGCGCAGGTCCTCCACCGTGTTCAGGAATCCCTCGATGATATTATCCGACAGGGTGTTCTCCCCGGCATCGGGGCCGATGCGGATGCCCGCGCGCCGGGCCGGGCCGCGGGTCTCGCGGATTTCGTTGCGCGCGAGGGTGTTTCCGGCCGTGACCCCCTGGAGGTCCACGGCCGCGCCGTCCTCGGGGCCGTTGTCCGTGATGCGGTTCTTCTCGACGAGGTTGCCGCGCGCGGTGAAGCCCTCGCCGCGCTCGGGGCGGAACAGGACGCCGCATTTCCCGTTGCGCAGGATGTCGTTGTCGCGGACGACGTTCTCGTCGTCCCGGTGGCCGATGGACACGCCGCACTCGGTGTTGTCCGTGATGCGGTTGCCCTCGGCCAGTCCCGCCTTCACCCCCCAGCAGAAGAAGAGGCCGATGGCGTTGTTTTCCAGGCGGCAGTTGCGGATGACCGGGCGCTGGCTGCCGGAGCCGGGGTGCAGCCCCAGCCCCGCGTTGCCGTGGCTGTGGCAGTCCTCCACGAGCACGTCATGGCAAATCTGCCAGCTTACGCCGTCGCTGTTGTGGGTGCGGGACTCCACGCCGCGGATCACCACGTCCGCGCAGTCCTGGAGCCAGATGCCCCCCGCGTAGTTTCCGTCGAGGTTTTCGTTGTTGTCCCGGTTGCCGTCGAGGACAAGGCGCTCCACATGCAGCCCCGTGGTCTCCTCCGCCGTGAGCAGGGGGAAGAGCGTCACCACGCGCGGCTCGGCGAGCTTCCAGAAGTTCGCGCGCAGGGCGCGGTCCAGTTTGAAGCGGGCCCCGCTGCGGGCGGTCAACGTCCGCTTCACCACCTCGCGCGCCCCCGTGTCCGGGTTCTTGGCGAGGAGGCAGACGCCGTCGCCGAGTTCGAAGCCCGACGGATCGGCCAGGGTGATCTCCTGGTCGTACCAGTCAGAGTCCTCGGCCAGCGCGGACCCGGCCATGGCCGCCTTGAACAGCACGGTATCCGGCCCCGCGCCCAGCAGTCGCACACCGGAATGCAGCCGCACGGCGTTGCGCAGCGTAAAAGTGCCCGCCGTGAGCCACACCGTGCCCCCGCCGCGTCCGGCCACGAGGTCCAGCGCCGCCTGCATGGCCTTGTCGGTGAAGCCGCCAATATCCGCGTCGGGGCCGCCGACGGTCACCGTGAGGCGCTGCTCCCAGTCGGGGCCTGAGCGCAGGTCGCCGGAAGTGGCCCGGGGCCGGCTGAACCGCCGCTCCTCTCCCGGCGCGCGCGCCGCCCACAGGCCTGCCGCGCCCGCGCCGCACACGCCCAGCCAGTTCCGTCTCGAAAGCGGTTTCACGGCGTCATCCCGCCAGCAGCGACTGGAGGGCGTCGCGCACCGCCATCTCGGATTCGGGCACCACGTGGGACGCCGTGGGCTCATAGCCCCCCTCGGCGGTGAAGCTGGCGGGGTTGATGTAGGCGGGGCCGCAGTCGCCGTAGGCCGCCACGGCCACAAAGGCGTCCGGGCGCAGTGTCTGGGCGTGGAGCTGAAACTCGACGGCCATTTCGCCGGGGAGGTGGACAATGTCCACCCCGCCGATACGAAGACGGCTGAAGGTCAGCGGCTCGGCCGCCCGCGCCTGCCAGGCCAGCACCATGGCGGCACAGATACGGTCGTTGGGCGTGCCGTCCGGGTTCAACATGCGGGCGCGCAGCTCCGGCCCTGTGAACCCCGCGTCCACGCGCGGGGACAGGGCGACGGGGACGGTTTTCCAGTCCACGGGCCCCGCGGGCGCGTAGACCGTGGACGCGGTGGAGGCGCGCATGGCGGCAAGCAGGCGCTCATAGAGCCCCTGCCGCGCCTCCGGCGTGCCGTCGTTGTATTTGCCCGCTGCGATGTTCCCGCCGCAGCCGGTGAAGTACGCCTGGAACACCCCCTCCTCCTTCTCCAGCGTCTCGCGGGCCATGCCGGCGAAGTCTATGCTGGAGCGCGGGTCCCAGTAGAAACTCTGGGGGTGGGTGGCGTAGTAATGGAGCCGCGCCAGCGGTTTGTCGCCCCGCGCGAAGGTCACCGTCTTAACATAGGGGTCAATGAGCCCCTCCGGGGCCTCGATCAACGCGGCTTCCTTGCAGGAGCTCGCCCGGAAGCCCACCTTGCCCTCGCCAAGGGGCACCCGCCGGTTTGAGGCCACCCGTTCGGCCTTCGCCTGGCCGGTGCCGATGCGGTCGTAGGGCTCCAGCCGCCCGCAGGCCTCCCGGACCGCCGCCTCCAGCCGCGCCAGCGGCCCGCTGAAGGCCTCCGCCGTGGGCACCGGCGGCGGCGAGGGGATGTCCTTTAGCATCACGAAGGCCTTCAGGTCCGCCATGGGCGCCGTGTGCTGGTGGACCGTGTGCACCGCGACCCGGTCCGGCGCGGTGCCCGCCGCCGCCGCGACGGCCTCGCAGAAGCGGCGGTGGTCGTCGTTGCACAGTTCGCACCAGTCCACCACGCAGAGGACGTGCCGCGCGCCGCCGTGCTCCAGCACGATGCCCTTGCCCTGAAGGGGCTGCTCTATGGTGTCCAGTCCCTTGTAACTGGGGTACCACGGCGTGCCCAGGGGCGGCGTCATGTCGCAGGAGAATGTCGCCACACGCCCGCCTTCCGCCTTGCCGGGTTCTGCCGCCGGGGCGCGCCCGTTCAGCACCGCCAGCGACCCCGCGGCCGCGCCCAGAAACCCCCGCCGTGTCATGCCGTTCTTGCGCATCGTCTTCTTCCCTTACTGGTTGGCCCCGCCGGGGGCGTCTTTCCCTGTTTCGTTCAAACGCACCGCGCCCGCCGGGACTTCCGGCGACGCCGCAAGGGGAACTGTCCCCTCCGGGACAAGATTCCCCGCAACCAACACGTTCTCCACGCCGTCGCCCGTCACGTCCACGAAGACCGGCGCACCCGCTTCGGGCATGCAGGCGGACACGAGCGCCGACCGCACGTCATGAAAGCGGACCAACGGCGCGCCGGACGGCGCGGGCCGCGGATCGAAGCCCGTCAGCCGGAGCCGCGCCGTGTCTTCAAACCACGCCGCCGGGCCCGGATCGCCGGGGGCCGCCGGATTAGGCATGCCGTAGTCGGGCGGCCACTGGACCTCCTTGTACTTCCGCGTGACGCCGAGCCGCCAGAAACCCTCCTCCCAGGACAGGCGCAGGTTTTCCAGCACGATGTCCTCCGCATGGCGGCAGTAGAGGCCGTAGGCGGGCAGGGGCCCGAACATGTAGGCGTCGGGATAGGACGCCTCCTCCTCGGGCACGGTCTCTCCGCTGGCAAGCGCGGGGTCGGCGCCCTTCCACGCGGCGCGCAGGCCGGAAACGGTGACCCCGCGCACGGGATGCCCGGGGATGCCCGCAATGATGCACGGCAGGGACGCGCCGGTTGCGGCGATGTTGAACACCACCACGCGCTCAATGCTTCCCGGCGCGGGCTCGGGCAGGTCGCGGCCCCGGTTGCCGAGGCGAACAAAGAGGGGCGACCGCACATGGTGCATGGTGATGTTGGACACCGCGATGTCGCGGATGTTTGCGCCGTCCACGGACTCGATGGAGACGCCGGAGATGGCGGGCCGGTGGTCGCCGTATCCCGTGACCACGGAGTTGCCGAACGTGATGCGGCGGAAGTCGCCGCCGGATTCCGTGCCCAGCTTGAACCCGTTGCAGACGGTGGAAAGGACGCAGTTGGTGACCGTGATGTTCTCGCAGGGGCGGCGCTCGCCGAGGGCGAAGCTGGCCTTGGGCACGATGGCGTCGTCAACGGTGGAGATGCGGCAGTTGCTGATGCGGACATTGCGGCAGGCGTCGGGGTCTATGCCGTCGGAGTACCCGTTGAGGATGGTGAACCCGTCCATGTTCACCTCATCCGTGCCCAGCAGGCTGACCGCGTAGTTGGGAATGTTCCGGATGGTGATCCCGTGAATCTCCACAAAGCGGCACCGCTTGAAGGCCAGCGCCTTCGGACCGCCGCGCTTCTGGAAATTGACGTCCACCACGCCGAATCCGGCAATCCCGATCCGCTCCGCACCCTCGGCGCGGATCAGCGCGAGGTTAAAGTAGGTCGTCTCGTGGTCGGCGTCGTTCTCGAAATCCAGCTTCTCGTAGTCGTCATAGTCCGCGCGCCGCCGGCTGCCGAGAATCACCGCGCCGTGGTCCAGCCACAGCATCACCCCGCTTTTCAGGCGCACCGTGCCGCAGACGTACACCCCCGCCGGGAAGAGCACCGTGCCCCCGCCCGCCGCCGCGCACGCGTCCACCGCCGCCTGCACCGCCGGACTGTCCAGGGCGACGCCGTCGCCCTTCGCGCCGTGATCCCGCACGTTCCACCCCGCGCCCGGGGGCGGGGAAACAAGCGCGGCGTGGGCGCAGGCAAGCAAGACAAGGACTGTCACCGGCATGGGCGTACGTCCCGTGGTTGGGGCCGTTTTCACCCCCCAACTCTACCCCGAACCCGGCGCGGAAAACCAGCGGGGGGCGGTGCTTGGAACACAGAGGCCCAGGTGCGGCCCCGCACATCACGCATTGGCTTCCGTGTCCCACCGTGCGGAGCACCTTGGAGTGCGGCGGCTTGCCGCCGCCTTTCTTCGCGCGGGCTTGCCCGCGCGGGGCGTTTCCGCCAACGCGTCCAATCTGGGCCACGCCGCCGTCCCGGGCGTCTGCGGCGCCCCGGTCTGAAAGGCGTCGGCAAGCCGCCGCACTCCAAGGCGCTCCGCGCGCTGCAATGCCGGGGTGGGCGCGGAGTCCGCCGGTCCTAAACGAACCGCGCCGGCGTCCCTTTCGGGGCGCCGGCGCGGCGGGTGTCCTTCGTTGCGCGCTCAGTAGACGCCGGGAACGAAGCCGTCCTCGGTGCCCTCGTCGGCGTAGTAGGCGCCGTCGGGCGCGTTGAAGAGCTGGATGGTGCGGAGCAGCTCGGAGATGCTGATGTTGCCGTCGCCGTCCACGTCCGCGCTGTGCAGCAACGCGCCGAGCGGGCCGGGACCGGGGGCGAAGCCGTCCTCGGTGCCGTCGGCGTCGCGGTAGCCGCCGGCGTTGTAGAGCTGCACCACGCGCAGCAGCTCGGCCAGCGAGATGCGCCAGTCGCGGTTGGTGTCGGCGGTGTGGGCCT
>Ga0123329_1003491_pt1 | contig 12964 bp, 5 predicted proteins | sample BioC12SIPDNA_FD_89703 | JGI IMG/M metagenome (GOLD analysis project Ga0123329, IMG submission 89703) | Anaerobic biogas reactor microbial communites from Washington, USA - Biogas_R1_B C12 SIP DNA | ecosystem: Engineered > Bioreactor > Anaerobic > Unclassified | place: Washington, USA | collected... | reverse complement strand
GAGCTGCGCTGGACGTGGTTCAGCCCCCTGGTCCCCTTCGACCACGACGCCTCGTGCATGCCCGCGGTTCTGCTGCGCCTGCACATCGGCAACGTCACGCGGGAGAAGCTCGACTGCGCGCTGGCGCTTAATGTCGAGACTCCGGTGCCCGACCCGGACCGTGCCCTGGCCGGCATCCAGCCGGTGACGGCGGACTATGCCGACGGGCTGCTCCCCACCGGCGAGGGGTTCCGGGATGCCGGCGACGAGGGCGCGGGCGCCCCGCCCCGCAACGCGCTCCTGTTCACCCCCGACGCGGACCCCGCCCGCGCCCACGACGGGCTGCACGCGTGCCTGGCGGCCCGTGCGCGAAAGGCCGCCGTCAGCACCGCCGTCTGGGATCCCGCCGCGGAGGGCGGTGCGGAGAAGGTCTGGGGCGCCTTTGCCGACACGGGCGTTTTCCCCCCCGGCGTGCGGGGCGGCGAGGGCCGCTGCGGCGCCCTGTCCTGCCGCTTCGACCTCAAGCCCGGCGAGGAGACGGTGGTCTGGTTTGTCCACACCTGGCACGCCAACACGGCGGGACCCGGCGGCGGCGCGCCCTGCTACGCGCGGCTCTGGCGCAACGCGCTGGAAACGGCGCGCCACGCCCTGCGCCACGCGGACTACTTCCACAAGGCGGTGACGGACTGGCATCTCCGCTTCTTCGAGGGGGCCCTGTCCCCCTGGCTCACCAAGGCCCTCGCCGAAAGCGTCCGATGGTTCGTTGTGCGGGGCGGCCTCTCCGCGGCCGAGACCTTCTCCTGGTCCGACGACCAGCGGCCCGAGGCCGAGCCCGGCCCGGAAACGGCCTTTCTGCGCTCGTATCCCCTCGCCCTGTTCCTGCCGCGCTTCGAGGCGGCGACCCTGGCCCAGCGGCTGCGCGCGGCCGCCCCGGACCGCCGGCCCGACATTCGGGCGGCCGCCTCCCCGCTGCTGTCCGCTTGGCGCGACTACCTGATGACGGGCAATCTGGCCCACCTCCAGGAACTGTGGCCCTCCCTGTCCAAGCTGCTCGACGGCGCGCTCGCCCGCGCCGGGGAGCAGTGCGCCGGGCTCAACGGCAAGGAGTGCGGCGTGTGGATGGCCGCCCTGCGCGCGGGCGCGCACATCGCCGAGGCCCTGCGCGACGCCGCGCGCCTGCGCGCCCTGCTGGACGCCTGCACCCGCGTGCGCACCCATTTTGAAACTTCCTACTGGGACGAGGCGCAGGGCGCCTACCGCGAGGAGGGCGCCGAGCCCCGCAACGCGGCCGACGTGCTCCGCGGCCCCTGGACCGCCATGATCCTGCGCATGGACGACATCGTGCAGCCCGACCGGGTGGCCCGTTCCGTCGCGGCGCTGCGCGCCCTGCCGGCGGGGGTCCGCCTCAGCCAGCGCGCCCTCGTCAGCCTCGCCTGCATGGAGCGCCTGTGCGCGGACGACGGTCCCAAGAAGGGGCACTGGGCGCGCCGGCTCATGGAGTCGGTGCAGTCTGCGGCCGTGCAGGACCCGCGCCTGTTCTGGCCCTTCTTTCTGGTGGACGGCGGGCTGCTTTACGCCGCCCCCTTCCAGCGGCTGCATCTCTTCCCCACGGCGTCGGAGACGCCCGGCGCCGAGACGAAAACCGAGGTCATGACCCCCCTGTGCTTCGGACGCCTGGCCTTCTCCGAGACCGGCGCGGGGCGGAAATACGCCGCCACGCTGAAGGTCGCCCTGGACAGCCCCCAGATGGTCCGGGAGATGGTCGTGCGCGTCCCCGCCGGACTGCCCGCCGTCACGGCGGAATGCCTCCTTTACGGCGACGCCCTGGCCTGCGCCGTCGCGGTGCGCGGAGAGGACGCCCGCCGCGAGGCGGTGATCACCCTGCGCCATCCGCTCCAGCTCGCGGGCGAGCTGTGCGTGCGTCTGCGCGGCGTTGAGCCGCCCGAGGCGCCGGAGGCCACGGGACGGCTTTGGCGGCGCAGGACATGAGGCTCTACGGGCTCACCGGCGGCATCGGTGCCGGCAAGTCGGAGGCCGCCCGCCTCCTCGCCGCGCGCGGCGTGCCCGTCCTTGACGCCGACCGCATCGGCCACGAGGTGCTGCTGCCGGGCGGCCCCGCTTTTGCCCCCGTGGTGGCGGCTTTCGGCCCCGGCATCCTCGGCCCCGGCGGCGCCGTGGACCGCGACCGGCTGGCCCGGGTGGTCTTCGCCGACCCGGACGCCCTGCGGCGGCTTAACGCCCTCACGCACCCGGAGATCTTCCGGGAGATCGCCCGGCGTGCCGCGGACTTCGCGGCGGACGGAGCGGAGGTCTGCGTGGTGGAGGCGGCCCTGCTCGGCGAGGACGGCCGCACGCCGCCCATGCTCTCCGGGCTGATCCTGGTCTCCGCCCCGGTGGATCTGCGCGTGCGGCGTCTCGCCGCGGCGCGCGGCATGGCGGAGGACGAGGCCCGCCGCCGGATCGCCGCCCAGTCCGACCCCGAATCGAAACGGGCCTTTGCGGTCCGCGTGCTTGACAACGGCGGCGACCTGGAACACCTCCAACACCAGACCGACCGGCTCGCGGAGGAGTTGCTCGCCGGGCCGCTTCCAGCAAAGTAATGGCTGGGAAGTCATGCCGAAGCATTGAGGTGGCACGGGCTTCCAGCCCGTGTCGGGGTTTGGGCATGGACCGAAGAACATGGGCAAGATGCCCATGTCCCCTCAGAAGAGAGGGCTTTTCTGCCGCAACCGCAGAGTCCTCTTGGAGACAAATGATGATGCTGTCCGCGCGACTGTTTCTGTGCGCAACGTTCCTGTTGTCTTTCACCGCCGAAGCGGTGATGATTCGTCGCCTTCGCTACAAACCTGACCCGCCCATCGCGGTGGATGGCGACCTGGGCGACTGGGGCGCCGTGTCCCGTGCGTGGACCCCGGCGGAGGGGGTGACCGCCCGCGCCGCGTGGCGCGAGGAGTTTCTGTTCATCGCCGTCGAGGCGAAGGGGGGGCCGCGCGCTGTGTCGCTGGCCGTGGGCCCGGAGGGTTCCGCCGCCCCACTGGCGCAAACGTTGACCCCGGAGAACGCCGGGGCCGCGCGCGCCGTGTGGAAGGACACGGCGGACGGCTGGGTCATGGAGGCCGCCGTGCCCTTCGCGGCGCTGGGCATGGGGAAGGTCTCCGCGGGCAGCGCGCTGGCCTTCGGGCTGGCGGTGGGGGAGACCCGCGTGGAACCCACCATCGCGGACCTCGTCGGGGCGGACGGCAAAGTCCCGGAGGAGCCGCCGGTGGCGGAGCTGTTCCCGGACCTGCGCCTGGCTCCGGGCGAAAAGCGGGAGTTCCCCTTCAACGCACCGCCCTGTCCGGAGGGGAAGATCGCCGTGCTCTCGCTGCTGGCGCGGCAGGAGTTCGACCAGGTGGCGGGCTACGCCGCCGTGCTCCGCCTCACGGTGAACGGGCAGAACGCGGGCGGCGACCGCCTCGTGAACAAGCCCCCCCGCATCAAGGCGCGCAGCGGCGACCTCTACTCCATGGCGGCCGGGGAGTCGCTGTCGGTCTACTACAGCCCCGACTTCACCAGCCCCGACACGCACCCGTACTACGGCCCCGTGGACCCCGTCAAGGTGTGCTTCATTGAAGTGGACGTCACGAACCTGCTCGCGCCGGGGGCGAACACCCTCGTCGTGGAGCAGTCGTCCCCGCAGAACCCCTGCGCGCTGGTTATGGCCGGCGCGAAACTCCGGTTCACCGCGCCGCCGCCCCCGCCCAGGCCCAAGGCGGGCCCGCCGCAGGGCCCCCTGGCGCGCATCGCGCCGAAGCCCGCCAAGACGGCGTTCCAGGCCGTGGAGCATAGCGACCACGCGCTGGAGGTGACGGTGAACGGCCAGACCTTCCAGGTCGAGAGCCGCTTCTCCACGCCCAAGCCGGAATGGGTGACGGGCGAGAACGCCTTCTTCCGCCGGGAGCGCGCGGTTGAGGTGACGGACGAGGCGGTGGTCGTGCGCGACACGTTCACCAACCTGACCGGCGAAAACCTCCCGCTCATGCGGCGCAACGAGATCGTCCTGGGCGGGCGGCTGGCGAAACTCTGGCTCGCCGGGCTGGAGCGCGCCGACCGGTCCGGGTCCAGCGCGAACCCCGCCAACCCCACCACCTATGCCGCCGTGGAGGCGGCGGGCGTCGGCCTGCTGCCCCTCGACGACGTCGCCCGCATCCACGTGGGCAACGCCGCCGCCGACGGGACGGTCGCCCTTTCGGACACCCAGCTCGTGCTGGCCCCCGGCGCGGTCTACACCGCCGAGTGGGCCGTCATCCCCACGGCGACCTCCGACTACTGGGCCTTCCTCAACGCCGCCCGGCGGCTCTGCGGCGCGAACTTCACGGTGGACGGCGGCTTCGCCTTCCTCCGCGCCGACCCGCTCACCGACGCCTGGACCGATGCGGAGATCGCCGACTTCCTCCGCTTCAAGGGCGTGAAGTACGCCAGCGCGTCCATCAACTACCCCCTGTACAAGGGGCGCTATCCCCACGGCACCGCGTTCCAGCAGATCACGCTGGACAACTACAAGAACTCCTTCGCCCGGTGGAAGGGGCTCGTGCCCGAGATCAAGACGCTCGTCTACTTCCACTGCTTCATTGACGTCATGGACGAGTCGCCGGAAACCTACGCCGACGCCCGGCTCATCCAGTCCGACGGCACCCACGCCGACTACGGCGCGCCCCACGACCGCATCTACCTCCCCACGCGCGAGAACGCCTACGGCGCCGCCGTCGCCAAAAACGTGGACCTCATCCTCGACGACATCCGCGCCGACGGCGTCTACTGGGACGAGCACGAGTACAGCCGCGTCCACTACCACTACGACGCGCCGTGGGACGGCTGGTCCGGCGACATCCACCCCGAGACCCTCGCCCTGACCCGGCTCAAGTCCTCCGTCACCCTGCTCTCCGAGCCGTGGCGGCTCGACCTCGCGCGCAAAATCCTCGCGCGCGGCCCCCTCATCGGCAACGGCCCCCCCTTCACCCGCGCCATGGCCGCCCTGAAATTCCCCTGCTTCGTCGAGACCGGCAGCATCACCAACTGCGCGCAGGCGCACCTTTACTCGCCCATCGCCCTCGGCGACCACCTCACCGAGCGCTCCGAGACCGACGCCTACCGCACCCTGCTCGCCGCCCTCGACTTCGGCTGCGTCTACCACTGGTACAACGACGTCACCGTCCGGCCCACGCACCCCCACATCACGGGCCGCATGTATCCCTTCACGCCCGTCGAGCTCCACGCGGGCTACGTCATCGGCGAAGAGCGCATCCTCACCAAGACCAGCGGCCTCTTCGGCTGGGGCGACCGCTCCCAGCACGAGGTCCACGTCTACGACGACACGGGCCGCGAAGTCCCCGAATTCACCGCCCCCCACACCGAAGAAGACGGCGCCACCTGGACCGAACTCCGCCTCCCCGAAGACTGGTCCGCCGCCATCGTGCGTCGAGAACCCTGACCCGCCGCAAAGAAAGGGAGACGGCCCCCCGCGCAAGAGATTGCCGCGTCGGCCGGGGCGGCCTCCTGCCAAGAAAGCAGGTCTACCCTTATGGACTCGCCCCAATCCCGCAGCCCCGGCTGTCATGTGGAGTGCGGTGGCAGAGCAGGGCGGCGACACCGCTTTCCCAGGTGACGAGCCATGCCACGCCCCTCCCGACGTCCCTTTCCCGGAAACCCAAAGCGGCGTCGTTGCCGCCGCACTCCAAAAGGAGACGCCGCGACCCCTCCCGTCTCGCCACGGCTTCGGCTCCCTCCATCGCCCAAACCACGCGCCCCCTCCGGCGAAACCGGCACTTTCTTAGCGGGCCGCGCCGCGCATGTGACGCGCCGCCCGCCCGTTCCGCTCAGTTTTCGGGGACGATGCGCAGCTCGGCCCAGACGGCCTGCTGGCCCGGCGTGCCGCCGTCCTGGGTGACGCCGAAGTCGTTGTAACCCGGTGTGAGCGCGTCCACGGGGCATTCCCATTGCACCGCCCGGGCCGTGCCGGGGTATTTTTCGGGGGAGGGATGGTCCGCCGCCGGGGCGCAGGGCCGGCCGTTGAGCGTGGCGTTTATCACGGCGCTGTCCAGGCCGTCGCGTGCGGCGAGGCCCAGCAGGAGGACGGCCTTTCCCTTTTCCGGCGCGGGACCGATGTTCAGACGGATCGCGCCGCCCGCGGCGGTTTCCCGCGGAAGCTGCGCGCCGTTGGGAAAGCCGGCGGGAACGGTGTCGCGGAAGGCGGCGACATGGCGCCTCGGCAGCCTCGTGACGGCGTCCCGGTCCATCCCCTTTTCCAGGAGGATGCGGTAGTCGCTCCCCGACACCGGGATCGTCTCCGAATCCATGAAGTTGAAGAGGTAAATCTGGTCCGCGCCCCGGTGGAAGCACGCGGCGGCGAAGCCCCGGACCGATTCGAGGTCGTTGGCCAGCGCGCCGCCGCCGGGCCACGCGCGGATGTTGAACTCCAGCCCGGGGGCCAGCACGACATTTTCCGCCGCGCCGCCCATCTGCGCGCGCCACGCCTCGACGGGGATGTCAAAGTCCGAGGTTGTCCAGAAGGGGCAGGGCACGAGCATGTCTATGAGCCCCTCTTTCGCCCAGCGCACGCCGTCCATGCCGAGGCCGCGCGCCGCGTCGGGGTCGGCCGGCACGCGCGCGCCGAGCCTTACGGGGTGGCCCCTCCTGGCGGAGGCTTCCGCGGTGAGCGCGCGCGCCTCGCGCAGGAACGCGCAGAGCAGTTCGGCGCCTTCGGCCTCCCTGCCCGGCGCGAAATGCCAGCCAAAACGCATCCAGTCCAGTTCCAGCCCGTCGGGGTCGTAGCGTTCCAGCAGTTCGCGGACAAAGGCCAGGGCGTGTTCCCGGACCTCCGGCCGTCCGTAGTCCAGCGCCCGGTCCGTCCAGCCGGCCCCGCCGGGCACGCGCCGGAACTCCGGGTGTCCCACCCAGAAACTGCTGTGCATGAAATTGTCGGGCTCGTCCACACAGTGCACGTCGTTCATGCGCATGGACAGCCAGGGCGTGATTCCCTTTTCGCGCGCCCGCGCGATCCACACGGCGTAGGGGTCCAGGCCGCGCTCGTGGAGCAGCCGGGCGTTGGCGGGCCACCGGCCCCCCGGTTCGTCCGCGCCGGGCATCGTCTGCGTGCCCTCGTCCCAGATGGCGTCGCGGGTGGCGCTGCGGAAACTTGCCCGCATCGCGTTTGGATTGAGAAACAGGTGGGTGACCCTCGTCCCCGCATACTGGTCCACGAACGCATTCAGCCCCTCCACAGTCATCTGTTCCGGGGGACGGGTGCCGAAGAAATGGCTGTTGTCCTCGTTGATGACCAGCCCCGGAGCGGGCGTTTCGGCCGCAACGGGGCGGGGCGCGGCGCAAAGAAGAACGGTCAGGGAAAGGAACACGGCAACGGCGGTTTGCGGACGCATGATGACGCCTCCTTGGGGTGTGCTCTGGGGCCATGGTAGCAGGAAAGCCCCGCGCGAAGCTGTCTGCAATGATTTCCTCCCCCGCCCCGCCGGGACTTGTTTGTTATGATTGCGGGGAAGTCCCGCATGTGACGCCGCGCCCCCCCGGGGAAACCGTTTCTCCGGCGGCGCGGTCCCGCGGGGAAGAAGGAGACATGCCATGTGGACAGCCCTGGCCGTGATGCTGGCGGTGCACGTCGCCGGAGAGACTCCCCTGAAGTCGCTGGAGGACATCCGGATCCGGGACCCGTTTGTGCTGCCGGTGCCGGAGACGGGGTGGTATTACCTGTATGGCACGGGGCGGCCCCTGGGCGAGACGGGCTTTGACGCGTACCGAAGCCGGGACCTGAAACAGTGGGAGGGGCCGTTTGCGGTGTTCCGCCCGCCCGCCGGGTTCTGGGGGGTGAAGGATTTCTGGGCGCCGGAGGTGCACCGGTACCGGGGGAAGTACTACATGTTTGCCACGTTCCTGCCGAAGGAGCCGGAGCAGCGGGGCACGGGCATCCTGGTGGCGGACACGCCGGAGGGGCCGTTTGTCCCGCATTCCGACGGCCCGGCCACGCCGCGGGAGGTGCGCGCGCTGGACGGCACGCTGTTCATTGACCCTGACGGCAAGCCGTGGATGGTGTTCTGCCACGAGTGGGAGCAGATCGTGGACGGGGCCATCTGCGCGATGCGCCTGTCGGAGGATTTGAAGCGGGGCGAGGGCGCGCCGGTGACGCTGTTCCACGCGTCGCAGGCGGCCTGGGTCGTGCAGATGGGCTTCGGTGCCGGCGAGGGAAAGATCACCGACGGGCCGTGGGTCTGGCGCGAGCCGGACGGGTCGCTGGTGACGCTATGGTCGTCCTTCGGTCCCGGGAAGCAGTACGTGACCTCCACCGCGCGCAGCGCCTCAGGGAGCATCACGGGGCCGTGGGTGCCCGCCGCCGAGCCCTTTTTTCTGGAGGACGGCGGCCACGGCATGTTCTTCGAGACCTTCGACGGGAAGCGCCTGCTGTCCCTCCACCAGCCCAACCGCAAACCGAACGAGCGGGCGAAGTTCTTCACCCTTGAGACCGGCGGCGGGACAGTCCGCGTGACGGGGCGCCACGAGGCCCCGTGATGCCGGCCCGCTGACGGCGTCCGCCGCCCGGGGTCAGGAAAGGGCGTCCTCTTCCAGCTCCCCCGTGCCGATCAGCTCCAGGATGCGCCCGAAATCGAAGTTGGTCGCCAGTTCCCGGAGCTGGCGGCCCAGTTCGGCGTCGAATTCCTCCACCTCTCCGACGGCGGCGGAGAGTTCCTTCATGTTCCCGGACTCCATCGCGCGCCGCACCCCCCAGATCATGTTCTCGGGAACATCCGCAAAGGCCTTCCCCTGCTGCGCTGACGGGGTGGCCGCAACCTCCTTCTTCTCCTCCTCCTCCTCGGAGTAGATGTATTCGACCTCGAGCAGCCGTCCGAGCAGGTCAAACAGCTTTTCCGGCTGGAAGGGCTTGGTGAGGAACCCCGAGGCCCCCGCGGCCATCACCCGGCCCCGCTGGTCCTCAAAGGCGCTCGCCGTGATCCCGATGACGGGCACTGCTTTCCCGCCGTCGTGTTCCCGGATGCGGCGGATGGCCTCATAGCCGTCCATCACCGGCATCCGCATGTCCATGAGCACGGCATCCGGCCGCTCCTGCTCGAACAGGGCGACGCCCTCCGCCCCCTCATGCGCCTCGAACACCTCGAAGCCCGTCGCGGTCAGGAGGCCGCGGAGAAACAGCAGGTTGTCCTCGTTGTCGTCCACGCTCAGGATGCGCTTCGGCGCGGTGCCGTCGGCGAGCCGGAGCACCCGCCCCTTCCGATCGGGCGCGGGGCATTCCTCCGCCGACACGGGCCGCAGGGGCAGTTCGAAGCGGAAACAGGTTCCCGACTCCTCCCCGTCCGACACCGCCAGCTCGCCTCCGAGAATCTGCACCAGCCGGTGGCTGATGGCCAGCCCCAGGCCAGTCCCGCCGTACAGGCGTCCCGCGTCCCCCTGTTCAAACTCATGGAACAGCCGGGTGCGGTCCTCCGACGAAAGGCCCGGCCCCGTGTCCTCCACCTCGAAGGCCAGGCGCACCCGCCCGTCCTTGTCCGGTTTTTTGGTTTTACCCGACGCGTTGCTGACCCGGATGGTCACCCCGCCGGTCTGGGTGAACTTGACGGCGTTGCCCACAAGGTTCATCAGAACCTGCCGCAGCCGGTTCTCGTCGCCCTCCACATGGTCCGGCACCCCGTTCCCGCTGTTGATGACCAGCCACAGCCCCTTGGCCGAGGCGCGGGAAAGGAAGGCGGCCCCCACGTCCCTGATCACGTGATTCAGGGAGAAGGGGGTCTCCTCGGGCATCACATAGCCCGAGTCTATCTTCGACAGGTCCAGGATGTCGTTCACCAGCGCCAGCAGGTGCTCGCCCGAGCGCTGCAGGGTCTGGAGAATGTCCGCCTGCCGCGCCGTGAGCTCCGCGTCCCGCTGCAGAATGTAGGTGAAGCCGATGATCGCGTTCAGGGGGGTGCGGATTTCGTGGCTCATGTTGGCCAGGAACAGGCTCTTGGTCCGGGCGCGCTCCTCCGCCGCCGCCTGGGCGACGCGCGACTCCTCCACCTGCCTTCGGTCGCTCACGTCCTCGACCAGCACCACCACCGACGACACCTTTCCCCGGCGGGCGAAGTTCGGGATGGCGTTGACACGGACCAGGCGCCTCCCCTGGGCGGTCTCGACCTCCGACTCCCAGGTCTGGGGGACGCCGTCCTCCAGCACCACGGGAATCCGGCATTCCTTGCACGGCTCCTCGCACGGGGGGATGCGCATCACCTGGTGGCACAGGGCCTTTGCGGCGTCCTTCGCCGCGGGGAACCATTCGCGCAGGGTGGCGTTGGTGGTCAGCACCTCCATGTGCGCCCCCAGCCGGGCCACGGCCATGGGCAGCGACTCTGTCAGGGTCCGGTATTCCCGCTCGCTGCGGCGCAGGGCCTCGGTCATGTCCAGCGCCAGGCTCTCCGCCTTCTCGCGCACCTTCTGTTCCTGCATGAACAGCAGCACCGTCAGCACGGCGACGAAGACGCCGCACACCAGGATCGCGAGGGGGGTCACGCGGTCCACCCGGCCCTCGAAACGGTCGGTGGTGGCGAAGGAGAAGGCCCAGGGGCGCCCGTACACATCCACGGTGCGCGATTCCGAAAACATCGCGTCGGGGCGCTGCACATCCCCCCGGCTCGCGTAGATCAGGTTCGACGGCGTCTCGACCCCGTTGTCATAGACCTCGTAGCCCGACATTCCCGCCTCGCCCATGTCCCCCCGCACCGCCAAGCCCTCAACACTCATGATCGCCAAGACATAGCCCATGGCCGCGGCAACCCGCTCCTCGGGCGTGTCCGTCGGGCGCCCTGAGGCGTAGACCGGGGTAACCATCACCGCCCCCTTGGTGCGGGGTGGCATTTCCAGCGTCATCAGCGCCGAGATGCGGGTTTCGCCGCTTTCGCGCGCGGCGTCCAGACACCGCCGCCGCTCCTCCTGAAACCGGACATCGCAGCCCAGCAGCCCCGCCTGCACCTCCGCCGGCTCCGCAAGCGTCACCGGCGCATACTCGTTCCGGTCCCCCTCGGGAAACAGGGCATACTCCGCCAGCCCCCCCTCGCGCATCCCCGCCACAAAGGCGTCCCGCCCCTCCAGTCCAACCACGGGGCAATAGGCTATCGCCTTGATCCAGGGATACGCCTCCCGCACGCGGCGGGAGGCCCAGTACTCCCCCCACTTCCCCCCGTCCACCTGCCCGTCCAGCGTGAACACCAGCCCCGCGAAGGCCTTGGACAGCAGGGCGCAGTGGTCCATCCGCGCGGTCACATCCCCCACCAGGGCACTGTTGTACTCCTGAAAACGGGCCTCCTCCATCACCCTTTGGTTCTGCGTCCAGGCACGCCATCCCCAGAAAAACGCCCCCGCCACCGCCAGAATGACCAGGTAGGGAACGGCCTCCCGGGCATACGTCCAGAGCAGGGAAAGCGGCATGACACGGAGACGTCTCATCGCACTCTTTCAGCGCGCGCTGCACGGTCTGGTCCGCCCCCGGACATTGCGTGCCGCGCAGCCCGCCAGGTCATATCACTGCGGTTTCTCCCGAACGCCGTCCAACAGCCGGCACAGGAGGAAAAGCCCCCGCAGCCACTCCGCACCCTCCCCCGCAGTCCTCCTTTACTTGACAACTCCGATCCCGAAAGCCAAGCGCCACGATCACATCCCTTTCTCATGCCCCCCAAGCGGGGGAGATGACCCGCTTTCGGACAGGCTTCATCGCGTACCGTCCCCATTTTTGCATATCAACGCCCGGTTGTCAATATAAAACCGGATGCCCGGGTGTCCCCAGCCCCGGCGGACACCTTCCCCGCTTGCGCTCCGGGAGCTCCCTGTGCGAGAGTGGCCGGGGGAAATGGCGGGGGGGGGAGTGCCTGTTTCACGAAAGAGGGTGGACCCATGCGCGCTGAACTGGTCATGATTGGAACGGAGCTCCTTCTGGGGCAGATTGTGGACACGAACGCGGCCTTCATGGCGAAGGCCCTCGCCGAGCATGGCATCAACGTGTACTACAAGACGACAGTGGGGGACAACCCGGAGCGGATCGCCTCGGCGCTGACCATTGCGCTGTCGCGGGCCGATGTGGTCCTGTGCAGCGGGGGGCTCGGGCCGACGGAAGACGACATCACCAGGGAGTGCGTGGCCGGCGTGCTGGGACGCCCGCTGGAGTACCACCCGGAGATATATGCGGCCATTGAGGCCCGGTTCGCCCACATGGGCCGGAAGATCACGGAAAACAACAAGCGCCAGGCCATGGTGCCGCGGGGGGGGGATCCGGTGGAAAACCCCCACGGCACGGCCCCCGGCCTGTATGTGGACGACCCGAGGGGCGTCATTGTCTGCATGCCGGGCGTGCCCAGCGAGCTTAAACTCATGCTGACGGAGCGGGTCATCCCCCGGCTGTGCTCCCGGTTCGGCATCACCGGCACCCTGCGCTACCGGGTGCTAAGGGTCTGCGGCATGGGCGAGTCGCGCGTGGACGCCCTGATGGGCGACCTCATCCTCTCGGGCACCAACCCCACCGTGGGGCTGCTGGCCGCCGTGGACGGGGTGACGATCCGCATCGCCGCCCGCGCGGAATCGCCGGAGGCGGCGGACGCCCTGATCGCCCCCGTGGCCGCAGAGGCCGCGGCGCGGCTGGGGGGGATCGCCTTTGAGGACCGGGGGCGCCCCGTCGAGGGCGAAGTGGGCGTCCTGCTCGCGGAGCGGGAATGGACCGTGGCCGTGGCCGACGCCGCCACGGGGGGGGCGGTTTCCCAGCGGCTCACGGCGGCCGGAGCCGCGTGTTTCGCCGGCGGGGTGGTCCTCCCGCAGGACCGGGCGGTGGCCTGGGCAGGCCGTCCAGCCCTGTCCGATCCCCCGCCCGCCGCGTCCGGAGATGACCCGCTGGCCCAAACGGCGGTTGAAATGGCCGGCAGGCTTCTGATAGATTACCGGACTGCCTGCGCCTTGTCCGTGGTGG